>Ga0207428_10000345_pt1 | contig 60424 bp, 60 predicted proteins | sample RhiMethybrSRZTD1_FD_187600 | JGI IMG/M metagenome (GOLD analysis project Ga0207428, IMG submission 187600) | Populus rhizosphere microbial communities from Tennessee, USA - Rhizosphere MetaG P. TD hybrid SRZTD1 (SPAdes) (version 3) | ecosystem: Host-associated > Plants > Roots > Rhizosphere >...
CTAGACTAGGTAGCTAGGTCGCGAGGTCACCTGAGTCCCAGCAAACCTAGCAACCTAGCTACCCAGCAACCTAGCTACCCAGAAGTCGCCGCCCAGTAATCAGGCAGGTCCTTCTTGGTGTCCCTGAGAATCTCGAGTACGGCCGTACGGTCGGAGGCGCTCAGCGAGCGATAACGATCGTCAGTGACGCGACCATTGAGCACGTCCCACAGGCGTTGATAGACAGCAGATTTTGCTGCCGCAGGAAGGGCGTCGAACGGCTCCGAATAGATCAGATAGCTGCACGGATACTTGAGCAGGCGTTTGCCGAGATCCAGTTCGCGCAACGACCGGCCTTTGCTGTCTCGCGGCCCACTCGCGCTGAACCTGCGCGCGAATGTGGTGGGTCCGCTGATCGGGCCAGGCAGCGGCGACTCGTCGACGAACAGGAGATAGTCGACGAGGTCTTCAACTCTCCCGTTGAACGTGCGCTCCGCTTCGGCGCCCACGCGCGATTCCCATCCCACGCGCGTAATCAAATTCAACATCTGGGCCTGGTGCTCGAGAACCAGAAGCGCGACGACGTCGCTGTACGGCGACAAGTATCCGTTCATGTCGAACCGGCCATCCAGGTTGGTGACGTGAACGGTCTCGGGTTTCACCATGGCACCGAGGTCCGACGGATCGGTCGCGACTGCGTTCCCCATGTGGCGATCTGCCTGGTGCGTGCCGGTCACGTACCATCCGCCCCATCGCAGTTCGAATGGGCTCCGGTGATCCGTCGTGTACGCCGGCCCGTACATCGTCGTGCCATCGACACTGGGGAAGATACTGCCGACGAAGAGGCCTGGGACATTCTGTGTGGCCTCGGAGACGTGGCACATCACGCAGGTGTCATTACGTTCGAACTGTGGTATCCCGGATTCCGATTGGCTGAGTGTGTAGAAGATCGAGCCTTGCTGGGGATCTTGCGCAACGACTTCGAGCACCGGCCCGCCGCGTACCCATCCGACCGAGACCGTGTCGTTGAAGAAGATGGCGCGAGGATTGTTCGGGTTGATTCGCGGCGCCTGGAAACTCGTCTTGGAGAAGACGAGGACCTGCGTATCGATTGGCACCTTCAGCGCCGCCAGCACCGACGTCAGATATCCGGAAGGTCCCTGCTTCTCGAGTGAGACCTCGCCTCGTTGCAGCCGGGCGTTCAACTGCGTAATCGGGTCCGACAGCGGCCTGGTCGCGTAGCCGATGGCCGGATGGTTCCGAATGAGTGCGGGATGGATTTTCTGGGCTGAGAGCAGGACTACACTCGCCGCCCACGCAAGGGCGACGATTCCGATGCGCGACATGTTCATGTTGAGGTGGTGTGCTGCAAAGGGCTCTCCGTTTGTGCCCCAAACAAATGATGCCTCAAGAACGCCACGATGTCACAGGGGTGGGAAATATTCCGGGTAATTTGCGAAAAAGTCCCCGCTGGACGTGCTGCACTACATGGTGCCCGGCTTCACCCCGTGCGGGCGGGCTTCCACCGCAAGCCGAGGGCGATGAGCCTGTCGAGCAGGCGTTCGTACGAGATGCCCTGGGCCTCCGCCGATTCGGAGAAGTCCTCGCCATAGGCCATGTTCGGGTTGGGATTGGCTTCGAGCACGTAAATCCGTTGTTCTTCATCCATCCGAATATCGATGCGGGCATACCCGCTCAGGTCGAGCGCCCGGTACGCGCGCTTCGCCATTCGCTGCATCCGCTCGACCGTGCCGGCATCGAGTCGCGCCCGGTCGGTCATGATGCCGTGCTTCTTCTGATACTGCGTGCTCCACTTGACCCGCTCCGTGGCAATCTTCCAGCGGTTGTCGGGCATCTGCGCGAATGACATCTCCCACGGCGCCAGCACGTCGAGCCGTTCATTGCCGATCACGCCAACGTAGATCTCGCGACCGTCGATGAACTGCTCGACGATCGCCGCCGTGCCTAGTTTCTCGTGAATGAACGTCGCCCGTCGCGCGAGTTGCTCGTGATTCTCGACCACCGAGGCTTGCGAGATCCCCGTCGAGGCCTCGAAGAAGAGCGATTTGACGATGAGCGGGAACGTCAGGCGCTTGGGAAGCGCGACCTTCCGTCCTGGACGAACGACAGTGAAGTCCGGGACGCGAATGCGGTGATAGGCGAGCAGCTTCTTCGAGAGCGCCTTGTCGCGAGCCAGGATCAGGCCGCGCGGATTGCATCCGGTGTACGGCAGCCCGAGCAGCTCGAGATAGCTGACCACGTTCTGATCGAAGGTCGTGACGCCGGCAAACGCCTCCATGAGATTGAAGACGATGTGCGGCTTGAACAGTCCCACCGTTGGCCGGATCCCGCCGAGGTTGTCATTGATACCGAGCACGCGCACGTCGTAGCCGATCTCACGAAGTGTCTCGATCACGTCGTACTCCATCTTCCATTCCGCCTCGAGGATGTCGATACCGGTCGTGTCCTCGGGTGGAACCAGATGGTCGTGCACGAGCGCGAGGATGCGAAGTTTCTTCACGGTTCAAAGAAACAAGCGATGTCCGCCGCTGTGCAGGTAGTTCATGGCCTGCACCGTAAGCAGCACCGTAAACTCCTGGCGCGCCTGTTCCTCCGGAACGGCCAGGCGCAGTTTCAGCTCCCGGGAGCGTCCGATCATCTCCTCCAGGACCTGATCGATCGTGTACTGGTAGATCCCCGTCCATCCTGCCACCACGCGACGGACTTGTCGCCTGATGCGCGAGATGAACCGCGCTGCCGTCATCTGCCCCATGAACTCCGGCGCATCGGAGAAAAGGCGCCGCAGATCGCGATCGTAAAAATTGGGGTAGTCGACGCCGTAGTAGCGTCGTTTGTTGCGGTAATGCTGGCGCAACGTAATGCGAAGATTGGGCAGTGCATCGACCTCATGAGAGTTGTCGACTGGCGCCGGACGGTCCCGGAGCGCCCCCATCAACGCATCGATGTATTCGAGCTTGGGAAGCGCCTTCCATCCGGCGTAGCGATGCCGCCACTCGCTGTTCGGCGTCAGCCAGACGGCGAACGTCTCGGCGAAGTCTTCGTCAGGGTGGCTCTGCGCGTACCACGAGTCCAGATGCAGCACGAAGCTCTTGCTGTACGGCTTCGGCGTGTAGAACTCTGGATACGGTTTCGAAGGCGAGCCGAAGACCTCGCGTCGCTTGTTTCGTCGACGGAGGCGGTAGGCGTTGTCGATGACGTGGCCGGCTTCGTGCCGAAGAATCCTCATGCACCACTCGTGTTCGCCGCCTTCAACTTCGAGCATCTGCGCCTCCTCGAGCTTTTCGAGCCGCGGGTGGGCCAGATAGAAGGGGATGGCGATCGTCGTGGCGCCATCGGGCGTGAACCACTCGTCAGACAGATAGAAATGAAGGGGGAAGTTCAACCCTCGCGCCCGAAGCTCTTCCCGGAGGAGCTCAATCCGGTGCGCCAGCGTGCCCTCGATGACCAGGGGCAGATCCGCCATTCGCACATCGAGCAAAGCATCATCGTCGAGCTCGGGCCATGTCTCGTGCACCGGACGTTTGGGCATGTTGGGCTGGCCTATAGACTAGCGCGTAGCGCTGCCGGTAACCTGAGGCAGATGGGCCCTACGCGCACGATCGGGATCGTTGCAGGAGCGATGGTCAGCATGACGGTATTGGTGACGACGCAAGATAGAGACCGCGCGAAGGTCGCGGACGCCTACAAGTGGAACTTGACGGACATATATGCCAGCCAGGCGGTCTGGCGGGAGCAGAAGGAGAAGATTACGGCGGAAATCCCGCGTCTCAGCGAGTTCCGAGGCAAGCTCGCATCCTCGCCGGCCACACTGGCCGACGCGCTGGAGATGGTGTCGCGGCTGGATAAGGAGCTCTCCCGGCTCTATGTCTACGCCAGCATGCTTTCGGACGAAGACACACGGGACTCCACCGCCCAGGGCAAGCAGCAGGAGATGCAGCAGCTGTACGCCAGGTTCGGCGCCGAAGCGTCGTTCGTCGAACCCGAGATTGTGAAGATGGGGAGTGGCGCGACCGAGAAGGCTCTGGCAACGGAGCCGCGGCTCTCATCGCATGTCTTCTACGTCAGGGATGTCATCCGCCGCGCGGCGCACACGCTATCGGATTCGGAAGAGAAGATCCTGGCCGATGCCGCGCCGCTGGCGGCGTCCCCGAACAACATCTACACGATCCTGGCGAATGCCGACTTCCCCTATCCCACCATCACGCTGGCCGACGGAAAGAGCGTCAAAGTCGATCAGGCCGGATACAGCGAGCTGCGCACCTCGCCGAACCGAACCGACAGACAGGCAGCGATGTCGGCGTTCTTCAGCGCGCTCGGTTCATTCGGTCGCACGCTGGGGATGACGATGAACTCCAACGTGCAGAAGGCGCTGTTCTATTCGCGGTCGCGAAAGTATGCGTCGAATCTGGAAGCGGCGCTGAACGGCCCCAACATTCCGGTCACCGTCTACACGCGGTTGGTGGACGGCGTGAATCGTCATCTACCCACGTTTCATCGCTACCTGAAACTGCGCAAGCGGATGATGGGGCTGACCGACGACCTGCATTACTACGATCTCTACGCACCGCTGGTCGCGTCGGTGGATTTGCGCTACACGCCCGAGGAAGCGCAGGAGAACGTGATCGGCGCCATGGCGCCGCTCGGCAAGGACTACACCGACGTGCTGCGCAAGGGTTTCAAGGAGCGCTGGATCGACTGGTATCCGACCGAAGGCAAGGTCGCGGGCGCGTATTCGAACGGCGGCGCCTATGACGTGCATCCGTACATGCTCCTCAACTATCTCGGACAGTACAACGATGTCAGCACGTTGGCCCACGAGCTCGGTCACACGATGCAGAGCTACTACTCGAATAAGACGCAGCCGTATGCGACGGCGGGGTACCCGACCTTCGTCGCGGAGGTCGCGTCGACCTTCAACGAAGCGCTCCTCATCGACGACATGTTGAAGCGCATCAAGGACACGCCGACGCGGCTGTCGTTGCTGGGCAACTACCTCGAAGGCATCAAGGCGACCGTCTTCCGCCAGACTCAATTCGCCGAGTTCGAGTTGCGCATGCACGAAATGGGGGAGCGCGGCGAGCCGATCACCGGCGACGCCCTCGCCAGGTTGTATCTGGATATCACGCGCAAGTATTACGGCCATGAGCAGAAGGTCGCGATCGTCGACGACTACATCGCCCACGAGTGGAGCTTCATTCCACACTTCTATCGCGACTTTTACGTCTTTCAGTACGCCACTTCGTTCACCGCTGCGGAAGCGCTGTCTGCCAAGGTGCTGGCAGGCGACCAGGACGCGACGCAGCGTTACCTCACCTTTCTCGCGGCAGGTGGATCGAAGTACCCGATCGATCTGCTGAAGAACGCCGGCGTCGACATGACAACCGACGAACCGCTCGACCTGACGATCAAGCGGATGAATGAGGTGATGGACGAGATGGAGAAGCTACTTGCGAAATAGACACGGCGGGTCTGAAGACCCGCCGCTACGCTGCAGGTAGAGGCGCGTCCTTAGACCCGCCTGGTTCCTCTACAGAATTCGCTTCCCCAGCGCGGACAGCGCAAGCTCCACGCCGAATTCCGCCGTGGCGTTGCGCAGATCGAGCGTCGGGTTGACCTCGACCAGGTCCAACGCGACGAGCTGCTGCGAATCGGCAACGAGCTCCATCACCATGTGCGCCTCGCGGTAATCGAGCCCACCACGCACAGGCGTGCCGACGCCCGGGGCGAACGTCGGGTCACAGGCATCCATATCGAACGACACATGGATTCCGCCGGTGCCCTTCGATGCGAGCGCGATGGCGCGCTCGGCGACGACGGCGATGCCGTGACGATCGATGTCTTTCATCGTGAACACATGTACGCCCGCCGCGCGAATCCGCTCCTTCTCACGTTCGTCGAGGTTCCGAATCCCGACGAGCACGGTGTGCTCGGGAAGCACTGACGGCGTCGACCCGATCGCGGCGAGCTCGGCCGGCTCCTGACCGAGCAGCGCCGCCAGCGGCATGCCATGCACGTTCCCGCTGGTCGTCGTCTCTGGCGTGTTCATATCACCGTGCGCGTCGACCCAGATGAGCCCCATCGGATAGGACGAGATGCCGGTTACCCAGTTGGCAGTCGCAGCGACCGAGCCGGCCGCGAGGCTGTGATCGCCGCCGAGCACGACAGGTAACGCGCCTGCCTCGAGCGAATCGGTCACTGCCTTGTACAGCGTCCGGCACACGCGCGCGATCTCGTGAATGTACTTCTTGCGTTCGTCGGCCTTGTGCTGTGTCTCCTGAATCGGTGCCGGCACGTCGCCCTGGTCGACGACGACCCGTCCGAGTTCTCCGAGCCGGCTGCTCAGACCCGCAATCCGGAATGCGGACGGGCCCATGTCGACGCCGCGACGTCCGGCGCCAAGGTCGAGAGGAACGCCGATGATATGGACAGGTTTCAAACTCCCAACTCCCGATCTCCAATTCCCAATAGTCAATTCCCAGGCTGCATTGACATCTTTCAACGACCGGCTGGTGTCACGCGGTTGCGAATTCTACGGTACATGCCTGTTGAGAGTTGGAAGTTGGGAGTTGGGAGTTAACGGATCGGTCCGATGCGAAGCCACGTAATCAGCGGCTCGTATCGCCGTGGCGCGTCCATCACTAATGCAGTCAGGGATCCCGATGGCCCTGAAGCCGCTACCGGTCACAAAAAGCCCAGGCAGCGCTGTCAGAAGACGTTCGATGTCGGCGACGCGCTGTAGGTGCCCGACTTCGTACTGCGGACTCTGGCGTGTCCAGCGATACAGCCGCGTGAATAGCGGAGCGCCGGAAATGCCGAGAAGCTCGGCCAGCTCCTTCTGCGCCGCGTCCAGCAACTCCTGATCCGCGGCTTCGAGCCGATGCGGGTCGCGGCCGCCACCGAGATATCCGCGCAACAGCACATGGCCGTTCGGCGCGCGGCCCGGCCACTTGGATGAGACCCACGTGCCGGCCAGCAGCGCCAGACCTTCGGTGCGGGGAACGACGAAGCCTGTTCCTCGCAACGGATGCGAGACCTGGTCGCGGCGGTATCCAAAGGCGACGGTCGCCGTCGAGGCATAGGGAACAGCCTCGCACAAATCCGCCAGCGCCGAATCAATCGGGCGCAGCAACGACCCGGTAACGTAGGCCGGTACAGCCAGCACGATGCTTCTCGCGCGAACGCGACCTGCGGTGGAATCAATCGCGTATGTCGCTGACCGAGACAGCCCCGTAACCCGTGCGTCCGTGATTACGGTTCCAGGCGCAAGCGCGCGCGCGAGTGTGTCGGCCAGTTCACCCGTTCCGCCCGGCAGCGACACGAACGCCCCTTGTGGTGAAGGGCGGACGTGCAACGCACGAAGCGCCCGGATGACGCTGCCCGAGCGACGTTCCGCATCGACGAGACGCGGAAAGAGCGCGCCAATGGACAACCGTTCGACATCGCCGGCATGAATGCCTGCCAGCAGCGGATCGGCAAGATAGTCGACCGCCTCGCGGCCGAACCTCCGGCCGACGAAAGCCGCGATCGACTCGTCCTCGTCGGAGGTTCGACGCGGTGTCAGAACCTCACCAGCCATCCGGGCCTTGCCGGCGAGCGAGAAGAGGCGCGAGCGTGCGAGCGCGCCGAACGTAATGGGAAACCCCAGGAACGAGCCTTCTGCGATCGCGTGCAGCTGTCCCTCGCGCAGCACGAACGCTGTTCGAGGCATGAGGGTTGGAACGAGGCGATCGGCGATCCCAAGCTCACGGCACAACGTGACGGCGGCCGGTTTCTGGACCAGCAGCGAGTCTGGACCACTGTCGATTGTCCAGCCGTCGAATTGTTCCGTCACGATCACGCCACCCGGACGCGCGGCGCGCTCGAGCACGCGGACGGAGAGCCCGCGTCCCCGCAGTTCGAAGGCGGCGGCCAGTCCGGCGATCCCTCCGCCAATGATTACCACGTCGAAGACCGTGTCGCTGGCGACTCCGCCGGTCATGTCGGGCGCCGCGGTCAGCGCAACCGCCGCGAAGCGGTGTGGACGTAATGGGCAAGCATCTGCACGTGTTCCATCGGTGTCGACGGAAGGATGCCATGTCCGAGATTGAAGATGTGGCCAGGGCGTCCGCCGATGCGGCGCAGCACGGCATCGGTTTGCTGGAGCATCCGTGCGGGTGGTCCCAGGAGGAGGGTCGGGTCGAGGTTCCCTTGAACCGCGTGCGTGGTGCCGATCCTTTCCCAGGCCTCATCGATCGGAATGCGCCAATCCACTCCGATCACATCTCCCCCGGCATCGCGCAGCTCTTCAAGGATCGTCGATGTCCCGGTGCCGAAGTGGATCGTCGGCACGCGCGTGCCGATCGCGTCGAAGATCGCACGCGTGTGTGGCAGAGCGAATTCGCGGTAGTCGGTTGCGTCCAGCGCGCCCACCCATGAATCGAACACCTGGACGACGTCGACGCCGGCGTCGATCTGGGCGACGAGGAAGTCTGCCACCACGCGAGACAGCTTCTCGCAGAGACGGTGCCAGTCCTCAGGGTGGCCGTACATGAGTGATTTGGTTTTCGCGAAGTTGTTGGAGTGCCCACCCTCGATCGCGTACGAGGCGAGCGTGAAGGGCGCCCCTGCAAACCCAATCAGCGGCACACGCTGATTCAGTTCCTTCTGGATCTGCCGTATCGCGTCGAGGACGTAGCCGAGAGCCTGTCGCGGCTCGAACACCCGGAGCCGTTCGATATCAGCTGGACCATCAATGGGACGCTCGATCTGCGGTCCTTCGCCTTTCACGAAGTCGAAGGGAAGTCCCATCGGCGCCAGCGGCAGGAGAAGGTCCGAAAAGAGGATGGCGGCGTCGACTTCGAGACGTCGAATCGGTTGCAGGGTGACTTCAGTAGCCAGGTCGGGCGTGCGACAGATCTCGAGCAGCGAATACTGCGAACGCAGCGTCCGGTACTCCTGCATGTACCGCCCCGCCTGTCGCATGAACCAGACCGGCGTGACATCGACGTGCTCGCGGCGGCAAGCCTTCAAAAAGCGGGAAGGGGTCACGAATCGATTCCGGGGTGCCTGGTGTTGAGGCGTGTCAGTCTCGAACCGGAGTATGGAGCATGTCACGCGCCAGCGTCACGAGCTCATCGAGCCAGAGCGGCTTGAATCGGACGTCGGCGCCAAGGGACTGAATCTCGTTGGTCTGCGACTCGGCGAGATAGTAGTCCCCCGTGACGATGGTTACGGGCGTGTGCTGCATCCCCGGGATCGCTCGCAACGACCGGAGCACCTGCACGCCGCTCGTCAGCGGCATCCGCAAATCGAGAATGATTGCATGCGGGCGATGCGTCTGCGCGAGGCTGAGACCCTCGTCTGCGGAATGGGCGGCCCACACTTCGAAACCCTCGAGACGCAACATCCGCGCAAATAGTTCTGTAACGCTAACGTCGTCGTCCACGATCAGGACACGTGCGTTGGGGGAGCTCGCCGACACTGGCTCATTGTCGTGCTCGAAGTGAGATGCGTCAAGTTGCGCGAGCAGGGCGAGAGACCTAATGGTTTGGGCAGCTGTGGCTTTCGTGCTATATTCTGGCGCTTCTGTCGGCATGAGCCGGCCCCTGGGTCTTCCCGTACCTGCACGTTCCGGCGTCGAAGGCCGTTGCGTGTACACCCCGCGTCGGAGGTTTTGTTGAGCCCCATCCTCGTGCGCCCTGTGCGCGAGCAGCTCGAGCACGATCGGGTGATCCGCCTGCTTCAGGCAAAGTACAAGAGAAAATTCGACGTCGCGATCAACCCCGGCAATGAGCAGACGGCGCCGGTGGGACCTCCCACGTCTCCCTGGTACCCGGATCTTGTGCTTCAGTCTGGCGAACGGACCAAGAAGCTGTTGGGTGTGGTTGAGGTTGAGACTGCGGAATCGCTGAACAATCTCGAGGCCATGTCGCAGTGGGCCACGTTTGCCAAGCTGCGAGTGCCGTTTCACTTGTACGTGCCGGCCGCTGGAGTCGATAGCGCGCGCCGTCTGTGCTCGGACCTCCAGATCCAGGCTGCCGAAATGTGGGCCTACCACTCGATCGGCGAGCAGATCCGCTTCACGCTGGTTTCCCGCACGCAGGGTCCCGAGCGGCCTCGCGAGCCTGTTCCGCCCAGGCCGGCCGCTGCTCCGGTTGCCGCCCCCGCGCGGCCGAAGGTCGCGCGGGCCGCTGCCGCCCGCCCGCCGCGGCGAGCGACAGGTACCAGCGCGGCAAAACCTCGCGTCGTCGCCGCGAAGAAGAAGACGGCCGAAGGCCGCAGGGCGACGAAGAGGCCGGCTGCGAGACAGTCCGCTTCGTCCAGGCCTCAGAAGCGCAAGTAGAGCGCTGTGCCGTTCTTGCGTGTCATCCGTGACAAGCGTGGATACGAGACCACGTACTTGATGCACCTCTATCGCGAGGGACATCGGCAACGATCGCGGATCCTGTACGTCTTTCGATCCCCTGGCAGCGTGCGAGTAGGGCGCGAGGCGCTCGAACCTGAAATCCGGCGCGAGATCGAAGCGCGCCACCCGGACATCGCCTTCGACTGGAAAGACGTTCGCGAGCACCAGCAGCACATCGAGATGTCGGCGGAGCCGCGGCGGCGAAAGCCGCCGAAGCAGGAGGAGAGCATTGTTCCCGCCGCTCCCGAAGCGCCGGCGTCACCGACCGCTTCAGTTGCGGTGGCACCGGCCCCTGCTTCAGCACCACAAGCGCTGCCTTCAGCCATCGAAGGCGCCACCCCCGACGATCAGATTGCGTTTCTCGGCCGCTGGTACGCAACCATTCGCGAACGCATTCCGAAGCGGACATCCGATCCTGCACGACAGGAAGCGTTGTACGCGCTGACCGAACGCCTCAACCCCGCGACGTGGACGGACGCGGACCAGATTGCCGCGGGATTACAGCAGGCTTCCGAAGCGCTCGAGCGGCTGTCACGCGTGTTCTCCCGACGCCGTCGCCGCGGACGTCGTCGTTCCGGTGACGCGCGCCCTTCACCCGCTGGCCCGACACAACCAGAGACTTGAGCCACGTAATCGAAAGAGTCGTGCTCGCTCTGGCCGAACTGGGGCCATGGGCACCCGTGTTGTTCATCCTGGCCTACGTCCTGGCTTCGGTGACACTCGCTCCGGCATTTCTCCTGACGGTCGCGGCTGGTGCCGTCTTTGGCCTTTTGCGCGGAACGCTGCTCGTCTTCGTGGGCGCTGTGCTGGGGTCATCGGCGGTGTTCGCGATTGCCTCGCCGCTGGCTCACTCGAGGCTCTTGCGCTGGATGGACCGCGATCCGCGGGTGGCGGCAGTGCGTGCGGCCGTTGTTGGTCAGGGTACCTGGGTGATGTTCCTGCTCCGGCTCTCGCCAGTCGTGCCGTTCGTGCTGTTGAACTACGCGCTCGCGCTGAGCGGCGTGCGCTATCGCCAGTTCCTGGCAGCGTCGGTCGGCATGCTGCCAGCGATTGTCATGTACGTGTATTACGGAAAGGTCGCCGGTGACGTGGCCAAGTTGGCGGCCGGCGTGGCGCCACCGCACGGTCCGGCGTACTACTCGCTGCTCGTGATTGGACTCGTGGCGACAATCATTGCCACGACGCTCGTGACGCGAGCGGCAAGACGATCGATGAAGACCTAGAACGGATCGTAGACGAATGTAGTGTCCGGCTTTAGCCGGACCCCATCACGCCTCGGAGGAGTGATTCGAGCTCCTCGGGGTGAGCAGCCCGCAACATCGCGTCCGCTCGATCGAGCACGCCACCGAGCACCAGTTTGGCGAGCGACTCCTCCAGGGTGAAGGAGCCCGCTTTTCGCGTAATCGTGATCTCCTGGTTCAAATGCTGGAGCGCATTCTTGCGAATGTGCTGCCTGGCGCCATAGCTGACCAGCAGCAGCTCCGCGACGGGAACCAGGCTTCGCGTTTTCGTCTGGAGTAGCGACTGCGTGAGCACGGCGGCGAGCGCCATGGCCATTTCCTGGCGCACGGCGTTCTGTCGCTCCACCGGGAATGCGTCGGCGATACGGGAGACGGCGGCGGCCGCATCGGTCGCATGGACAGTCGCCAGCACGAGATGGCCCGTTTCCGCCGCCGCGAGCGCAATCCGCATCGTCTCTGGATCGCGCATCTCCCCGACCACGATGACATCGGGAGCCTGTCGCATGGCGGCCCGGAGGGCGGTCGGAAAGTCAGGCGAGTCCATGCCGATCTCGACCTGTTCGATCACGCTTCGGCCATGACCGTGCTCGTACTCGATCGGATCTTCCACCGTAACGATGTGCCGCGAATGCTTGGTGTTGATCTCCGCGATGAGCGCTGCGAGCGTCGTGGTTTTACCGGAGCCAGTGGGCCCGCAGACGAGTACCAGGCCGCGCGGCAGCTCCGCGAGCAGCGAGACATCGTGTGAGAAGTGCAATTCGGACAGGCGTGGCACGCGCGTCGGCAACGCCCGAATCGCTGCCGCCTGATGCCCGCGCTCGCGATGCAGGTTCATGCGAAAGCGGCCGAGTCCTTTGAGGGTGAACGCGAGATCGACGGCTTCACCGTCGCGATATCGCTCTTTCAGGCGCGTCGGCACAATCGGTGACACCGCAGCTTCGATATCGTCTCCGCTCAACGGCTCTCCGCGAAGTCGCGAGACCTGCCCCTTGATGCGGGCGAGTGGCGGCAGACCGGCGACCAGCAGCAGATCGCTCCCATCCTGGTCGCGAACCTGACGAAGCCACTCTGCGAGCTCTGGTGTGTCGCTGGTGATTGGCGCGGATCGAATAGGCGCAATCTGGTGCAGCTCGGAGACGAGCCGATCCAGGTCGTCGTCGATTCGATGATTCCGCACATCAGACATGGTTCGCGTCGACTCTACGAGCGAACGACGAATCGGTTTTCGATCGCGAGAATCTTATTGAGGCGACGCTGGTGACGCTCTTCGCGCGAAAAGCGGGCGTTGAGGAAGGCATCGACGATTTCGCACGCCAGCGCCGATCCGATGACGCGCGCGCCGATACACAGCACGTTCATATCGTCGTGCTCGACCGCCTGATGCGCGGTGTAGGTGTCGTGACAGACGGCGGCTCGTATGCTCGGAAACTTGTTGGCCGCAATCGACACGCCCGCCCCGCTGCCGCAGACGATGATGCCGCGTTCGGCCTGCCCCTCGAACATCGCCTGAGCCACCGCCTCAGCCGAGTCGGGATAATCGACAGGCGCGGTCGAATGTGTTCCCAGATCGATGACCTCGTGGCCGTTGCGCGTCAGATGCGCGCCTACCTGCTGTTTCAGATCAAAGCCCGCGTGGTCGGCGCTCAGTGCAATTCGCATTGGTGACAGAGTACACCGGCCGAATACTCAGCCGCGTCGTCAAATAAAGCGCGGCGGAGTATACTTTGGCGTATGCGAAATCTCGCTAAGTTCTTGATCGTCGGCGTGTTCGCAGTGATTGCGACGACGGGGAATCGAGCGTCCGTGGTCAGGGCTCAGGCTCCTGCACCCGCGCCAGCCGCCCCGCCACCCGCACAGGCGCCCCAGACACCGGGTGGGCAACCCACCTTCCGTCTGAGCGTCGATCTCGTCACGAGCGATGTGATCGTTCGCGACCAGCGGAATGACCAGTTCGTGGCTGATCTCAAGCCCGAGGAATTCGAGATTTACGAAGACGGCGTCAAGCAGGAGCTCATCTCGTTGGTCTTGACGCACGGCGGCCGTGTCTATAACCAACTGACACCACCGCCCGCTCCGGTACAGGAAGGCATCATCCTGCCGACGAACCGGCCGACCAACGACGCGGCCGGCCGTGTGTTTCTCATCTTCATCGACGATCTGCACCTCGACTTCCGGAGCACGCCCCGCACACGCGAGCTGATCAAGAAGATGCTCAAGCTGTTGATTCACGAGGGCGACATGTTCGGCGTCGTGACCACCGGTTACTCGTCGATCTCCGAACAATTGACCTACGACCGTCAGGTCCTCGATTCACTGATTTCCAAAGTCACCGGCGGTGGACTGAAGGCCAAGGAAATCATCGAAGGCATGCAGAGCTCGCAGGGGCCGACAGAGTTGCGACATCGCGCGCACGTCGCGTTTTCGACGGCGTACGATCTGATGAAGAACCTGGAGAAGCTGCAGAATCGGCGCAAGGCCGTCATCTACATTAGCAGCGGATACGACTTCAACCCATTCGAGCAGTCACGCCTTGAAGAGCAGGCGCGACGCATGGGGCTCACCGACAGCAGCGGCGACGGGACGGGGTCGGGCCAGTCCGCTGTCGATCAGCTCATGACGGATCCCTTCGTTCGCAATCAACAGAGCTCGCAGATGCTCGCGGAAGCAGATCTCGTTCGAGAGCTGGCCGAGTTGACACGCGCGGCCAATCGCGCCAACGCGACGATGTACACAATCGACCCGCGCGGACTGGTTGCCGGTCAGGACCTGGACGATGAGGTGCCGACGCAGGAATGGAACGCGTACGTTCGCGATACGCAGGACAGCCTGCGAGTGCTCGCCGAGGAAACAGGCGGCATCGCCGTCGTCAACCAGAACGACTTCGACAAGGCGCTGAAGCGGATCGATAACGAGACCAGCGACTACTACGTGCTCGGGTACTACTCGTCGAACCCCGATCCGCTCAAGCGGCGGCGGAAGGTCGAGATCAAGACGACCAGAGCCAACCTGAGCGTGTGGTCGCGCGGCGAATACACGCTGCGGCCATTGCCGCCCGCCGATCAGCGCTAGCGCCGTCGTTACAATCTTGTAGAGGCGGGTCTTCGACCCGCCTTGATCCGTTCGCGAGTTTGACGGCGAGTCTGAAGACTCGCCGCTACTCACGCCATCTTCGGCGGCCGCACCAGCGAATCGAGCTGTGGTCGCATGGTGTCGAACACACGCATCACTTCAGTCACCGCACGGGGCAGCCGGCCCATCTTCGGATACAGCCATCCCGTTTGCCGCTCGAGCGACACTCCGGCGATCCGGCTGCAGAACAGTTGACGGGTGCTGACATCGGCCGCCGCCGCCTGCCACGGGATGATGCTGATGCCGAGGCCGCTGCGGACCATCGCTTTGATGATTTCCACGTTTTCGGTTTCCATGATGACGGGCGGTGAAATCCGCTCGCGTCCGAAAAACTCCTCGACGATGCGGCGAGTGATGGATCCTGTTTCGAACAGCACGAAAGGTTGCTTCTCGAGATCGGCCGGGACAATCTGCTTCTGCGCCGCCAGCGGGTGGCTGGGGTAGGTCACGAGCAGCAGTTCTTCTTGAAGCAGTGGGACAGACACGAGGTCGGACGCTTCAATGGGCAGCGTGAGCAATCCGAGATCGCCGCCGCCCGTCCGAAGCATCTCGATCGATCGCTGGGTGCTGCCAACCGTGACGCGCATGTCGAGGCTGGGATGGATTCGTCGCACTTCCGCCAGGAGGCGGGGGAAGACGTAGAGGCAGACCGTCATCCCACCGACCAGGCCGATCGATCCGCGCAACGCTTCGCGAGTATCGCTGATGGCCGACACCGTGTCCTGCAAGTCGCGAAAGACGCGATGGCTCAACTGCAGGAGTGATTCGCCTGCCGCCGTGATGCGGATGCGGCGGCCGATGCGATGAAAGACCGGCTCTCCCAGCTCGTCTTCGAGGATGAGGATCTGGCGGCTGATCGCGGATTGCGAGACGTGGAGTTTTTCGCCGGCCGCCGTGAACGAGCCCGTTTCAGCGATGGCGCGGATGATTTCCAGCTGCCGCAGGTCCATGAGTCCGTAAATCTACTTGCGGCGATCGCTCTGCGCGAAGGGGAGGGAAGGATTCAGCGCGGCTCGCGTACGTTCAATCGCCTCGTCCAGGTACCCTTCATCCATCTCGATGCCGACGAAGCTGAGGCCGAGCTGGGCACACGCAACGGCGGTGGAACCGAGTCCCAGAAAAGGGTCAGCGACGAGTCGAGTCCGTCCGAGGCCGTTCATCCGCAGGCACATCTCGGGGAGCTTTGGCGGGAAGGTGGCCGGATGCGGCCGATCCTTGTCGCGACTCTGAATCGTTTCGTATGGGATGAACCACGTGTTGCCGCGACACCTCACGCCCGATCCCGCCGCCTGCCATCGTCCGATGTTCGACCGGTCCTGATATCGCACACCAATTGACAGCCGGTCGATGGGTGTCTGACCGCCAGCGGTGAAGTGAAATACGAATTCGTGGCAGTCGTGCAGGAATCTGCGGCTGTTGATGGGTTTGTAGTGACCGACGGCGATGTCATCGGCAAGTTTGCTGTTGGTTCCCGCCAGCGATTTCTCGATGGCGATCGATTTGATCCAATGAATGGTGTTTTGCAGTTGCAGGTACGGACGGGTGGCCTGCGCGATATCGATCGCTGTCCATGGGTCGGTCGGCTTGGCCCCCACGTTCAGAAAGAGCGATCCGTCAGCGGCCATGACGCGAGCGGCGCGGCTGACCCATTCGCCAGTCCACTTCAGGTACTGGCCGCGCGGTATCGTGTCGTCGTAGCTGCGATAGCGGATGCCCAGGTTGTACGGCGGCGACGTGACGATCGCGTCGATCGACCCTGGAGGGAGACGATCCAGAATCTCAATGCAGTCGCCGTGATAGAAGTCAAAAGTCGCGCTGTTCGATGTCAGGCGCGTGTGAGGTTTTGGGATTTGCGACACCACGGAGATTGTATCCGTGGTGCGTCAGCAGCGAAGCGGGGTCGCGCGTCAGGAGGCGCGGAGCGAAGCGACAGACGACAGCGATGGTGCGATGCGCTCGGGAATCGTGTGATTTCGGCGGTGCACGTGGACGTCGCAGCTTCCACCCTTCTCTTCGACGTACGACACTTCGCGACTCGTGGCCAGCTCACGATACCGACCCACGACGCATCCGCAGGTCAGTGTCCGAAACCCAAGGAGCCTTACCAGACTCATTGTTCTGTCCCCCGCTCAAGTCTTTAGCAATTCATGTGCCGCGCTGCGAGTCCGACTCACACATGCCGGCACGTCGTGATTCAACGAGATATCCGCGGAGATCGAACTGTGAGCGCCACGACACATCGCGAGCAACGTGTGCTATTTGAGGGCAGGAGTGTTCCAAACGCACGCAAGTTGGATCCGGTTCCAAAGCATTGGACCGGCGGTGGTAGGCTTCTCCTCACGCATGACCTCGGCGGTTCGTTCTCTTTTGGGCCTCGTCGGCGCCTTGGTTGTCGTGCATGGCGCGACCACCGCGACGGCGCAGATGGGAGTTGCGGCGTTGGCCGCCGAACCTTCCGTCCGGCGGGCGCTCGATTTCGCCCGCGGTGCGGAAGCGGACACTGTTCGCGATCAGATTCGACTCTGCGAGATTCCAGCGCCTCCTTTCGGCGAGGCGAAGCGTGCCGCGGCCTACGCAGATTCGATGCGCGCAGCGGGCTTGACACATGTCCGCGTGGACAATGCCGGCAACGTGCTTGGCGAGCGGGCGGGACGAACGCGGGGACCCCGCCTCGTTCTCAGTGCACATCTGGATACAGTGTTCCCCGCCGACGTACCAGTTACTGTCACACGTGACAAGAATTGGCTGCGAGGGCCAGGCATCGCGGACGATTGTCGCGGTCTTGCGGTCGTGCTCGCAGTGGCCCGAGCACTGGAAGCGGCCAAAGTTCAAACGGAAGGGCCGATCACCTTTGTCGGCACGGTTGGTGAAGAAGGCCTTGGCGACCTCCGTGGCGTAAAGGCGCTCTACGCGAACAGACCGCGCGAGCAAAGCGAGCGCTTCGTGTCCGTCGACGGCGGCGGCTACGGCATCACCAACGTGGGCATCGGCAGCCGCCGGTACCGCGTGACCTTTCGCGGCCCCGGCGGACACAGTTACGACAATTTTGGTCGTGCGGACCCGGTGAACGCCGTGGGGCTGGCCATCGCACGCCTTTCCCGTCTGGAAGTCCCCGTCAACCCTCGCACGACATATTCCGTCGGGAGAATCGGCGGGGGCACGTCTGTCAATTCGATCGCGAGCGAAGCGTGGATGGAGGTGGACTTGCGTTCGGCTGACGAGGCCGCGCTGAAGCAACTCGATGCCGGATTCCAGGCGTCAGTGCGCGCAGCTCTCGACGAGGAAAACCGTCGTCGCAAAAGTCACGACGCGCTCACCGTCGCAATCGATCTCGTAGGCAATCGACCGGCCGGACGCACAGATCCGGCATCACCGGCGGTCGAAACGGCGATGGCCACATTGCGAGCCCTCGGTTTGCCGGTCAGGCTCGACGAGCGATCCACCGACGCGAATCTCCCCATGAGCGTTGGCATTTCGTCGATTGCGATTGGCGGCGGTGGTGTTGGACTGGACGCGCACTCTCCGCGAGAATCGTTCGATACAACCGAATCATGGAGGGGCACGCAACTTGTGACGCTGCTGGCCGTGGCGTTGGCGCGATAGTCACTCCTTCCCGTTGGACATCCGTAATTTCACTGCTCGATAACTCTCGAGATCCACGGCGCGCTGACGTGTCGCCGCTCCGCGGGCCCGTACCAGCCTCACCAGAAACGCCGCGTGCGTCACGCCAATCACGAACAGTTCGACCCAAGTCGGTGAGGGCACCATCGCCGGAAGGAGATTCAACAAGGTGGCGAACGCGAAAATCATCGTGAAGAGAGGATCGATGCCGCCTCCCGGCAACGCGGGGCCAAGTGACATCGCCGTTGTCTCCCACATTGGGCCGTTCGAATCGCCTTCGTAGAAAACCTGGAGATAACGCCCGATCCGTTCGACACCGACGTGCATCGCGTGAATCGCTTCGAAGCCGCCGGCCAGGACCATCAGCGAAAACAGCGACGCTGCAGGAGTGCCAGCGATCACGGTCAGTGTTCCTGCGACGATCGCCCAACCGATAACGGTCACCGGCAGGAGGGTCATTCGCGCGGTCCCGCGGCTGGCGATGGTGTGACGGAGGGCCGTGTACTCCGATTCGGTCAGGCTCATCTAGGGTGGCACCTTTCTTGGTTTCGTCATCCGCCATGCACAACCCTCTTGCACACTGCAGGATGTTTGTTAGAATGCCGATACACTTTGTAACCGGCTGTTATCTAAAGGGTTGCCTGTGATTTTCCCCCGATTCCCGAAGACCTCTCGCGCTTGGTGCGTCCTGGCGGCATTCATTTGCCTTGGCCTGTCTGCCGACACAGCGTCCGCCCAGTCGAGCACGGTGACCCAGTCGACCGCGAAAAAGTCTAGTCCCAAGAAGACAATTACCCGGAAAACGACGGTTTCACGAACGTCGACGGCGACGGTGAAAGCGACGTCGACGCCGAAATCGGCAGCGGCCAGCCGGTACCGCAGCAGGGCTGCGACGCAGGCCCGATTGCTCCGGGAGGCCCAGGAGCCGCGCTTCAGGCTCGACGAATCGGGAGCGCTGGTTCCTGATGTTCGTGCCGAGGCCGCAATTATCTATGACTCGGCTACGGGTCATGTGCTCTGGGAATCGAATTCAACCAACCAGCGGTCGATCGCCAGCATCACCAAGGTGATGACCGCGGTGGTGTTCATGGAGGATTCCCCGGATCTGTCGGAAGAGGTCATCATCCAGCCGACCGACGTTCGCGCGGCATCGACGACCTATCTCCGGTCGGCTTACCGCGTGACCAAGGGTGACCTTCTGCATCTGACCCTCATGGCGTCGGACAACGCGGCGGCGCGCGCGCTGGCACGCGTGTCGAGTCTGGGCTCGGAAGCGTTCATCGCGCGGATGAATTCGAAAGCGGCCGAGCTCGGCCTCGAGAGCACCAGCTATTCGGACCCATCAGGGCTGCTCGCTGCCAACGTGTCGTCCGCGTACGACATGGCCAGGCTCATTTCATTCGTGTCGGGTGACGAGCGCATCTCAAGCGTCATGCGCAAGCAGACCTACACCGTGACGGCAGGACGACGCGTCATCAATATTCACTCGACGAACCAGCTCGTCATGAACGGCGATGTCGACGTGCAGGCCGGGAAGACCGGCTTCATCAGCAAGTCCGGGTATTGCCTCGCCACTCTTCTTCGGCTGCCCCAGGGTGGTCCCCCGGTTGCCGTCGTGGTGCTGGGCGCGAAGTCGAACGCCGGGCGCTTCTGGGAAACGCGGCACCTGTTCAACTGGTTCGCGAGCAAGGCCGAAGATCTGCTCGGAACCCCGCTTCAAGCTGCGACGGCTCCGTCAGCCAACTAAACGGGCGGGGCTACGCCCTTTAACGATGGTGTAGCGGCCGGTCTTTAGACCCGCCGTGAAACTGGCCGGCTGATCAAGACGGGTCTGAAGACCTGCCTCTACCCTCTAAGAAGAATATCCGCGCTGGATTGCCGCGGCGTCGAGCGGCAGCGTTGCTACGGCGTCGACCATCGGCATGACGGGTCGGGTCGCGCGGCGTCCATCGTACGCCTTCAGATAGCGACGGCAAACGTCGCAGGCATAGACGCGATACTTCCCATCGGGTGTGGCGAATGACGTGATCTTCGCGCGTTCGCTGTTGCGGCAAAACGGGCAGGTCAGAGATTCCCATTTCCAGCGCAACTCGCAGCGTCCGCAAATCAAGTGGCGTTCAGCCGACGGAGTAATCACCGACAGGTCTGGCTGACTTCCACACAGCGCACAGTGGGCGTGCGTCCACGATGACAGTTCAGGCCGCTGCTGCAGTACCTCGGCGCAGCGCGAGAGAAACGGCCGCATCGACAGTGTGAGCACCTGGTCGATCACGTCGCTGCTGTCCAACTCAGCAAACGAATTGGATGGTGATATTCCAACAGCTGCGACCTGCTGCTCGAATGCGCTGCGAAACCACTGTCTCGCGACCGCCAGCAACTGCATGTCTCGTCCGAGCGCCTGGACCTTCTGATAATCGTGCTCTTCGAGCGCGCCATAACGACGGAGCACGTCCGCCGTCTGTCGCACCATCAAACGCAGATCGCTGAGATCGAGCGGGATGTCCTCGAAGCGAAGGATCGGCGTGGCAGTCGCCTGGTGACGCTGGATTGAATCGCCGGTGATCTCGAGCAGCGGCAGCGGAACCCGGACCTGAACGCGCCGGTGAAACTCAAGGAGCTCGAGATGGAGGTCGACGGCAGATTGGAGTTGCGGCTGCTGCGACCGGATCGCGCGAAGTTCCGCGGCTTCCCTGGATTCGGGCCGGGTACCCCGCGCTGCGCGCGCCGGTGAATCTGTCACCGTGAGATCATATCAAGAGTGCGGATCCTAATGGTTGCGTCCGAAATGCACCCTTTTGCCAAGACAGGGGGGCTTGCGGACGTCGTCGGGGCGCTGCCGCGCGCGCTGGCCAAGCTCGGGCACGACGTCGATGTGGTGATGCCGAAATACCGCGGTATCACGGCCAATATCTCCATTGGACAAATCACCGTGACGCTCGGCGGGCAGGTCGATGTCGCCGACCTCTCAGCCGTGGTGGACGGAAACGTGCGTACTATCTTTGTGTCGCACCCGCCCTACTTCGATCGGGAGTATTTGTACGGCGCCGCGTCGCGCGATTACCCCGATAACCCTGAGCGCTTTGCATTCCTCAGTCAGGCCGCAGTCTCGTGGGCGTCTTCAACGGGTCTCCGGTACGACATTGTTCACGGTCACGACTGGCAGGCGGGCCTGGTACCGCTCATGGTCCAACGGACGGCTCCCGCGTGGCGCGGGCCCGATCGACCGGCCACGGTGTTTACGATCCACAACCTTGCGTATCAAGGGGTATTCGACGCGAGTTGGTTGCCCCGACTCGGCCTCGGCTGGGATTTGATGCGCGTTGACGCGCTGGAGTACTGGACCCGGATTAGTTTCCTCAAAGGCGGGATCATGTTCGCCGGAGTAATCACGACGGTCAGCCCCCGATACGCCGAAGAAATCCAGACACCAGAGCTCGGCTTTGGGTTCGACGGCATTTTGCGTTCCAAGGCCTCCGATCTGGTCGGCATTCTGAACGGAATCGATTACGATCAGTGGGATCCTGAGCGGGATTTGAACCTTCCCGTGCCCTTCAGTGCGTCAAAGATGGCAGGGAAGGCGGCCGCCAAGCGAAGACTTCTCGAAGCGTTTGGGTTACCCAGGACACTGGAGACGCGTCGGCGTCCGCTGGTAGCGATGATTTCGAGGTTGGTGGACCAGAAGGGATTCGACCTGCTGGGCCAGCTCTCGGAAGCGTTGCCAGCCTTGGGAGCCTCGTTTGTCTTGTTGGGCTCGGGTGAGCAACGGTTCGAGACGCAGTGGCGGGAGTTGGCGCTTCGACACCCGAATCGAGTCGGCGTGCGAATCGGGTTCGATGATGCGTTGGCGCATGTGATGGAAGGCGGGGCTGATGTGTTCCTGATGCCATCGCGGTTCGAGCCGTGCGGACTGAATCAGATGTACAGCCTCCGATACGGGACGGTGCCGGTCGTACACGCGACAGGCGGGCTTTTCGATACCGTCCACAACGTCGACGACGAGACGGGCAGGGGCACAGGGTTTACATTCAGCGAGTACTCGCCGGTCGCACTGCTTGGCGCGCTGGGACGCGCGCTTCAGATGTTCGAGAATCGACCGGCGTGGCGGCGGATTCAGAAAGCCGGGATGCGCGAAGATTTCTCCTGGGACGCGTCGGCTCGAGAGTACGTCAAGGTATATGAGCGAGTGGCTGCGGCAAATCGGGCCGTGGAGCAGGCTGGGCAGAGTGGGTTGTAAAACGAGGTCTGGAGAAAAGAGCCGATGGCATCCGAAAAAGTGAAGACGTTCACCGACAACAATTTCGACGATGAGACCAGCAAGGGCGTAGTGCTGGTGGATTTCTGGGCGGAATGGTGCGGTCCCTGCCGGCGGCTGGCGCCGACGGTTGACGCACTGGCGTCGGAGTTCGACGGGCGTGCGACCGTTGCCAAGCTGAACGTCGACGAGAACCCGAATGTGCCCGGGCGATATGCCGTGCGCGGCATTCCCACGCTGTTGCTCTTCAAGGAAGGACAGCTGGCCGAAACCATTGTCGGCCTGCGAGCGAAAGAAGACATCGCGCAGATGATCGAACGCCATCTGGGAGCCTGATGTGGCCGATCGCAAAGTCACCATCATCGGCTCCGGTCCGGCAGGTCTGACGGCGGCTCTGTACACCGCCCGCGCCAACCTCAAACCGCTCCTCGTCGAGGGACTCGAGGCCGGTGGTCAGTTGATGCTGACCACGATGGTGGACAACTGGCCGGGGTTCCGCGACGGCATCATGGGGCCCGACTTGATGACCGAGATGCGGGCCCAGGCCGAGCGCTTCGGCGCCGAGGTGATGCAAGGGAACGTCACCAAAGTCGACCTGCAGAATCGTCCCTTCACGCTCGCGTTCGCCAACGGCAAGTCGATTACGACCGATGCCCTGATCATCGCGACCGGCGCATCGGCGCGCTGGCTCGAGATCGGATCGGATCGAAAGCTGTCAGGGCACGGCGTCTCGACGTGTGCGACCTGCGACGGGTACTTCTTCCGCGGCCGGCCGATTGCCGTTGTGGGAGGCGGTGACTCCGCGATGGAGGAAGCGATCTACCTCACGCGATTTGCGTCGAAGGTCACCGTCGTGCACCGGCGCGATGCTTTGCGTGCGTCGAAGATCATGCAGGACAAAGCCTTCGCGAACCCGAAGATCGAGTTCATCTGGGATTCGGAAGTGGCCGATGTGCTCGATGAAGGGAAAGGCGAGGTCACCGGCATCGTCGTCAGGAATCTGAAGACCGGCCACCAGACTACGCTGCCACTCGACGGGATATTCATTGCTATCGGCCACACACCGAATACGTCGCTGTTCGAGGGACAGATCGATCTCGACGCCAACGGTTACATCCGTACCCAGTCCGGCACGAAGACCAATGTGGCCGGTGTGTTCGCCGCGGGCGACGTGCAGGATCACATCTACCGGCAGGCAATCACTGCCGCCGGTTCAGGATGCATGGCGGCCATCGACGCGGAGCGCTACGTCGAAGGGATGTCGGATCATCACGCTGGTGAAGCAGCCCTGCAGACGACGAGTTGATTCCGCAACTGCTCTTTCTGATCGACAGCGCCTATGACCACGTGTCGTGGCATGGGCCGAATCTGCGTGGATCGATCCGCGGCGTTACGCCACAACAAGCCGCGTGGCGGCCTGGCGCCGATCGTCACAACATCTGGGAACTCGTCGTGCACGCCGCGTACTGGAAGTACGTGGCGTGGCGACGCCTGACGCACGCAAAGCGTGGATCATTTCCGCGCGAGGGCTCGAACTGGATGGCGCCGCCGCAGCAGGTGACAAAGAAAGCCTGGAAGACCGACATCGAGTTGCTGGCGGATACGCATCGATCCCTGCGCGAAGCGGTGGCATCGCTTCGGCCAGGTGATCTCGCCAGGAAGCCCGCAGGGAGTAACGTGAGTACTCTTGCGCTCGTGACCGGGATCGCGGCTCACGACTTGTACCACGCCGGACAAATTCAGTTGATTAAAAGACTGATGTCGTGAGCCCGAATCGGTCTCAATCGATCCAGCCGCCACCAATGACAATGTCGCCGTCATAGAAAACGGCGGCCTGACCTGGTGTTACGGCGGGCTGCGGCTCGTCGAATTCGAACTCAGCACGTCCCCTGTCCATCGCGTGCACGCGACCGGCCGCCGGGCGATGGCGATGGCGAATCTGCACCGAGGCCCGCATCCAAGCCGCGGGCGAGTCATGCGCGATCCAATTGACTCCTGAGACCGTGAAGTGCGCGCGATCGAGCGCTGACCGTGGGCCCACGGTGACGTCGCCGGAGTCGGCGTCAATCTTCAGCACGTACAGCGGAACCTGGGCGGCAATTCCCAGCCCCTTCCGCTGACCGACCGTGAAGCGATGAACGCCCGCGTGTGTGGCGAGCCGCTCTCCCTGCTGATTCACCACCGCACCAGTTCGCGTCGCGCTACGCGACTCGACGAACCTCGCGTAGTCACCATCGGGTACGAAGCAGATCTCCTGGCTGTCTGCCTTGTCGGCGACGGTCAGTCCGAGTCGACGGGCCTCGGCGCGCACCTCGGGCTTCGTAAGCGCGCCGACCGGAAACGAGGCACGCGCGAGCTGTTCCTGCGTCAACGAGAACAAGAAGTACGACTGATCTTTGTCGCCATCGACGCTTCGCTTGAGCAGGAACCGTCCACCAGGTGTCGGCTCGACGCGAGCGTAGTGTCCGGTTGCGAGACTCTCCGCACCGAATCCTCGAGCGCGATCGAGCAGCGTCGCGAACTTCAGGTCGCTGTTGCAATGCGAACACGGGATTGGCGTCCGGCCCGACGTGTACTCGTTGACGAAGTTCGCGATCACCGTGTCGCTGAACTGTCGCTCGAAGTTGACGATGTAATGGGGGAAACCCTGCGCGGCCGCCACGCGACGCGCATCGTGCAGATCGTCGAGCGTGCAGCAACTGCCGAACTTCTCGCCGCCTCCCAACTGCCCTGAGCCGGTCGAAGGGGCCTGCCCCGAACTTGTCGAAGGATAGAGCTGCATCGACAGACCGATGACGTCATGACCCTGCTCGGCGAGCAGGGCCGCGGCGACCGACGAGTCGACGCCGCCTGACATGGCTACGACAATTCGCACGTGTCTGGTGTGCGGGCTTCAGGCGCGAACGGGCGCGCGTGTAAGACTGCGCAGTTTTTCAACGATACCAGGCAGCACCGCAACCACGCGTTCGATATCCTCTTCCGTGTTGGCGGCGCCAAGGCTGAATCGAATCGAATTCTGCGTTCGATGCGCCGGCAGTCCCATCGCCTTGAGTACGTGCGACGGCTCGAGTGTGCCCGAGGAACACGCCGACCCCGTCGAGACCGCAATCCCTTCCAGGTCGAGCGCGATGAGCAGCGACTCCGCCTCGATGCGGTCGAAGCTGATGTTGGTCGTGTTGGCGACTCGTGGTTCAGCCGAACCGTTTCGCGCCGTGCCCGACACCCGGCCGAGGATCTGTGATTCAAGCGTGTCGCGAAGCGTACGAAGCCTCGCCTGTTCCTCTCTCATTTTCGCGAGCGCCTCGCGCGCCGCGACACCCATGCCGACGATGCCGGCGACGTTCTCGGTCCCCGACCGACGTCCGCGTTCCTGTTTGCCCCCGGTCAGAGCCGACTGCAGCCTGACGCCGCGACGAATCCACATCGCCCCGACGCCCTTGGGTCCATAGAACTTGTGTGCTGAAATTGTGAGCAGATCGACGCCGAGCGCCCTGACGTCGATGGCAACCTTGCCCGCGGTCTGAACGGCGTCCGTATGAAAGACGGCGCGCCGCTCCCGCGCGATGGCGGCCAGCTCCGCGATCGGCTGAATCGTCCCGATTTCGTTGTTGGCGTGCATGATCGAGACGAGGGCGGTATCATCCGCCAGGGCGTCCCGCAGCGCGTCGGGCGACACGATACCGCTTGCATCCACCGGCAGGAGCGTCGTCCGCCAACCCCGTCGGCCCAAAGCCTTCACCGTGTTCAGAACCGCCTCGTGCTCGATGGCGCTCGTGACGATGTGCCGGCGTCCGGTCGGCTCGAGAGCCTCAGCAAGCCCCCTGATGGCGATGTTGTCGCCTTCGGTCCCGCTGCCCGTAAATACAATCTCGGATGGATCCGCACCAAGCAGGTTGGCAACCTGGGTTCGAGCTTCGTCGAGGAGCGCCTTGGCTCGCTGCCCAAAATGGTGAACGCTCGACGGGTTGCCGAATTCCTCGCGCAATACGGCCGACATCCGGTCGACGACAGGCGTTGACGGGGGAGTCGTGGCGTTATGGTCGAGGTAGATGCGGGGCATGTTCAGGCCAAAAGCCGCAGTTAATGCACTGCGGATGCTCGGCGATCGCTACCAATGTACCACCATGCCACTGAAACCATCGGGACTGCAATAGCCGCGCTTTGGCGGCAGTCCGATCACCGAATCCGCGGCAGAAAGAGGCCCGATGCCCCGTGGCGCGACGTAACTCTCAGTGGTGAAACGACTAGACAGAATTTTCTAGCGGCCGATATACTCAGTGGGCTCCCGCCCAGGAAGCCCGTATTTTACGTCCGTGGCAAACCATCTCGACGAGATGTGTCGAGGTGCGTTACGTGACCAGGCCCAGCCTTTGTCAGCGGCGGGCCAACGCCCAGGATGAGCCCAGCGAGGCGGAGGAACGAGATGTGGAAGCGTGATGAAGCGGTGAGACCGACGAGCGGCCAACCGGCGACGCCGGCAGCAGCCGCATCCACTCAGCCGGTACCTACACCGGCGGCGGTGCAGCCGGATGTCCGGCGGATCGAGAGGGACATTGTGAATATTGGCAAGTCGGTTGTCATCAAAGGCGAGTTGAACGGCAGCGAAGACCTCACGATCGAAGGACACGTCGAGGGGCGCATCGAGCTCAAGGACCACGTGCTGACGATTGGTCCGAACGGCAAGATCAAGGCGCAGGTTTTTGCAAAGGCCGTCATCGTGCTGGGCGAAGTGAACGGTAACGTAACCGCGTCGGAGAAGGTCGACATCCGGGATGGTGGCTCGGTGGATGGCGACATCATCTCCCCGCGTGTGGCGATTGCCGAGGGTGCGCACTTCCGTGGCAGCGTCGACATGCAGCGCAAAGGTGCGCAGCCGGGTCAGCAGAAGGCTGCCTCGAGCTCGCAGGCTGAGAAGGCCCAGGCGTCGGCTTCGGCACAGCCTCAAGCGGCCGCGCACTGACGCGCTCCGAGTGTGAGATCTTTGGATTAGCCCACGCCTCTCCAGGGATCTCAACTCACCTAGTTCGGTGGCGCTCTCAGATTTGTTCTCCCGTCGTCGCAAGGAACACGCTGAATCGGAGGTCGGTGCCTCGGATGCACCGGTGCATCCGACCAAGGTGCTTGCGCGTTTCATTGCCGGCTTGAGCTCCCGCTCCCAGCCGGTGCTCCTCGATCTCGGTCCTGTTGTCGGTACCAACGTCAGTTTTTTCGGCGAGCAGCTTGGCTGCAAGATCATCGTCGAGGATCTGTCGAAGGACATCGATCGTCATGTGCGGGACGGTCTGCTCGATCAGCTGCCCGCGTTCTTGATGAAGCGGTTTCCCCAGGAGTCCGCCAGCATCGACGGCATCCTCTGCTGGGATGTGTTCGACTACATCGAGAAGAAGTCGGCGAAGCCGCTTGCCGAGCAGCTCATTCGGATGCTTCGGCCCGACGGCGTGCTTCTCGCGTTTTTCGGGACGGCGCAGCCGCAACCGGGGAGTCGGCCCGAGTACACGCGTCACGTTGTCGTGGATAAAGCCAACCTGCAGCATCGTCTGTATGCCGCCGCGCGGCCCAAGCAGCGGCCGCTGCCAAACCGTGATATCCAGCTGTTGTTCGAGCCGCTCAGGATTGTGGAGCAGTTCCTGCTCAAGACGAATCTTCGTGAAGTCCTGTTCCGAAAGGCTCCCGAGACGCCAGGCGGCCCACCTGTGGCACCATCGGCCTGATGCTCAGTTTCGATCTCACCGAGGAGCAACGCCTGCTCGAGCACACGGTCCACGAATGGGCGGCGCGGGAAGTGGCGCCTCGAATCCGTGAGCTCGATCGCGCGCATAAGTTCGACCGTGGAATCCTGCCGCAGATGGCAGAGCTCGGGTTGCTCGGGGTATCGGTTCCAGCGGAGTACGGCGGCGCCGCGATGGACTACATCTGCCTCGGACTGGCGAGCGAGGAGCTCGAGTACGTCGATACGTCGCTGCGGGTAATCCTCTCGGTCCACGTCGGGCTGAATTGTCTGACGCTGCTGGCGTGGGGAACCGAGGACCAGAAGCAGCGCTATCTCGTTCCTCAGGCACAGGGAAAGAAGATCGCGACCTACGGTTTGACGGAACCGTCAGCGGGCAGCGACGCTCGCGGCATCCAGACAGTTGCGATCAAGAAAGGCGATCGTTACGAGCTCACGGGCGAGAAGATGTGGATCTCGCTCGCCGATGTTGCCGACAACTTCCTCGTGTTCGCGTGGTCGGATCTCGAGAAGAAGAAGCAGCGCGATCCCTCCGGCATGAGTGCCTTCATCGTTGAACGCTCGTTCAAAGGGTTTTCGAGCGGAACCCTGACCGAGAAGTGGGGGATCCTCGCGGGGAACACCGGCCATTTCAAGATGGACGGCGTAGAGGTTCCGGTTGAGAACCTGGTCGGTCAAGAGGGAGAAGGGTTCAAGATCGCGATGTTCGCCCTCGATCAGGGGCGCTACACGGTTGCGGCGGGTGCCACCGGGCTCATTCGCGCCTGTCGCGACGCGAGCGTAAACTACGCAAGGCAGCGAAAGACGTTTGGTGTGGAGATCGGTTCGCATCAACTCGTCAAAGAGCTGATTGCACAAATGGAGTCGGATTACCAGGCATCACGCTTGCTCTGGCAACGCGCCGGCTGGCTGAAGAACGAGGGGCGGCGCAACACCCGGGAGACCGGGCTGGCAAAGTGGTTCTCCACGGTTGCCTCGGAGCGCGCCGCCGGTGACGCGGTACAGATCCATGGCGCCAACGGCTACTCCGACGAGTACCCGGTGGGACGCTTCTATCGCAATTGCAAGGGCGCGGTCATTTACGAAGGCACGCGCGAAATCCACAAGATCATGCAGGCCGATTACCTGCTCGGCTATCGAACGGACCGACCGACGCGCTGCGAGCTGCCAGCGTGGGAGATACGATGACCACGACGACCTCGAAACCTGCATCCGTGGATCCCTCAACCCTCTCGGACTCGGACCTGTCGCTCGACTTTCTCCGTGTCGTCGAACAGGCGGCGATAGCGTGTGCGCACACAATGGGTCAAGGGGACCGGCACAAGTCGGATCAGGTCGCCGTGGAAGCCATGCGGCGGGAAATGGACTCGGTTCCGATCGACGGCACCATCGTCATTGGTGAAGGCGAGCGCGACGAGGCGCCGATGCTCTACATTGGCGAGAAGGTCGGGATGGCTCACGGCTCGGCGGGCCCGTATCCTCCAGTCGACATCGCCGTCGATCCGCTCGAAGGCACGAATCTGTGCGCCACCGGAGCGCCGAATGCGCTGGCTGTCCTGGCCGCGTCGGAAAGTGGCGGCCTGCTCCATGCACCTGACATTTACATGGAGAAGCTCGTCGTCGGCCCGAGCGCTCGCGACGTGGTCGACCTCGACGCGCCGGTTCGCTTCAATCTTCGTGCGATTGCGCAGGCAAACAGCCGCAGGGTCGAAGATCTCGTCGTCATCGTGCTCGATCGGCCGCGGCACGCGAAGCTGGTCGACGAGATTCGCGCCACGGGCGCTCGCATTCGTTTGATCGGAGACGGCGACCTGTCAGCGGGTATTGCCGCCGCCGTCGTTGGCAGCGGCGTACATGCGGTAATGGGTACCGGTGGCGCGCCCGAAGGTGTGCTGACGGCTGCCGCGATGCGATGCCTGGGGGGCGAGATCTACGCCCGTTTGGTCGTCAACAGTCCCGAACACGAGCAGCGCTGCCATGCGATGGGGATCACCGACATATCGAGGACGTATCGATCGAAGGATCTGGCGTCGGGCGAGAACATTGTCTTTGCGGCGACCGGCGTCACCGACGGCACCCTGATGAAGGGCGTTCGCTTCTTTGGCGACGGCATTCGCACCACGTCACTCGTGATGCAGACCCAGCCGCATCGCATCCGCTTCATCGACAGCATTCACGTCCAGGCCAAAGGACCCACCGCGAAGATCCGGTTCTGACGACGCCCTCGATCGAGCGATTGCCTGCGGTGGATGAGTCGTAGCTACTCGTCGAGCTTTGACTTGTGTTTACGGCGACGCCAGGGACGCTTGGTCTTGTCTTCGTGAACGCCGCCGGTCTGTCGAGGCAGCGGTACACGCGGTCTCGACCGTGGTTTGGCAGCTGTGCGTCGGGGGTGCCCCATGACTGTTACGATACTAACGGTAACCGGGAAACATCTGGCCGGTTGTCCGTAGCCCGTGGCCGTTGTCGTTGCGAGATCCCCGATGCCGTCCCATCCAAGTGCCCCCGAGCGTGCTGCGCTGGTGGGTCTCGTCACGAGTGCGTTGCGCCGTGTCGATGCCGACGTGTCGCTCGACGAGCTGGCTGGTCTGGCTGACGCCGCTGGCGCCTCGGTGGTCCTTCGCATGTTGCAGGAGCGCCCCAAACCTGATCCGGCAACCTTCATTGGCGCAGGAAAAGTCGCGAGCCTGTCGGCGGCCTGCGCGGAAGCCGATATCGATCTCGTCATCTTCGACAACGAGCTGACACCCGCTCAGCTCGGTCAGCTGGAGAAGAAACTCGAGCGCAAGGTGGTCGATCGGACGCAGTTGATTCTCGACATCTTCGCCCGTCGAGCGCGCACGCGCGAGGGCAAGTGGCAAGTCGAGCTCGCGCAACTGAAGTATCTGCTTCCTCGTCTCGCCGGCAGCGGAACGGCGTTGTCCCGCCTCGGCGGCGGTATCGGCACTCGCGGTCCTGGAGAAACAAAACTCGAAACAGACCGCCGGCGTATTCGCGTCCGCATCCAGGGGATCCAGCGCGAGATCGATCAGGTGCGCGCGCGCCGCGCGCAGCTACGCGAACGGCGGCAGAAACGGTCGGTCCCGACCGTGGCACTCGTCGGCTACACCAATGCCGGCAAGACGACGTTGTTCAACCGTATGACGAATGAAGATGCCGTCGCCTCCGACGCGTTGTTCGTCACACTCGATCCGCTCGTGCGCCAGGTCAGGCTTCGCGATCAGCGGCAACTCCTCGTCTCGGACACCGTCGGCTTCATCGATCGACTCCCGCACGCGCTGGTCGCGGCGTTTCGAGCGACATTGGAAGAGGTTGCCGAAGCCGATCTGGCGCTCCACGTCATTGACGCGGCGAGCCCGGAACGCGAGCGCCACATGACCGCGGTCCGTCGTGTGCTGGAGGAGGTTGGCGCCGCCTCTGTCCCCGTCATCGACGTGTACAACAAGATCGATATGATCAGCCAGGACGAGCGCCGGCGGTTACAGGCGGCTGATCCGGGAGCTGCCCTGGTGTCTGCTCGTACTGGTGACGGACTCGACGAGTTGCTGCAGATGGTGGCGGCACGTGTGGCCCTTGATACTCGTCGCATCACGATTACCTTCGACAGCGGCAAGGCGTTCGACCGCGAGCAGGTGTCTCGCCTCTACCGGGTTGCGAGGGTCATCAGTCACGTCGCGACCAATGGACGCATCGTGATCGAGGCAGACGTGCCGAGACGATTTATCGAGCGTCTCACTTCCACTGAGAGCCATGAGGATCTGGCCGATGTCCACTGAGTGGCAGCGTCTGTGCTGCCGGCGTGTCGTGCTCCACGCCGGTGTGGTTGTTGTTGTCCTGGTGTTCGCCAGTGCATGCGCCACGCGCGTGTCCCCTCCGACGCCGACCACGCTGGCGCATCCGGAGTTTCTCTACCCGCAGATCCCGCCTGCGCTCGCCACCGCGCCGGGAGCCTCTCGCGTCGACGTCGGCTGGCGCTACCTGCAGGTCGACGATCTGAAGAATGCCGATCTCGAGTTCGGCGTGGCGCTCAAGCTCGGGCCACGCCTTTACCCAGCCCGGACGGGGCAGGGCTACGTGGCGATGGCGATGCGCGATTACCCGCGCGCGCTCAATGCCTTCGATGCGGCGCTCGAAGTCGAAGCCAAGTATGTGCCTGCGCTGGTCGGTCGCGGGCAGGCGCTTCTCGCTACCGATCGGACGGATTCGGCGCTGGAGGCGTTCGAGAAGGCCCTTGCCCTCGACCCTTCGCTGACTGATTTGAGCCGCCGTGTCGAAGTGCTTCGTTTCCGGAACGTGCAGGACGTCATCGACGCGGCTCAGACGGCGGCGAAGGATGGACGTATCGACGATGCGCGACGCGCCTATGAGCGCGCGATCACGCTGTCCCCCGAAAGTGCGTTTCTCCATCGCGAGTTGGGGCAGGTCGAACGACGCGCCGGGAATTCCGAGCGCGCCCTGCAGCACCTGAAGCGCGCGGTCGAACTCGACGCGAACGATGCGACGGCTCTGGTCGAGACTGGTGAAATCCTCGAGGCAAGCGGCGATGCCACTGGCGCCGAGGAGGCCTACAGGAAGGCGACCGCGATCGATCCCAGCCTGAACCTGTCCGGGCGCATCGCCGCAACCACCCAGCGCGCGCGCGAAGCGCGGTTGCCGGCCGAATTTCGCGCGGCGCTGACGGCACCGCAGATCACGCGCGGCGATCTGGCAGCGTTGATTGGTGTGCGGCTGGAGACGTTGATTCGCCAGGCACCCACCCGACAGATGGTCGTGACCGATACGCAGAGCCACTGGGCCGCCATCTGGATCACCGAGACAGCCAGTGCCGGCATCATCGAGCCGTTCGAGAACCACACGTTCCAACCGACGGCGCTCGTTCGCCGCGGCGATCTTGCGACGGTGGTCAGTCGACTGGTCGCGCTGATCGCTGCATCGAATCCGTCCGTGCGTGAGCGTCTCAGCCAGCGCCCAGCGATCGCTGACGTGCCACCACGCCACCTGCAGTACGACGCCGTCGTCTCAGCTGTGGCGGTCGGGGCGATGCCGCTTGTCGATGGCGATCGGTTTCAGGTCGCGCGGCAGGTCTCGGGCGAGGAGGCCGTCGAAGTGATCGATCGCGTGCGGGTGCTGGCGGCGACGACGCTCGGCGCGTCGCGTCAGTGAAGAATCTGACGCTGGCCAACCAGCTGACGATTCTGCGGATTGCCCTGATTCCCGCCTTCGTCTTGCTCGTCGTCTACGGATACCTGGGCGCCGCGCTCCTCGTTTTTTCGATCGCAGGGTTAACGGACGCACTGGACGGTCTCATTGCCCGGCGTGCCGGCCAGCGGACGAGCCTGGGGGCCTGGCTCGATCCGATGGCCGACAAGTTGTTGCTGGTGACCACATTCGTGGTGCTGACACTCCCCGGCATTCCGCTGGCGAATCATCTGCCGCTCTGGTTGACCGTCCTCGTCATCAGCCGCGACGTCGTGATTGTCGGCGTCGTTGCCATCATCAACCTGGCCGTTGGCCCACGAACGTTCCGCCCCTCGCTGTTCGGCAAAGCCACCACCGCCGCTTTCATCGTCACGAGCGTGGTGGTGATGTTCTTCAACTATCGCGGCGAGACGTCGATCCTCATCGATATCGGCATCTGGTTGTCGCTGGCGCTGACGTTGGTGTCGAGCGCCGACTATTTCTTCAAGCTGCGGCGACTGATCACGGAAGCGGGGGAGTAGCCATCACTCGCCGCGAGCCACCTTACTCATCGTCGTTCGTCGTCACAATACCGGCTGCGAACCACGCGCCCCCCTGATTGCGAATCAGCAGGACCGGGCTGGGGCACTCAGTCGGCACCGTGGTTAGCACATCGTCGATTCGAAAATCGCCGTTTTGATCGAGAGGCACCACATTCGCGGTGCTGTGCTCGCTGAATGGGGCCGCCGCTTCGCATATCAACGTCGCAAGGACGCTCAGGTTGCCGTTCTGCCCAATCCGATTCCCGCTGGCGAGGAGCAGGCCGCGACCTCTGACCTTGATACGCCCGTCGGTTGTCACCAGCGCCTTCAAGGACGCGATCCTCCAGGGACCGCCGGCAGGGAGGACACCTCTCACGATATTTCGAGCGACATTCTGGAAGGTGCCGTCGTTGTTTGTGGGCGCCGCGCCGTTTGAGACCGGGTCGACACCAATGCCGCCATCGAAGGCGACGAGGATATCGCGCTCGTGTGCGCTGACACGACCGGCCATGGAAAGAACGAGTAACGCGACAGCTATGTGCTTCATCATTGCTTTTGCTTCTCTCTTTGTTGATTCACGCGTCGAGGAGTGGCGAGAGTTAGTGGGTGACGGTATCGCCAGGTCGCTCGGTCGTAATCGCGAGGACAGGTGAGGTCACAACGTGGTTGTCGACAGTGCGCAGCTCCATCAGGAGTCCGACGGCGATACGCCCAACCATCAGCAGCCCGCCTTCGATGCTGGCGCCTTCAAGATGTGCCGAGGTTGGATCGCGAAAGAAGGGTCCCCCCTGCACATACACGTTGGATCCCTCTGTGACGACGACTCGATACAACGAATTCATCGTCCACACGAGCACGGTGGTCAACGGCGGCAGGTCCGGCACATTCACGCTGTCAACGGGGTTCATGACATTGCCCTCACCCGTGCTAACTCGGTTGGTGCGCGGAATATTCCGGAGAGGGCGGCAGGCCTGTTCTTGAGAAGTGCAGGAGGATACGTCACGCCCGTGTCTTCACGAACGCAACGATGAAGAGAATTCCGAGGAGCAGGTCAGGCCAGGCAGGTTGTGCGTCGATCGCGGAAATGCGCCCGCTGCTGTAGAAGATGATGAGCATTGAGACGTAGCCCACCTTCTCGATGATCGCGGGGATCATCAGCCAGCGGAATCGCAGCGGATTGGATCCGATGAACAGAAATGCGATCTGCCACGCCATCGCCACGGAAAGAAAGCCGTAAAAGAACTGTGGATGGTCGGTTGGCGGGGTGTAACGACGCCCGGTCACGTCGACCAGCCAGAAGAGCGGCGTCAATACCACGATGCCCCACACGCCGGCACCGGTGAAGACGTACTTCGAAAATGTCATGAAGCCTCCGCGGCCGCGTGCGCCGTTCATTGATCTACCGCTTCTCCGGAGGAATGTCGCGAATCGCTGCGGAGAACGTGCTGTGCGCGACTGGATCGACAGGCTTGTGCCTGATTCGTGTGCTCGCCGGATCCTTGCCGAGGTAATTGTCACCCTTCCAATTCCGTGACGGTCTGATCGGTCTGGGGACGAATCCTCCACCGCAGTTGGGGCACACGTTGCCAAGAATGCGATCCACGCACGCCGCGCAGAACGTGCATTCATACGTGCAGATGCGAGCGTCGACGGCTTCCGGCGGCAGCGGTGTATTGCAGTGTTCGCACGTCGGTCTGAGTTCAAGCATCGTGTTCCTCGCAAAAAGACACAACCATTGGGCGCTCGCGGATATTCCGAACGGCTGACGTTCGTGCCCGTACGAGTGCCGTACGGGTGATGTCGGTGGTTACCGAAGTCTCGCCATCCTACCGTGGACCTGTCGGGCAATAGAGCCCGCAGGAGGAAGCCATGTTGTCTGTACGTCTGGTGCTCGTGTCGGCGCTCATCGCGTTGGCAATCGGTTGCAGCGGCAGTGACTCGTCTCCGGCTGCAGCGCCGTCGCCGACTCCGTCACCTTCTCCCTCGCCTTCTCCCTCGCCGAGCGGTCCATCGGCAGCTGTCACCATACCGATGGGTGCGCAGGCGCTCGGGGCCGGCGCTTTCAATCCGGCCCAATTGACAGTTGCAGTCGGTACGACGGTGACCTGGACCAATACCGATGTCGTCTCACATACCTCCACATCGAACGCCAACGTGTGGAACTCCGGGACCGTCGCTCCTGGAGGGCGATTCTCGTTCACGTTTCCGACCGCGGGAACGTTTTCGTATCACTGCACGATTCACCCCGGGATGGTGGGCACTGTTGTCGCGCAGTAAGTGGGACGACGAGCACGTCGTTCGCTTTGAGTCGTACGAGCTCGACGTCCGATCGCGCGAGCTGCGCCGTGGCCAGGAGCGAGTGCGGCTTCAGGCGCAGCCGTTCGAGATCCTCGTGATGATGCTCGCGCGCCCCGGCGAGGTCGTGACACGTGAAGAGTTCGTCGAGCGGCTGTGGCCCAACGGCACCTTCGTCGACTTCGAGCACAGTCTCAACACCGCCGTGAAGCGGCTGCGGACCTCGCTTGGCGACAACGCCGAGGTTCCTCGCTTTGTCGAAACACTGCCGCGAAAGGGTTACCGCTTCATTGGTGCGTCCGGGCGGCAACGAGACGGCAGAGGCCGCCGGTCGCGGATGGCGGTATTGCCGTTCACAGACGACGGCAGTGAATCGAGCACGCGCGACTTCAGCGACGGCCTGACCGACGAGACGATCCTGCAACTCGGTCGTCTCGACGGGCTTGGCGTCGATGTGGTCGCGCGGTCTTCGTCGCTGGCGTTCAGAGGCGGGTCGTGTCTGGCGAGAGAGATTGGCGCGACGCTCAGGGCCGACTACCTGCTTGAAGGCAGCGTTCGGCGGCAGGGCGACCGGGCGCGAATCGCCGCGTGGCTCGTCGAGACGTCTGGCGAGACGCAGGTATGGACCGGCGTGTACGACCGGCATCTGACCGATGTGTTGTCGGTTCAGGGCGACGTGGCATCGCGCATCGCCGGGTCACTTGCCGCGGAGATCCCGTTTCGATCGCTCGAGTCGGCCCCGGTGTGGGTTCATGGTTCACGACCCTCGTCTGATGTCGTGCGCCAAGACTGTCGCCCTGTGTTCAGGGCATGAATTGGAGAGTATGGACATGAAGATCGCTCGTTTGGTTTGCTTCGGTATGGCGATGAGTTCGCTGATGGTGCAGGGCGTCAATACGTTCGCCGCAGGCGATGATCAACACGGCGACCACGATCACCCCGCACCTCCGGCGCTGGTGGCCGTCGTTCGCGAGGTCACGCGGCCGTTTCTCGACCCGGCTGTCGCCGCCAGTGCAGGTTACGGCCCGTTGCTCGGTTGCATCAGCGGACAGCAGGAAGGCGCGATGGGGCTGCACTTCGTCAACGGCGGCCTTGTCTTCGATGATGGACAGCTGCAACCGGAGCAGCCGGAAGCATTGATGTACGAGATGAAAAGCGGGCGTCTCCAACTGTTGGGGGTCGAGTACATCGTTCCGGCCGCCGCGTGGGATGCGCACAACCCGGCGCCGCCGGCCTTGTTAGGTCAGGCATTCGCGTTCGTCGACAGCCCGAATCGCTTTGGACTGGACCCGTTCTACGAGCTGCACGTGTGGGCGTGGCGTGAGAACCCGAACGGCACGTTCGTGGATTGGAACCCTCGCGTCTCGTGCGACGGGTTCTCGCAGAATCCCTGACGGTTCCACGTAGGGCGGGTCCTGCTGTGGGACCCGCCCGATGCCGGGTCTAAAAGGCAAGACCCGGCCTACCTGTGTCCCTTACGCAACCTTGGTCTTGAAATACTCGATTGCCGTACGAAGGCCGTCTTCCAGGCTGACCTCCGGTTGCCACCCGAGCAATGTCCGCGCGCGGGTGATGTCCGGTTGCCGCTGTTTGGGATCGTCGACAGGCAGCGGGCGATAGACGATCTGGCTCCTCGATCCGACTAACCGCACGATCGTCCGGGCAATCTCCTCGATGGTCAGCTCGTGCGGGTTGCCGATGTTGACCGGCTCGTTGGTGTTCGCATCCATGAGGCTGAGAATGCCGCGCACCAGATCGCTGACGTAACAGAAGCTGCGAGTCTGCGTCCCGTCGCCGAACACGGTGACGTCCTCATTGGCCAGCGCCTGGGAGACGAACGCAGGTACGGCCCGTCCATCTCGAAGTCGCATCCGCGGACCGTAGGTGTTGAAGATGCGAACGATCTTGGTGTCGACGCCGTGCGTGCGATGGTAGGCGAGGGTGATGGCTTCGGCGAAGCGCTTGGCCTCGTCGTAGACACCGCGGGGACCGATCGGATTGACATTCCCCCAATAGGTTTCCTGCTGGGGATGTACCAACGGATCGCCGTAGACCTCCGACGTCGATGCCAGGACGAACTTGGCGCCCTTCGCCTTGGCCAGACCGAGCGCGTTGTGGGTGCCGAGCGATCCCACCTTCAGCGTCTGAATCGGCAACTCGAGATAGTCAATCGGGCTGGCCGGACTGGCCCAGTGCAGCACGTAATCGACCTGTCCGTCGACGTCGATGTATTGCGTCACGTCATGCCTGATGAACTCGAAGTCCATGGCACGCAGGTGAGCGATGTTGTGCAAGTCGCCGGTCGACAGATTGTCGATTCCCACGACGGAATCTCCGCGCGCGAGCAACGCCTCGCAGAGATGCGATCCGATGAAGCCGGCGGCGCCTGTAACGACGATTCGCGACACGGTCAGGCGCGCTGGAAGAGACCCCGAACCAGGGTCAGCCACATGATTTTCAAGTCGAGTGTCACTGACCAGTTCTCGATGTAATAAAGGTCGTATTCAATACGCTTCTCCAATGACGTGTTGCCACGCCAGCCATTCACTTGCGCCCAGCCCGTAATGCCGGCTTTGACCTTGTGTCTCAACATGTACTGCGGGATGCGGTGCTTGAACTGTTCAACGAAGAAGGGGCGCTCCGGTCGTGGTCCGACGATCGACATGTCGCCCTTCAACACGTTCCAGAATTGCGGCACCTCGTCGAGATCCAGTTTGCGCAGCCATCGCCCGATCGGTGTCGTGCGCGGATCGTCTTCTCGTGCCCACACCGGCCCAGTCGCATCCTCGGCGCCAGGGTACATCGACCGGAACTTATAGACGGTGAATGCCTGCCCGTCGAGTCCCATTCGCTCCTGCTTGTAGAAGATCGGACCTGGCGAGGTTCGTCGTACCAGAAACGCGATGATCACTGCGGGGATCGCCAGGACGACGACGGCGGATGCCGAGAGCATGATGTCGAGGCTGCGTTTGATCCAGGCGTTGAGTCCCTGCAGCGGCACGTCGTTGACGTTGATGATCGGCAAGCCGTCGAGATCCTCCAGGCGGGCGCGCAGCGCGATGAACTGGAGCAGATCCGGCACCACCTTGACGTCGATGCACTCGCGGTTGGCAATTTCCATCAGGTCCAGCAGCTTGGCGTGCTCCTCGAGCGGGAGGGCCACATAGAGGTGATCGACGCGCTCGCGGAGCGCGATCTCCGCCACCTCCGACAGCGTGCCGAGCAGCGACAAGCCGCGATACCCGATGTGGTCGCCGCCAGCGCGATCGTCGACGAAGCCGACGACCTGGTAGCCGAGCTCGCGGTGCTGCAGCATGCGATCGGCCACCATACGCCCGAGATCGCCGACACCGGCGATGAGAATGCGCTTCAACCCGATGCCGGCGCGCCAGCGGCGCTCGAAGAGCTCGCGCGCGAACTCACGCAACGCGTACGTGAACATGACGGTGAGCACCAGGAAGAGCACCCACACGATCTGCGACACCTCGTACGCGCCGCGGGCGCGCGCCTCTTCTGACGCCCAGTACGCCTGCACGTACAACGTCGAGACGACGCCAAACACGACGGCGAGGATGCTGCCGACCAGGACGGCGAAGAAGTCGTCGACCCGGGAGCGTCCGCGCCGCAGCCGGTACACGCCCTGAATGCGGAACGCGAGCGGCGTCAACACGGCGATGAACGGCAGGAGATTGAGATATTGCTCGAATGGGGGATATCCGCGAAAGACCGGGATCAGGCCGCTCTCGAAGCGGATGCCGTACGCCAGGACGAACGCCCACATGGCCAGGACCGCGTCACCAAGGACGTAGGTCGCCACGAGCAGCCGGTTGTATCGCCTCACCATCGCGTGTCAGCCGGTGCTGCCATCGTTGCGTCGACGAGGGCTCGCATCTCCCGTAGATAGCGCTCGCGAGCGAATCGCTCGGCATGAAGACGAAGGACGGAGCGATCGAAGCGGATCGTACGGGTGCGTTCGAGCGCCGCGGTCAGCGACTGGACGGTCGGTTCGTCGAAGAGAACGCCGGTCTCACCGTCCTTGACCGTCTCGAGCGCGCCTCCCCGCCCCAATGCCACCGTCGGGCACCCGCAGGCCTGAGCCTCCACAGGGACAATGCCGAAGTCTTCCTCGCCCGGCAGGATCACCGCGGCGGCCCGGCGATATTCGTCGCGGATCTCTTCTTTCGACTGCCAGCCGAGGAATGTCACGCCGGGGCCGGCCTGCTGCGCCAGCCGCTTTCTCTCGGGGCCATCTCCCACGATGCGAACCGGCGCGCCGATCTGTTCGCATGCGGCGATGGCCAGATCGATTCGCTTGTAGGGCACGAGTGCAGACACGATGAGAAAATGGCTCTCCGATGCGATGTCGGCGGGATGATTGAAGACCGTGTCGACGGGCGGATACACGATCGTCGCCTCGCGATTATAGTATCGGCGGATCCTGCCGGCAACGTGCGCTGAGTTGGCGACGAACCGATGCACACGTCCCGACGTCGACGCATCCCACCGTGCCAATCGGGAAAGCAGCGGCCGGTACAGCCATCGGCTCGCCATCGCGCCGACGCGCGCGGGTCCGAAGTACGCATCGAACTGATCCCATGCATACCGCATCGGCGAGTGGCAGTAACAGAGGTGTCTCGCCCGCCCGGGCACAATCACGCTTTTCGCGGCACAGTGACTCGAACTGATGACCAGGTCGTAATCGTCGAGGCTCAGCTGTTCGATCGCTAACGGGAACAGCGGCAAGTACTGCGGATACCTCGTGGTGGCGTAAGGCAGCCGCTGTATGAGCGACGTGCGAATGGGATGCCGCTCGATCGTAGCTGAAACCGATCCCTTGCGGTACACGAGCGTGAAGATGTCCGCACCGGGAAAGATCTCGCAAATGGCCTCGAGCACCTTTTCGCCGCCGCGCATGCCGGTCAGCCAGTCATGCACGAGCGCGACTCGAGGTCCGCTCACCCGGCCTGATGCTCCATGGCGGCCGCGCTCCCGTCGGCCGCAACCTCTCGATACACGCGCTGCGTTTTCTCGACCGAACGTTCCCACGAGAATTCGCGCGCGCGCCGGAGCCCCTTCAGCCGAAGTTCATCCGCCAGACGTGGATCGTCCAGGACGCGGCGCATGCCGTCCTCGATCGACTCCACATCGTAGGGATCGACCAGCACCGCCGCGTCACCGGTGACCTCGGGCAGCGACGAGACATTTGAGGTGACCACCGGAGTGCCGCTGGCCATCGCCTCCAGCGGGGGCAGGCCGAAGCCTTCATACAGCGACGGAAACACGAACACGGATGCCAATCGATACAAGATCGTGAGCGTGTCGCCCTTCAAATAACCGAGGAAGCGTACGTGCTTGTGCAGCTTGTGCCGGTGCACCGCGCGGCGCAAGGCTGGAAGCTTCGAGATTTCGTCGCCGATGATCAGCAGCTTGACGTCATCGTGCGTGCGCCGCAACTGGCTGAAGGCTTCGATCAGCCGCACGAGATTCTTGTGCGGTTTGATGTTGCCCACATAAAGCACGAACTTGTGATCGAGCTGATAGCGCTCACGGACTCGCGCAACATGTTCGTCGGATGGGATCGCGGCGAAATGCTCGTCGATGGCGTTGTAGACGACGACGATCTTTTCCGGTTTGACGTTGAACAGGTGAAGGATGTCGCGCTTGGACGCCTCCGAGACAGTGAGGATGCGATCGGAGCGTCGCGCCGCCGCCCACATCGACGCGCGCGCGTACGCGTAGGCGGCGCGATTGGGCAGATACTGCGGAAACATCATGTGGATGCAGTCGTGGATCGTCACGACCGATCGGCAGCGGATCGCCGGCGGCAGCACGTAATGCGGTGCGTGGTAGACATCCGGACGCTCGCGCCGCAGGATCCACGGCACGTGAATCTGCTCGCGCAGCGAGTAGTTTGGCGACGGCTCCCGCACGCTGCGGAAGTTCGGCCCGAGCTGGGCGGCGATGCCCATATCGGGTTCACGGCAGAGCAGGACGTATTCAGTATCGCGATCGATGCGCGCGAGTTGTCGCAGCAGATTGCGGATGTAGGTCCCGATGCCGAAATCGTGGATCTTCCGCGTGTCGATCGCGACGCGCATATCACGCCATTATATCGGTAGGGATCCTGATTCTTGTCAGTGTCCGCCCATTCCGACGATCGAAGGGAGTTATCGTTCCCAGCCGCTCCAATCGAGCCGATATCGCCGGCGGAGATCGCGCATCACACCGGGATACACACCGCTGCGGCGAGCGATCTCGGCGGCCTGGTCGAGTGTGTTCTTGATTGGGACCGCATTGGTCCGCATGGTGTCGAGCCAGCTCTGACAGTTGATGCTGGCGGCCAGATTGAGGCTGACGCCGTTCGGCTCGAAAACGGCGAACCACGGGCGGTCTCCCGATCGTGCGGCGGATGTCACGCAGGTCCGAGCGTACCGGCTCCAGTAATCGTCGAGTTGCTGACCATTCTGCGCGGCCCACGCGAGGGCCTGCGTGTAGGTCTGTTCGCCCTTGGCGCGCAGCGCATCGCCCTCGCCAGGCCCGCCCATCGCCTGGGTGAGCGCCGTCAGCGGCGTTTGCGCGGCTGCGCTGGCGACCTGGCCGTTGAGCAGTGGCGTGGCGTGGTCGATAGCCACCGCGAAACCGATCCCTTGCCCTTCGCGCGCCGCGACGGCGAGCGAGTTGATCCCGATGACCACACCAGAGCGATCGACGAGCGGACCACCGCTGTTGCCCGGATTGATTGCGGCATCCGTCTGGATCAACCTGACCGTGCCGACGTCGCGAATGGCGCTCACGATCCCGCGCGTGACAGTATTCGAGAGCACGCCGAGCGCAGAACCGACGGCGATCACTTCTTCGCCGACGCGCGCCGTTGCCGCGGAACCGAGCCGCAGCGTTGCCTGTTTGGGGTTCGGATTGTAGACCTGCAGGATCGCCAGGTCGCTTCCTTGTGCGACGGTAGTCACGCGAGCCGTGTAGGCGGCCTCTCCGACCTGCAGTCTCACTGATGTCTGTCCCTCGACCACGTGGGCGTTGGTGAGCACCTGATCGTTGCGCACGAAGAATCCGGTGCCACGCGCCTGCCCTGCCGTGATCGATGCGACAGCCGGTAACACACGGCCCACCACGTCTTCGAGTGACGCTGGCGGGAGCGAGACGGGAACGGGTGTCACGGTGGGCGGTGGTGTGGTCAGTAGCGACGCGCCAGCAGTCGTCTGAGTCGCTTGGGGACCGGCTGCGTCTTCCGCGTGAATGTCAGCTCGAGTTGCCTCGGTTGCAGGCGCCGCAACGGGAATGGTTGCCGCGGGTGCGGAGGCAGGTACCGCCGGCCGCATCATGATGAACGCGATGGCGCCTCCGACCAACAGCCCGCCAATGAGCAGGAGCGCCCCCTGTGCGTGCGATGGTGAAGCATCGGCGGCGACGGCCTCGGTCTGAGGACGCGGCAAATCTGCCTGATTGAACCCACAGCGGCACGCCTCGACATGGCGCGGCACTCGCCGCCGACACGACGGGCAAATCCACGACAAGCTCGCAGGGGCGTCCACCTACGTGGGTGTATCGGGCAGTCGTCCCAGAATCTTGAGGTAAATCTTCAAGAACGGGACCCATGCGGGGTGGTGCTTGGCGTAAAAGGCAAGCTGGCTGCGCCGGTACGCACGCTGGACCCGGTCGGGCGCCGAAGCCGCCGAGCGGCCGCGCAGGTGAACGACCTGCGGATCGGCGCTGAAGAGGACCGACCTGCCGCGCCGGCGCACCGCGGCGCAGAGGTCGACGTCTTCCGCATACATGAAAAACCGGGGGTCGAAGCCGCCGGCGGCGTCGAGATCCTGGCGACGGATCAGCAGACAGGCGCCGCTCACCCAGTCCACCAGGTGTGTGCGCCTCGTCATGCGATCGACCAGGCCGGTGATGACGGGCAATCCCCGGTCGTTTCCCCGAACGAGGACCTTCTGCCGCAACTCGGCCCATGGCGAGATCATCGCGCCAAAGGAGAGCTCGGCCCGCCCCGTTGCGTCGACGATCCGTGGCCCCACGATCGCCACGTCCGCTCGTGTATCCAGGATCGAGACGAGTCGATCGACTGCGGCCGCCGTCACGATCGTGTCGGGGTTCACGAGAAGGACGAGCTCGGTGGCCGTATTGCGAATCCCGACGTTGTTGGCCTGGGCGAAACCGAGATTAGTCTCTGCTGCGATCAGCCGAACGCGCGGCCAATGTTCGCGCACGTACGCCGGCGTCGAATCCGTCGACGCGTTGTCGACGACGACGATCTCATGAGCGAAAGAGGGGGGCGGCTCAGTGAGGGAGCGCAGTGCATTCTCCAGGTCCTTCCGCGAGTTGTAGCTGACGATGATGATGGCGAGTCGAGTCATCGCGTGGACAGGATCACCTGAAGCGTGCGCTGCGCGCACTCGCGCCATGAGTATCGCTCGAGCTGCAGCCGGCCGGCTTCGATCAGGCGCGTGCGTTCGTCGGCGCGTCCGAGGACGCGTTCGAGCGCGCTGGCGATCAGATCGGGTTCAGGGCGCTCGAGGTATACCGCCGCGGGACCGTAGATCTCACGGGAGATCGCCGTGTCCAGCACGACGATCGGAACGCCAGCGGCTATCGCTTCGAGCGGTGTCAGGCCGAAGCCTTCGTAGTCCGACAGAAACGCGAACGCGGAGGCAGAGGCATAGAGGGAAGCCAGATCGGCGTCCGAGATGTAGGACCGCCAATGCACGCGGCTCGACATCCCGGTTGCCGCAATCAGTTTGTCGATCTCGACGCGCGGATTGGTTCGGTTGTCGCCAACGATTTCGAGCCGGGCATCAGGCATTCTCGCTGCCAGGCGGCGGAATCCCTCGAGCAGTTCTGGAATATGGCGCCGATCGAAGAGCGAACCGACAAACAGGACGAGCGGTGAGCGCGCTACGGGTCCAGTCGTCATCGGCAATGACGAGGCGCCCAGGTAGATCACGTCGATACGCGACGAGCCGATCCCGAAGTACTTGCTGATTTCCAGCTTCGAGAAATCGGAGTCCGTGATGACCCGGCGCGCGCGCCGCGCCGAGAGCCTGGTGATCGTGCGGCGGCGCAATCCTTCCCGCCAGGAGAACCATTCGGGGTGTGCCGCGAATGAGACGTCGTGAATGGCCAGCACGGTGGGTGTGCGGCACAAGAGGGGGCAGGTGTAACCGGGGGAGAACAGCACGTCGGCGCGTGCTGACCTGACGAGTGCCGGCAACACTATTTGTTCCCACAACGTGCCCGACCCGCGTGCAACCATGCTGGAGACACGCAAGCCTTCGTGCGAGACGTGGTCGAGTGGCTCGGGCGCGCACAGGACGAATTCGTGCGCGTTGGCGGCGGCGAGCGTGCCCCATGCGCTCAGCAACTCCGACAGATAACGCCCCACACCCGTCGGGCGCCCTGTTAGCTCGCGACTGTCAATGGCGATCCGCACGCTAGCGTTCCCTTCGCCTCGTGACGGCCTCGAGATAGGCGCGATGCAGTTCATCAGCCGACCGCTGCCACGTGAACCCTCGTGCGCGTTCGAGGCCGGCACCGGCCAGGCTGGCGGTCCACGATGAATCCGTCGCGAGCCTCTCGAGCGTTTCGGCCCACGCCGACACATCGCCCGGGTCGAGCAGGACACCTGCGTCGCCGACGACCTCCGGCAGGGATCCGCGATTCGACGTGACGACCGGCACACCGGCCGACATGGCTTCGAGGACCGGCAGGCCGAAGCCTTCGTCGAACGATGGGAGTACCAGCGCACGTGCCCCCGCATAGAGCGACTCGCGCTCCTCGTGGGCGACGTATCCGGTGTAGCGGATGTGATGCTTCAACGGCTCGCCAGCGATGCGTTGAAGCCAGGCTCGCGCGTCTGGTGAGGCTCCTCCGGCGATGACGAGCGGCGACACGCGGCGCGAACCGCGTAGTAGCGCCGCATAGGCATCGAGCAGCACGTCGAGGTTCTTCCGCGGTTCGAGCGTGCCGAGGAAGAGGATGTAGCCGTCGCGCACGGCGTTGGGCGCTCGTCCGAGCGCTTTCCAGGTGGGCGCGCCGGGTGGACAGATGTAGATCCGTTCCGGCGAGACTCCCAGATGCTGGCCGATCAGCCGCTTCGTGTGTGCTGAGGAGGTGATCACCGCCTCGGCCCGGCGCGCGTGACTCGCCGACAGCTCGGCGTAGTCCCGGCGGATTTCGGCGCGAGTGTGCTGCGGGTTGAGGAGAAAGAACAGATCGTGGATGGTCACGATCCGCGCCGCGCGGCGCGACGGAATCAGCAACGGGTGCGCGGCGTGCACCACGTCGAATTCGCCCGCCAGCGTCTCGACGGGTGGCCACTCACGGCGATGCCACAGATAGTTCAGTACCGAGACGGGCACACGGCGATCGATCACTCGGACGCGAAGCTCGCGCGCCACCGCGGGGGCCGGCCGGTCTTTCCAGGAGCTTGTGAAGAGCGTCACTGTGTCGTCGTGCGTTGCGGTGTAGGCGCCCACGAGCGTGTGGATGTACTCGCCGACGCCCGTGCGCGCGCGCAGGGCAGGGCGATAGTCAACGAGGATCCGCATGTCTCAGCCGGTATGATAGTAAGGAAAAGGAGTTCTCAAGCGGATCGATGCGAGTCGCCGTCGTTGGAACCGGATATGTGGGCCTGGTCGCTGGAGCCTGTTTCGCCGAATCGGGAAACGATGTCGTATGCGTCGACAACAATCACGCCAAGGTCCGTCTGCTCCGTCGCGGCAAGATCCCGATCTATGAACCCGGGCTGGAGGAGTTGGTCCGTCGCAATCGCACTGAAAAGCGTTTGAACTTCACGACGACGCTGCCAAAGGCGGTGCGCGACTCCGCCGTCGTGTTCATCGCCGTCGGCACACCGCAGGGCGAAGACGGTTCCGCCGATCTGAAGCACGTGCTCGAGGTCGCTCGCGAGATCGCGCGAGCGATGAACGGCTACAAGGTTATCGTCAACAAGAGCACCGTGCCGGTTGGGACTTCCGAGAAAGTGCGTGAGGTGATTCGGCGCGAGACGACACACCCGTTCAGCGTGGTGAGCAACCCCGAGTTTCTCAAGCAGGGTGCCGCCATCGACGATTTCATGAAGCCCGACCGGGTCGTCGTCGGGGCCGAGGACCCGCGCGCGCAGGCGTTGATGCTCGAGCTCTACGAGCCGTTCACCCGGACGGGCGCGCCGATCATGATGATGGACTGCGCCAGCGCCGAACTGTCGAAGTACGCGGCGAATGCGATGCTCGCGACGCGCATTTCATTCATGAACGAAGTCGCCAACGTGTGCGAGCTGGTTGCCGCCGACGTCGACCAGGTGCGACGGGCGATTGGCGCCGACAAGCGGATTGGCCCATCGTTCCTCTTTCCGGGCGTCGGCTACGGCGGCAGCTGCTTTCCGAAAGATGTCCGCGCGATGCGGCGCTTTGCTGCCGACAACGCGTATGACTTCAAGATCCTGGATGCCGTCGAGCAGGTGAACACGCTGCAGAAGACGAAGCTCCTCGCGCTGATGCGGAAGCACTTCGGCAGCCTGAAAGGGAAAACGGTGGCGGTCTGGGGATTGGCGTTCAAGCCGCGCACCGACGACATGCGCGAGGCGCCTGCGATTCCCTTGATCGAGGCGCTGCTCTCGGCCGGAGTCGAGGTGCAGGCGTTTGATCCCGAGGCGGTCCGAGTGGCCAGGGGCATCTTCGGCTCGCGGATCACGTATGCTGCAAGTGGCTACGATGCCGTCAAGGGCGCCGACGCGCTCGCGATTGTCACCGAGTGGAATGAATTCCGGCGTCCCGACTTTGGCAAGATGCGCGCAGTCATGAGGTCGCCTGTGGTGTTCGATGGCCGCAACCTGTTTGCTCCTGCGCATATGAAACAGCACGGGTTCACCTACTACTCCATTGGCCGCCGCTAAGCCGACCACCGTCCTGGTCACCGGTGGCGCCGGCTATATCGGAAGCCACGCCGCCAAGGTACTCAGTCAGGCCGGCCATCGCGTGGTGATCTTCGACAACCTGTCCGCCGGACATCGGGAAGCGGTGCTTGGCGCGCCTCTGATCGTCGGCGACACGGGCGACGTCGAGACGATGCGGCGCGCCATCCGCGACAGCGGCGCGTCGGCGGTGATGCATTTTGCGGCGTGGCTCTCGGTCCCCGACTCGGTGCGCGATCCGGCCGGCTATTACCGCAACAACGTGACGGGAACCATTGGCACCCTCGCGGCCATGGCTGCAGAGGGCTGTCGTCAATTCGTGTTTTCGTCGACCTGCGCAGTCTACGGCGAGCCGGTGGAGACACCCATTCGCGAGACTCATCCGACGTCGCCGGTCAATTCGTACGGACAGACGAAGCTTGCCATCGAGCATGCGCTGCCGCACTTCGAGCGGGCGTATGGAATCCGATCGGTCCGCTTGCGATACTTCAACGCCGCGGGTGCCGATCCGGACGGGGAACTCGGTGAGGACCACGCACCGGAGATTCACGTAATCCCGCGCGCGATAGAAGCGGCCCGGGGAGGGCCGCCGATCGATGTCTTCGGCGAGGATTACCCGACTCCCGACGGCACCTGTCTCCGCGACTATATACACGTGATGGATCTGGCCGACGCCCATCTGCGCGCGCTCGCGTGGTTACAGGACGGTGGCGCATCGGGAAGCTACAATGCGGGCACCGAGCAACCCACCTCGGTCAAGGACGTGATCGACGCTGTCGAGAAGGTGACCGGTCTTCCAGTCGCCCGGCGTTCGGCGCCGCGCCGGCCCGGCGATCCGGCAATTCTCTATGCCTCGGCCGAGCGAATCCGTCGAGACCTCGGGTGGGTGCCGCAACGCCCGGCCCTCGAGACCATCGTGGCCGATGCCTGGAACTGGCACGCCAAACATCCGCGCGGCTTCGGAGGCAACCACTGAGGAGGCGATCGCAGAGGATGGCGGCGTGACCTCGCTCTACCGCCTCTTGAGCTACGCGCGCCCTTATCGGGCACGGCTCGCCGGCGCCGTGATCGCGATGGCGGTCTACGGGGCGGGCACGGCGGGGATCGCGAGCCTCATCCAGTTGATCTTCGACGAGGTCCTGGCCGCGCAGCGAAACCTCGGACCCATCAGCGTGGCCATTTTGGCCTTGTACTTCTTCAAAGGTGTCGGGTCCTATCTCTCCTCATACCTCATGGCCGACGTCGGCCAGCGCGTGGTGCACGATCTGCGAAACCAGCTGTTCCGCCACATGCTGGGCCAGTCTGCGGCCTTTTTCTCGCTGCAGACCACGGGCCGGTTGATGTCGCGGATCACGAACGACGTCGGCCTGCTCCAGCGCGCCGTCTCGGAAACCATCGGTGATCTTGCACGCGAGACACTGTCGCTCGTCTTTTTCACCGGCGTCCTCGTGTACTACGATGCGAGGCTCGCGCTGGTCTGCTTCACCGGCGCACCGATCATCCTCTACCCGCTCGTGCGGCTCGGCCAGCGTGTTCGCCGCACGAGCAGGCGCAGCCAGGAAGCGCTGGAGCAGTTGTCGCATGTCAGCGCTGAAGCGTTCACGGGACACCGGATCGTCAAGGCGTTTGGCGCCGAGGAGCGCGAGGCCGCCAAGTTTCATCAGGCGTCCCATCGTTTCTACCGGACGAGCATGCGAGTGACCAGCGTGCTGTCAGTCCTTCCACCGCTCATGGAACTGGTCGGAGGAGTGGCGCTCGTGCTCGCCCTTTGGTACGGGAGTCGTGAGATCGCCGCGAACCGGCTGACGACGGGGCAGTTTGTCGCATTCATCACGACACTGTTCCTGATGTACGCGCCGGCGCGGAAGTTGAGCCGCGTCAACGCCGACGTGCAGCAGGCGGCAGCGGCGGCCGACCGCGTCTTCGAAACGCTTGCGACACATAGTGAAGTGCTCGACCGAGCCGATGCCACGACGATGGCCCCGTTCTCGCGGGAGATCGAGTTCCGCGGGATTTACTTCTCGTACGACGGCGCCGATGTGGCGACGTTGAACGGCGTCTCGTTCACTGTTCACGCCGGCCAGACGCTGGCCATCGTTGGACGGAGCGGCGCCGGCAAAACGACGCTGGTCAATCTCGTGCCCCGGTTCTACGACCCGGCCGAAGGCGTCATCCTGATCGACGGCATTGATACGCGTCAGTTCACGTTGTCGTCCCTGAGGTCACAAATCGGCATCGTGACACAGGAAACCGTGCTCTTCGATGACACCATCGCCAACAACATCGCATACGGGCGCCCGCAGGCCACGCGTGTGGAGATCGAAACAGCCGCCAGGGCCGCACACGCGCACGAGTTCATCGTCACGCTGGACGAGGGCTACGACACGATGATTGGTGAACGGGGGCAGCGTCTTTCGGGAGGTCAGCGTCAGCGGCTGGCGATTGCGCGTGCGATTCTTCGAGACTCGCCGCTCCTCATTCTCGACGAGGCCACGTCGGCGCTCGACGCCGAGTCGGAAGCGCTGGTCCAGGATGCGTTGTCGAACCTGATGCTCAACCGGACGTCGTTCGTGATCGCGCACCGGTTATCGACCGTGCGCCGGGCCGACGCCATTGTGGTGCTCGAACAGGGCCGAATCGTTGAAAGCGGCACCCACGAGGAATTGCTCGCTCGCGGCGGGGCGTATGCGAAACTCTACGAACTGCAGCTCCAGGAGGAGCCGGTGGAGCAATAAGCTGCGACGGTGCGACGGTGCGACGGTGCGAGGGTGCGATGGTGCGATGGTGCGATGGACTGAAGACCGATGATTAAATCGATGACCGGGTTTGCCTCGCTGACCCACGAGGACGAGCGTGCGACGATTGCCGTCACCGTGCGCGCGGTGAACCACCGGTTTCTCGACCTGCAGCTTCGCGTGCCACATGCCTTCGGCGACGTCGAGCCTCGCTTGCGCGCGCTCTTGCAGAAGCGTCTCGCGCGTGGGCGGGTCGAAATCGGAATCTCCGTACAGGTCCGCGATCTCAGTACCCCAATCGTCGAGTTGAACATGAGTGTCGCGCAGGCGCTGTCGGCGGCGATCGATCAGGCACGCGCGCAAGGGCTCGTCTCAGGTGCGTTGAGTCCTGGCGATCTGCTGCGCCTGCCGCAGGCGATCGCGGTGCGCGAGCGATCGATTGAGGCAGACCCTGCCCTGGAAGCGCGCATCGCGGCGAGTATCGAGGCGGCAGTGGAGCAGGCGCTGGCCGATCTCGACGCCATGCGCGTGCGCGAAGGCTCACACCTGGCGGCGGATCTCGATGCCCGGCGTCACACGCTCGTCGACCTGATCGAGCATCTCCGCGTCGCCGCCGACCATGGACGCGGCGCCCTCGAGAGCCGTCTGCGTGAACGGATCGAGGAGCTGCGCCTGGAGCTGCCGGTCGATCACGCGATGATCGCGCAGGAAATCGTGCGCGCCGCCGCCCGTTCCGACATCTCGGAGGAAGTGACGCGCTTTCGCGCGCACCTGGCGCACTGGCGCTCTCTGACTGATGGCGATGAGCCGTGCGGCCGCAAACTCGATTTTCTGATCCAGGAAATGAATCGCGAAATCAACACGATCGGATCGAAGGCGGACGGGATTCACATCTCCGAGCTCATCATCAATGCAAAAGCGGAGCTCGAACGCATGCGGGAACAGGTCCAGAATGTCGAGTAGCCCGGTGGTCGAGGGTCGCGCGGCACGAGGCCAGCTGTTCATCGTGTCCGCACCCTCGGGGACCGGCAAGACCACCCTCGTCGAACGTCTCGTCCAATGCGTGCCCGGGCTGCGCATGTCGCGGTCTTACACATCCCGGCCCGCCAGGGTAGGGGAGCAGGACGGGGTCGACTATAATTTCATTACACGCGAGCGGTTCGAAAAGATGGCCCGTGAGGGCCAGTTTCTCGAATGGGCGGACGTGTTCGGGAACTACTACGGCACGTCCGCCGCCGATACCGAGGCGATGCTCGCTCGTGGCGAAGACGTCGTCCTCGTCATCGACGTCCAGGGTGCTCGCCAGGTTCGTTCGCGCGGGATCGAGACCATCGGCATTTTCGTGTTGCCTCCCTCGGCCGCAGTGCTCGAGCAGCGCCTGCGCGGCCGCAGCAAGGACAGCGAAGAGCAGATTCGGCGACGGCTTGAGGTCGCGAGCGCTGAGGTGGACGAGTACTCGCAGTATGAGTACGTGGTGGTCAACGACGAGATCGAGGCGGCGGTTGGACGTCTGGAGTCAATTGTGGGAGCCGAGCGGGCGCGCATCAGGCGCGTGCGCGACGATGCGGAAACCATCATAGGAACGTTTCATTCATGAAGAGCACACCGAAAGAGAATCGATTCGAGTTCGTCGTCATTGCCAGCGCTCGCGCGCGGCAGTTGCTGAAGGGTGCCGAGCCGCGTGAGACGGGCGAGAAGAAGGTGACGATCGCCCAGCGTGAAGTGCTGCGGCGTAAGGTCGTCAAACTGGACGAATCCGTGTCCTAGTCAACTCCCAACTACCAACTCCCGATTCCCAACGTCGAGACAGTGGCTTCGATGTCGGGCAACTTGGGAGTTGGATTTTTGGGAGTTGGGAGTTAAGTCGAGATGTCTCTGATCGCGCTCGGGGTCACCGGCGGCATCGGCGCCTACAAGGCCGTCGAAATGTGCCGTGGACTTCAGAAGCGCGGGCACGATGTCGTCGCGGTGATGACGCGATCCGCTGCCCGATTCGTTGGCCCGGTGACATTCGAGGCGATAACCAGACGGCCGGTCATCACGTCACAGTGGCGGCCCGGCATGAACGCGGACATCGAGCACATCGCGATCGCCGACGGCATCAACCTGCTCCTTGTGGCGCCGTGCACCGCGAACGTCATCGGCAAGTTCGCCAACGGCATCGCCGACGATTTCTTGAGTTCTCTGTACCTGGCCACACGCGCGCCGGTGATGCTGGCGCCGGCGATGAATTCCAACATGCTCGCCCACGATGCGGTGCAACGAAACCTGCAGACGCTCACGGCGCGGGGCGTGAAGTTTGTCGAGCCTGGCGAGGGCTATCTGGCATGCGGCTGGATCGGCAAAGGCCGGCTCGCCGAGCCTGACGTGATCGTCGATGCTGCATGCGCGCTTCTGTCGCCTCCCGACTCGATCCTTCGTGGCCGCCACGTGCTCGTCTCGGCGGGTCCGACCTACGAAGACATCGATCCCGTGCGTTATCTCGGAAACAGGTCGAGCGGGCGGATGGGATTCGCGCTCGCCGCCGAGGCTCGTCAACGGGGAGCGCGCGTGACGCTCGTGGCCGGGCCGACGCGCGTCGAGCCGCCAGCGGTCGACGAGGTCGTTCGGGTTCGCAGCGCCAGCGAGATGCACGAGGCGATCATGGCCGCTGCGCCTTCGGCGGATGTCGTCATCATGGCTGCCGCCGTGGCCGACTTCACTCCGGCGGTCACGTCGGCGGGTAAAGTCGCCAAGACAGATGGTCCGATGATGCTCACGCTCAACCGCACGAAGGACATCCTCGGCGATCTCGGGACGCGACGGGCGGCGACGGGGGCGGGCGGGCCGGTCCTGGTCGGGTTTGCGGCTGAAACAGACGACCTGCTGCGTAAGGCGCGCGAGAAGCGCGTCCGGAAGGGCGTCGATCTGATTGTGGCTAATGACGTGTCACAGCCGGACCGCGGCTTCGATGTCGAGACCAACGCCGTGACGCTCGTCAGCGACGAGGGTGACGAACCAGTCTCTCTACAGAGCAAGGATCGAGTGGCTGCCGCCATCCTCGATCGAATCGAGCGCCTGATCCGCACCCGCGTGTCAACGCCGGCGCAACGCTAGCCCCGTGAACGACGATTTACGTGCCCATTTCGAGTTCTTCTCGGAACTCGGTGTCGAAGGACTTCGCTTGGATTCCGCGTGGCGTTCTCGTGCCGACCAGCCGTCACCTCGTCGCGAACGCGAACCTGAACCGGTTGAGCAGGTCGAACGGCCTGAATCCGCTGAACCGCGGCCTGCGGAACCCGTTGCACCACGTGAACCCGTTGAACCCGTTCGTGTGTTCACGTCTCAAGCCGAAGCCCTTGACGCTTTGCGCGCGGAGATCGGTCCCGACTGTCAGCGTTGCAAGTTACACACGCTCGGGCGCAGGCAGGTGGTCTTTGGCGTTGGCAACCCTGACGCCGATCTGATGTTCGTCGGTGAGGCGCCTGGCGGTGATGAAGATATCCAGGGAGAACCGTTCGTCGGCCGCGCGGGACAGTTGCTGACCAAGATCATCGAAGCCATCGGGATGAAGCGCAGTGATGTCTATATTGCCAACGTGATCAAGTGCCGCCCACCTGGCAACCGCAATCCCGAGCCCGATGAAGTCGAACGCTGCGAGCCGTTTCTCTTCCGGCAGATTGACACCGTAAAGCCCAAGGTCATCGTGGCGCTCGGGAAGTTCGCGGCACAGTCGCTGTTGAAGACGAGTGATCCGATCACCAGGCTCCGCGGACGTGAATATCGTTTTCGGTCGGCGACTTTGATCCCCACGTTTCACCCAGCGTATCTGCTTCGCAACCCGTCCTCCAAGCGGGAGGTGTGGGAGGATATGAAAAAGGTCCGCGCTCTGCTCACGCAGCACGCGGACGAGCAAATCTGAATCGACGTGCGCAAGGTCTCCGTCGCTGTCCCTGTTCCGTTTCTCGACCTCCTTACCTACAACGTTCCTGACGGCCTGACGCTGCCGCCGATCGGCGGTCGCGTGCGCGTGCCGGTTGGCAGCCGTGTGCTCACCGGCTGCGTGGTCGAGTACCCATCCGAGCCTGGTGCCGACGAACTCAAGGACATCATCGATGTCGTCGACAACGATCCGCTGCTCCTGCCGGACGTCGTTGCACTCTGCCGCTGGGTGGCCGATTACTACCTGGCAGGCGTGGGTGACGCGATGGCCGCCGCGATGCCGCCGGGCGCGCGCCGGCAGGCCACGTCTTTCAAGACGAAGCGCGTCGCCGCCGTCACGGCTTTGGGGTCAGACCCCTTGAGTCGATCCGGATCAAGGGGTCTGACCCCCAAACAGAACGAAGCGCTCGAGGTGCTGTCGGGCAGCGCCACCGGGCTTCCTCTCTCTGAGTTGCGCGATCGAGGTGTGTCGTCAGACGTAATCGGACGCCTCGCAGCGCGAGGCCTTGTGCTGCGAGCCGAAGCCGACGAGCGCGATCCATTCGAGCGCGCGGTCATGACTAACGTCCATCCGTCCATCCGTGCGCTGACAACGGAACAGGCCCAGGCGTTCCAGCAACTGATGACCCTGGCTGATGCAGGCGAGTTTCGAGTGGCACTTCTGCACGGCGTCACCGGCAGCGGGAAAACCGAGATCTACCTGCGGTTGGCAGAACGAGCGCGACGCGCCGGGCGTCAGACCCTGCTCATGGTCCCCGAAATTGCGCTGACGCCGTCTGTTGCCGCCCTGTTTCGAGCGACGTTTGGCGAGCGCGTCGCCATTCAGCACAGCGGGTTGTCCGACGGCGAGCGTCACGATCAGTGGCATCGCGTCCGGCGCGGCGACGTGGACGTTGTGGTTGGCACGCGGTCAGCCGTCTTCGCGCCGCTCACTCGTCTCGGCGTCATTGTCGTCGACGAGGAGCACGACACCTCATACAAGCAGGAAGAGGCGCCGCGCTACCACGGTCGCGACGTGGCCATCGTCCGTGGTCAGGGGGCGAAGGCGCTCGTGGTCCTCGGATCGGCGACGCCGTCAATGGAGAGTTATCAGCACGCTCTCTCGGGAAAGTACGCGCGGGCGACTCTGGAGCGACGAGTGCTCGATCGGCCGCTCGCCGCCGTGCGGCTCGTCAACATGCGTGAGGAGTACGCAGAGCAGGGGCCGGAGGCCGTCATCTCACGGGAACTCGCAGCAGCTATCGACGATCGGCTGGCACGCCGAGAGCAGGTGCTCGTTCTGCTCAATCGTCGCGGCTACGCGACGGCGGTCTTCTGTCGTCAGTGCGGCGACGCGTTCGAATGCCCGAATTGCACCATCTCGCTGACCGTGCATACGGCTCGGCACGGCTGGAATGCGCGTTGCCACTACTGCAACTACACGATGACGGTTCCGGTGCAGTGCCGGAAGTGTGCGGCGCCCTATCTCGAGCATGCCGGGTTCGGGACCGAGAAAGTCGAGGCGCATCTGCGACAGAAGTTTCCTGAGGCGCGAATCGGCCGCGTCGATCGCGACTCGATTCGTCGCAAAGGCGCGCTGGCATCGCTCCTCTCACGGTTCGCGGCCGGCGAGCTCGATGTGCTGGTCGGAACGCAGATGATTGCCAAGGGCCACGACTTCCCGCGAGTGACCCTCGTCGGTGTGATCTCCGCTGACGTGGGTCTCGGCGTTGCCGACTTTCGCGCTGGCGAGAGGACGTTTCAGCTCCTCACACAGGTGGCCGGCCGCGCCGGCCGCGGCGAACGCACGGGCGAGGCCGTCGTGCAGACACTTTACCCGGAGCACTACAGCATCCAGCTCGCGTGCCGCCAGGATTACGCGTCGTTCTTCGAGCGCGAGATCGGGTACCGGCGCGGCATGCGGTATCCGCCCACCGTCGCGCTCGTGAACGTGATCGTGCGCGGCCGATCGTTCGATGAGGCCATGTCGACCGCGACCCAGCTGACGCAGCGGTTGAAACAGTTCAGCGTGACATCGAGCTTCGTGATTCTCGGCCCGGCGCCTGCACCGCTCGTGCGCCTGCGGGGCGAGAGCCGGGTTCAGTTTTTCCTGAAGGGTCCGCGGCGCGCGGACATGCGCAACGCGCTCAAGGCGATGCTCGCCGAGACTCCGGAAGTGCGACGGAAGATTACGGTCGACGTCGATCCGCTCAACGTTTTGTAAGACACCGGGTGTGATTTCCAAGACTCATGCGGAAATCACACCCGGTGTCTCGTCACTTCACGAGGTCGACAACTTCCAACGGGACGGGCGCAAAGCACAGCACGAACATCACCACAGCGAAGGCAGCGAGCCACATCCGCGCCGGATCGAGCGGCACATGCTCGTCACCGGTACGCGGGTGGCGTGGTCCGAAGATCGCGAGCATCGCGACCATGAGGACGGTCCATACCATCCACGAAGTCGACACGAACGACAGCCCGATCAGGGCAACGATGGTGGCGATGCTGACGTACAGGCTATTCCGGCCGATGACGGCGTAGACGATATGCCCGCCGTCGGTCTGTCCGGCGGGAAAGAGGTTCAGCGTCGTTGCGAACATGCCGAACCATGCCGCGAACGCGACCGGGTGCATGCTCACCGTGTACCCCTGGGGCACTGGGCCGAACGTCAACCAGGTTGCGGCTTTGAAGAGAAGCGGTTCGCCGAGCTCCAGCAGGACGCCATCGAAGTCTTTCGGCGACTCGATGACACGGGACATGTACATCCCGATCATCAATACCGGCACCAAGACCACGAACCCGGCGATAGGACCGGCAATGCCGATATCGAACAACGCGCGCTTCGTCGGAATCTGTTGCCGGATGCGGATAAACGCACCGAATGTTCCGGTCAGTGGGACGGGAACCGGGAGAAAATAGGGAAGCGATGCGTCGACGCCGTAGTAGCGGCACGCATAGTAGTGCCCGAATTCGTGCGCGCCCAAGATCGCGAGGATCGAGAGGCTGTACCAAAGACCTCGCAGTGCCAGCTCCCAGAACGAAAACGGCAGTTCGATTGCTTTGAAGCCGGCGTAGTAGCTCGCGTAGTGGTTGATGCCGGTGTACGTGGTCGTCAGCAGTGTGAGCGCGAGGAGCAGCACGTGGCGCCAGACCCGCTCCGGAGGACGCGAGACGGGCATGACATAGACGTATTCCCGCGCAGACGACTCTGCCTGATCGCGGATCTCGGGAAATTCGGAGCGGAAGGGAGAGCCCATGCGGGCGAGTTATCCGATATTCTGCAGGTCTTTACCGGGTTTGAAACGAATCGTACGACCCGGCGGGATACGTACTTCCTTCCCGGTTCTCGGGTTTCGTCCGATGCCTCGCTTCCGCGGTTTTACCTGGAAGACGCCAAAGCCTCGCAGTTCGATGCGGTCACCACGCTGCATCGACACGCGCATCGCGTCGAACACGGCATCGACCGCTACCTCGGCCTTGACCTTGGTGATGTCCGCGATCTTCGAGACCTCGTTGACGATGTCGACCTTGATCATGCGTGAACGCCTCTAGCTTGAAACACTGTAACTACTATAAAAATAAATCACTTAGCCTGTCAACAACCGCAAAAACGTGCCCAGGTCTCTGCCTTCTGTCGTGCTGGTCGGCCGCCCTAACGTAGGGAAATCGACCCTCTTCAACCGCGTGACGCGGACGCGTCGCGCCATTGTCACTCCCGTTCCTGGAACAACGCGGGATGTGCTGACGCAGCCGGTCGAGTGGGAAGGCACCCGATTCGAGCTGACAGATACGGGAGGAATGTTCGGTGCCAGCGAAGACCCGTTGCATGAACTGGTGCTCGAACGTGGCCGGCGCGCGATAGGAGACGCCGATCTCCTTGTGTTGGTGGTGGATGGACGAGAAGGGCTGGCCGGAGGCGATCGCGAGATCGCCCAGGCGGTAAGGGAGGCGGGGAAACCTGCGCTGCTTGCGATCAACAAGATCGACGACCGTCGCGCACGCGATGGGGCGCTGGAGATGTACCAGCTCGGATTCGATCCGGTATTCGAGATCGCTGCCGAACATGGTGACGGCGTAGGAGACTTGCTCGACGCGATTGTACGCGCGTTGCCATTCGGCAGCGGCGCGGAATCTGCCACGAAGCCGAGCGAAGTCGCGGTTGCAATCGTGGGCCGGCCGAATGCGGGCAAGTCCTCGCTGGTCAATCGCTTGCTTCGAGAAGAGCGGATGCTCGTCAGCGAGATGCCGGGCACGACGCGCGATGCTGTCGACGCCGTGTTGACCTGGCATCGACGTCGGTTTCGGATTGTCGATACCGCAGGAATTCGGCGCCCCGGGCGCGTCGGCCGTGGTGGTCAGATCGAAGCCGTCAGCGTGCTTCTGGCTCGCCGCTCGATCGAGTCGGCGGACGTGGTCGTGCTGGTCCTCGACGCCTCGCAGGGGGCAACCGACCAGGATGCCGCAATTGCGGGCGAGGCCGACCGGTTGGGGCGAGGGATTATCATCGCCGCCAACAAATGGGACCTGACGAAGGATAACGGCCCCGAATTCGTCAAAGGATTCGACGCCGAGCTCAAGCGGCAGCTGAAGTTTCTCGATTACGCCAGGATTCTCCACGTCTCAGCCGCGACCGGTGAACGCACGCCGCGGCTGCTCGAGGCGATCGACCAGGTCGCCGAATCGCGGCAACGGCGCGTAAAGACGACGGATCTGAACAAGTTCGTCGAGCGTGTCGCCGCAGAGCATCCGCCGGCCAGCCCGGGGAAGAGTCACGTCAGGATCCTCTACGCCGCGCAAACGAGCGTCGCGCCACCGACCTTCGTTTTCTTCACCAACGTGGCCACGACGTTCCACTTCTCCTATCAGCGCTATCTGGAGAATCGGTTGCGCGAAGAGTTCGGTTTCGAAGGAACGCCGATCCGGATCCACGTACGTGCTCGTCGACGGAAAGAGCGTAGTGGGTCGGATAGTTCAGAGGGCGCACGCCCGAAGCCGCGCCGTCGACGAGCCCGAACCCCTTGAACCCCTTGAACCTATTGCTATACTGAGTGCCGATGACCCCGAAGCTGTTCAGGGCTGTTGATGTTTGTGAGATGGCCCAGCTCCAACCCTACGTGCTGCGGTCGTGGGAGAAAGAGTTTCCCGGCATCGGAGTGCAGAAATCGCCGGAGAGTCCTCGCCTGTATCGGCAATCGGACATCGATCAGGTCCACAGAATCAAGCAGCTGGTGTTCGGCGAAGGGTTGACGCTGGCGGGAGCCCGTCGTCGGCTCGAGCAGGCGGTGGCGCCTGGCGCGAGCGACGAAGAAGTCGCCGAGGTTCTCGAAGCGCTTGCGTCGGATGCGCGAACGCGCATTGCCAGCGTCCGGGATGGCCTGCGCTCGATTCTCAAGTTGCTCTCTGCTGCGCCCGGTACCGTTGTCGTCGTGGATGACTACCGGCTCACCTCACCGGCACCGGTCAAGGCCGCCAGACGATCTCTCGAGG
>Ga0207428_10000346_pt1 | contig 60257 bp, 60 predicted proteins | sample RhiMethybrSRZTD1_FD_187600 | JGI IMG/M metagenome (GOLD analysis project Ga0207428, IMG submission 187600) | Populus rhizosphere microbial communities from Tennessee, USA - Rhizosphere MetaG P. TD hybrid SRZTD1 (SPAdes) (version 3) | ecosystem: Host-associated > Plants > Roots > Rhizosphere >...
TCGCGACGGCCGATGCTATCCGTAGCTCACTGACAACCCTCGGCGTTGAGGTATCCGATACTCCTAACGGAACCCGCTGGTCACTTCACGCCGACTTGTCAGCGCCAGTGGCTGCCCAAGCGACCAGAGGCGCTGACAATTCGGCGCGGGAGTAGGCGGCCATGCCCGGCAACAGCCAGCGCAGGGGCGCGGTACGCCGCAAAGGCAAAGGGAATACCGCTGGGTCGGGGGGCCGAGTGCGGCGGGGTTTGGAAGGCAAGGGTCCGACGCCCAAGGCCGAGGACCGGCCTTACCACGCTGCCTACAAGGAAAAGAAAGCCGCCGCCCAACGTCGATCTGCTGGTCCGTCGACCGCCAGAACCGGCCGTCCTGGATCGGGACCGGAGTGGGTAGCAGGCCGAAATGCAGTGCTGGAGGCGATGGAGGCCGAGATCCCCATCAAGGCTGCCTACGTCGCAGAGGGAGCGGACCGCGACGATCGGCTCCGCGACATTCTCAAGCTGGCAGCCAGCCGCGGCACCGCATTGCTCGAAGTTACCCGTGGTGAACTGGATCGGCTGACTGGCGGAGCCGTCCACCAGGGCGTCGCCGTGCAACTACCGGCCTTTGAATACGTCCACCCAGATGACCTGCTTTCGGCCGCTCTCGACTCCGATCACGAGCCGCTCATCGTGGCGTTGGACTCGATCACCGATCCCCGCAATCTTGGGGCAATCGTCCGGTCGGCCGCCGCTTTTGGCGCGGATGGCGTGTTGATTCCCGAACGCCGCTCGGCCGGCATGACCGCTGCGGCTTGGAAGACATCTGCCGGCGCCGCGGCTCATATCCCCATTGCGCGGGCGACAAATCTCAACCGCAGCCTCCGCGCGTACGCCAACGCCGGGCTGAGCTTGATCGGCCTGGACGCCGCCGCCGAGACCAGAATCTCCGACGTGCCCGGCGCTTCCGGCCCCATGGTGTTGGTGGTTGGCAGCGAGGGAGCGGGCCTGTCGCGACTGGTACGTGAGGCATGCGACTCTCTCGCCGCTATCCCGATCGGCCGGAGTGTGGAATCCCTGAACGCCGGAGTAGCGGCTGGAATCGCGCTCTATGAAATCCGGCGACAGCGTGTCGGCGCGCTGGACTAATGTAGGCGGCGCCCGTTTCTCCTCAGGAGTGCTCGTGACCGACATCCTCTCTTCCACCTCTCAGACTGATTCGAGGGGGACGGAAAGTTCGGCGTCCGACTATTCAGCGACTGCCTCTCAGGCCTACCGAGCAATGCTTTCCGTCGTTGAGACAGTTGAGCCACGGATATCCGATGCCATCCGCTCGGAGCTGACGGACCAGCGCAGCTCGCTCAAACTCATCGCTTCGGAGAACTACGCCTCGCCGGCCGTGCTGCTGACCATGGGTAGCTGGTTGTCCGACAAGTACGCCGAGGGCACCATCGGACATCGCTTCTACGCCGGCTGTCAGAACATCGACACGGTTGAGGCGGTCGCCGCTGAGCACGCCAGGGAACTTTTCGGCGCCGAGTACGCATACACCCAGCCGCACTCCGGAATCGATGCCAACCTGGTCGCCTTCTGGGCCATCCTCGCCAACCGCATTGAGTTGCCTGAGCTTGCGGCGCACGGTGTCAGGACGGTCAACGACCTCACCGAGGAGCAGTGGCAGCAGCTCCGCCACAAGTTCGGCAACCAGCGGGCGCTCGGCATGTCGCTGGACGCCGGTGGCCACCTCACTCACGGCTTCCGTCCCAACATCTCGGGCAAGATGTTCCATCAGCGCTCCTACGGCACTGATCCGGAGAGTCAGCTCTTGGACTATGACGCGGTGCGCGCCGCAGCGCGTGAGTTCCAGCCGTTGATCTTGATTGCCGGCTACTCGGCGTACCCGCGCCGGATCAACTTCGCGATCATGCGGGAGATCGCCGACGAGGTTGGCGCGACGCTGTTGGTGGACATGGCACACTTCGCCGGCCTGGTCGCAGGCAAGGTCTTTACCGGCGATGAGGATCCAGTACCGCACGCGCATCTTGTCACAACGACGACACACAAGTCGCTGCGTGGGCCGCGCGGCGGGCTGGTGCTGGCGACCAAGGAGTATTCCGATTCGGTGGACCGCGGGTGCCCGCTGGTGCTCGGTGGCCCGCTTGGTCACGTGATCGCGGCCAAAGCCGTAGCCCTCGCGGAGGCGCGGTCGCAGGAGTTCCGCGCCTACGCTCAGGCGGTTGCGGACAATGCCAAGACCCTGGCGGAAGGCCTGCTGCGACGCGGCGCGAAGCTAGTCACTGGCGGCACCGACAACCACCTGGTCCTCATCGACGTCACAACGTTCGGGCTGACCGGTCGCCAGGCCGAGGCTGCATTGCTGGACGCCGGCATTGTGACCAACCGGAACGCCGTCCCATCCGATCCCAACGGAGCCTGGTACACCTCAGGCATCCGCATCGGGACGCCAGCCCTCACGACGCGAGGCTTTGGTGCTGATGAATTCGAAAAGGTCGCCGAGCTGATCGTCAACGTGCTGAACAACACCACCGCAGCCATTGCCTCGAGCGGTCAGCCGGGCAAGGCTAAGTATGTGCTCGCCGACGGTGTGGCCGATGCCACCAAGTCCGCGACGGCGGAGCTCCTTGATGCCAACCCGCTCTATCCAGGGCTTTCTCTATAGGACGCTGACGTTCGAAGGACTCAGGCATGCAGCCGACGACAATCACGACGATCTGCCTGATTCTGTTCGGCGTCGGCCTCACCAGCTGGGCCATTTACCTATGGTTCAGCGATTGGCAGCCAGAGGTTCGGCGGTACGAGAGTCCTGAGGACGAGCTGGAGGCTGAGATCCAAGCTGCCGTACGTGAGATGCGGCAGGCGATCGACGACTACGAGCGGGGCGAGCGCCGCCTCTAGCATCGGGCGCCGTCCACGATGAACAGGTCTTTGGCTTGACCGCCGCGGCGACATCTTTCCGCACAAAGCCACAAAACGGACCCGTTGAAGCCGAACGCCCATGCTCCCGCTTTGTGCGGACAAAAGCTATGAATTCTGAATAGGCCTCGACCTACTCTCGGTGCATGCGACGTGTCCTTGTTGCCACACTTGTCACCGTCACCGCGCTGACGGGCTTGACCGCCTGTGCCCAACCGGCCGTCCAAGCGGCGGACGTTTACAAGATCGGTTGTCCAGCCGTGGACGCGGCAGTCGGCGGTAGTGCCGCGGTCAGCAAGGTGACGGTGGCCGGACTGAAAAAACTCAGTGAGTCCGGCAAGCTCGACCCTGAACCGCAACGGTGGGTGGACGCGACCATCAGTCTGCTGGAATCGGACGACCCCAAGAATCCCCCATCCGACGTCAAGAAGTTGATCATCGACGGTTGCGCCAAGAACGGCTATACGCTGCAGAACCTGAAGTGATCAACAGCAGCCGAAGGCCGACGTCTGAGGGCTGAGCCCACAAATCAGCGCGAAAACAGGCTGCCCGAAACAATCGTCACAAAGTTCTTTATGGAGTGGGGTAGATCGCTCAAATGCCAGTTCTCCGGTCCGTGATACCAGGAGAGGTCATAAGAGTCTGGCTGCTCATCAACATCAGTGGCCACGATGGCATCCAGCCAACGGTCGAGGCCGCCGAGCACAATGGTGTACGGCAGCAGCTCCGACATCTCTTTCAACTCATTGCCAGGTGGCATCTGGTTCGTCGGGTGACTCAGCAGGTCTGACCGCAAGGCTCCCAGCCCGCCCAGCAGAGCAGCACCTTTGGACGTACGCGAGGGCATCTCCTGGGCGACGAAAACCATGCCGAGTGAGACCACAATCAGCGCCAAGCCCACCAGGCCGAACGTTGTGAACGCGGCAAGCACCCCGGTCAAAACAACCGAAATGATCAACGCGGCCAATGACAATTGTGTCCAACGGTCCCGAGTGTCATCAGGTCGGCGCTCATACCAACCATTGCTCACCATCTCGTCGTAAAGCGCGTTCTGAACTCCGCCGATGGACTCCTGCACCCTGCTGGCCAGCTCCGACACTCGTACGCTCCCGGCCGGTGGGGCAATGCCATCGAGCAACTGCTGCTCAAATGGCCGCAAACCGTCAGAGGTTCCCTCGATGCGCTTGATCTCCCAGTCGGTCCGTGCGAACTCACTCTCCCGAGGCAGCTCGGTGATCACCAGATGCCCGCGTACAGCAAGATCAACTAAGGTTGCGGTGACATCAATAGGATCAACGCGTTCGTCGGCCACCGTTCCGACATGTCCCGGGCGAATGTCGTCGACCACTCGGAATTCCGACTGCCCTGCCCCGGTGGGAACGAACTCGCCTACCTTGCTGATTTGCCCTTCAGGGTTGCGGTCTATCCCGGCCCGCCGATGAAGGCCATACAACGCAATCCCGCCGAGAAGCAGCAATCCCAACGCCAGAGCTAGCGGCAGCGGTTTGGCCGAGAACGCCCGCCCGAGGGTCCATCGGTATTCGATGACCTCGTTCGATGCGACGCCGCCTGGCGGAAAGCCGATGTCGATCGCGACCACTTCGCCCTCGCCGCGCGGTCCGTCCCGGAACGTAGGGATCTGAGATCCCTCGGTGCCAGCCGCAGCGAAGCTGCAGGGAACGGTTGAGTTCGGGCTGCCAGCCGTGCACTTGATGTAGCTGAACTGGGTCGGAATCTGCACCGTAGAGCTGAACTCCGTTACCGAGGCGCTGAGTCCCTGCAGCATGCGCCAGCGCAATGCGGTACCACCATCGATGGTGACCACCGCGCCAGTGACGGTGTAGCTCGTGACAACCTCGTTCGAGCCATTGGTGGGCACAGTCACAGTAGTGAAGCGATCATCAGCGTTGATCGTCGGCTGAACCGGAGCATTGCCAACAGTGGCAGTGATCTCGGATAGCTGCTGGACATATTGACGGTCGCCAACCAGGTCTTCACGCGTCTCGAACTTCTGCGATACCTCGGCCGGCACGGTGCCCGTGAAGGTGACTGTTTGCTTCACTCGCAGCGTGCCGTCCTTCGACAGATTGCCCTCGGCGATGAACGTCGACGCGTTGCCCTCGGCGTGCGCTGTCAAGGACAGCGGACCGGCGAGCAGACCACATGTCAGGAGACAGAACGCGATGATCGCGCCGAGGCGACGTGCGGTCAATGGCAGGTTGGCGAGCACGAGTTACAGCCTCCCACTTGTCTGTATGAGGCGGGACCGCGTACCTAAAACGTGATGGAGGAAGCCATCCCGGCACTGGTGTGCCCGGTTATCGTTGCGCCTGTGAGCCAAGACCAGTGGAGCGGTCCTCAGTACGCACCACCCCGAGGCGCTCCGCAAGGCTCACCGCCGTACGGACGATATGGTTCGACCGCGCCCAGTGGCTGGCAGTCAATCCAAACAGGTGGCTATTACCAGAACTATCCATCGTCGCGGTTCGGGCATCAGTCCTTCGGGGGCGGCGTGCCACAGTACGCACCAAGACCGGCAATGCCGGCCCCGCACCGAAGAAGCCCGCTGCGCATGCTGTTCGGGGTAATGATCATCATCGGCCTGATCGCCTTGGCTGGCTTTGCGATCACTGGGCTCAACTCGGGGTCGTCGAACGCTGCTTACCAAAACGACGAGTACCGCGTTCCGGCACCGGATAGAAACCCTCCGCCGCTCCCTGTGCCGCAGACTTACGGCGAAGCCGAGCAGTGGATCACTGACAGTACGTTTTACGCCCAGACAGTGCCGGCACCTGTGCGCTGCAACTCCCAGCCGATCAACGTCTCAACGGCCAGTGATGCCCAGCTGGAGTCCCATTTCGAGGGATTGATGGAGTGCCTGGTACGCGTCTGGGAAATGCCGATTACCAACGCCAAGTTCGTCATTGTGCGGCCGACGGTAACGATTTATGGCGAGGAACTCACTACGAAGTGCGGCACGACTGGGATCAACGCCTTCTATTGCTCCGCCGATCAGCAGGTGTACTACAGCAGGTATTTGCCGCAGGCTCTGCCGGTAGGGAAAAGTAAATGGACCGCCGATATCGTCATGGCCCACGAGTTCGGTCACGCGCTACAGGGCCGAACCGGCATTTTGATCTCGGCGAACGCGCTCGGCCAGGAGTCGGGCGAGAAACGCACCGAATTGCAGTACATGCGGCGACTGGAAACCCAGGCCGACTGTTTCTCCGGGATGTTCATTCGGTCCGTATCGGAGTCCATGGGAGTGCAGCAGCAAGACCTGGATGGGATTTTGCAGATCTACGTCGCCATTGGCGACGACGAGCTCTCGGGCCAGCCCAACATTGTTGGAAACCACGGCCTTGGCCGATCTCGCCGATATTGGGGGCAGATGGGCCTGGCGAACAGCGAGGTTGGCAAGTGCAACACCTTTGTCGCTCCCTCTAACCTCGTGCGCTAGCGGTCAGACCAGGAGGGCCGTTGCGATTGCTGCGATTCCCTCCCCACGGCCTGTGAGCCCGAGTCCGTCGGTAGTGGTCGCCGAGAGACTCACGGGAGCCCCAACCACCTCGCTCATGACCGATTCGGCCTCCGCACGCCGTGGTCCGAGCCTGGGGCGATCACCGATCAGTTGAATCGCAACGTTGGCGATGTCAAAGCCAGCCGCTCGTACGCGGGCCACGGTTTCAGTCAGGAAAGCGGCGCCAGGAGCATTGGACCACTTGGGATCGGTCGTTCCGTAGTTGCTGCCGAGATCGCCGAGGCCAGCGGCGCTCAGCAAGGCGTCGCAGGCCGCATGGGCGACGACGTCGCCATCGGAGTGCCCATAAGGGCCTACGTCATCGCCGAAGAGCAGACACGCGACGTTCATCGGCCGACCAGGTGCCAACCGATGAACGTCGAGGCCGATTCCGGTGCGACGAGGGGCTGCCTGCGAAGTCAGGAAGCGAGGACCTCATCCAACAGGACCTCAGCCTTGTCCTCCTCGACACGCTCTGCCAGAGCGAGCTCGGAGACCAGAATCTGCCGAGCCTTGGCAAGCATGCGCTTCTCGCCGGCGGACAAGCCACGCTCACGCTCGCGCCGCCACAGGTCGCGAACAACCTCCGCAACCTTCAGCACGTTGCCGGAGTGGAGCTTCTCAAGATTTGCCTTATACCGACGCGACCAGTTGGTCGGCTCCTCGGTATGGGGCGCACGAAGGACACCGAAGACTCGTTCCAATCCGTCAGCGTCGACAACGTCGCGGACACCTACGAGGTCCAGATTGCACGCAGGTACGCGAACGACAAGATCGGTCTGCCCAACAATCCTCAATACCAGATAGAGCTTCTCTTCGCCCTTGATCTGCCGGGTTTCGATGTCCTCGATGACGGCGGCTCCATGATTGGGGTAGACCACCGTTTCGCCGACTGTAAAGGTCATATTGTTTTGTACCCCTTTCGCGCAGACAAGTTTAGCACGGCGAATAGCCTGTGCCGGCGGCGTTTGCGCTAGCCAGAGGCCTGTATTGGGGTCCTGTCGGGCTTGACAAAGGAACCTCGATGTGCCATCACTGTGCCCGGCGTCACAACATCCTCACGTCACGTCGACATACCTGCCAGAACCGCGATGGTCTCGGTAGGCTGCTTCGCAAAGTGTCCCTCAGCCAGGCAGAGGAGTCGGCGATCGTGTTGTGGAAACCGAGTCGAGCAGAGCGCGCAGATCGCAGGACGCTCCGAACCCTGAGAAGCGGACAGCTGCTGCGAACTCGCGCGAGCTTGCTACTGGTCATTGGCCTCCTCTTCTTGGCAGGCGCCTGCGGTTTTAATGTCCAGACCAACAAGCCGTACACCCCAGCTGAAGGCGTCAACGTCGATGTCGGGGACCCGGCGATGCCGAACAAGGTCGTACACGTCCGCAATCTCCTCATCATCAGCCACGCACCTGGTGAGGGCATCGTTTCGGGCTCAATCGTCACCGCTGACAGAGATTCCTTGACCGGAGTAAGCGGCATTCCCATCAAACCGGACGGAAGCCAGGGCGTTCCGTTCACTGGAACCATTCCCTCGACCGTTGCGCTAGCAAATGGTCTCCAGGTCGTACTGACGAATCAGCCGCCGATCCTTGTGAAGAGCCCGGACATCATGCCAGGTCTGGATGCGATTGTGACGCTGCAGTTCGAAAACGCCGGCGAGGTCACACTGCGAGCGCCAATTGTCGACGGCAATGAGCCTCAGTTTGTGTCACTGAAGCCGTCAGCAAGCCCGAGCGTGTGACCGATCGGCCCTGACGCGCCACGCGTACGGGCAGCCCACGGTTATCGGGCCGGCTCTGGATGGAACACGTTTGCCATCTTGAGACGGCCGCAGCGGGGTCTTCAGCGATTAGGACACCCGTTTGCCGTCTTGAGACGGCTCCCGTGCAGCTGCTCAACCCTCAAACTTGTACCCGAGTCCTCTCACCGTCATCAGGTATCGCGGGTTGGCCGGATCGGGTTCGATCTTGGTGCGCAGCCGCTTGATATGCACATCCAGGGTCTTGGTATCACCGACATAATCGGCGCCCCAGATTCGATCGATCAGCTGGCCACGAGTCATGACCCGACCGGCATTGCGAAGCAGCATCTCCAGGAGTTCGAATTCCTTGAGCGCGAGCTTGATCCGCTCGCCGTTGACCGATACCTCATGTCGCTCCACATCCATTCGAACGCCAGCAATCTCGAGCACGTCCGGCATCAATTCGGTGTCCTGCCCGCGACGGAGCACCGCACGCATCCGTGCGACCAGCTCGCGGTGGCTGAACGGCTTTGTAACGTAGTCGTCGGCGCCGAGCTCAAGACCGACCACTTTGTCGACCTCGGTGTCGCGGGCGGTCAGCATGATGACCGGTACGGGCGCCCGAAGGCGAAGCTGACGGAACACCTCACTACCTGGTAGACCCGGCATCATCAGGTCGAGCAGCACGATGTCCGCGCCGCGTCGATCGAACTCGGCGATCCCGGCGGCACCATCATGCGCCTCGATGACCTCGAAACCCTCCTTGGAGAGCATGTAGGACAAAGCATCCCGGTAGGACTCCTCATCCTCGACAACAAGCACCCTGGTCATTGATTGATCTCCTGGGGCTGGTACGTCGGCCGCTCCGGCGGCTGATCCGGCGATTGGTCCGGCCGCTGCTCGTGACCTACGGACGCGGCGGGCTGAGAGACAGTTGAGGGCACCTCGTGCAGGTGTGCAGGAATTCGGATCGTGAAGGTGGATCCGTGGCCCACCTGACTCCACACCGAAACCTCGCCGCCGTGAGTGGCGGCGATGTGCTTGACAATCGCGAGTCCGAGTCCGGTTCCTCCGTTGGCCCGGCTGCGCGCGTAGTCGACGCGGTAGAAGCGCTCGAAAATCCGATCGACCTCAGCCGCCGGGATGCCGATCCCATTGTCGGAGACCGTGATCTCAACGTAGTCGTCGTCGGCTCTGGCTTGCACATGCGCCGCCACCACTACGCGGGCGCCAGCGTCGGAATACGCGATCGCGTTCTCAACCAGATTGCCTACCGCGACTTCGAGCTGACGAGCGCTGCCCACCACCCGGGTGCTACTGGCACCCGCGACGGTCAGGGTGATCCGATTCCGCTCGGCGTCCAGCCGTCGACGGTCCACCGCCTCGGCCAGTACCTCATCGATGTCGACGATCTCTGGATGAGCCAGCGGGTTATCAGCTTGGAGTCGGGATAGTTCGATGAGCTGGCTGACGAGATCGGCGAGTCGCGCGGACTCGATACCCATCCGGCTAGCAAACTTCCGAACGGCCACAGAGTCTTCTGCGGCCTCTTCAACCGCCTCTGCCAGCAAGGCGATTGCACCAATCGGTGTCTTCAGCTCGTGGCTGATATTGGCCACAAAATCGCGCCGGGTTTCCTCAATGCGCCGAGCAGCCGTTTGATCGTCGGCCAAGATGAGAATAAGGCTCTCGTCGAGCGGCGCGACCCGAGCTGTGAGGTACGTGGTGGCTCCCCGAGCGCCTCGGCTGATCTGCAGATCGACCGTCCGAACATCGCCATCGCGGCGAACGGTGCGCACCAGCTGGAGTAACTCAGACACGCCGATCCGGCTGCCCCGAACCAAGCCGAGGGTCCGGGCCGTCACAGTCGCCTCGATTACTTCGTCGTGCGGCCCGACTACCACGCCAGCAGAGGGCAGCACCGCGAGCACCTCGCTGACGCCAAGTGGAGTCACTGGCTCAGCGACATCGAACGTCGGAGTTGGCTCTGCTTCTCGTGCTCGATGCACTGCCCAGGTGACGAGCACGCCGATCCCAAGGCCTACGACGAGCGCTACAACGGCAACCCCAATCGGGTTCACAGAAAGATAGTAGGGGTCCAAAGGGCTTCTTCTGACAGATGGATGACTGGTTACGCGCAGCTGGCTCAAGCGTTCGGCCCATGTTCACGGTCCGTTAACCGGCCACACCATTCGGTGTAGGGCTGCCGAATATGGTTATTGGTGCTGAAGCCGAAACAGATGGGATTTGATTGATGCGGGACTCATACCGGGAGCAACTGGACGACGTCCTTGCGGACCTGGTCCATATGGCCCAGGTCGTCTCATCGGCGGTTCGCTCGGCGACAACAGCATTGCTTGAAGCAGACATTCATCTCGCCGAGCAGGTGATCAGCGATGACGAGCTGATTGATGCCAAGCAATCGGAGATTGAGGCCCGCTCGTTCTCGCTGCTGGCCCGTCAAGCTCCCGTTGCCGGTGAGCTGCGAACCCTCGTCGCAACACTGCGAATGGTGACCGAGCTGGAGCGAATGGGCGACCTGGCCGCCCACATCGCCAAGATCGCAAGGCTGCGCTATCCAGAAATCGCGGTGCCCGAAACGCTGCGTCCGAACTTTGTACGGATGGGCGACGTCGCCGAGAAGATGGTGATCACGGCGGGGCAGACTCTGAACGACCGCAACATTCAGAGCGCTGAGGAGCTGCATGATCGGGATGAAGAGATGGACGAGCTGCGGCGTACCCAATTCCGGGTCATGCTGAGCGACGACTGGGCGTTCGGAGTTGAGGCAGCCGTTGACGTTGCACTGCTGGGCCGCTATTACGAGCGGATTGCCGATCATGCCGCATCCATGGGCCGGCGAATCATCTACGTCGTGACCGGCCAGTTTCCTGAAGATCGGATCTGGCCCCAGCCGTAGCTGGTTCTTGCTCGGGAGGGGTCGTTTCGCAGCACAGCCGTCAAAACGACCGGCTAACTCCATCACGAGGGGTCGTTTCGCAGCACAGACGTGAAACGTCTCAGGCTCCGACGATGTGGCGCATCCATTCGGTCTTGAAACGACGGCGTACGCCGACCATGCCCCGATCGATCAACGCATCTCGTAGGCGCCGCAGAACCTCCTCAGGCGTGTCGTAGTAGTCACGGCTGGTTACCACTATGATCCGCCATCCCATCCGATCGAGCGCTTCCCGCCGCTTCAAGTCATGCAGCCTACTGGTCGTCGTCTTCAGCATGCTGCCGGCCGTCGTACTCGAAGATCAACTTGAGTGATGGATAGCAAAGATCGAAGCGCATCCACCAGCTGCCGTCCGGGTGACGCAGGATGAAGTTCACTTGAGGTGTTGGGAGACCGGCCAGCACGATCAGCATCCGAAGCCGGGTTTCCATCGCCGAGTCGACACCATCGCGAACGTAGCGGGCTGCTCGCCGAGCCAGCTTTGCGCCACGGCCGCGCCAGGCCAATGCGGCATCGTGGAGAGCGGCAGCAGTAGTCCTGCCCGCCCTAATGAGGCTGTCACCGACCACGACGAGAGCTACCAAATCCAGGCACGTCGCAAGATCCAAGAAGGTCTGCTCCGGAGTGCTAATAGCAAGATTGCGGAAACGAGTCACCGCCGCGCCGATGACGCCGGCGTGAGCCTTGACACCCTGACGTGAACTCCTCACGGCAGTCGGCGGCACGGTCACGTGAACGTCAGATGCCTCGGACACAATCCCGCCCCAGATCCGTGCGGCGGTGGCATGGCTGACGAAACTGCCGGGTGGGGAGATTCCCAAAGCCGCCATGGCTCGCAGCCTGGTCGAGAGCGGCACCGCGGACGACACATAGCAGTCGTAGAAGATCTTATGGAAGCGACTGCTCAGCAGCGTTTTAAGTCCGATTCCGGCGGCGCGAGCGTCAGCGTGGCTGAACGGTTGACTGGGATCAAACGGACGAGTGTCACCTGCGGTAATTGCCATGCGGCCGATGGTGGATGAGCAAGCAGCAAAACCGCCAGAAGAATCCTTCTGATCTGTGGATAGCTGTGGATAACCACTTAGGCGTCGCGGCCGGAGCGTTTCACCGGCTGTGCTGCGAAACGACCCCCGCAGACGAGTTTCTCTGGCGTGTTGTAACGGCTGTGCTGCGAAACGACCCTAAGGGAGTTACTTCCGGCCCTGCATCTTGACGGCCTCGATCGAGGCGGCAGCCGCCTCAGGGTCAAGGTAGCGGCCGCCGGTCTGCACCGGCTTCAAATCGTCGTCCAACTCATAGACCAGCGGAATACCGGTGGGAATGTTGAGGCCCACCACATCTTCATCGCTCATCTCATCCAGATGCTTGACGATGGCGCGTATCGAGTTGCCATGAGCGGCGATCAGCGTCACCTTCTCCGCCAGCAGGTCGGGCACGATTTGGTCGTACCAGTACGGCAGCGCCCGGATCAGCACGTCCTTGAGGCATTCGGTACGCGGCCGCGCCTCGCTGGGCAAGCCGGCGTACTTCGGATCATTGAAATTCGCGTACTGATCGTTGTTGTCGATCGGTGGCGGTGGAATGTCGTACGAGCGGCGCCAAAGCATGAACTGCTCCTCACCGAACTCGGCAAGCGTCGCCGCCTTGTCCTTGCCCTGCAATGCGCCGTAGTGACGCTCGTTCAGCCGCCAGGAACGCTTCGTCTCGATCCACATTCGATCAGCGATATCGAGCGAGATCTGCCCAGTCTGAATCGCCCTGCGCAGTACCGAGGTGTGCACCACATTAGGCAGCAGCTTGTTTTCGCCTAGCAACTCTCCACCGCGAGTGGCTTCGGCCTCGCCCTTGGCGCTCAGGCCGACATCGACCCAGCCCGTAAACAGGTTCTTGGCGTTCCACTCACTCTCGCCGTGCCGCAAGAGGATCAAGGTTCCTGTCATGGCAGGAGCCTAGTGGCCAACCGCGCGACTGCGCCCCACCCAAATCACCTTTTCGGACGGTCGTCCCGTTCCAGATCAGGCTCGACCGGTCCCAAGTGCGGCTCGCCGGGGTCCAGATGGGTGAAGGCAGCAAGGTTCGCTGTCGACTCGCCGCGCGAGCGCCGCCACGCCCACTCCTTGCGGATGCTCTCAGCGAATCCCAGCTCCAAGATCACATTGAAGCTGTCGTCCGCCGTCTCTGCCACCGCACCGAGGAGCCGGTCGACCGCCGCTCGGGTGACAAGCTCGACCGGCATCCGACCCGTCAGATAGATATCACCGAGCGCGTCCAACGCGAAACATATGCCAGGCAGTTTGAGGTTGCGCTCCAGCAGCCAGCGATAGACGCCTGCATGGTTCTCATCGGGATTGCGGGCCACGAATGCCCGCAGGTTCATGCTGTGGACTCCGACCTCAAGTGCGCACTCGGTGATCAGCTTGCGGGTGCCAGGCAGCCTGACAGAGAACAGTCCGGGCACAGCTTCGCTCCAGTCGAGATCCAGGTCCGACAGCTGCTCTCGAATCTCACCGATCGCCCGGTCGCGATGCTCACTCACGTCTGTTGAACGAACCAGCGCGCCTGATAACCGTCTAGAGTCATCGGCTTATCAGTCAAGGGAGTCTCCTCAGTGAGCGCATCCCAGGCCCAGTTGCCCAGCGGGATAACCCAGCGCGGCAGCTTCTGGGATTCGGCCGTCACGTTGTACACCGCCGCCATGGTCTGTGTCGAAAACCGCCGTAGCAGCACCAGAACCGCCGGGTTCACCGGATCAAGAATCTCGCTCTCGACGGACGCATCCAAGCTAGGCAACGAGGAGCGCACCGTTATGAGATGTCGCAGACCGTGCCAGATCCGGTACTCCAGGGTGCCTTCCATGTGACGGCGATCCACCACGTCCCATGGCATTGGCGGACGATGGACCCAGCGGTTGTCATCGGCGCGATCAGAATCCTCGACAAAGTCGTAGTAATTCAGCAGCCCCAGCTCATCGCCCATGTAGATCAGCGGCAAACCGCCGAATCCCAGAACGAGGCTGTAGGCCAGCAGGTATCGACGAACGGCGAGGTCAAGATGGACCTCGTCACCGCGATGCACGGCCGCTTCGATGCCGGCAAGCGATGCCGCTGTCCCGCTGATCCGGCGGTCACCGGTTGCCAGATTCTCCTGGAACACCAGGCCGCGGGCATCACTCATGGGATACAGCCCGGCATAGTAGTCAGCGAGGAACCGCCGATGCTCATAGCCGTTCAGGCCCACTGATGCTGCATCGTCATCATCGATCGCCCAACCGATGTCGTCGTGACAGCGCAGGTACGTGCCCCACACCGTGCTTGGCGGTTTCGCCGGGAATCGGTTCATGGCGGCGCAAAACAGCCTGGTGTCCTTCGCCGCCAGCGCTGACCAGACCTGGACCATCAAGGAGTTCTGGTACGCCATGTCGCTGACCTTGCCGGCGTGCTTGCCAACTCCCAGGTACGGCGCCAGCTCTGTCGGACCGACTATCGCCTCTGCCTTGAAGATCAACGCTGGAGCTGCGATCCGAGCCACCGTACGCAGTGCTTGCGTGATGGCATGCACCTCCGGCTGGTTCTGACAATTGGTGCCCATTCGCTTGTAGATAAAGGCAATCGCATCCAGACGCAGGCACTCGACGCCAAGATTGGCAAGCCACAAGATCAAATCGGCAAATTCGTAGAAGACGTCCGGATTGTGCCAGTTGAGGTCCCATTGCCAGGTGTTGAAAGTCGTCCAAACCCAGGATTGGGACTCCTCGTCGAAGGTGAAGTTCCCCGGTGCGAAATCAGGGAAGACCTCCGGCAGCGTCCGCTCGTACGCGTTTGGCAGCTCCCGATCAGCGAACATGTGGAAGTAATTCCGGTAGAACGGATCGCCGGCCCGCGCGTTCGCGGCCCACTGATGCTCGGCCGCCACATGGTTCAGTACAAGATCGAGAGTGAGCGAGATCCCATGTGAGCGCAGCACTGTAGCCAGCTCTCGCAGGTCATCGATGCTGCCCAGATCTTCGCGTACCGCACGATAATCCATGACGGCATATCCACCGTCGCTCTGGCCCGGCCGCGGCTTGAGCAACGGCATCAGATGGAGATATGTGACACCGAGCTCAGCGAGATAGTCGACCCGATCAGCGACACCCTTCAGGTGGCCGGCGAACTGATCGGTGTACGTGGCGTAGCCGAGCATCCGCGGATGTTGAAACCACTGCGGATCGGCGTGACGCTGCAGGTCCAGCAGCCGCAGATCATGCGGACGCTGCCGGAAATTCTGCGCCGCGATCTCGACCAACCTGTTGGCCATCTCCGGTGCATGATCGGGATAGGCGCCCGTTAAGCCGGTCAGCAGGTCGGCCCAATACCGCTGCAGCCGTGTGGCAAAGACAACCTGATCATGGGGCGGCTCGCCGTCCAGCATCGGCGCCACATTGGGAACAGTCATTGCTGGCAGGCTATTGGACAGCTATCGGCTTGTCAGCCGTTGGCTAGGAGACGCCCCCGGAGGTTTTCCGGAGACGAGCACGCAGTTAGCCGAGCTTGTTGGAATCGATCAGATTGGGATCGGGCTGGGAGGCGTCGCGCAACTCTTTGCGGCCCACCTTGATCCGCTTGCGGAACTCGTCCATGAAGATTTCCCGGAGCTGATCATTGTCAATCACGGTGCCCGTGGTGCCAAGCTTGCCCTTCACCACCCGCTGGCAGAGCGTCAGCCAGGCCTGCCCCATCGCGTAAGTGAACGTTGACGCGACACCGGCCCCGATCACTCCACCGACAACCGATCCCGCCCCAGGCACCATCTTCAGCAGACCGGTGAACGTAGCCCGTCCCAGCTGTGTGGCCGCGGCGGTCGAGGCAACCGCCATCAGCGCGGCACGATCGAACTTGATCTTGTAGATCTGGGCTATCCGAGCCATCATGCCGAGTTGGATCGGTACCAGCAGCGCCGCATCGGAGAATGGAATCGGAGTAGCGGCGGCGGCACCAGCGCTGCCTGCGGCAGCTGTTATGTACTTGTTCGCTTCCTGCGCTTTCCGCGCATGATCGATTTCTTGCGCCGCGACAAGCGCTCCGCGAACACCTTCTGGCGCAACGCGAAAGGTGGCATCGAGGAGTTCTTTGAGCCCATAAGCGGGCTGACCAGCGAATTCATCTGCCTTGGCGTATGTCATGAACGGGCGCCCGGCAACTATGGGCAGTCGCTTCGCGATGATCAGCTCTGCCAGCATGACGGCATCGGGATGGTAGTACCCGTCGCGCATGGGGACCTGGGTCAACACCACGATCACCGGAAGGCCCATCTCATCGAGTCGGCGGACGAAATCGGCTTCGGCTTCCTCGAAGCGCCGGTCCATGCCACGTAGGCAATACCAGGCGACGTGGATCTGCTCCGACAGCGGCAGCTGGCGCATCTGAGTCATCGCTTTGTCGAGCTCGGACAAGATCTGCTTGTTGTCCTTTCCGACTTCAAGGCCTTGGGTGTCGACGATGCCTAGGTGGCCGACCTTGTCGAGGTAGAGGTGACTGCCGCGGGTGACGGGCTCACCGATGCCGGTACGCGCCACCTCCTCGCCAAAGATCGCATTGATCAGGGTCGATTTCCCGACGCCGGTCTTGCCAAAGATCGCCAGATTGAACCGCCCGATTGCTGCATTCTGCCTGTCATACTCGGCCCGGAATGAATCGCGAAACCAGTCTGTGCTTCCCGCCATAGGCCCCAGGGTACGGGGCGTGAGCGTCGGAAATCGCGCGCCGCCGTGCTGAGGAGGCAGATTCAAGCGGGATGCGCCAACGCCCCAACATTGGGCGCAGTGATGCGCCAAACGCAGTTCAAGCCATCTAGCCCAGGAGTGAAAAGCAGAGCAGAATTTCGTCTATGGGGGCTGATGTTGCGTGCGGCGGTGATCACCAGCATGCTGCAACCCTGCTTACCGAAGGGATTGCTAGCTCTGACCTTGGTCATTACACGCAGGCAATCACCTTGTTCGGCGAGGCCATGGGTGCCCTGCATTCTGCCGTTCCGGATACTGGTGCGGACTTCACCTTTCCGGAATGCTCAATCGAACACGATCGGTTGTCTGCGCGAATTCTGTTGAGTTTGAGCTATCCGACCCATGAGATGGGCCGGGTCGGAGAAAGCATTGGATTACTCGTGCAGGCCGAACTGCTCGCCCATCGTCGCTCTCTGGGCCAGCTCACAGTCATTACCCGAGCCCAACACGGTCTCTTATTGCTTCACGAAGGCCGGGTTCTCGATGCTATCCAGCAGCTGGATGGGGCGGTGCAACTGCTAGATGATGCCGAACCAGCCGACCAATGCAAGATCTTGATCAATCGTGGCGAAGCTCACGATCAGCTGGGACACATTCGGTCCGCAATCGCGGACTTCAGTCACGCTTTTGTGTTAAGCCGCCGCTACGGGCTTGCCGAGCTGGAGTTCGCCGCCCGCCACAACTTGGGCTACATGCACTATTTGACCGGAAATTTACCTCGGTCACTGGAATTAATGCCGACCGTCGAACAGGCGACTTCTGATCACTACAGAGGTGTCGTTGGCATTGACCGATCCCGAGTTCTGCTGAGCGCCGGCCTCGTTGCTGACGCCGATCGGACCCTTATCGATGCGTCGGCAGCTTTGAAACGCACCGAAATGCTCACCTTGCTAGCCGAGGCTGAGCTCACTCGTGCTGATGTTGCTTTGCTGGCCGGCAACTATCGGCTGGCCCAGTCCCTCAGCCACACTGCCGTTGCCAGATTGAAACGGCGCAGCAACCGGCGCGCCACCGCGCTCGGGGAGCTTGTGATGCTTCGTGCCGACGCCGAGGCTGGCACGCGCACCGACAAGCTGGTACGCATCGCCGACCGACTGACGGCTACCTTCAGTGAGCTCGGAATGCCCGATCAGGCGACGTTGGCACGCCTGATTGCGATCGAGTACACCGGTTCTGACACGCGAGGCAGGCGGAGGCGGCTGCCGGCCATGTCAGACGGGCAGCCACTGGACCTTCGGCTGTATGGCCGCCTCGTGAGGACAAAGCTGGCATTTGCCCGCGGCGATCGCAAGACCGGGCACCGCCAGGCGCGTGCTGGTCTAGCCGACTTGATGAAACACCAGGCTCAATTCGGTAGCCTCGATCTGCAAACGTCTAGCGCTGTGCACGGAGTCGGCCTTGCGGCGTTGGCTGTCGCTGAGGAGATATCGGCCGGCCGGCCGGCGGATGTCCTTGCGTGGTTGGAACGGGCGCGAGCGATCTCCAGTCGTGTCACGCCGGTGCGGCCACCCGAAGACAAGGTCACAGCGGAACTGCTGACCCAACTCCGCTGGGTGGTGACGCAGCTTGATCATGAAGGCGCCGAGAGTGAGGGCAGCGAGCAACTGCGCAGACGTCGCCAGGCGCTGCAGCGTCAGATTCGGTCGCGTTCCTGGAGTGTTCAGGGCTCGGGTTCGGTCAACCGAGAACCAAGGATTGGGGATGTACGGGAGGCGCTGGACGGCGCAGCGTTGATAACTCTGTTCGGCATTGATGACGAGATTCATGGCATCGTGTTGACTCGGCGTGGCTGCTGGATGCAGCGGTTGACCACTATGGCCGAGGCCGAGCGACTGTGCCATCGGATCACAGCTGATCTTGATGCCTTGGCTCTCAGCCACGTCGCTGAGCCGCTCCGAGCCTCCGCCCGTAACTCGTTGGCAAGAGACCTCCGCACACTCGATCAATTGCTGCTCACTCCCCTGAACCTGCCGGAGGCGCCCATTGTTGTTGTGCCACCCGGCCGACTCGCTGCACTGCCCTGGGCGGATCTACCGAGGCTGAGCGGTCGGCCGCTCACGATTGCGCCCTCAGCTGCGGCATGGCTGGAAGCTCACGCACGGTTCCGCAACAATTCCGGGCCGGTGGTTGCCGTAGCCGGCCCGGGTCTCAGGCGGGCCGACCAGGAAGTCACGGGCGTAGCCCAGCACTGGCCCGGGTGTGAGACGCTGACCGGCGAGGATGCGACGGGCGAGGCATTTCTCAACGCCACCAGTGGCGCACAGCTGGTGCACGTCGCGGCTCATGGGCGCCACGAGCGCGAGAGCCCACTGTTTTCCGCTATCCGCCTTGTCGATGGGCCGCTGGTTGGCTACGACCTCGATCGGATCGCCCAGCCCCCGCGCCAGGTGGTGCTTTCCGCATGCGAACTCGGACAGGCCACCGTTCGGCCAGGGGACGAGGCGTTAGGACTGACCCGCGCATTGCTGCACAGCGGGACGTCCACGATCATCTCCGGCGTCGCCAAGGTTTCGGACGAGGGCGCTGCAGATTTGATGGTGGACTACCACCGCCGGCTTGCCGCGGGCGCTGCTCCGGCATACGCGCTCGCCGATGCGCTGCAAGCCGCCCCGGAGCCCATACCGTTCGCCTGCTTCGGCGCCGGCTGGTAGGCCAGCTCGCAGCACGCCACTACACTCGCGGGGTTGCCCTAAATCCGGAAAGAGTGTTTGCGTGCCCGTCCGTTCTGATCTGCGGAACGTCGCGATAGTCGCCCACGTCGACCATGGCAAGACGACGCTTGTCGACGCCATGTTGTGGCAGTCCGGCGCCTTCCGCGCCGGCCAGGCGGTGCAGAAACGGGTACTCGACTCGATGGATCTGGAGCGGGAAAAGGGCATCACCATCCTGGCCAAGAACACCGCCGTACGCCACCATCTGCCAGACGGTGCCACAGTCACGATCAATATCATCGATACGCCAGGCCATGCCGACTTCGGCGGTGAAGTAGAGCGCGGGCTGGAAATGGTCGACGGGGTGTTGCTTCTGGTAGACGCGTCTGAAGGCCCGCTCCCCCAGACACGTTTCGTGCTGCGCAAAGCCCTGGCAAAGCAGCTGCCCATCATCGTCGTGATCAACAAGGTGGACCGGCAGGATGCCCGGATCACCGAGGTCGTGGAGGAGGTTTACGACCTCTTTCTGGATCTACTCGATGATCAGAGCAGTCACGTCCTCGACTTCCCAGTGGTGTACGCATCCGCTAAGGCCGGCCGCGCGTCGCTGACCGCTCCAGACAACGGCGAGATGCCCGACAGCCCTGATCTTGGTCCTCTCTTCAGCACGATCCTGCAGCACATCCCGGCGCCGAGCTACATCGAGGGTGCCACGCTGCAGGCACACGTCACCAACCTCGATGCGTCGCCGTACCTCGGCCGACTGGCATTGTGCCGTGTGGTCGCCGGAACGTTGCAGCGCAATCAGAACGTTGCCTGGTGCCGCGCCGACGGCACTATTCGCAACGTCAAACTTTCCGAGTTGTTGATCACCAATGCGCTGGATCGGGAACCGGCCGAGTCAGCCGGGCCAGGCGACATCGTCGCCATCGCTGGTATCCCAGAGATCACGATTGGAGAAACACTTTCTGACCCGGCGGATCCGAAGCCGCTGCCGTTGATCACCGTCGACGAGCCGTCGATCTCCATGACTATCGGCATCAACACCTCTCCACTTGCCGGCCGGTCCGGCAAGAACCTCACAGCTCGCCTGCTCAAGGCGCGGTTGGATACCGAACTGGTGGGCAACGTCTCGATTCGAGTTCTCCCGACTGAACGTCCGGATACCTGGGAGGTGCAAGGACGCGGCGAACTGCAGCTCGCGATCCTGGTCGAGATGATGCGCCGTGAGTCCTTCGAGGTGACCGTTGGGAAACCGGAGGTGGTGACCCGAACCGTGGACGGCAGAGTGTGCGAGCCGGTCGAGCGCCTGACGATCGACATTCCGGAGGACTTCGTCGGTGTAACAACCCAGCTACTCGGATTACGCCGCGGCAGGTTGGAACAGATGGTTAACCACGGCAGCGGCTGGGTTCGTATGGAGTATCTCGTACCAGCCCGCGGACTGATCGGCTTCCGGACCGAGTTCCTGACCGAGACCCGGGGCACCGGATTGATGCACCACGTTTTCGAGGCGTACGAACCCTGGGCCGGTGATATCCGTAGCCGACTCACAGGTTCTCTCGTCGCCGATCGGTCTGGCCAAGTCACCTCGTACGCACTGTTCAACCTGCAGGAGCGCGGCACCCTCTTCGTTACTCCGGGTGTGGAGGTCTACGAAGGCATGATCATCGGCGAAAATCCCCGGTCCGAGGACATGGACGTCAACCCGACACGAGAGAAGAAGCTCAGCAACGTCAGGTCCTCGACCGGGGAGGAGCTTGAGCGGCTCGTGCCACCCCGGCTAATGAGCCTGGAGCAGGCGTTGGAGTTCTGTCGTACCGATGAATGCCTTGAAGTGACGCCGGAGGCTGTTCGTATGCGGAAAGTAGTGCTATCCGCTGCTCAACGCGCTCGAGGCCGGGCCCGCGCCAAGCAGAGCTAGTGGATACGCCTTGCCGCGATCTGCTGCCCGCGGCAAGGCTGTCATGGTGCTCAATTCGTAATCAACCACCGAGCGCTTCGACACAAGTCGATCACGACCGCGTCGTCGGGCACCATCTCGAGTCTGCATCAGTGAAGATATTTCCGTTGCTTTGTAGCCATCGGTTCCTTCCCCACCGGAGGCGCGACAACAAGTCGCCGGTCTCAGTGATCTCGGGGGGAGGATTCGATGAAGCAGACTCCGCGTTCTAGCCGCCGGTCACCCGCGCGGGCGGAGCTTCTCGCAGTCCGCGGATCCGCTAGCTCAGAAGCTGAGGTCGTAGTAAGCACAGGTCGCTTAGTTGATCATCCGAAATCACGGCCGGATTTGTAAAGGTCTGGTCAGCCGGGGGGGAGGCGAACTCATGCCCCACCTTTCTTGCCCGCGGGGGGCGCGTGCAAGGAGGTGGGGCGTGAGGGGCCATCGGCCTAATTAACCGGTCTTCTTGGTACCGCTTTTTTTGGCACCGTTCTTCCGAGCCTCGTCGACGGCCTCCTTGCCGCGGCCGGCAAAATCGCCGTAGGTGCTTGAGGCATGTGCCACGAGCTCGTTCGCTTGCCTCTGCAGTTCGGCGATCCTCGCCTTGGTGGTCTCAGGCAGGTTCTTGAACTGCTCCGGCAGCGTAATCACGAAGGTGCGCAACTCCCCCGCACTTGTCCTGGCCTGTCTACTCAGCTCAGGCCGCTTGTCCTGCAGTTCTGTGATGCGCTTGCTGGCCTTCTGCTGAGTCTCAGCAAGTGCGCCCTTGAGGGCCTCAGCCAGCGCATCGGTAAGACCGGCGACGGCGTAAAGCGCTGAGTAGTCAGAATCCAGGGCAGACTTGCGGGCCTCGGCTGAGACCTCCTTGTGAGCCATTCGTTTACTCCTTGTCCGTTGGTTCTTGCTTGGTGATCTTGGTGTCTTGACCTTTGGCGGCAGTCCTGAGGTTCTCCTTGACGAAGGAGCTATAGACGTCAATAAGGACCCGCTTCTGCCGCTCTGTGATCGCTGCATCAGCGAGCACTGCCATCTCCACCGAGGTTGCGGGATGGTCCGCCGGATCGAGGATCCCGGCTCGGACGTACAGCGTCTCTGCCGAGACCCGCAGCGCCTTTGCCAGCTGCTGCAGCACCTCTGCCGACGGCTTGCGAAGGCCCCGCTCGATCTGGCTGAGATACGGATTCGATATCCCGGTCTGATCGGCGAGCTGACGCAGTGTCAACTGGGCAGCCCGCCGCTGGCCGGCGATGAACTCACCGAGCGAACCGAGCTGATCCGCGATCTTTTGAGTTCGGATTCCTACCACGGCACCAGTGTGCTTGCAATTGCAAGCACACGCAAGCTAGCAGCTTGCAAAAGTCTCCGCTTCCGCGTACTTACCGACCTACAACGACGGCCTGTGGCACAGAGGCAGTGATCAGGGTGCCGTCCGGTCGCCGATCGACTGTCTTGGACGGCACGGGCCCATTGACGCGCAGGCCCTGGTGAGTCAGCGGCACGCGTACCGGACTGCCAGCCGAGACGGTGAAGTATTGGCCGCGTACCGCCAGCCGGACGCTTTCGCCGTCGATGACGGTAAAGGTGATCGCGCTGCTCGTAACATCCACTTTGACACTGGTACCGCGAAGAATGATCTGGAAAGTCATTCCCTCCCATGACTCAGGTAGCCGAGGGTCGAAGGTGAGGACACCGTTGTAATCGCGCATGCCGCCAAAGCCGTAGGCCAGCATGTCCCAAACTCCAGCAGTCGAAGCTACGTGTACGCCATCGCTGGCGTTGCCGTGCAGATCAGCGAGGTCGACAAACACCGCATTGTAGAAGTAGCGAAGAGCAAGATCACGGTAACCGACTTCGGCTGCGATGATCGACTGCCCGATGCCGGACAGCGTGGAATCGCCAGTGGTGATGGGGTCGTAGTACTCGAAGTTGTTCCGCTTCTGCTCCTTACTGAAGTGATCACCCTGGAGGAACATCGCGAGCACTACATCGGCTTGCTTGAGCACCTGGAAGCGGTAGATTACGAGCGGGTGATAGTGCAGCAGCAATGGCCGCTTCTCTGGGGGTGTGTTCTTCAGATCCCAGACTTCCCGATCAAGGAAGTGCGCATCCTGCGGGTTGATTCCTGTGACCTGGTCGTAGGGGATCGACATGGATTCCGCACACGTGGCCCACTCATCGATTTCGCAGTCGGCGACCTCGAGGCGCTCTACTACCCGCTGGTACGCGCGCGGCACTTCGCGCTGCAACTGACGGAGCAGTTCTGCAGCCTTGGCCAGATTGAACCGGGCCATGACATTGGTGAAGAGGTTGTCGTTGACGACGGTGGTGTATTCGTCGGGCCCAGTCACCCCGTGTATGTGGAAGCTACGATGGCCGGAGCCATTCTCTCGCCAGAAGCCGAGATCGGCCCACAGCCTCGCGGTCTCGACCAGAATGTCCACGCCCTCGCGATTCATGAAGTCCTGGTCACCACTGGCAGTGACGTACTTGCAGAGGGCATAAGCGATGTCGGCATCGATGTGGTACTGCGCGGTGCCGGCCGCGTAATACGCCGATGCCTCTTCGCCGTTGACGGTACGCCACGGGAAGAGGGCGCCACTCTGTGCGAGTTCCTCCGCCCGGCGCCGGGCTGCACCCAGCATGTTGTAACGAAAACGCAGCTCGCTCCGCGCCATCTGTGGCGAGGTGTAGGTGAGGAACGGAAGCACAAAGATTTCGGTATCCCAGAAGTAGTGCCCGCTATAACCGGTACCGGTTACGCCCTTGGCGGGTACACCTGACTGCTCGGCACGCGCGGCGGCCTGTGCCACCTGGAACAGATTCCACCGAATAGCCTGCTGCAGAGCCAGCTGACCATGCACGATGACATCGGACCGCTCCCAGAACTTGTCCAGCCATCCTCGCTGTGCGGCGAATTCTGGTTCGACACCGTGCTCCCGTACGCGATCGAGGGTTCGGCGGCAGCGATCAACGAGTTCGCGCGATGGCACTCCCCGCGAGGTGTGATAGGAAACAACCTTGGTGACCATGATCGGCTGACCGCGTTTAGCCTGCACCCGATAGACCATCTTGCCGGTGTCTTCATCGGCACTGGTGAACGTGCGATAGTCATTGTCGGTAATGATTTGATGATCAACTCCGACAGCGAGGGTCATCTTGGAATTGGCACATCGATAGCCGAGGATGATCCGCTGATCTTGCCACCAGTGGCTTTGCGGCTCCAGCACCCGGGATTCGAAGGGCGCCCCCTTGCGCGGATCCAGCCCGGTTCCCATCGCCGCTGATCGCACGTGGTACTCGTCGCGGCCGTCCTGGCGGTTCAAAGTCTGGGAGGAGATCACCACCGGAGCCTCGGCGTCCAGCATCGTGACTTCCATAGTCATGATCGCTAGATGCCGCTGAATGAACGACACCATGCGAGTCGAGGACACCTTGACTCGCTTGCCGCCTGGCGTCCGCCAGACGATCTCACGACGTAACACTCCATCCTGGAAGTCCAGGGTGCGCTCGTACGCTTCAAGATCAGCCACTGACAGCAACATCGGCTCATCGTCGACGTACAACTTGATCGTTTTGTTGTCCGGCACATTGACGATGGTTTGGCCCACACGCGCAAAGCCGAAAGCTTCCTCCGCATGTCGGATCGGCCAGGTTTCATGGAATCCGTTGATGAACGTGCCGTGATAGAAGGTCTCCCGACCCTCTTCGACATTGCCGCGCATGCCGAGGTAGCCGTTGCCGACTGCAAACAGCGACTCGGTAACACCAAGATCATCGGCGCTGTATTCAGCTTCGATGAACTTCCATTCATCGATCGGGAAGCGGTTGCGATCGAGCGGGTCCGTTGCGCTGATCGGATCGTCTGGACTACGGCGACTCATGACGCTGCCAACTCAGCGAGATCGGCGACGACAACGTCAGCGCCCGACTCTGTGAGCCGCTGCACGCCAACCCCGCGATCGACGCCGACGACCAGTCCAAAACCCCCGGCATGTCCGGCTTGTACCCCGGAGACGGCATCCTCGAACACCACAGCTCGCTTGACGGGTACGCCGAGCTGGTCTGCGGCGGCTACGAACGTGTCCGGAGCGGGCTTGCCGCGCAGACCCTGCTCTGCGGCGACATTGCCATCCACAACCACCCCGAACCGTGGCCGCAGGTCCGCAGCCTCGAGCACCGCCGCCGCATTCCGTGATGAGGTGACCACTGCAACCTTGGTTCCCTGCTCGGCAAGATGATCAAGCAACTGTATGGATCCGGCGTAGGCTCGCACACCCAACGCACGTAGCACCGCGGCAAAGAATTCGTTCTTGCGATTGCCGAGGCCGTAGACGGTCTCTGCTTCGGGACTGTCGCTGGGGTCGCCTTCCGGGAGCTGAACGCCCCGGGATGCCAGGAATGTACGAACGCCGTCGTACCGCGGCTTGCCGTCGATGTAGTTGAAGTAGTCGCTCGCAACGTACGGCTGATCAATGCCGCGCTTGGTCAAGAAGTCGGCAAAGAGCTGCTGCCACGCCCGCATATGCACCTCAGCGGTCGGGGTAAGCACGCCGTCCAGATCGAACAACGCGGCGTCGTACTCGTGCCAATCCACACCATGAAGATTAGAGCGTAGCGAGCCCCCCTGCCGGATAACGGACAAGTGCGTTCGCCCACCGCAGAACAAAGGTTAGCTGCCCGTGATCAAAGCGTAGTGTCAGGTCGTGGTCAGCCCTTTCGAATCGGATCCGGTACTGGTCGAGGTCGTCCGCAACGGCTTCCTGGAAAGCGTCCATCGAGGGCGGGTCGCGATCACCGATCCAGATGGAAGTCTCGCCTCATCGGTGGGTGCTGACTTTGCGCCGATGTATCCGCGCAGTGCCAACAAACCGCTGCAGGCGGTCGGCATGTTGCGGGCCGGTCTTGATCTTGATGGCGAACTGTTGGCGCTGGTATGCGCCTCGCACTCCGGCGAAGCCTTCCAACTCGATGGGGTACGTCGCATCTTGGCCATGTCGGGGCTCGACGAGGCCGCGCTGCAGATGCCGGAGGAGTGGCCGCTGGACCAGCAGGCTCGCGAGGAGGCCATCCGAGACGGTCAGGTCAAATCACCGCTTGCCATGAACTGCTCGGGAAAGCACGCGGGAATGATCAGGACATCGGTCCTCAATGGAGAGGACATTGCAACTTATCGCGATCCGGATCATCCGACCCAGCTGGCGATCGTGCAGGCGATTGATGATCTTGCTCATGAGCAGGCCACCAACCTTGCGACTGATGGCTGCGGTGCCCCGCTATATGCGATTTCGCTCTACGCCTTGGCTCGCGCCTTTGGGCGAATTGCCAGCGCCGCCGACGGCGTAGAGCATCGCGTGGCGGCGGCTATCCGGGACCATCCGGAGTATGTCTCAGGCACCCGTCGTGACGAACTCGACTTGCATCGGGCGATTCCAGGTCTGATCGCAAAAGCCGGCGCGGAGTCGGTCTACGCGGCCGGCCTGCCCGACGGCCGCGGAATCGCGATCAAGATCAGCGATGGCCATCCCCGCGCGCGTCCGATCGTCATGGCCGGCGTACTGAAGCGGCTCGGATTCGATCATGAGACACTGGATGATCAAGCCAGCGCGCCGGTGCTCGGTGCTGGGGAACGTGTCGGTGAGATCCGGCCTTGTAAAGAGACTCTCTCTCAACTAGGCAGCTGACCTGCAGCTCGCCTCCGGAGACGCATTCCTTAGCGAGTTGGGCGTACGTGGAGACCGATCTCCGGATCAACGAGAGGTTCCTGTGTCGCAGCGATGCCCTGCACTGTGAGCTGGGCGTCGAGCGGTGTGCCACGTTTGATCAGTCCCAGGGCGATCGGCCCGAGTTCGAAGTGCCGCGCCGAGCCGCCAACGAAGCCCACTGCCCGACCGTCGAGCTCTAGCTCCGCCCCCGGAGCTGGCAACGCATCGACGCTGCCGTCCAGGTGCAGCCGCACCAGGCGACGCGGCGGCCGTCCTAGGTTGTGTACCCGGGCAACAGTCTCCTGACCCCGATAGCAGCCCTTGTCAAGGTGCACCGCAGTGCCGAGCATGCCGATTTCATTCGGAATGGTGCGGTGATCGGTATCGAGACCGATTCTCGGCACTCCGGCGGCAATCCGCCGCGCCTCCAGGGCCCAGGTTCCTGCCTTCGGACCGCGATTCATGATCGCCTCAAGCTGACCATGCGACACAAAGATCTCGCGGCCATCCAGCGAGTCTGGGCCAATTCGTACCAGCTGCTCGGCGGCAAACTGAGCAGCTGACCACGCCACTGCGTACTCCCCGCTTCTGTCACTGACCTCGACACGCATCATGAACCGCATGCTGTCCAGCCAGCTGGCCAGCGCCTGGGTGGCGCCGGGCTCGGTGTGGGCCCAGAAGGTCTCGCCGTCATCGACTCCGTACAGGACGTGTTCGATGTGGCCATGCGGAGACAACACCAGCGTGGTGACCCCGCGACCCGGCTCGAGGCCCTCAAGGTACTGGGTAGTCAGCGAGTGCAGCCAGCTCAGTCGGTCTGGCCCGGTCACGGTGATCACGCCACGGTGAGACAGGTCGACCACGCCCTCACCGGCATCGAGCCGCCGCTGCTCATGCATCGGGTCGCCGTAGTGCCAGGGCACGCCTGTATCTGGACCGGTTCGGGCCACTACCGCGCTCATGCTCGCTTCAGCACTCTTGTCGCTGCATTTCTTCCCATACATCTGCCATCGTAGGAATGTGCCCGACGATCTGCTGATCGCCCTCAATCCCGAGGAGGACTCGTCACTTCCCTACCTCGTCCGGATTCCACTTGGTACGGCGGGCATCGTCCTGAAGACCAGGGATACCTGGCCGCGAACCTCGAAGCTCTATTGTCACCGAGCATCGAGCTGGCCCGCTGACGCCGAAATCGTCGTCCGACTCCCGGTACGCCGATGCACCCGTCGGGGCGCTGCCATCGACCTAGTCGTTGACCGTGCCCGCGAGAACCGCTCACAATTTGTGATCACTCGAGCCCGTGGCCGTGAAATGATCTTCTGGCAGTCGCCGAAGACGACGAAGCAGGCTCGCCCCGGTACTCACATACCGACTGCTCGAGCCCACGGTCAGGTGCTCGAAATTTTGATCGACTCTGGTGAGAAATACCCCTATCGATTCAGTGGCCAACAAGCTACGACAACGCGGGAACGCTTGCCCTGCGGCGACTATGCGGTGCAGCTTGACGGCGAGATCGTGGCGGCTGTCGAGCGGAAGACGATCAACGACTTGATCTCGTCGATGATGAGCGGGCGGATGAAGTTCCTGCTGGCCGAACTCGCGGCGTTACCCCGGGCTGCAGTCGTAGTCGAAGAACGCTATAGCAAGATCTTCAACCATCAATATTTCAGCGGCTCCGTTGCGGCCGAGCGACTGGCCGAGCTCCAGGCGCAGTTTCCGGCGGTGCCAATCGTGTTCTGTGAGACTCGACCCCTTGCCGAAGAGTGGGCCTACCGGTGGCTCGGCGCCTGTCACTATGAGCTCGAGGTGGCGGCCGGCACATCGATGCTGGAGGAGACCTTCAGCCGGGCCGTTGACGCGTACGCCACCGCAGCGCCCATTGAGCCAAAGCCGGCAGCCATTCGAACCTGGGCCCGGCAGGCCGGCCTCCAGGTGCCCGACCGGGGACGGATTCCGCCGGAGATCCGGACTGCTTGGAATGAGGCACATTCAGCGACGTAGCATCCGATCGGCGAGCATCGACAGAACGGGTCTGGTCCGGGACTGCAGAGGCTGATCTTCAGAACTCTTGCGCGGAAGTTGATCAAGCTCGGCGCAATCGCGCCCACATATAGTTCTGCAGACTGTATCCCTGGGCCGCCTTATCGAATGTCCATAACAGCTCGCCGGCGACATTCCCGTATAGCCGTTGGCCCGCTGCATAATCCTCCGCCGAGGCAGTGCGCACTACAGCATCAGTGGCCAATTCGATCTTGGCTCCCTCAATCGATCCGTACCAAACTTCGGCGTATCCGCCTGGGTTGCACAGCACCACTTCGAGACTGCCGTCTGTTTGTGGTCGCCAGAATCCGGTCTCCATGTCGAGCGGCCGAATCGCCATGCCCTGATCGTCGACCTCGAAAATCTGTGACAGATAGTGCAGATAGTTCCCACCGTTGTGAGCGAAATCGATTTGCTGGCCGAAGTCGAAGTCCTCGGTGCCCGGATAAGTTGCCTTGCCGTTACCCTCCCAGCGACCGATCATCCATGCAATCGGCGTCAATTCAGGGTGCAAGTCGTCTGGGAGCTGGAAGGACATGCTCAGCCATCTGAACGGCTGGTTGTGGAGTGCGTTATGAGCATGATCAGCAAGATCAGCAGCAGCAGGCCTAAGGCGGCGACACCGCCGATCAGCAGTGCAGCGAAGGTGGCAGACACCGACATGGCTCGGAGTCTAATCGGCCGGCGCATCATCACCTTGGACCTCGGCCAGCGTGCGTTCCATGATCGTGCAGGCTGTGACATAGGTGCGTCCTCCGGCCACTGGCCAGCTGTCGAGCGTCGCTCCCGCATCGGAATAGCCCAAGCGCTCATAAAGCACCCTGGCTCGGGGATTGTCGTGCTCAACCAGCATCCTGGCCAGCGGCCGGCCCTGGTCGATGATCTTCCGCTCCAGCGCCGCAATCAGCTGCGCTCCGGCACCAAGGGACTGAAACCGCTCATGCACCGCCAGCATCCAGATACTCCCGGCGTCGTCCGACAGCCGAAAGTCGACAGCACCCATGGCGATCAGTCTGTCGTTGGGGAGATAACCGACCAGCAGCGCGACCTCTCCGACGTACGACGCCTCTAACGCCTCCGCAACCGCGCGGATGTGCTCCGGCCCTCCGGACCAGACCAGATCGCTCAGATCGGCCGGTTCAAGATCACGAAAGCTAAGCGTCAACTCCATGGCCCACCACTGTCCCAGGTTACGGTGAGAAACATGCCTCGCTACATCATTCTCGGCGCAGGAGCGGTCGGCGGTGCCATAGGCGGTCGACTCGGGTTGGCCGACCGTGACGCTGTGCTGGTGGCCCGCGGTGATCATCTGGCAGCACTCAGGCAGCGTGGTCTGCGGCTGCGCACCCCTGATGAGGACGTCACCCAGCGCCTGCCAGCAATCGCCGGCCCGGAGGAGATCGACGTTGACGCCGACGACATTCTCATCTTGACAACGAAAACTCACCATGCAGACGACATCCTGGTCCGCTGGGCCGACACTCCGGTGCACCAGAACGGCGAGGTGATTGGGACGGCGGGTGAGCACCTGCAGATCTTCATTGCCCTCAATGGAGTGGCTGCCGAGAGCTTCGCACATCGCTACTTTCGGCGGGTGTTCGGTGTGTGTGTGTGGATGCCGGTTGTTCATCTGGTGCCGGGTGAAGTGATCATTCGAAGTACACCACGATCGGGAATGCTCCACATTGGACGAGTGCCCAAGACCATAAAAGATGATGATCAAGCCTTGAAGCATGTTGCGGCCGATCTTGTCGCCGCCAACTTCGACGTACCCCTCCCCGACGATGTGATGGCCTGGAAATATCGCAAGTTGATCAGCAACATCGGCAATGTGTTCCAGGCCTTGGTGGGCCACAGCGGGGATTGGCGACCGCTGCTTGCCGAGGCTGAGGCCGAGGGCCGCCAGGTACTCGACACCGCGGGGATCGAATACATCAGTGAAGCCGAGGAAACAGCTGCTCGAGCCGCCGGTTTCACGATGAAGCCGGTGCCCGGCGTCTCCTCCTCAACCGGTGGCTCGACCTGGCAATCGTTGCACCGAGGCACCGGAAACATCGAGACGGACTATCTGAACGGCGAAATAGTGATGATCGCCCACCAGATCGGAATCGAGGCGCCGATCAATGAGCGGCTTGCGATCCTCGCCCGCCGAGCGGCTGCCACCGGATCCAAACCTGGCGAGATGAGCGCCGATCAGCTGGCTAAACTCCTGGGCCGGTCGGGCGCCAACTGATGCTGGGAAGTCGCTAATAGACCAGGGCTTGAACATTGTCAGCCAGAGCCGCTTCGACGAAGCTGGCAGCACCTTGGATCCTCGCCGACTGAACTAGATCATCCACGACCAGCTCGCGCCGCGCCGCGCATTGGGTGCACACCGTGATGGTGCCGCCCAGCCGAACGGTCTCGATCAATTCGGCGACTGGAGTGGCGTACGGCAGCTCCAGATCGGGCTGCCGCCCGGCCACCGCGAACCACACGGCATCGCCGGTCAACCACACCGATACGACGGCTCCGGCCGCAACGCCCATAGCCGCGACAGTCCACGCTTGGTTCGCTCGCTCAGCCGCTTCGGCGCCACAGGTGATCTTGATCAGCAGTGAGCGCTCAGTTATCGCGGTGGACATGGCCACCCATTGTGGCAGAAGGTACCGCTGTGCTGATCAGGAGATTTGCGGGCTCGGCGCCTTGGGAGGCCAGCTACGGTTACTCCCGCGTGGTGCTGGCCGGAGACTGGGCAATCACGGCTGGCACTACGGCGACCGGTTCGGATGGCGTGCTGCATCCCGATGACGCGTACCAGCAGACAATCGCAGCCTTCATGATCGCGCTCGACGCTCTGCAGGCGGCAGGCGTGGCTGCGGATCGAGTAGTAAGAACACGTATGTATGTCACCGACATCAGCTGTCAAGCAGATGTCGGGCGGGCACACCACGAGCTGTTCGGAGATATTCGGCCGGTGGCAACAATGGTCGAGGTCGGCCGCCTTGCCGATCCTTCACATCTTGTCGAAGTAGAGGTCGAGGCCTATATCGGGACGCAGACATCCCGGAGATGAAAGACTGACAGCCGTGATCGATTTGCTGGTCCGTCCATCATGCGCCTGGTGATTCAGCGCGTTACCGCAGCGAGCGTCGAGGTGGACGGTGAAGTTGTCGGTGCCATCGACAGGTCAGGCTTATTGATCTTGGTAGGCATCACTCACGATGATCAGCCTGCGACCGCGGACCTGCTGGCTGAAAAGGTCTGGACGCTTCGCATCCTCGATGGCGAGCGATCTTGTCAGGACGAGAACGCGCCGATCCTCGTAGTCAGTCAGTTCACCCTCTATGCAGATACCCGCAAGGGTCGCCGACCGTCGTGGAGCGCCGCCGCACCACGAGCGGTCAGCGAACCCTTGATAGAAGCGTTCGTCTCCTCGTTACGTGGCCGGGGTGCAGAGGTTGCGACCGGCGTCTTCGGCGCTCAGATGAAGGTCACCTTGACCAATGATGGCCCAGTGACTCTGATCTTGGACTCGGCGGGTTAGCCGGATTGCGCCCCTCGACAAGCTCAGGGCGCAATCCCGCGACAGAGCTTCAGATGGCCTCGACGTCGACGTCAATCTCAGCGACGCGGCCGCGGGCGGCCACGACCTGGCGATCCAGCTTGGCCCCGGGCACCAGCGTGCGCAGAGTCCAATTGCCGTCAACGGCAAAGAAGCGGAAATGGCCAGTCGCTGACGTCGGCACTTCCGCGGTGAACTCACCGCCTGAGTCGAGCAAACGAACGTACGCTCCGGCGACTGGATTGCCGCCGCGCAGCACGCGCCCCTGAATCACAGCCTCTTTGGTGACGTCCACGTCGGCCAGACTGAGGCCACCCTTTGTTGCTGCGCACATGCTGTTCTCCTTAGAACTAACGCGGAAATCGCGTTAAATGATCAGGCCCTGAACCTGTTAGGCCCTGACTCTCAGACATTGCCCGGTTCGTCACCGACGGCCACGGGAACGCCAACCAGCGAGCCGTACTCCGTCCAGGAACCGTCGTAGTTCTTTACGTTGTTCTGACCGAGGATCTGGTGCAGCACGAACCAGGTGTGCGCACTGCGCTCCCCGATCCGGCAGTAGGCAATGATGTCCTTCTCCCAGCTGAGGCCCGCGTCGCTGTAAAGCTCCTTGAGCTCCTCATCTGACTTGAAGGTGCCATCGTCGTTTGCGGCCTTGCTCCACGGCACGTTCACCGCAGTCGGAATGTGACCACCGCGCTGCGCCTGCTCCTGCGGCAGGTGGGCAGGGGCAAGCAACCGACCGGCGTACTCGTCGGGGCTGCGAACATCGACCAGACTCTTGGTGCCAATGGCGGCAACTACCTCGTCGCGGAAGGCGCGGATGTCGAGATTCGGCTCGGTGGCGGTGTAGCTAGTTGCCGGTCGGGTGACCGTTTCGGTGCTCAGCTCTCGTGCGTCGAGCTCCCACTTCTTGCGACCACCATCGAGCAGTAGGGCGTTTTCATGCCCGTACAGCTTGAAATACCAGTACGCGTACGCGGCGAACCAGTTGTTGTTGCCTCCGTAAAGCACGATGGTGTCGTCGTTGCTGATGCCGCGCTCGGACAACAGCTTCTCGAACTGCTCCTTGTTGATGAAGTCCCGGCGGACGGGATCCTGCAGGTCCTTCTTCCAGTCGAGTTTGATCGCGCCTGGGATGTGACCACCGTCGTAAGCGGTGGTGTCCTCGTCGACCTCGACCAGAACGATGTTCTCGTCGCCTGCGTGCTCGGCGACCCAGTCAGCATCGACGAGTACTTTTTGCCTGCTCATGTTGTGTCTTTCTCCTGATTGGTGTGTGGCTCTACAGCCGAGAGTTAGTACGGATGACCGTACGGGGAAGGCGGGAGGAGGGCTGGGCGACTACGAGCCCTTTTCGGCTAAGGCTCGAGACGACGAAAAGCGGCCTCTACATTCGCCGGAGCTGACACAACGACGAACGCATCCGGCCGTGGTCAACAGCACGCCGGCGGGTGAGCGGCAACGCCCACGGGTTCGTCGAAGTCACGAGGAGAAGACTAGGGGTGGAGTGGAGCGCATCCCAACAACGCGTCTCGGTTTTTGAGAACGCGTTTCACATTTTGGAACGCTCGCAAAGATTTTCGGGACGTCGGTGAAGTTCGTCATGGTTTCGTTATCGTGACCTTCGTCACAGCGTCAGCCGCGGGATGCACGGTTCCGCAATTTAAGCCGTTGTGTGTCAGATCCAGTCGTTATCTGCCACCGGCGAAAGGCGGCAGAACTTCAACTTGTACGGCCTCGGTCAACTGCTCCTCAAGATCTTCCCGATGGGCCGTGCGTCCGTCGATCAATACAGAGCTCATCTTGATGACCCTGTCGAAGCGGGGATCCGATCGCCGCTGACAGGCGAGCCGGAGGGCGTCGGCAACCGATTGAGCCTCAAATGCTTCCTCGGCGACGCCTGCTGCGGCCCGTGCGCCAGCCCAGTAATGAAGGGAAACGGACACCATTGCGTTACTCTCAAGCATGCATTCAGGCCATATCGGGGTGGGCTGAAGGCTAGCACCGCACTAATCCCTGACCCGTGATTGAGCGCCGGAAGGCGCGAGCAATCACATCAATGAGTGGGGAGACCTCTATGGCCACCTTGCTGCTGCTCACCAACGATATGCAAGCCTCCGCGGAGATTCTCCCGGCGTTGGAGCTCCTACCTCACCAAGTCAAGGTTGCTCAGGCCGAAGCCACTGCGTTGCTCGACGCGCCGGCAGCCGACGTGATCTTGCTCGATGCGCGTCGTGACTTGGCCGGCGCCCGCTCGCTGTGCCGGCTGATCGAGACCACTGGAAAAGAGGCGCCGCTGCTGGTCATCGCCCATGAAGGCGGGCTGGCAGCGCTTTCAGCCGACTGGGGTTTTGACGATCTGCTGCTGACAACAGCAGGCCCCGCCGAGGTCGACGTACGGCTGCGGCTGGCTATGACTCCTGCCGTCGCGAGCAACGTCGACCCGGTGATCCAGTCGGGCAACATCATGATCGATGAAGCCGGCTACAGCGCGAAGCTCAACGGCGTACAGCTTGATCTCACCTACACCGAGTTCGAGCTGCTGAAGTATCTTGCACAACACCCTGGACGCGTCTTCAGTCGCCAGCAGCTGCTGAGTGACGTCTGGGGATACGACTACTTCGGCGGCACGCGCACGGTCGACGTGCATGTGCGGCGGCTCCGCGCGAAGCTCGGACCCGAGTACGAATCGGTTATCGGCACTGTTCGCAACGTCGGATACCGGTTCGTGACGCCGGTGGATGAGTCGGCGCGAGTCACCGGCTAACTGCGTTGCCCGTCTTTTTCGCTTAGTCGTTTCTCCAGCGGGACTGTTCCCGTAGCCGCCGGATATGTGCTGGCAGCGTTCCAGGAGGACCGCTGGGACGCAGGAATTGCACGCCGGCCAAGACCTGAGCGGCAATCACAAGGAACAAGGTGCCTGTCAACAAGACAGCCGAAATGGTGATCCAGCCGGCTTCGGCACTGCCTTCCATACATGTGAAGAGAGCAGCTAGGGCCACTCCGTAGGACAGCAGGTGCAGGATCCAAGAAAGCCGGGCTTCAGCGTGCAGATCATGCATCCGCCGACCGGTCCAAGAGGCCATAGCGCGTCGCCAAACGGCAACCTGGATGGCACAGAGCACCAGCATCAGGCCGGCTGAGACAAGCGCTCCGATCGCCCAGCTCCGTCCTTCGCCGGCGCCGGCGAAGGACGGGAACAGCACGACTGCGATAGCCGCAGCGACGACCGCAAGCGCGGCACATACTGTGCCGACTTCTGTCAACCGCAGATGAGGCGCCATTCGAGCGGCGATTGCAGGCTGAGCAGTTGCTCCGTACGCCGCGATCGCCCTCGAAGGGTCCTCAGAATTGCTCATGAATGGCAGCATAAGACGAAGATGCAGGCAACAGCTGCGAGCGAGCGCCTTCGCTCGTCGCCATCGGAAGGAGCAGTCGGATCGCGCCCCGCCGTGCTGAGGAGGAACGAGGGGACACGCCTTTCGTCCCCGAGCGACCTAAAAAAAAGCGCGAGCGCAGCGAGCACCAGCCCCAGCGGCGAGCTGTGGGACGAAGTAGGCAGCTACCAAGCGCGATCCGCGCGGAGCGCGCGGGGCAATCAAACACTGTGTCGCTGCTGACCATTTCGGTGGCAACTGAGATCACCGAAACTGAGATCAACAGCGTGCTGCGGCTGGCGTCCGAGGCGGCCGCTGTCGATCAGATACCCGCTCTCAATGAGGCCGCCCTGCTGCGGCTACGTAGGCCGCATCCGACGACCAAGCACCTTCTCGTCAGCGAGGATGGCAACCTGGTCGGATACGCCCAGCTGGAGTCCGGCCAGGAGCGAAGCGCCGGCCAGCTTGTGGTGTCCCCTCATCATCGGCGTGCAGGTGTCGGCACTCAGCTGCTGCAGCGCCTGATCACAGAGTCACCAACGCCGCTGCAAGTCTGGGCAATGGGTGACATGCCCGCGGCCCGGGCGCTCGCCACAGGCGTCGGCATGGTCCGACAACGAGAGTTGCTGATCATGGAGCGTCAGCTAGATGGTGAGTTGCCAGAACCGGTGGTGCCGGCGGGCGTACGGATCCGTAACTTCGTGCCCGGTCAAGACGAACAGGACTGGTTGCGGGTCAATGCCGCCGCCTTCGCGAGCCATCCGGAGCAAGCGCTCATCGACCTCGACGACCTCGAGGACCGGATGGCTGAGTCCTGGTTCGACCCAGAAGGCTTCTTCGTCGCTGTCAGAGACGGCACCATGATCGGATTCCATTGGACGAAGCAGCATGAAGATCACCTCGGGGAGGTCTACGTGCTCGGCATCGCACCCTCGGCGTCACGGCAGGGACTGGGCAAGGCGCTGCTGCTTGCCGGGCTGCGTTGGTTGCAGCAGCAGGGAAATTCACGCGTAAAGCTCTACGTGGAATCAGACCACCAGGCCGCAATCGAGCTATATCTGACCTATGGATTCGCTATAGCGAGCCGTGATGTGATGTACGCGCAGGGTTGAGCCTTTATCAGGTCTGGCTGTACGCGTCGGAGATCACGGAGCAACTCAGGAGATAGAAAATGGAAGCAGTCGAGGTCTCGACCGTGATAGAGGAATTGCTCCCTCCTCCCACTCAAGTGGAGCTGCCGCCTGATCGTTTCCTGGACCGCGAGCTCTCGTGGCTGGCGTTCAACAACCGGGTGCTGGACCTGGCCAAGGACGACACAGTGCCCCTGCTGGAACGGGCGAAATTCCTCGCGATCTTCTCCAACAATCTGGATGAGTTCTATATGGTGCGGGTCGCCGGGCTGAAGCGACGCATCGCTGCGGGTGTCGCTGTGCCGACTGTGAGCGGCCTCATGCCACGCGAAGTGCACACAGCGATCCTCAACAGGACTCGCGAGCTGGTCGCCGACCAAGCGCGCGTCTTCCAGGACGACGTGCGGCCGGCACTGGCCAAAGAGGGCATCCAGATTCTGCGCTGGGATGAGCTCACTTCCGCTGAACAAGATCGAATGGATGAACTGTTTGCCGAGCGGATCTTCCCGGTGCTCACCCCGTTGGCCGTTGATCCGTCGCATCCGTTCCCGTACATCTCCGGGTTGTCGATCAATCTCGCGGTGCTGGTGCGTAACCCGGAAACCGGCATCCGCCAGTTTGCCCGGGTCAAGGTTCCGACGATGCTCTCTCGCTTCATCACGCTCGCCGAGGGCCGTTATGTGGCGCTGGAGGATGTGATCGCGCACCATCTCGACCAACTCTTCAGCGGCATGGAGATCGTACAGCACCACACCTTCCGAGTCACCCGCAATGAGGACGTCGAGGTCGAAGAGGACGACGCCGAAAACCTGCTGCTGGCACTTGAGAAGGAGATCCTTCGTCGCAAAATCGGTCGCCCGCCGGTACGGCTGGAGGTCGAGGATGAGATGGATCCGAAGATGCTCGAGTTGTTGATCACTGAGCTGGACATCAGCGAGCGGGAGGTCTTCTATGTGCCGGGACCGCTCGACCTCCGTGGCCTGTTCTCGCTGGCAGACATTGATCGAGCCGAACTGAAGTACCCGGTCTTTTTGCCTTCGACTCATCCTCACCTTGCAGAGGTTGAAACGGCCAAGCCGGCCGACATGTTCGCCGCTCTGAAGCAACGCGATGTGCTGCTGCATCACCCGTACGACTCCTTCGCGACAAGCGTGCAGCGCTTCATCGAGCAGGCTGCCGACGACCCGCATGTCCTCGCAATTAAGCAAACCCTCTACCGCACCTCCGGCGACTCGCCGATCATCGACGCCCTGATCGAGGCGTCGGAGGCCGGCAAGCAAGTTCTTGCCCTCGTCGAAATCAAGGCTCGCTTCGACGAGCAGGCAAATATTGCCTGGGCGCGGCGCCTCGAGCAGCACGGTTGCCATGTGGTTTACGGACTGCTCGGCTTGAAGACCCACTGCAAGCTGTCCATGGTCGTCCGTGAAGAGCCCGATGGTCTACGCCGGTACGCGCATATCGGTACCGGCAACTACAACCCAAAGACCGCCCGGCTCTATGAAGACGTTGGTCTGCTCACCGCTAACCCGATCGTCACTGAGGACATTGGCCGGTTGTTCAACCACCTCTCGGGAATGGCCCAAGAGACCCAGTACAAGCGGCTGCTGGTCGCCCCGCACGGCATCCGCAATGGGCTGATCGACCGGATCAACCACGAGATCGCCAATCATCAGGCCGGCAGGCCGGCAGGCATCAAGATCAAAGTCAACTCGATCGTGGACGAGGCGACATCTGATGCGCTGTATCGCGCTTCGCAGGCCGGCGTGCCGGTTGACCTGTGGGTACGCGGCATTTGCACGATCCGACCCGGTGTGCCGGAGCTGAGCGAGAACATGCGAGTACGCAGCATCCTGGGCCGCTTCTTGGAGCACAGCCGGCTTTTCTGGTTCGCCAATGATGGTTCGCCGTCGGTCGGCATCGGCTCGGCCGACATGATGCACCGCAACCTCGACCGCCGCGTAGAGGTGCTGGTCTCGATTACCAATCCGGCACACATCGCCGAGATTGAGCAGCTGTTTGAGATTGCGTTCGATGACGGCACGGCATCGTGGCATCTGCAGCCCGACGGGACCTGGATTCCGCACACTCGCGATGCCGACGATCAACCGTTGCTGGACATGCAGGAGTACTTGATCAACACCACCACCCGGCGCCGAGCGACGAAGTAGCTGTTCAGTGGCATCGGTAAACGCCGCCGGCACCCACAAGAACGGGGTGCGGTCACCCAGCCGACCCATTCTCGCCGGCGGGGCCGTTGTTACCCGGGAAGATCCGCGGCGCGGCACCGAGGTCGTGATCATCCATCGCAAGCGCTACAACGACTGGACGCTGCCGAAAGGAAAAGTGGAAGCCGGCGAACCGGTGCCGGTGTGTGCAGTGCGGGAGGTGCACGAGGAAACCGGCGTCACGATCAGGCTCAGTACGCCGTTGGATTCGATCACCTACGAGGCTGGCAATGCCGGCTTGAAGAAGGTCGACTATTGGGGAGGCGTGGTGGTGGATTCTGCGCCCCGCGCGCCTGACGCCGAAGTCGATGTGGTCTCGTGGTTGCCGGTACGCACCGCGATCAACCGGCTCACCTACTCACATGATCATTTTCTGGTACAGCGGTACCTGGATCAACCGCCCACCACACCCCTGATCATCTTGCGGCATGCCAAGGCAATGGACCGTAATGATTGGTCGCGTAAGGATGCGGCACGGCCGATCAACTCGCGAGGGCGCCGCCAGTCCAAGCTGCTGATTCCGCTGCTGGCTGCCTATGGAGTGACCAAGATCGTCAGTTCCACCTCCACTCGCTGTATCTCCACGGTGCTGCCTTACGCCCATCAGCATGAACTTGCTCTTGAGACGCACAGCGCGCTGACCGAGGAGGAAGGTGAGAAAGACCCCAAGGCAGTCGCGAGACTGATTCGCAGGGTGCGTGGGTCCACACTCGACAGCGGTGAGCCGACGACTCTCTGCGTCCATCGGCCAGTGCTGCCACACATTCTTGATGCGCTCGATATTCCGCCGACCACACTGGCTACGGGTGAATTCCTGGTTGCACATCTAAAGGCCGACGGCACCGTTCATGCGCTGGAGCGGCATCGGCCTCAAGAGTGAGCTATGCCCTTGGAGTTCACCCGACGTTCATCACCGCCACTCCATCTATACAGCGAGCCCTCATAGGTTCGTCTGGCCATGAAGGAGCAAACCTGTTGTGCGCGCTGAACCATCCGCAACGCCAGCCCCAGTCCGCCTGCTGGCTGTTGCGGATACTGACTCCTACCTCAAGTGGAGCGCCGCGACGCTGGACGCGCTGCCGAACACCTGGAAATCCAGTCAGGTGCTCATCCAGAACCCAGTTCTGCCATCCCAGGCCCAGATTCGGGCAGCGAGCAGCCGGCCCGTCGATGTCTTGTCGTACACAGCACTCGTACGCCGCATCCGGCACGAGTGCCCTGATGTGGTGCTGCTGGCATGCACCGGACCGGTAGTTGCGAGCCTGACCGCCCACCGTGTGTTGTGGGGTCCGAACCGACCCGTGCTCGTTACCGGCCTGCCGGGAATCAGCGTGCCGGCGACTCAGCGCGCAGTGCTGGCACGGGCCGCATGCGATCTTTTCCTGCTGCACAGCAAGCGCGAGGTTGCAGAGTTTGCTGATATCGGCCGGAGCCAGGCACCGCGACTGAGGTTCGCACTGGCGCATTTGCCTTTTTTGCCTGTCCATACGTCGGAAAATGTCGGCGCTTCGAACGAAGCACATGACCTGCTTTTCGCCGCACAGGCCAAGGTGCCGATCGGCAGGCGCGAGCGGCAAGAGATCTTGTTGGCGCTGGCTGACACCGGCTCTGCGGCGGTCAAGCTACGCGCGTACGCCGAGGAACAGCAGACTCACCGCGAGACCTGGTCCTATCCAGAGATCATGCATGACCTGGTCGCTCGGGGTCGCGTTGCTCCAGACGCTGTTGCCTTTGTCGCAGGCTCAATGCGCGACGCACTTCTCACTGCACGAGGGTTCGTCACGGTCTCTTCGACCGCGGCTCTCGAAGCTATTGCCATGGGTCGGCAAATCTTGATCATCTCTGACTTCGGAGTCTCTGCCGAGATGATCAATCTGGTGTTCGAGGAATCTGGCTGCCTGGGAACTCTAGACGATCTTCGGTCTGGCCGCCTGTTCCAGCCCGATCAGCGGTGGCTGGACGCCAATTACTTCCATCCTGTTGAGGAGAATGACTGGCTCGCGCAGCTTACAGAGCTGCTTACCGTACGCGCGACTGGACAATTGCCCGGGCGGCCTCGCCTGAGGGTTTCAGCATCGAAGCGCCTGGGGCGGCGCCTTCGGCTATTGATTCCATCCCGGCTGGTGCAACATCTGCGTCGCCTGCAGCGCGAATCCCCGCGACCGAGGGCACGAACCTCTCCCCCGCTGCATCCGGAGGTCCTATTGCCGTCCGTCCTTTTCGTCTGCGTTCACAACGCCGGCCGATCTCAAATGGCGGCCGGCTATCTGGCCAAGCTATCCAGGGGTCGGATCGAAGCCCGCTCTGCAGGATCCGAACCCGCTGACAAGATCAATCCCGTAGCGATCCAAGCCATGGCTGAAGAAGGCATCGACATCGCGACCGAACAACCCAAGGTTCTCACCAGTGAAGTCGTCCAAGCATCTGATGTCGTCGTCACCATGGGCGGCGGCGACGCCTGCCACTACTACTCAGGCAAACGCTATGAGGACTGGAACTGCGACGACCCCGCAGGTCAAGACATCGACCACGTTCGGAAAATCCGTGATCAGATCCGCGAGGGCGTCGAAAGCCTCATCAGTGAACTCCTGTCCTGAGTTGCGCAGTAGGACAGGGGCATGACGAGGCTGGCTGCCTACCGCGCGCGCCCGACTGTGGGCGTCGACCCGTCAAGTGACTTCTGCAAGATTGAACGAGCCCGGAGGAACCGTAACTGCCTCAGTCAGCCGTCGTCGATGGTCGACCACAAGATCACAGAGTTCCCTAACGGCGCCATCACCGCCTGAGCGCGCGAGTACCACACGTGCGGCCTGTCGAACAGATGGATGAGCATCAGCGACTGCAACCGGCCAGCCAACAAGGCCCATTGGACCGAGATCATTGACATCGTTGCCGAGGTAGGCAGCACGGTCCGGGTCGATGCCCTGCATCGCCAGCCAATCGCGGATCACTGGCCGCTTGTCGTCGATGCCGTACGCCACATCGGCACCGAGCTTGGACGCCCGGGCCTCGACGACCGGGTTGATCTCCTTGGACACGATCAACAGCGGTATTCCCACCGAACTCAAGCGTTCAACACCGAGGCCATCGGCGCGACAGATTCGCACTGATTCCCGGCCGTCCTGCGCAACCGTGGCCGAATTGTCAGTATGGACTCCATCGAAGTCAGTGATCACCGCATCGACGTCGATCTCGTGCGATGGCTCCATCGCCTGCGCCACCGCACCCGCCAAGATCAGATCGTCGAGGTGATCGATGTCAACCGCGGTCAGCTCAGGTACCTGGACGACTGCGGTACGCCCGAAGAAGCGATGTCTTGCTGATCGAAAGCCATTTGCCGACATGACATAGAAAGCACCGGTTTCACGGAAGTCCGGGTCTCGATCCTGACGTCGGGGCCGCACGGCAGCGTCATGGTTTTGTCCGGCCACCAGGCCGAAGCCACCATGGCTACGCCACAAGAAGTCGTAGGTGGCCACGGCTGAAAGCACCGAGTCGGCATGATCATGTATGATCATCTCAACTCCTCGATCAAGATCATCGGGTGCAACGAAAGGACTCGTGCACTGTAGGAAGACGAGGACCTCCGGCTCCTCGCTGACCATGGCGAGCTGGTCGAGGGCATGCAGTAGCGCCGATTCCGAAGAGGCAATGTCACTGGCCAGCTCCGCCGGCCGCATGATCACCTTTGCGCCGGCAGCCTCCGCGGTTGTTGCGATCTCCGCATCGTCGGTGGTGACGTAAACATCGTCGACGAGCCGCGCTGCCCGACAGGAGTCGATGGCGCGCTCCACGAGACTTCGTCCGCCGACTCGCCGCAGGTTTTTGCCGGGTACACCTTTGGAGCCGCCACGAGCAGGAATGATCGCAATGACAGGCCGATTCATGCGCGGTAAACCTTTCGATTCCGATTCAGCAGGCCACGGTTGCCAGACCGTAGCTTCGTCGTGCCGAGGTGGTCACGCGGCCGAGGAAGTTGTCGGCTTGCACTGTCTTTTCCGGCTCGTACCACTCATTTGGGATTTCGCAGATGACCACCCGGGCCTCTGACTCGGCCAGCACGATGGGCAGTGTATGTACCACCGTCGAAGGGAAGCTGACGATAGTGCTGCCGACTGGTCCTCGGCGGGCAATGATCTCTAGCGGCAACGACGGCCGGACGACCTGAATCCCCATTCGTTCGATCAGGTCGAGCTTCCAGTCAGCCTCCTTGCGGTGCACAAAGTATCGGTCCACCTCATAGCGCGTGGTCAGGGTCTCGACCGCATCGAGGTAACAGTCAGCCTTGACGACGCCCGACTCCACCAGCGACGTACCGACCAAATCGGCGCTGGATTTCACCTCCGGAGCTGAGTACCGGGCGCGTAACCATGAGAAGTCGTTGCGGATGGTTCTAACACCCGGTAGATCGACGGGCATGCAGGTGAATAACCGGAGGCGGCAGGCGGACTGTGGTGACAACCGACGGCGTACTGTCCCGGAAACTTGATCTCTGGCAAGCGCGGTAACCTGCCGACGCTGGCTGGGGGTTGCAATCCGATGCCAACGTAAGAGGTGCTCCCCTGCGACCCATTGACGTGCAAATTCCAGCGTCGCCGTGCCGTCGTCGACGATAGTCACCTCGGAGAGTTTGGTGACGCCGATGATCGCCTGGATGACACCTGAGTATGGGTCGCCGACCACCAGCCGGCGTACCCCAGCCAGGTCGCCGGCGAGGGCGCGCAGGCTGCGGGCAACGGCCAAGCTTCCCAGCCGCGGTTCATGCCAGGAAACGGTGTGACCTGCCTCGCGCGCAATCGGAATTATGCACCTTAGCTGCTTACGAGTCAGGCCAGCGACGGGCGCCAGCACCGCGATCTTGATGCCAACAAGATCATCTTCAAGCTGCGCCAATTCGATCACATTGAGTAGTTGTGCCGGACTTTCCACCAGGGCCAAGACGCCATGCCCAGGTCCACCGTAGAAGGTCACGACACAGCCGCTAGATCAACGTAATCGGCCAGCTCACCTGGTATCCGACGCAGCTTCTTCATCGCGGCCCGTTCACCGTCGTAGATCCGTTTCACGCCGTCACCCATTGCCTCGCTGATGACTCGTACGTCTCGCACCAGCCGCGCAAGACCCTGCGGCTCGATTGATGCCGCCTGGTCAGAGCCCCACATCGAGCGGTCCAAGGTGATATGACGCTCCACGAAAACTGCGCCCATGGCGACAGCGGCCAGCGTGGTTTGCAGCCCGGTTTCATGCCCGGAGTAACCGATTGGAACGTTCGGAAACTCAGCCTGCAGCGTGTTGATCATTTTGAGGTTCAGCTCAGCAGCAGGCGCCGGGTAGGTACTCGTGGCATGGCACAAAATGATGTTGTCGCTGCCGAGCACCTCAACGGCGTGCCGAATCTGCCGCATGGTGGACATGCCCGTCGAGAGGATGATCGTTCGGCCAGTTGCGCGCATCCGCCGCAGTAGCTCGTCATCAGTCAGGCACGCAGAGGCTACTTTGTGCGCCGGCACGTCGAACGCCTCCAAGAAGTCGACAGACTCGACGTCCCAAGGCGAGGCGAACCATGCAATGCCACGTCGGTTCGCGTGCTCATCGATGGCCGCATACGCCTCGATGTCGAACTCCACTCGGTGCCGATAGTCGATGTAGCTCATGCGACCCCACGGAGTGTCGCGTTCAATGTCCCACTGGTCGCGTGGAGTGCAAACTTCTGGTGTGCGCTTCTGAAACTTGACCGCATCGCAGCCGGCGTCGGCCGCCTGATCGACCAATGCAATCGCGTTGGCCAGGTCGCCGTTGTGGTTGATGCCAATCTCGCCGGTGACATAAACGGGCGAGCCGATACCCACGATGTGATCACCTAGTCGCCGCATCGGGGCGTCCAAGAACCACGACTTGTTTGCCATGATCAGGACCCTAGGCAGCAGATATGGCGAAGAAAGCGTGCAGAGCTGAACAGCGGGCAAACACTTCCGCAACACGACGGTGTTGATCATTTAAAATTCACTCAGGGGTAACTCGACACTTACCAAGTGATCATCATGTGCCGCCGGTAAAGCCATCTCGATGATCATCGAGTGCCGCTTCGCCCGTCATAGCGGCTAGCCGACCCCACTTGGATGTCGTTCGGAGGAGTCAAAAGCCACCCGAGCCGTCCGCGGTTGCCCGCTGATCTGCACAAGCGGGATTTCCGCCGTGCGCGGGCTTGGCGAAGCTGCAGTTGGATGCCGTGTGGCAGTACCCACCGAGCAAGCGCCCGGAGTCGGGCAGCGCGGTCATTTGCCGGTGGGGTGGTGCCGTGTGCGGCCAGCTTCCGATAGATGAACAGCTCGTGCTGCGAGGCGAAGAGAGCGGTGTTCCAGGCCTGTGGACGGTGACGTTTGACGCGCAGAGCAAGTTCAAGCGCGCGCTCGGCAATCTTTTCCGCGGGCCTGACGCCGGCGGTGCTGAAGAAGTAGTCCTCGAGCCAACTCTTGACTGGGACGCCGATGTCGTCATTCTCGAGCTGATCGAATGTCCGCAGTAGGCCCGAGTCCAAAAAGATGTGGTTGCCCAACTGCTCACGAACGTCCAAGTCGGCAATGAAGGCGGTACGCACTCCGGCTCCCACAGCCTCCAGCGCCGCAGTCGACGAGATCGTCAACATCAGGTCCAGATTGGCGAGCCGATCAGAGATCGGCGTGTAATCGATAGAGAAATTAGGCGGCCTTCGGACACCACTCAGTAGGGCTTCGGGATGGAACTTCATCCGGTGGAATGTGTCCTCGCCAATTCGGTGTCGGGGCTTGAGCACAATATGGCGGTCAGGATGAGCTCGGGCGTATGCCAACAGTCGGTGATAGAGGTACAGCCGGTCTTCACGTGTCTGCGGCACAGTCGGCTGGTCTGCAAACATCACGGTCTTGATCAGTGCATCGACAGGTGCCTCGCGGTGATCGCCCGACAGTAATGGCAATCCGCTGAGCACGAGGTTGTCCGTCGGTAGCTGCAGGCTCCGCGCGACCTTCTCGAAAGTGGCGAGATCGCTTCGAGAGTTCACAGCCACAATGTCGGTCGGATAGCGCTCCAGGTAGCCCGCGACGATCTTTTCGATGATCACGCCAACCCAACCGGTGATTGTCACCGGAGGCGCAACGCCGGTGAGCTCAACGACGTCGAACAGGTCGTGACAGAAACGGCGGACTAGTGGTCCCTGGATCGCCAGGACGACGACATCCGCGTTCAGTGAAGCCGTCACTAAGTCGGCCCACGGCAGGTAGCCCACGGCACCGCCGCCGTTGTCGGCAAGTTGGCTATCGGAGATGGCATGCCGGATATCACTTGGAATGATCGTCCGGGAGGTGAACCCTCGTAATTCCAGCGCCGACCGGATGGTTTCCGCCCATTTCAGCTGAGAATCGAAGGCGGCGACGAAGATCGCTGTGCGATTGGGCAGAGTAAATGCGGACCCGTTATCGATCATCGACAAACGGTGACCCTATGCCTCAAGGTCGTCTGCTTGCGGTTCCATGACAACCAGGACCTGGCCGGAAAAATCCTGCGTCACCAACCGAACCGAGATTCGTCTAAATGCATGCCGGATGAAGTCCTCGACATTCGGTTTGGGGATGTCGAACGGCCTAACGGGAATCCTGCCCTGGCTTTCACCTAACTCAACAATTTCATCTGGTCTGGCGACCGCATGCTCTCTGCGGTCGATCGCATAGACAGTCGCAGCGGTTGGACCGTCGACCTTCAGGTCAATTCCAACGATGGTGAAGCGATCGCGATCGATCTGCGCGAGTTCATACAGGCTTGGTCGGTCCTTAATCGCCTCGGCATCGTCGGCAGCAACCGTCCCTACGTAGTCGTTGAACCGCGTGGCGGCCGGGCCAAGCACTCGTCCCCGAGCGTGCATTGCGCCACATTCCCATAGAAAGGTGAACAGAGGGTGACAGGACGCTGGCGCACGCAATAAGTAATCCATGTACGTCGGTTCGCATCCCACGCACGCCTGCGTCGATCATTCACCCGTTGTTCACCTTCGCGCGCCCATCAGGACACGTCACGCGCGTACTTTTCGCGGCATCGGGGAAGCCGCAACGATGCGCGCCCTCCGAGCCCAGTCCGGTGGGCATCGTGCCACCGGGTTCACCCAGGGGAATAAGGAACCCCCCCGTCTGTGAAGGACACGCATGACCATGAACCGCCTCGTGAGCTCGCGAGCCACCCAGCTCGCCGCCCTGGCAGCTCTGGCCACCCTCAGTCTTGCTGGCTGTGGCTCTGACCCGACCAGCGCGAATCAGCAGTCCGGCGGAGCCGAGCCGGGCAGTAGTGCGAACGCATCAGGTCTTGCCTGCCCCGCCGGCAAGCTGTCCGCGGAAGGCTCGAGTGCTCAGGCCAACGCCATCAGCGAAGTCATTGCCGATTACAACGCCGAATGCGGTGACAAGGCGACGATCGAGTACAACCCGACTGGCTCCGGCGCCGGGATCAAGTCGTTCTACAACGGCCTTGTGGATTTCGCCGGCTCGGACTCCGCCCTCAAGACGGAGGAGAAGGACGGCGTCATCGAAGCCGACAAAGCCAAGGAGCGCTGCCAGAACAACCCCGCCTGGAACCTGCCGATGGTCGTCGGCCCAATTGCTTTCGCGTACAACGTCGACGGCGTCGACAAGCTCATCTTGAACGCCGAGACGCTCGCTGAGATCTTCAACGGCAGTATCAAGACGTGGAACGACCCGAAGATCGCCAAGCTCAACCCAGGTGCAAAGCTGCCAAGCGCGAACATTACGGTGTTCTTCCGCTCCGATGAGTCGGGCACTACTGAGAACACCACCAAATTCCTCTCCAAGGCCGGCAACGGCGCCTGGAAGGACGAGCCGGCCAAGGCCTGGACCGGTACCGGCGAAGGCAAAAACAAGTCCTCGGGTGTTGCCGAGGCCACTGCCAACACGAAGAACTCCATTACCTACATCGAGTGGAGTTACGCCAAGGACAACAAGCTGAGCATGGCGCAGCTCGACAGCGGCAACGGGCCAGTCGAACTGACCGGTGACTCGGTTGCCAAGGCTGTGTCGGAGGCCAAGGTCAAGGGCAGCGGCAATGACCTCAACCTTGACCTGAAGTACTCCGGAACCAAGTCCGGCGCCTATCCCGCACTGCTCGTAACGTATGAGATCGTCTGCAGCAAGGGACTGGCGGCCGATAAGACGGCGATCGTCAAGGACTTCCTGACCTACTTCTCCTCCAAGGATGCGCAGCAGAAGCTCCCAGATCTTGGGTACGCGCCACTTCCGAGCGCGCTCCAGGAGAAGGTCCAGACGGCGGTCGCAGCAATCCAGTAATCGCCCTCCCCCGAGGGGCGGGTCATCGCGGCCATCCCCGCGGTGACCCGCCGTTCCGTTCACCGAACAGGAAGACCCATGGCCGTGACCGATACAGGTGCCGCTGAGAGGGTCGAACCCGAGCCGGCCGCGGCGGATGATCCAGCGCTGTCGCCGGTGGTAGACCACAGCTCTGCGCACTTGCACTCACCAATCCCAAAGGTCGCCCACCATGCGGCGGCACCGCCCACGGATGGCCGAGTGGATCGGGGACCGCGTGGCGTCAAGCTCGCCAAGATCAGCAAGACCGGCGATCGCATGTTCCGTGCACTGGCGAGCAGTTCGGGCCTGGCCATTGTCTTGATCGTGCTCTTCGTTGGCATCTTCCTGTTGGCCCTGGCGCTGCCAAGCCTGCGTGCTGACCAGGACAACTTCCTCACATCACACAATTGGACAGTCGCCGGCAACGAGCTGCGGTTCGGCATCGCCGGACTGCTTTGGACTACGGTCCTGTCCTCGATCCTGGCCATGGCGATGGCTGTCCCGGTCGCCGTAGGCGTGGCGCTCTGTTTGACTCAATACCTGCATAAGAGAGCGGCAGCTCCGATCTCGTTTGTGGTCGACCTGCTCGCAGCGGTGCCGTCGATCATCTTCGGCCTTTGGGGATTGACCGTCTTGGGACCGTTTCTCGCTCCCGCGGGAGAGTGGTTGATCAACACGATCGGCTGGATTCCGTTGTTCAGCAAGAGTGTCGATCCTAAGGGGTCGGTGTTCGTTGCATCGGTCGTGCTGGCCATCATGATCTTGCCTATTGTGATGGCCATATCACGCGATGTGTTCGCCCAGACGCCGCGTGAGCATATCGAGGCCGCGCTGGCCCTCGGCGCAACACGCTGGGAGGTCATCCGCACCGCCGTTTTGCCGTATGGGCGGTCCGGCGTCATCAGCGCCTCCATGCTGGGACTGGGCCGTGCGCTGGGCGAGACTATCGCAGTCATGATCATCCTGACGACTCCGGCCGCCGGCAGCTCCTTCAGTCCGTCCATATTCGCCGGCGGGGAGACATTCGCCAGCAAGATCGCCAACAATGCCGCCGAGTTCGACAGCCCGTCGAAGACGGGCGCCTACATAGCAGCCGGACTCGTACTGTTCCTCATCACCTTCGTGGTCAATGCAGTAGCCCGAGTGATAGCCGAACGAGGAGGTGCCAAGTCATGAGTGTGGCGACCCCCGATGCTCAGCTAACCTTCCGCCGCCCAGGCGGCCTCCGGACGGTCAAGAACGGCCTTGCTACGGTCTATGTGACGCTCGCCACGGTGCTCGCAGTGGCCCCGCTGTTCTGGGTGCTCTTTACCGTGATCACCAAAGGCATCCGGCTCATCCTCAGCTCAAACTGGTGGCTACAAAGCCAGCGTGGCATCACGCCCCGGCGCGAGGGCGGTGGTGCCTATCACGCCATTGTCGGCACTGTAGAGATGGCACTGATTTGCGCCGCGATCGCAGTCCCGTTAGGCATTATGGGAGCGATCTTGCTGATCGAGTACGCCAAGGGCACCAAAGTGGCCCGTGCCGTGAGTTTCATGGTGGACATTCTCAGTGGCATTCCGTCAATCGTCGCGGCCCTCTTCATCTACGCGCTGTTCATCACGATCTTCGGGCTAGGCCGCTCGGCCATCGCCGTCTCTTGTGCACTAGTGCTACTGATGCTTCCAGTGGTACTCAGATCCACAGAGGAAATGCTCAAACTGGTGCCGCAGGAGCTGCGCGAAGCGTCGTACGCGCTCGGCGTGCCGAAGTGGAAGACCATTGTCAAGGTCGTCATTCCAACAGCGTTCGGCGGCATTGTGACCGGTGTCATGCTCGGCCTGGCGCGAGTAATGGGTGAGACCGCGCCATTGCTGATCTTGGTCTCCTACGCGGTGGGTATCAATTTCTCACCGACCAGTGACACTATGGGCGCTCTGCCAACCATGATCAACGCTGGTCGTGACCAGCCTCCACAGTTCCCCGGATATGAGCGAGTCTGGGCGGCTGCCTTTACCTTGATCTTGATCGTGATGCTGCTCAATGTGCTAGCCCGCCTCATCGCCCGCTTCACCACTTTGAAGGAGAAATAGGTCATGGCAAGGCGAATTGATGTGAAGAACCTTGACGTCTATTACGGCGCCTTCCACGCGGTCGAGGATGTCACGATGACGGTGGAGCCGCGTACGGTGACTGCGTTCATTGGGCCCTCGGGATGCGGCAAATCCACGTTGATACGCACGCTGAACCGGATGCATGAGGTGATCCCGGGGGCACATGTCACCGGCAGCGTGCAGCTCGACGGGACCGAACTGTATGGCCAAAGCGTCGACCCGGTGGCCGTTCGCCGGGTTGTCGGCATGGTGTTCCAGCGGCCGAACCCGTTCCCGTCGATGTCGATCTTCGACAATGTCGCCTCTGGCCTGCGGCTCAACGGAGTCAAGAACAAAAAGATCTTGGATGATGCAGTGGAACGCTCGCTGGTCGCGGCGAATTTATGGAATGAGGTCAAAGATCGGCTTGGCAAGGCGGGCATAGGGCTGTCTGGCGGTCAGCAGCAGCGGCTCTGCATTGCCAGGGCTATTGCCGTTGAACCTCAGGTGCTGCTGATGGACGAACCGTGCTCCGCCCTCGACCCGATCTCCACGCTCGCAATCGAAGATCTCATTGGTCAGCTCAAGGAGCGATACACCGTCGTGATCGTCACCCACAACATGCAGCAGGCCGCTCGAGTCAGCGACCAGACCGCGTTCTTCAATCTGGCAGCTCAAGGGAAGCCGGGCAAGCTGATCGAAATCGGTCCAACCGACAAGATCTTTTCCAACCCCGACGAGCAGGCGACGGAGGACTACATCACCGGAAGGTTCGGCTAGCGTTCGCCGTCTTGACGGCCGTGATGACGAGCGGGGCAGGTCTTTCCACTCCGCATCGAGTCCTTCGAACCTGTTCATTGGATAACGACTGGCTTTGCGCGCCTGGCCTGAGACCCTTCGCAACATAGACTCGGGCCCGTGAGTGCGAAGGCTGGATGGTATCCCGATCCGGGCGGGGGCCAGGGACTCTTTCGGTACTGGGATGGCAAGGCTTGGTCAGCAGCAACCTCCCCGAATCCGAGCGCACCTCCGCCAACACAGGGTTTGGTCGGTGCGGGCGCAACGCCGCAGGCCGGCGGGCAACAGTATGCCCAGACCGGACAAGCCCCGTACGGGCAAGGCGGTCAGCAGTACGGCCAGGGTGAACAGTCCCCCTACGGTCCGTCGCCGTACGGACAAAGTTACGACGCGTACGCGAGCTATCAGGACTTAGAAAAAAAGAAGTCGCCAGTCGGCTGGTGGATCGCAGGCGCGGCGCTGGTCATCGTCATTATCGTCGTTGCGGTCCTTGCTATACGTGCCGTCACCGGTGGCAGTGGCAGCACAAGCGGCGTCCCGTCCGGACAGCCCTCACAGGACGTCTGTCCGGCGGAAGTTACCCCGAGTGCCGAACCCTCAAGTGATCCGGCCGACGGACGGGTCCACGGAGGCCCAGTTTCCTATCCCATGCTGGGTCAGCCGTGGAGCTCGCCACAAGGTGACAGTCGGGTCCCGTTCGGGAGCGATGTGAAAAGTCAGGTCGTGCTTGTCGAGCAGGACTATGACGGCAACGGTTCGAACTGGGTCGCATCTGTTCTTGTCGGTGAATTGCAGGCCGGCGATGGGTTCTTCACGCCCGAGCAGGGCTCGCAGATTGTCGTGAAATGCATTCTCGGCAAGTTCTATGGCAACAATCCCGTCAAGAGCGACGTCAAGGTGAATGAGAAGACCACCATCGACGGCCACGACGCGTGGCTCGTGGAGTCACAGCTCAGCTTCGACATTACGGGCCTGAAGACCAAGGGTGAGCTGCTCATTGTCGCGATCGTCTCCGCCGGCAACCGGTCCGGTCTGTACTACGCCTCGATACCGGATACCACACCCGAACTGGTCCAGCCGGCCCGGGACGCTTTAAAGAATCTGAAGGTCGAAGGTTAGTTCGTACTGAGCCGGTGAGGGCCCTTCGACGGGCTCAGGGCGCAGAGGTGCAGCTCAGGCGCAGTAGGTAAAGCTCACGGCACAGTAAGTGAAGCTCAGGGCGCATCATGTTCAGCTGGCGCTGCGAATCAGCACCGCGCCAGGCCGCGACGCTCTTTCATCGCAACGACGCGAGCAGCGCTTTGCGTGACACGCTCGGCGAAGTCCGCATCATCGGAGGCTTCGTCCTTGATCGCGTTCGCCATAGTGATCGCGAGGCTCGCGTCGCCGATGATCAGCAAGTCACCACCGGCACGGATGAAGCGGATCGAACGCTCATCCGGCGGGATCGTTCGCATTGCAGCGGCCGTTAGATCGTCCGAGATCACCACTCCAGAGAATCCAAGATCTGAACGCAGCATCTCGTCGATGATCACGCTCGAGTACGCGGCACGATGCTCATCATCGATCTTGCGATAGAACGCAGACGACATCATCACCATGTCGACGTTGGCTTCGACCGCGGCACTGAAGCCGGCCAGAGCCGTGTCGTGGCGCGTGGTGGTGCGGTCGATCACCCGAGTCATGAAGTCTGTGTTGCCACGTACTCGGCCAAGTCCGGGAAAGTGCTTGACGGCCGTCGCTACGCCGGCCCGATCCATGCCTTCGGTAAAGGCAGTAACTTTCGCGGCCACCGTCTTTGGGGAATTGCCGTATCCGCGACGCAGCTGACCGATGGGTTGGTTCATCCAGGTCATTGCGCGTGGCACGACATCGGCGACCGGCGCCAGATTTGCATCGATACCGGCGGCCTTGAGCTCGCGCCCCCAGTTATAAGCGTTGTCGCGAAGTTCGCTGTCAGACTGCTGGGCCTGCCGAGTTGCCGAGGGAATCTCGGTGAATCCGGGACCTTGGAGTCGCTGGACCAGGCCGCCCTCCTGGTCGGCAGCCAGCATGACCTTCACATCTTCCGGGCTGTGCGAGGCGTCGCGTACTCGGCTGGCGACCCCTTGGATCGCCTCCATCCCGGCCCGGGAATTGCCCAGCAGAAGCACGCTTCCTGTCCGGGTGCGGTCGATAATCGCCCTGTCTGACGAATCCATCCCATCAGAGCTGACAGCCACCATCAGCAGCTGGCCGGCCCGCTCGGACATGCTCATCCTTCGGACGACCTCTGCGCAAGGTTGATCCACTGTGAACGATTCAGCCGGTTCACCCGCCGTTGTGTCGCTGGGCGATGGTGTCGGAGTCGGTTGCGAGCTGGTCGTCGATTCGGAAGGGGTCACAGTAGTCGGAGGCGCGGCAATGGGCACAGCGCCGCAACCAGCCAACGCCGTCGGAATCATCAGCGCGCAGGTGGCAAACCACGCCCGCTGACCACCCTTCGCTCGACGCACAGCACCTCGATCCCGGTCGGATTCACCGCACGAGCCTGTTGGCGGCTAGAGCAGTCCGGACACTAGGGTTGTCGCATCGCGGGAAGGACGCAGCGGCGCATCCATACCCGTTACGCCCACCCGGTTTGGAGGACAACCCCATGTCGAGCGTCACCAGCGTAAGCCCGCGCACTCTGGGCGACGTAATTCCCGGCGGCCTGGTCCGCAGCATCGCTCTCGTCATCGGCGGTGCCATCTTCGTTGGGCTCACCGCTCAGGTATCGATCCCCTTGCCATTTACTCCGGTTCCTCTGACGCTGCAAACCTTCTCGGTGTTGCTCGTTGGCGCTGCCCTGGGCAGTGTTCGAGGGGTTGCCTCCATGGCCCTCTATTTGCTTGCAGGCGTGGCCGGCGTGCCGTGGTTTGCGGATCACCAGAGCGGGTGGGCCTTGGCGTCCTTCGGCTACATCGTGGGCTTCGTGGCGGCGGCTTGGGTGGTCGGCCGACTCGCTGAACGGGGCGCCGACCGCCGCGTGCTGCCGACGATTGGAATGATGGCGCTCGGCAACCTGGTCATCTACGCCTTTGGGGTGGCCGGCTTGATGCTCATAGCCCATCTATCGTTCGGCAAGGCGCTGGCGCTGGGGGTGCTGCCCTTCCTTATCGGCGACGCGATCAAGATCTTGTTGGCTGCGGTATTGCTTCCAGGCACGTGGAAGCTGATCAATTCACGCAAGGACTCCTAGAGCGCACGCATGGCCTTCACAGCCGAGGTTCTTTCAGCGGGACAGGGCGGAGGCCATGCCGTCGTCGTGCCCAAGGAGGTCGCGGCAACGTTTGAGAGCAAGCGGCCTCAAGTACTGGCGCATGTCAACGGTGTCGAATATCGCTCCAGGCTGATGGTCTATGGCGGTCAGAGCTATCTCGGCCTCCGCAAAGACCTGCTCCGGCAGCTCCAGGTTGCGGCTGGCGATCAGGTACAGATCGAACTCGTCGAGGATCTTCAGGAGCGCGTCGTGGTCGAACCGCCCGAGCTCACCCAGGCGCTCGCGGAGAACCCAGCAGCTCAAGCCGCGTACGAGAAAATGCCCTTCACGCACCGCAATGAGTACGCGCGTTGGATCGACGAAGGAAAGAAGCCCGAGACCCGTGCTGATCGGGTCGCCAAAACGATCAAGCGGCTGACCGAACCTCGCTGATGACGCCCAGGCTCCGCGATCCCTGTTCGAAACCTACGTTCACGTAGGCTGCTTACGGTCTGCACAGGTTGCAACGTGTGCAGACCGCGACAAACCTACGTGCACGTAGGTTTCCGCAGCGGGACCGTGAGTTTGGGTGGTCTGGTGGACGAAAGGAGACGGAGAGCTCGGCCAGGGGGTAAGCAGCTAGTCGCTTACGCCGAGGAGTGCGTTTTCGATCACCTCGGTCATCGCCGGGTGAATCCAGTATTGGCGGCGAGCCACCTCTGGCGCGGCCTGCTCGAAGCTCATCGCGTGGATCAACGGCTGAATCAGCGAGGATGCCTGCGGCCCGACCACGTGCGCGCCAATAAGCAGCTTCGACCGCGCATCAGCGATGACCTTGACGAAATGATCGGTATCCTCCATGGCCCAGCCGGATGCGGTCTCCCCATAGTCCTGGACTGAGACGACATAATCGATTCCCCGCTCCGCAGCCTCAGCCTCGGTGAGGCCCACCGACGCCACCTGCGGCATGGAGAACACCGCGCGCGGTATAAATCGTCGGTCACTGCTGATCATCGACTCCGGATGCAGCAGGTTGTGTTGTACGACGCGGGCGTCACTATTGGCAATGTGCTTGAGCTGCTGCCGAGATGACACGTCGCCGAGTGCGAAGACGCCGTCAGCACTGGTTCTCTGATACGAGTCGACCATAATCAACCCATCATCATCAACGTCGATTCCGCCGCGCGCCAAATCCAAAGTGTCACCGTTTGGGGTCCGGCCCGTGGCAACCAGTAAAACCTCGCCATCTAGAGGCTCAGATTCTTCCTCCGAACCCTTGATATGGACGCGTACGCCGCCATCGCCGGTGTCCTCAACGCGTTCGACACTGCTATTCAGCCGGACATCGACTCGGCGGCTGAGGAGTTGGGTGAACCGCTTCGCTAGGTCAGCATCCTCCGTCCCCAACAGCACATCCGAGCGGTTCAGCACCGTCACGGCTGTACCGAAGGCGGAGAAGACGTGAGCGAACTCGGCCGCTATATAGCCGCCACCGATGATGATCATGGACTGCGGAAGCTCGAGGAGCCGCATCACGGTGTCGGAGGTGTGAAACCTCACCGAACCAAGGCCAGGCAGATCTGGCACCATCGGACGGCTGCCGGCAGCGATGACAATCCGGTCAGCAGTGATCGTCTCCGCCGCAGCGGCGTCGAGCTCGCGCGGGCCTACGAAGCGTGCTCGCTCATCGAAGACGGTGACATTGTGGCTCTCTTGGCGGTAGGCCCGTCCGTTGGCGGCCTGAGGATCGATCCGGCCGAAGATGCGTTCCTGGATGTCCCGCCACCTGATCCCCTGAAGATCCAGCTCAACTCCAAGCCTGTTGGCCTGAATCGTCGAGGCTGCGAGATCGGCCAGATAGACCAGCATCTTGCTGGGAATGCAGCCAACGTTGAGGCAGGTTCCACCGAAGGTGCCCATCTCGACGATCGCGACATCGAGATGGTCGAACCTTTCATCGATGATCGAGTTGCCCGACCCGGTGCCGATAACGCAAAGGTCAAAGTGCCGCACGTCGCCATGGTGCCAGCAGGCACCTAGCGTTACTCACCAGTAGCGCTTGCCGCGCAGCAGAAAATCGAGCCACCATAAGGCAGTGGGTGGCACAAGCCTCGGCGGCAGGCTCAGCCGTCATCGCCGAAACCGCATCACTTACCTGGCGTTACTTCGGCGTTCCAGCAACTACACCATGCACGCGTGGTACATCCGTGTAGCCGCGTTGGTGATCATCGCCGGTCTCTCCTTTGGCAGTCGCAGCAGCGTGCTGGCGATCGGATTGTGTCTGCTTGCCTCCATCGGCAGCTATCTGCTGTGGACCAACGAGCGGCACCTGAGAAACGGAACGCAGCCGCGCTTTTGGCTGTCACAGGTCTACCTCCGAAATGTGATCAAGACCGACGGCCGGCATCGACTGAACCTCGGCTCGTACTTCGAGATTCCCGAGGCCTTTGTGCTCATTGCGATCCCGTCCTGGATAACCACTGACGATCCGCTGTGGGCACGACTCGCCATGTTGGCCGCGGCAACAGTGTTCCTGATCACGACCTCGTTGCTGATCTTCAATGACCACGCCTGGTTCAATCCCGAAGAATCTGACCCTCCAGCCTGGCACGAGTTCTTGCGATTGGTGGCTGGGCCTATTACGGCCTTACCGGTCTGTGTGATCGCGCTTCCGGCCGACTGGGGACCGAACGGCTGGCTTGCAGCACTGGCAATCTGCTTGATGCCGCTCGGGGTTGTTGGTTCCCGAATCTCAGACACCGACTTGATCATGCAGACACTGCCCGGACTAGTACAGGAGGAGTCCCACGCCGGACGCGAACTGGTGATCAACGAGGCGCACGGTGCGCTCTCCACCAATCTTCGGTTGCTCGAGCAGCAGGCGCGTCAGATTCGTGGTGTTGCTCCGACGTTGTACGAGCTGGCGGTCTCAGCCAACAGTCGGTTGCGGGAGACGCTGACGCTGGCGAAGCTCGGCCGTGACAGCTCAACGAGCTTGCAAAATCTTGAGGCTCCGGTGCTTACCTTGGCCCGCGCAGTCGGGGCGAAGGCCGCCGTATACGTCAACGTAGACACGCTTTCGGCAGACGATCGTGATCTTGCTAGACTGGTCTTGAATGACCTCGTGGGAAACGCATTGAACGCCGGCGCCGGAGCCATCCGTGTGGTAATCACGCCCGACGATGGACATGTTGCCATCTCAGTGACTGATGATGCTCCACCTATGGTTAATGGGGTATGGAAGACTCCGGGAACGAGTTCGGCACGGCTGGAGGCTCGCTTGGGAGACCTCTCCGGATCGCTGATCTCAAAGCAAAACGGCACTACCAAAACGGTTACTGCTAGTTGGGTGCCAGAAAGTGAGTGATCAAGTCTGAGATGAGCAGGAATCCCAGATGATCAATGGGCAACAGATGATCAAGGTTTCATAATGATCAAGGCCATGGAGTGTCAGCGGTGATCCCAAGTGGCGTGCTGCTGGTTGATGACGTGCCCGGTGAGCGAGCGAATTTCGAGCAGGCTTTTGGACGTGGCCTCACGGTTGCACCATCCATCGATCAATTGAATGAGCAACTGCGCCGCGGCCTCAACTGGGACCTGGCCTTCGTGGACTTCAATCTGAGCTCCCAAACCAGCACCGGCCTGACCGCCCTGCTCCGACTTCACCATGAACGGCCCGCGACCCGGATCGTCACGTACAGCCAATTCACCGAGAGTGGTCGCACCCTGTACGCCGCAGCAGCACATCACTGGTTCAAAGCCTCTGCGCTCATGGACAAGACCAAGAACGATCCAGGCACGCTCGTGCACTATCGGGAGTCGATCTGCAACGGCATCAACCCGACGCCGGTGCCCTGGCAGCGGCGGCTCCAGTGGGCGCCACTTATCGACCATTTGCTGGCGGACGCCTCTTGGGTGCGCATCTGGCGGGCACTCCGTGAGGCCGCGGGTGACATGGCGCTGGTCGCCGAAATGCTGCATGTGGATGCGAGCAGCTTGCGAGGTTTCAAGGACCGCGCCACTGAGGCGGCGATCCAGTTCAATGAAAAGTTCCACGACATTCCGCACCCTGGACGTACCAGGAACAAGAAAGGCATTCTGGCCGCTTTCGCCGCCGAACATCGCCATTTCCTGACCGCACCGGATCTTTCTACGGTGATGTCGCCGGGAACTCGGCGCCGGTGTTAAGGCGCGACACGGTTACTTCGGCGCGCGTTGTCGTGGAATCGACAGGTAGTGCTGACGTTCTGCCGGCTCAAAGTGCTCGATGGCGTAGCGCAGCGTCGTACGCGGCATGACCGGCGCATGTTGATCAAGAAAACGACGAAGTTCATCTCGATCGACGCGCTTGCCGGCCTCACGCAGCGACCAGCCAACGGCCTTGTGGATCAAGTCATGGCGATCGGGCAGCAAGATCTCTGCCAGCCGGTACAGATCCGCGGTCTCGCCGCGCGGCAGAAAGTGCTGGCTGCCGACCATGGCAATCCGCCGGTCCCACAACAAGTCAGACCTCACCAGCTCGTACAGCGGTGAGCGATCGCGATCCAGCAGATATCCGCCGACGATGGGACCGCAGCTCACGTCCACCAGATCCCAATTGTTTACGTAGCTGGTGTTGCCGAGGTAGGTGTTATAGATCACGTGCAACTCGGCATCACTCGCGGATTTCTTCACACTCTTCTTTGCTCGCTCAGTCATCACGACCAGCGTGATAAGGCGATGCTCGTGTATTGGGCTGTGCAGCATCGGCAGCCATTGATCAGGTTCGAACGCAGCCGCGGCGTACGGCTTGGCCAGCTGACGCAGGTCGCCAAGCTTGAGGCCAAGGAAGACATCGCCCTCCCCATAGCTGCCTGGAGCCACCTTGAAGTATCTGGCAAGTGCTCGTGCATTTTCTAGATTGGCAGCGGCCTCCATCGCCTTTACCAGGTCATCCACGCTCGCCACAATGCCATGTAGCACCGATTCTTTTTGGCGATCATGCACGACGGCAAGACAAACCAGATATTCCCTATAGTGAGACAGGGGATCGCAGCCGCGGGACGCCTGCTTAGCTCTGGTGCACGTCTCCAGTGGACAGTGACATAGCCAGTATCTTTAGGGACAGGACTCGACATGACGAAGCGGCTGCATCGCGGACTTCATGTCGACTATCGGCGTACCGCGAGCTCCGCCTGTCGGCAATCCAACTGAGTTGATCTCAGAAGACGCCACTATCCAGCCGTGGCATTGGTCCGCGGCTTCTTGATCATCAGTCCTGCCGACGAAAGAAGTTTCCATGCCCAAAAAGGACAGACAATCCGTCAATCTCGT
>Ga0207428_10000347_pt1 | contig 60088 bp, 62 predicted proteins | sample RhiMethybrSRZTD1_FD_187600 | JGI IMG/M metagenome (GOLD analysis project Ga0207428, IMG submission 187600) | Populus rhizosphere microbial communities from Tennessee, USA - Rhizosphere MetaG P. TD hybrid SRZTD1 (SPAdes) (version 3) | ecosystem: Host-associated > Plants > Roots > Rhizosphere >...
GCCACGGATGGTAGCTCCGGCCACAGCTATCCTCGCCCCGCCGCCCCCATCGACTAGCGGCCCAGGTCGCCACCCTTTCAAGGTGGTAGCGCGGGTTCGAATCCCGCTGGGGGCATCCCAGGCCCAGCGACCATGCGGAACCCGCATGAAGCCGTCGGCGAGGCGTGCGATATCCGCGATTCAGGCGTTCGCGTGCTACCCCTGGTGCTACCCCGGGACGCGCGGTTCGACGTCGTTCCCGGACGTGTCACCCGCGCCATCACGCCGTCGTCGTGGAACCCGACCGCGCCCCGTAGGTCGGACGTAGGACGACTGGCGCGCGACGCGTCAGGACGCCTACGGCGACCCGCCAGCGTGAATGGGTCCCCGTACCTGCGGGCCGACTGTCGTGGCGTATCGTCGTCTGGATGAAAAGTAGGTACGCATGGCCACTGGTCGGAGCCGTCCTGGTCTCCGTCGCATTCGCGGTCGCGATCTGGATTTTCGCTAGCTAGACGGGACCGACCGGGATCCTCCGACGACCCCGCTATCGTCGGGAGGACGACCGTCCGCCGTTCCTGTTCGTCCGCGGCGAACTGATACCCGACGCCGAACGCGCCGCCCTAGCGGATCAGATCGTGGCGTCAGGCGGCGCGGTCGTATCGCAGTTCCTGGCCGATTCGCCGCCCGCGCGCTGGAACTTCCCGCTGCGGAACCGAACCATGTCCGGGCTGTCGCTGGGGACGGTCGTCGTCGAAGCGTCGTCGACCAGCGGCGCGAAGATGCAGGCGCGGCTCGCGCTGGATCACGGGAAGCGCGCGCTGCTGCGACGGCTTCGGCTGGAAGGGACACCCCCCGCTTTTCGCTCCCCGCCCAGCCGCCCCCTCCGCCGTGCAGTGGGATGATGCCGCCGTCCCCTACTCCGCGGGGTAGACGTATAGCCAGGGATTTAGCGCGGTAGGGCTAGTCGCACCGGAGGTCATCCTGGATGAAGGTCTTCAACCTCTACAACGACGAGTTGGGTAACTCGAACGAACGGGAGGGCTGGAACTTCAGGGCAAAGGTCGGTGAGCACATCGGCGGCGAATTGATCGGCGCAGGACTGTACGAGGCGGAACCTGGCAACAAGGTCTGGCCGTATCACACACATCACGCCAATGAGGAGTGGCTCCTCGTAGTTCGCGGCCAGCCCACGCTCCGCACGCCCGAGGGGGAACGCCAGCTTGACGAAGGTGACGTCGTCTGCTTCCCCCGGGGCAAGGCGGGAGCGCATCAGGTCTGGAACCGAAGCGACTCCCCGATCCGTGTGCTCATGCTCTCGACACTCGTCACCCCGGAGATCGTCGAGTACCTCGATACGGGGAAGGTGGGCGCACGCAGCGCGGCGGGGGAACGGATCATGTTCGGCCGTCCTGGTCCCGAGCTCGACTACTGGGAAGGCGAGGAGTAGCTGGAAGCGAGGTTGCCGACGACGAGTTCAACGGAATGATTCCGATTCTCGGCGGCGGGACGGTTCTCGTCGTCATCGTGCCGGCGTGGCTCTTCCGGAAGCGCCCCTGAGCCGCGTCTGGAACCGTCGGCCCGAGCGCTTTCTACGACGACGCGGCCGACCGCCGCGAGGGCTAGTCGACCGGCACGTCGCGAAGGAGCGGCGGAAGTCGCGGGCCATCTCGCTTAAGGTGTCCGTGTCTCATGAGAACAGAAGTCCAACTGCGGTAGGAGCAGAGCGCCAGTGCTAGCGGTACGCCTGCACAAAGACGGCTTGACCGTCGAGGAGATCGAGGCGCCGACGCCCCGTCCAGACGAGGCTCTGGTGCGCGTCCATGCGGCGGCGATCACGCGTGGCGAGTTGGAGTGGCCGGTCGACCGACTGCCGGCGATTCCGTCGTACGAGCTTTCGGGCGTCCTCGTCGACAGCGGTGACGAGGTGTATGCGCTGACGCCTTTCGATCGCGACGGCGTGGCGGCCGAGTACGCCCTCGTCCCGGAGCGGGCGCTCGCGCCGAAGCCGGCGCGACTGAGCCACGTCGAAGCGGCAGCGCTACCGATGGGCGGGCTGACTGCCTGGCAGGCGTTGTTCGTGCACGGCCGGCTCGCCCGCGGCGAGCGGGTGCAGGTCACGGGCGCCTCGGGCGGAGTGGGGCACATCGCCGTCCAGCTGGCGCGACACGCCGGCGCAGAGGTCGTGGAGAGCGGGCCGGTCGACCTGGTCTTCGACACCCGTGGCGGCGAGCTCCCCGCCGGCGAGCGCGTGGTCTCGATCGTGGAGGACGTGCCCGGCGCGACCTACTTCGTCGTCGAGCCCGACCGCGAGCAACTGCTGGAGTTGGGCACGATGGTGGACGCAGGCGAGCTTCGACCCGAAGTCGACTCGGTCTTCCCGCTCACGGAGGCGCGGGCGGCGTTCGAGCGGGTTGCCGCCCCCGGGAAGCGGGGCAAGGTCGTGCTCCAGGTCGGCAGCGGCTAGCGGCCCCGGTACCGTGGCCTGCCCTCCCGCTAGGGCGTGATCCCGGAGCACACTGGCGCATCAACCCGGCTTCGTCCCCGAGAGGGACAGCATCAGGCCGGGCGTTCGGGCGTACGATCTCGCGAACCGGGTCCGGTGACGGCTCGGCCCCCGACCTGGAGGAGGCGCGATGCCCACCGACCCGCACCGCGAGGTGTCAGAGGCAGTGCGCGTCCAGATCCTCGCGACAGAGCATTGGAGCCTGCTCGCGACGAGGAGCATCACGTACGGCGCGATCTACAGTCGGGCAAACATCTTCCTGACCGTCGTGTCCGCGGCCGTCGTCGCGATGGCGCTTGCCGCCGACGCGACCGAGTTCGGCGACCGTTTCTACGTGTTCGCACTCCTCGTTCTGCCGATTGCCTTCTTCATCGGGGTGGGGACATACATCCGCCTCGTCGACGCCCGGATCGAGGACTTCTGGCTCCTGTCCGGCATGAATCGCCTCCGTCACGCCTATCTCGAGATCGCACCCGAGCACGAGCCGTATTTCGTGACGGGCCACCACGACGACGAGCGAGCGCTGTCCGAGACGTACGGCCCGGGCACGGAGAACCGGTTCCTCCGCCTTCTCGCCAGCACGTCCACGGTCGTCGGGGTGATCGACGCCGCTCTCGCCGGGGTCGTCGGGGGCCTCGTCGCCAAGGTCGTGGGCGCAGGATCCGAGCTGAGCCTGCTCATCGGCGCAGTGGTGACGTCGGTTGTCGTCGCGCTGCTCGTCCATGTCGACAGGCGCATGATTGCGAGCGGGCGTCGCAGGCTCGAACCCCGTTTCGCACGATCCGCGAAAGTCGGACGCATGGACGAACAGCAGGAGCCACCGTCCTCTCCGCGCGCCGAGGTGCCGCAGGGCGTGCGTGCCCAGATCCTCGCGACCGAGCATTGGAGCCTGCTCGCGGCGAGGGACGTCACCTACCGCGCGGTCTTCAGTCGGGCCGCCATCTTTCTGACCGTCGTGTCCGCGACCGTCGTGGCGTTGGCCCTGGTCGCTCGGGCCACCGAGTTCGGCGACGGTTTCACCGCGTTTGCACTCCTCGTTCTGCCGGTCGCTCTCTTCGTCGGGGTGGCGACATACATCCGCCTCATCGAAGCCCGGATCGACGACTTCTGGCTCCTGTCCGGGATGAATCGCCTCCGTTACGCCTATCTCGAGCTCGCGCCGGGGCTCGAGCCGTATTTCGTGACGGGTCACCACGACGACGAGGAAGGTCTGTACGAGACGTATGGCCCGGGCAGGGGGAGCCGGTTCTACCGCCTGATCGGCGAGACGTCCACGCTCGTCGCGGTGATCAACGCAGCTCTGGCCGGGGCCGTCGTGGGGCTCGTCGCCAACGCTGCGGGCACGGGATCCGAGCTGAGCCTCTTCATCGGCGCACTCGTGACGACGGTGCTCGTCGTCTCGCTGGTCAACACGAGCAGGCGTCTCATCGAACGTGGGCGTCGCTTGCTCGAGCCCCGCTTCGCACGACAGGTCGAAGCCGTACGACGACACGGGTAGCTGGGCGTCGCGCACACCGGCGAGCGAGACGTGTACGAATGGCGCTGTGAGCGCTGTGCTCGTGACCGGCATGTCGGCGACCGGCAAGTCCTCGGTCCTCGCCGAGCTCGCGAGGCGAGGCCACCGGGTCGTGGACACCGACTACGGGGACTGGATCGAGGAGGTTCCGCTGTCCGAGAGCGGAGGCACCGAAAGGCTCTGGCGCGCGAAGGCCGTCGAGGCGCTGCTCGACGAGCACGCCGACGGCACTCTCTTCGTCTCCGGCTGCGTGGCGAACCAGGGCAGCTTCTATTCGCGCTTCGACGCGGTCGTGCTGCTGAGCGCGCCTCCGAACGTGATCCTCGAGCGCGTCGCGACGCGCGAGACGAACCGCTTCGGACGGGCCGAGCAGGAGCGCGCGGCGATCCTCCACGACCTCGCCGAGGTCGAGCCGCTCCTTCGCGCAGGCGCGACCGCCGAACTCGACACGAGGGCGCCGCTCCACGAGGTCGCGGACGCGCTCGAACGGATCGCCGGTGAGGCCCGCGGCTGAGCGACGCAATCAGGACGCGCGGGTCGCTACGGCGTGCTCCCCCACCGGATCCTGAAGGATCCCGAGCCGCTCTACGAGGGTGAAGAACGCCGCACCGAAAGCCGTCCGGTCGACCTGAGCCCTCACCGCGTCCCAGTCGATCTGCTCGCGGAGAGACCGTGCGATCTCGAGCACAGGGCCGAAGTCCGGCTCCTGCTCGCTCAGCGCGAGCAGCTTCGCAGCGAGCACGTCCTCGATCGACGCCACGGGGAGCGACTGGGCGGCGACCTCCATGACCGTCGCGCGCTCGAAGTGCTCGTCGCCGACGGCGCCGCCCGCGGGGCGAAAGATGAGATCGACGAGCACGTCGCCGTCCCAGGCCTTGACGAGCCAGCCCTCCGGCGGCTGCTCGAGCCGGAAGCCGATCTCCTCGAGCGCCCGCTCGGCGCGGTCGACGTCGCGCTCCCGGACGAGCAGGTCGACGTCGTGGTCGGTGGGCGGCCCGCCGCGGGCCCACGAGGCGAGCCCGCCGCCGAGCAGGAACGGCACCTGCGCGTCCCTCAGGGCAGCGGCGCTGCGCTTCATGGTCTCGACGAGCTCGCGGAACGCGTCGTTCGGCTCGGTGCCCATGTGGCCTGATGTACCCCTCCCGTGGGTGAGCCGAACCGGGAGCGGGTAGATACCCGCCATGGCCGGCCTCTGCGTGGCCGCGGTCGGAGACGTCCACGCCTCCGAGGAGCGGCGCGAGCATCTCGAGCGGGCGTTCGGGTCCCTGGGCGACGAGGCTGACCTCGTGCTCCTTGCCGGCGACCTGACCACGCACGGCCTGGCGGACGAGGCTGCGGCGCTCGCCCACGCGTGCCGGATGGTGCGTCAGCCCGTGCTCGCGGTGCTCGGGAACCACGACCACCACAGTTCGCAGGCCCCCGCGGTCGCCGCAGCGCTCGAGGATGCGGGCGTGACGGTGCTCGAGGGCGGGCACGTCGTCCTCGAGACCGCCGGAATACAGGTCGGCGTCGTGGGGACGAAGGGCTTCGTCGGCGGGTTCCCGGGCGCCGAGATCGCAGACTTCGGCGAGCGCCTGCTCCGCGAGGTCTACGCGGAGACGACCCAGCAGGTCGAGGCCCTGGAGTCCGGCCTCGAGGCGGTCGCGGGCTGCGAGCGCCGGCTTGTGCTCCTCCACTACGCCCCGGTCTCGGACACACTGGTGGGTGAGCCGGAGGGGATCTGGGCGTTTCTCGGGTCCGGCCGCCTCGCAGGACCGATCGGCGCGCACCGCCCCGAAGCCGTCTTCCACGGCCACGCGCACCACGGCCGACCGTACGGGTCGATCGGCTCGGTGCCGGTCTACAACGTCGCCCGGCACGTGATCGACACGGACTTCGCGCTCGTCCGCTTCTAGGCGCGCCCCGACGCCTTCGGGATGAAGCTGATCTGGCCGGACGGCTCGACGATCGCCCATTCGACGTCGTCGAGCGAGGCGATCTGCTGGATCCGCGCGGCAGACGCGACCTCCTCGAGCGTGAGGCGCTCGGCACGAAGGTTCTTCTCGACGGGATTTCCGCGATCGATGATCACGACCGGCGGCGATTCGAGCACCCTCCGCATCGGCTTGAAGCGATAGCTCAGCCAGGACGTGCCGAAGACGAGCAGCGCAAAGGTCCCGATCGCGAGCGTCGACCCGGTGAGCGACATGTCGCTCTGCATCACGCCCTGCTGGAGCAGGTCGGCGATCACCACGATGAGGATCACGTCGAACGGCTCGAGCGTCGACAGCTCTCGCCGGCCGAGAATTCGGAGAAGCAGAAAGACGAACACGAACGCGGCGGTCGCGCGCAGGACGATGTCCACGGGTCACCTCAGGGGAAGACCGTCACGGTTCTCGTCAGCTCCGCGAGCCCTTGCGCGCCGTCCCGGAGCCGAACGCCCTGCGAACGGCGACCGACGGTCGTCGGATCGACGTGACTGGAGAGGAACACGGTGAGCGTCTCGTCGGCCGCGAGCGGCGCGAACGCGAGCGCGACTCCGTCCGGCTCGCTCGTCTCCTTCAGAGGCTGCGGCACGATCGAGTTGAGCGTGAAGCCGTCGAGCCATCCTTCCGCCAGCACGATCGTCGGTCGATCGAGCCCGCTCGCCGCGACGACGTGGATTTTCGCCTCGTAGAGCAGCCCGCCTCGTATGGCGTGTGGGCCGGTCACCTGTAGCGTCGCGGCGGACGCGACGACCTCGTCGGTGCTCGGCCGCTGGCCGAAGACGTTCGCGAGGGCAACGACGATGAGCCCGAGCAGCACCGCGAGAGCGATCCGCCGGACCCATCTCTCGATCGCGCGGTCGTTGTCCCGGTGGAGCTCGAGCGAGATGAAGTCGGGAGGTCGCGACGCCTCGCTCATCCGACGTGGCGTTCCCGTTCGAGGCGCCGCGCAAACGGCGGTGGATCGTGGCAGGTTTGCCTGGCAACGGGGCCGGGGATCAGCACCGGCGTGAGCCGAACCGACGAGCTCGAGGCAGCCCGCGAGGAGGCCGAGGGCTGCCGACGCTGCGACCTCTGGCGGAATGCGACCCAGACGGTGTTCGGCGAGGGGACGATCCGCGCGCGGGCGATGCTCGTCGGCGAGCAGCCCGGCGACGTCGAGGACGAAGAGGGACGTCCGTTCGTCGGCCCCGCGGGTGCCCTGCTCCGCAAGGTCATGGGCGAGGTCGGCCTGCGCGAGCGCGAGGTCTACCTGACGAACGCGGTGAAGCACTTCAAGTGGCGGCCCAAGGGCACGCGGAGGATCCACGACACGCCGAACTGGACGGAGATCCGCGCCTGCGACGTCTGGCTTCGTCTCGAGCTCTCCACCGTGCAGCCCGAGCTGCTCGTCCTGCTCGGGGCCACGGCAGCCAAGGCCGTCCTCGGAGGCAAGGCGCGGGTCACGCAACTGCGGGGCTCGGTGCTCGAGCGGCCCGAGGTCGAGGTTCCGGTCGTCGTCACGCTCCATCCGTCCGCGGTGCTCCGCGCCGGCGACCAGCGTGCGGAGCGCAGGGCCGAGCTCGTCGAGGACCTGACGATCGTCAGGGAGCAGCTCGATGGCCGGGCTCGCACGAGCGCGGCACGGCGCCAGGCGGTTTTTCGCCGTCCCGCGACGGGTATCCGAGTCCCTGGAGACCGTCGTCCAAGCGAAGGAGGCACCATGCCCCCACGTGGCGTGAAGAAGGGCACCAAGCGCGCCCGTCAGTACGAGCACATCAAGGACTCGCTCCTCGACGAGGGGCGCTCGGAGGACACCGCCGAGGAGATCGCCGCACGCACCGTGAACAAGGAGCGCGCGCGTCAGGGCGAGGCGCAGACGTCGTCGCGGCTGTCTCGCGAAGACATCTCCTCGGGGCGTCGCGGCGGGATTCGCGCGCATCGCAAGAGCCCGCGCGGACGGACGCGCGACCAGCTGTACGAGGAGGCGAAGGACAAGAACGTCAGGGGCCGGTCGAAGATGACGAAGGCCCAGCTCGCGCGCGCGGTCGGTCGCGGGTAGCCACACGCGCGTCGCACCCTGCCCGCGCTCCCGTCCCGGGGGTAGAACTGCCGTATGAGCCGGTCAGCACCGACGAGCGCAGAGGCCGACACCGGGCTCGACGACGAGCAGCTACGCCTGATCGACGCGTACTGGCGGGCGGCGAACTACCTGAGCGTCGGGCAGATCTACCTGCTCGACAACCCGCTCCTGCGCGAGCCGCTACGAACCGAGCACGTGAAGCCGCGGCTCCTCGGCCACTTCGGCACGACGCCCGGGCTGAACCTCGTCAACGTCCACCTGAACCGCGCGATCGTCGAGCGCGAGCTCGAGGCGATGCTCGTCGTCGGGCCCGGCCACGGCGGCCCCGCCTGTGTGGCGAACGCGTACCTCGAAGGCACGTATTCGGAGCTCTACAGCGGGATCGGAACCGACCTCGCGGGGCTCAGGGCGCTCTTTCGTCAGTTCTCGTTCCCCGGCGGCATCCCGAGCCACGCGGCCCCGGAGACGCCCGGGTCGATCAACGAGGGTGGCGAGCTCGGCTACTCGCTCGTCCACGCGTTCGGCGCCGCGTTCGACAACCCCGACCTCCTCGTCGTGTGCGTCGTGGGGGACGGCGAGGCGGAGACCGGCCCGCTCGCTACGAGCTGGCACTCGAACAAGCTGCTCGACGCACGGCGCGACGGGGTCGTGCTGCCGATCCTCCACCTGAACGGCTACAAGATCGCGAACCCCACGATCCTCGCCCGGATCCCGGAGGAGGATCTCCTCGCGCTCTTGCGGGGCTACGGCTGGGAGCCGCACGTGGTCTCGGGGGGCTTCGACGGCGAGCCGGCCGAGCCCGTCCACCGCCGCCTGGCCGAGACGCTCGACTCCGTGCTCGACGCGATCGAGGAGATTCAGCGCCGAGCCAGGGAGGGCTCGGCTCCACCCGAGGTGCGCTGGCCGATGATCGTCCTGCGCACGCCGAAGGGCTGGACCGGGCCGGAGGAGATCGACGGGAAGCAGATCGAGGGAACGTGGCGCTCGCACCAGGTGCCGATCCCTACCGTGCGCGAGAGCCCGGACCATCTCTCCGCGCTGGAGGCATGGCTGCGGAGCTACCGGCCCGAGGAGCTGTTCGACGACAACGGCGCCCTCGTCGAGGAGCTCGCGGCGCTGCCGCCCCGCGGCGCGCGCAGGATGAGCGCGAGCCCGCACGCGAACGGCGGCGAGCTCCTCCGGGCCCTCGATCTTCCCGACTTCCGTGAGTACGGGATCAGCTTCGAGGGCCCCGCCGTGCACACGAGCGAGGCGACGAGGGTGCTGGGCGGCTTCCTGCGCGACGTGATCGCCCGCAACCCGGACAACTTCCGGCTGTTCGGGCCCGACGAGACGGCCTCCAACCGGCTCGACGCCGTGTTCGAGGTGACCGGGCGCGCGTGGAGCGCGCGGGTCGATCCAGTCGACGCGGAGCTCGAGCTACGACCGGACGGACGCGTGATGGAGGTGCTCTCGGAGCATCTCTGCGAGGGCTGGCTCGAGGGCTACCTCCTGACGGGCCGCCACGGCCTGTTCAACTCGTACGAGGCGTTCGTCCACGTCGTCGACTCGATGTTCAACCAGCACGCGAAATGGCTCGAGTCGGCGCGGAAGATCCCGTGGCGGAGGCCGGTCGCGTCGCTCAACTACCTGCTCAGCTCGCACGTCTGGCGCCAGGATCACAACGGGTTCTCCCACCAGGACCCAGGCTTTCTCGACGTGGTCGTCAACAAGCGCGCCGAGGTCGTGCGGGTCTATCTGCCACCCGACGCGAACACGCTTCTCTCCGTGGCCGACCACTGCCTGCGCAGCCGCGACTACGTGAACGTGATCGTCGCCGGCAAGCAGCCGGCCCTCGACTACCTGACCATGGACGAGGCGATTGCCCACTGCACGCGCGGCCTCGGGATCTGGGACTGGGCCTCGACCGACGAGGGCCGCGAGCCGGACGTCGTGCTCGCGTGTTGCGGCGACATCCCGACGCTCGAGACGGTGGCGGCGGCGTCGATCCTCCGCGAGCGACTGCCCGATCTCGCAGTTCGTGTCGTGAACGTCGTCGACCTGATGCGCCTCCAGCCGGACTCGATCCATCCCCACGGCCTCGAGGACCGGGAGTTCGACTCCCTCTTCACCGTCGACCGGCCGATCGTGTTCGCCTTCCACGGGTACCCCTCGCTCGTCCACCGGCTGACGTATCGGCGGACGAACCACGGGAACCTCCACGTCCACGGCTTCCAGGAGCAGGGCACCACGACGACGCCGTTCGACATGGTGATGCTCAACGACCTCGATCGGTTCCGGCTCGTGGTCGACGTCGTCGATCGCGTCCCCGGGCTGGCCGCGTCGGCGGCGCACCTCCGCGACGAGATGGAGCAAGCGCGACTCGAGGCGCGCGCCTGGACGCGCGAGCACGGAGAGGACCTGCCCGCGATCCGCGACTGGACGTGGCCGTACTGAGCCGCGTCCTCGTCGTCAACGCGGGATCGACAAGCCTCAAGCTCTCCGTCGTCGACCCGGACGAGGTGTCGAAGGCGGTAACGAGCCTCGCCGAGCCGCCCGGCCCGATCGACGCCGTCGGTCACCGGGTCGTCCACGGAGGGCCGACGCTCGTCGAGCCCGTGCCGATCGACGACGCGGTGCTGGCCGAGATCGGAGCGATGAGCTCGGTCGCGCCGCTCCACAACGAGCCGGCGCTGGAGGCGATCGCCGAGGCACGCACCGCTTTGCCGGACGTGCCGCACGTGGCGGTGTTCGACACAGCCTTCCACGCGACCCTGCCCGAGCAGGCACGCACCTACGCGGTTCCGGCGGACTGGCGCGAGCGGCTCGGGGTCCGCCGCTACGGCTTTCACGGCCTGGCGGTCGCGTGGGCCGCCGATCAGCTCCCCGTCCCCCGGCTCGTGGTGTGTCACCTCGGCGGCGGCTGCTCCGTGAGCGCCGTCCTCGACGGGCGCTCGGTCGACACCACGATGGGGCTGACCCCGCTCGAGGGAGTGCCGATGGCGACGCGCTCGGGCTCCGTCGACCCCGGGGCGCTCCTCTACCTCCTCCGTGAGCGCCACCTCACGGTCGCCGATCTGGACAGGTCGCTGGAGCACGAGTCGGGGCTCGAGGCGCTCGGTGGCCTGGAGGATCCGCTCGCGTTCGAGGTCTTCACGTACCGCGTCGCGCAGGCCGCGGCGGCGATGGCGGTCGCACTCGGCGGGCTCGACGTGCTCGCGTTCTCGGGCGGGGTCGGCGAGAACCGGCCCGACGTCCGCGAGGCGGTGGCTGGTCGGCTCGGTTTCCTCGGCGGCTTCCGGACGGGGGTCGTTCACGCGCGGGAGGACGTGATGATCGCGCGCGGCGTGCGCAGCCTGCTCGCCTCGCGCTAGGCGTCAGACGCGCGCAGGAGCACGGCGTTGCCGGAGGGATCCTCGGCGACCGCTCCGCCGTCGAGATCACGCACCTCGGCCACCGCGCTCAGCCGCTCGCGTGCGGCGGCATAGGACTCCGTGTCGGGCAGCACCACCTCGAAGCGATCCAGGCCCCGCGCGCCGGCGGGTGGCTGCGGCGCGCCGACGCCGGCCCACGTATTGAGCCCGACGTGGTGGTGGTACCCGCCGGCCGAAACGAACAGGGCGCCCGGATAGAGGCTCGCGGTCACGTCGAGCCCGAGCGCGTCGACCCAGAAGGCCGACGCGGAGTCGAGGTCCGAGACCTGGAGGTGGACATGGCCCAGGACTGTTCCCTCCGGCATCGCCGCCGCGTCGGTGTCCCCTCCCGGCTCTGCGAGGAGCCCCTCGAGGTCGAGCGGAAGCGTTGCCATGGCGACCTCGTCCCCCTGGTGCGGCCATTCCTCGCGCGGTCGGTCGCGGTACAGCTCGATCCCGTTTCCCTCGGGGTCGGAGAGGTAGAGCGCCTCGCTGACGAGGTGGTCCGAGGCGCCGCTCAGGTGCCAGCCCGCCTCGAAGACACGCCGCAGCGCGCGCGCGAGGTCGGCCCTCGCGGGAACGAGCAGCGCGAGGTGGAAGAGCCCTGTGGTCCTGGGCGGCCGCGCGGGCGCGTCGGGATCGGAGACGAGCTCGACGAGCGCGCCGTCCCCCGCGCCGAGCAACGCGACCGTGTCGCTCGACTCGAGCGCACGGAGCCCGATCGCCCGCTCGTAGAAGTCCCGGAGGAGGCCGACATCCCCCGCTCGGAGCCGGATCGCGCCGAGCCGGGTGTCGGCGGGCAGCTCAGCCATCGGCGGCGGAGTCCAGGTCGAGTGCGCACGAGTTGATGCAGTAGCGCATCCCGGTCGGCCCCGGCCCGTCGTCGAAGAGGTGACCGAGATGGCCGCCGCACGATGCGCAGACGACCTCGGTGCGGGTCATCCCGTGGCTCGTGTCGACGCGCGTCTCGACCGCGGCGAGCTCTGCCGGCTCGACGAAGCTGGGCCAACCGGAGCCGGAGTGGAACTTCGCGTCCGAGCGGAACAGCTCCGCGCCGCAGCCGGCGCAGCGGTACACGCCGGGCTCCTCGGTGTCCGTGTAGGTGCCGGTGAACGGCCGCTCCGTCGCCTGCTGCCGGAGCACCGCGTATTGCTCCGGCGACAGCCGCTCGCGCCACTCCGCATCGGTCAGCTCGACTCGCCGTGCCACCTACATCACCACCAGGCAGACCGCGACGAACTGGATGACCGCCGCCGCGACCACCAGCAGGTGGAAGACCTCGTGGAACCCGAAGACACGGGGGAACGGGTCCGGCCATCTCGTCGCGTAGATCACCGCGCCGAGGGAGTACACGGCCCCGCCGACGATCAGGAGCACGGCGACGGCGACGCCCATGCCGCTGAACAGCTGCGGGACCGTGAGGACGCCGACCCAGCCGACCAGGAGGTAGGCGGCCGCGCTCAGCCAACGCGGCGAGTCGATCCACGCGAGCTCGAGCGCGAGCCCGAGCGCCGCCCCCGCCCAGGCCATGGCGAGCACGATCCAGCGCATCACCCCGTGCAGCCCGAGCAGCGCGAAGGGCGTGTATGTGCCTGCGATGAACACGAAGATGGTCGAGTGGTCGAGCCGTCGGGCCCAGAGGCGCTTCGCCGTGCTCTTCCACGAGACGCGGTGATAGAGCGCGCTCGCCCCGAACATCGCCGCGAGGGCAGTCGCGTAGACCCACGAGGAGGCCGTCGCGACGACGCCGTCGGCGAGCACCACGAGCACGATCCCGGCGGCGATCGCGGCGACGAACGCCCACAGGTGGAACACGCCGCGCAGGAGCGGCACTTGCTCGAGCTCGACGACCACGGGGCCATTGTCGCACGCGACCGGGAGCGACCACCGACGCGGCTTACACTCAGCGGCGGGGCCGGTAGCTCAGTTGGTAGAGCAGGGGACTTTTAATCCCAAGGTCGCAGGTTCGATCCCTGCCCGGCCCATCTCCGATGTCCGCTACAGGACGTCGAAGATGGGGAAGCGCGGGTCGGCGTCGAGGCACGCGGCGGCGAAGAGCGCCGTGCCGACGTCTCCCGTGAAGAGCGAGTAGCGGCGGCCGTTCGTCGCGGCGATCCGCTCCGCCTGGGCGAGCGCGTGGACGGCGAAGCGGCGTGCGCGGTCGAGCCACAGCTCGTCGCCGGTGCGCGCGAATGCCTTGAGCAGCGCGAAGCCGTTCCCCGCGGTGCCGTGGCAGAGACCGTGGCCTTTCTCGTCCCCGTGCGCGCCCGCCTGCCAGATCAGCTCGGCGCCGGCGAGCAGGAGCTCCTCGTCCATGAACTCCCAGGCGCCGACGAGGACACCCGGGCCGCCGTGGCAAACCTGGAGGCAGATCCGGCCGTCCCGCGGACGTGCGAGCTGCGGTCGTGGCGTGCCGGGCCAGTTGGCGAGGCCGTCCTCGCGGAACGCGTGCCGGGCGAGAACGGCTGCGGTCTCGCCCGCGAGAACGTCGTCGGGCTCGAATCGGGTCAGGACGAGCGTATTGCCGGCCGCGCCGTGCATCGTCGTGAGGCCGCGGTAGTCGTCGTCCTGTCGCCAGAGCCCGTCCTCGCCGCGGCGGCCACGGAGCGCGACGGCCGACTCGCGACCGGCGTCGAGCCAACGAGTCTCCCCGGTCCATTCGTGCATCGCCATGGCCGCGAGCAGCGTCCCGGGCGCGCCCCAGCTGATGTCGTCCGTCGGGTTGGCGACGTTGTCACGGGCGAGCGCGTACAGCTCGTCCGCGAGCGCCGGGTCGGAGGTGAGCCGGAAGGCGACGAGCAACGGCCCCGTCTCGCCGCTCAAGAGGGACGCCGGGTGGTAGTGCTCGTCCCACGCGAAGTCCGGCGCCGCCCGCTCGAGCTCGAGCGTGCGCAAGGCGGCACGGGCGAGCTCGAGCGAGCTCTCCGCGTGGCCGCTTCGCCGCAATTCGTCGAGCGCCCAGATCACGCCGGCCGCACCCGCGTACAGGCTCTTCAGCGGCACCGGCCCCTCCGACGCGTCCGACTCGTGCGCCGGCCAGAGCTCCTCGGGATCGAACGCGGCGTCGGCATCGGCGACGATCGCGGCGATCGCATCCTCGACCCGCGACGGAGCCCACGGCTCGCCGAGCAGGGGCTCGAACCGCTCCGGGTCGTAGAGCGCCATTCCTCCGTTCTAGTGGATCGGGCCGGCGAGCGTCGGACCGACGCGGGATACGTACTTCCGGGCATCGACGTCCGTACGCGCGCGGATGGCACAGATCCGTCCGCCTGAGAGGCTCCGGGAGAAAGGAGGTGCGAGATGTCGACTGCGTCGCATCCCTCCTCGCGGATCGCACCCGAGAAGCGTCGGTGGACAGGGGACGTGCTCGTCCCGGAGATGTGGGCGTCGCTCGCGATCAGCGCGATGTGGGTGGTCGTCGCGATCTGCGCGGTGTGGGGCCCCGATTTCGTCTCGGTCAACGGCTCCGGTACGAACAGCACGACGATCCCGTCGGGAATCGCCGTCGCCGTGTTCGCCTCGATCGGCACCTGGGTCGTCGCGAAGTACGGCTTCGGCCGGCGCAACACCGAGAAGTGAATGCCCGTCGCCGGGGGAGGCCCTGACACGCGCGGCCTCCTCCGGCGAGAGCCGCTGCGGTGTCAGGCGGGTGTCGGCACGGCCGACCGGCCGGCATGCTCGTGCGCCGTCGGGACGATCACGAACCTTCCCCGTTGCGTAAGGCTCCCCTTACTGCTACCGTCGGGGCTGCCATGCTGCTGATCTCGCTGTACGTGCGCCGCATCCTGACCGCCTCGCGCGAGCCCGCCTCGCAGGCGGCGTCGGGCGCACGCTGATCTAGGCCTCCCGCAGGTCTTCGCGCAGGAACTCGCCGAACCGGCGGTCGTGCAGCGCGGCGATCATCTTCCTGAACGTGTCGTAGATGACCGGTAGCTCGAGGTAGTCGATCAGGATCGCGACGTACGCGAGCCACGTCGGCAGCGAGCCCGTGTTGGCGTTCTGGTTCGAGGCGACGACGAACTCGTCGGTGATCCAGAAGATGTGGAGCCACTGGCTGTTGAGGAACAGGAGAAAGAGAACCGGCTTCAGCGCGAAGCCGCGGCGCAGCTCGTTGATGTAGACGAGCGACACCATGATCAACGCGGGGATCTCGGTGTAGTCGACGAGCAGGAGAGGCCAGCTGTAGGGCTTGTCGACGACGATCAGCGGATCGCCGAAGACCTTGGCCCACAGGGGATCGAGCGTGAGCCAGACCAGGTGGACGACCTGGAGCGCGAAGAGCGCCGCGGCGATCGTCACGTTGAGCACGTAGTGCCGCTCGTACCAGTCCCAGAAGCGCTTCATCGACTCCCCGTAAGGTGTTCCTTACCCGGTGCGTAATCCTCACCGAATATCGGCGGTGAGGTTTACCGTGTGCATTGCCACGCGATTTACGGACGCATATTAGCCGCAGGCGCGGCGGTGCCTGCGGGGCGAGGCGCCGACCCGTCCGAGCGACGGGTCAGACGGAGACGCCGGCGGGGACCACCGGCTCGAGGAAGACGCAGACCCGCTCGTCCGCGGGCAGCGGTGACGGCCCGTGCCGAAGGACGACCAACACGCCGACGTCGGGCACCTCGAGCAGCCTCCCCACCTCGGGGACGGCGCCGTTCTCGAGCTCGACGAAGCGGTAGCCGCGCGGGGTCGACGCGAACGCGACGCACACGGCGGCCGTCTCGGGCTCGAGCGTCTCGTCGCGCTCTTCGAAGACCGCCGGCTGCGACGCCTCTTCCGGCTCCGGCTCCCTTTCGCCTGTCGTGTCGGTGGCGGGGGTGCCGAACGCCGGCTCGGGGTACAGCTCCGCCAACGGCGCGAGCACCGGTCCCGGCTCCTCTTCGCGCACTGCCTCGAGCCGCGGCGCGAGCTCGACCACCTCCGCGGGTTGTCCGTCGTCCTCGGCCGGCGCGTCGGCAAGCGATGCCTGCTCGGCGAGCGAGCCCGCGAGCTCGAACTTGCTGATCACACCCTGGCCGACGAGCGCCTCGCCGAGCCGCTCGCCGGTCAGCCGCTGGCGATCGAGCGCCTGCACGAGCTGCTCCCGCGTCACGAACCCGCGCGAGACGAGGATCTCGCCGAGCTGGCGCCACGACTCGCTCGCGCGCGTGCTCACGTCCTCCTTCGCCTCCCCCATTCGGGCCCAGTGCTCGGCGACGACCTTCGCGAGCTCGGCCCGCTCGACGCCGAACCGCTCGACGAGGATCTGGCCGAGCTGCTGGCCGGTCTCCTGCTGGAGCTCGAGCGCGACGACGAGCTGGCTCTGCGAGACGAGGCCTCGCTCGACGAAGAGGGCGCCGATCAGTCGGTTGGAGACTGCCTCCGGAAGGGTCACGCCCCGTGTATCGGCAGTCCCTCGAACGAGCTAGAGAGTCAGTTTCGGGTGACTCTCAGCTCGCCGCGTAGGCGGCGAGCGCATCCAGCACGGAACGCAGGCGCCGCCCCTCGTCGGTGAGGACGTACTCGACCCGGGGCGGGCGCGCGTCGATCACGCGTCGCTCGAGCACGCCGGCCGCCTCGAGCTCGACGAGGCGCTGCGCGAGCGTCCGCGGCGAGATCTCCCCGACCGCCTGCTTGATCTCGTTGAACCGGCTCGCGCCCTCGACCGACGCCCAGAGGATCGAAACCGTCCAGCGTCGCTCGAGGAGGCCCGCCGCGCGGCGGACCTCCTCGGGGACGGGTGCGCAGGTCCTACAGCGTGTCATCGACCGACCACCCGTCGCCGCGGCGCGCAGGGTGCCGCGGGGCAAGGACGCAGGGAGCGTTCATATTCGGCGAATATGGACGCGACCGAGGACGCAGCATCCGCGGTGCCCTGTGCGATGCGGCGACATGGTGCTCGGTCGATGACGCGCTGTTCACACCGAGACATGGCGCTTCGACGACCGCGTCGGCTCGAGCGCGAACCCGAGCACCTCGTCGAGCGACATCACCGGGTGGAACGTCAGCTCCTCGCGGACGTGCTCAGGGACGTCCTCGAGGTCGCCGCGGTTCCGCTCGGGGATCACGACGTCGGTCAGACCGGCCGCGTGCGCGGCGAGCACCTTCTGCTTGAGGCCGCCGATCGGCAGGACCCGACCCTGGAGGGTCAGCTCGCCGGTCATCCCGACCGTGTGCTTGACGGGCCGCCCGGTGAGGAGCGACGCGAGTGCGGTGGCCATCGTGATCCCTGCGCTCGGGCCGTCCTTCGGGATGGCACCCGCGGGAACGTGGACGTGGAACTTCCGCTCGAACGCGTCCTGGTCGATACCGAGCTCGTCGGCGCGCGAGCGCACCGCCGAGAGCGCGATCTGGGCGGACTCCTTCATCACGTCGCCGAGCTGACCGGTCAGGGTCAGGCCGTCGCCCGGCGCCGCGGTCGCCTCGACGAACAAGACGTCGCCGCCCGCCATGTTGACCGCGAGCCCCGTCGCGACGCCCGGCACCGCCGTCCGCTCCGCCGCCTCGCGGAAGAACTTCTGGCGGCCGAGCGCGTCGCGCACCGCGTCGGCGTCGACGTCGACCGGCGTCTCGACCTTGTCGGCCACGATCCGGGTCGCGGTCTTGCGCAGGATCGAGCCGAGCTCACGCTCGAGCTGGCGGACGCCGGCCTCGCGCGTGTACTCGGAGATCACGGTCTCGAGCACGTCGTCGGCGATCGAGACCTCCTCCTCGCGGAGCCCGGCCCGCTCGCGCTGTCTCGGCCAGAGGTAGCCGCGGGCGATCGCGACCTTCTCGTCCGAGGTGTACCCGTCGAAGCGGATCACCTCCATGCGGTCGAGCAGCGGGCCCGGGATGGTCTCGGCGATGTTCGCGGTGGCGATGAAGAAGACCTGCGAGAGGTCGACCTCGACGTCGAGGTAGTGGTCGCGGAACGTCGAGTTCTGCGCCGGGTCGAGCACCTCGAGCAGGGCGGCCGAGGGGTCGCCGCGCCAGTCGGCGCCGACCTTGTCGACCTCGTCGAGGAGGATCACCGGGTTCATCGTCTTCGCGTCGCGGAGCGCGCGGACGAGACGGCCCGGGAGGGCGCCGATGTACGTCCGCCGGTGGCCGCGGATCTCCGCCTCGTCGCGGACGCCGCCCAGCGACATCCGCACGAACTCGCGGTTGAGCGCCTTCGCGACCGACTCGCCGATCGAGGTCTTCCCCGTGCCGGGCGGTCCGATCAGGGTGAGGATCGCGCCTGCACGCTTGTCCGGCTCGATGCCGCGCTCCTTGCGGAGCTTCGCGACCGCGATGTACTCGACGATCCGCTTCTTCACGTCGTCGAGCCCGGCGTGGTCGGCGTCGAGCACCTCGCGCGTCCGCTCGGGGTCGAGCACCTCGTCGGAGCGCTCGCCCCACGGCACCGCGAGGAGCCAGTCGAGGTAGCTGCGGATCATCTGCGACTCGGGCGAGCTCTCGCCCATCCGCTCGAAGCGGGCCAGCTCCTTGTCGGCCTGCTCGCGCACCGCTTCCGGCATCCCGGCCTCGGCGATCTTCGTCCGGTACTCGTCGACGACCGATGCGTCGTCCTCGCCGAGCTCCTTGCGGATCGAGTCCATCTGGCGCCGGAGGAGGAACTCGCGCTGCTGCTTCTCCATGCCGGCGTTGACGTCCTCGCGGATCCGCTGGCGGATCTGCATCGTGGAGAGCCGCTCGCGCTGGAACGCAAGGGCGAGCTCGAGCCGCTCGGTGACGTCGATCGTCTCGAGCAGCTGGAGCTTCTGCTCGAAGCTCAGGTCCGGCGAGTAGCCCGACGTGTCCGCGAGCGCGCCCGGATCGGCGATCGAGCGGACGAACGCCTGCACGCGCCCGTCGTCGCCGCGCAGCTCCAGGATCTCCTCGACGACCGCGCGGTACTCGGTCTCCAGCTCGCGCGTGCGCTCGTCGGTGCGCACGTCGTCAGGGCGGTCCTCGACCTCGACGAAGAGACGGCCCTGAGGATCCGTCTCGGCGGCGCCGGCGACACCGCGGAAGAGGCCCTCGACCGCGACGGCGGTGGCGCCACCCGGCAGCTTCACGCGGTCGGTGACGCGCGCGACCGTGCCGACGGGTGCGTACTCCCCGTCGTGCTTCGGGACGAGCAGCACGCGCTCCTCGTCGCCGACCTCCACGGTCAGCGTCACGTTCATGTGCGGGAAGACGACGATGTCTTCCAGTGGGACGAGCAGCAACTTGCTCACAACCAGCCTCACGCTCCTTGGCGTACTCCGTAGTAACTACAGAAAGGATAGCGACAGGCCAGGGGTGCTCGGCGACCCGCGGCGGCGGCAAGGGCAGATCTTGACCGCACCCGTACCGAAAGCTCACAAAGCCTTCGCACCCCGCAGTTGCAATGACGACCAGAGGCCATGCGATCCCGACCGCCTCCCTGGGATCGGCGGATGGGCCGGGCAGCGCGCTCCGAGGGCGCTCGCCGGGCTCGCAGCGAGGGCGTCGGTCGTCCGCCGGCCGCCGCCCTCGCGCCTCACGCGTTCAGCCGCTGAAGCGGCGAAGCCCTGCGGCGGCGACGCGGCCCGCGAAAGCGTCCTCACGCACACCCGTCCCCGAGGGCCGGTAGGTCATCGCGGCCGCGACGAGAATCCCCCCGCGCCAGATGACGAGACCCGCGTCGTGGCGCGCCGCGTCGATCCAGCCGGCCTTGTGCATCACGATCACGCCCGGCCGCGCGCCGACGATGCGGGCCAGCTTCCCCCGGTCGCCCACCCGTGCGAGAACGTAGAGGAGGTAGCGCGCTTCCGCCGGCGTGACGCCCGACCCTGTCCGCACCAGTGGCCCGAGCCCGCCGCTCGAGAGCCACAGCGCGCGAAAGAGCTGCGCGAGGTCGAAGGCGGTCGTCGACTTGCCGATCCCCCAGTACGGCTGCGAGACCACGTTGAGCGGCACCCCGCCGCCGGCGACCCCGCGGGACGGCAGCGCCGTCGACGTGCCGAGGATGTACCCCCCGTACATCTCCGTGCGCTCCAGCCCGATCGTCCGCATGGTCGCGTTCACGATCGCCCCGCCGCCGCTCGAGGAGCCGCCGAGACGAACCAGCAGCGTGTTCGCCGCCTCGTTGTCGGACGGGATCAGCATCTGCCGCAGAAGCTCGTCGAGCTCGCTTCCCCGCGGCGGCGGCCCCTCGAGCCGCCCGAGGAGGGTCACCGCGATCGCGAGCTTCAGGGTCGACGCCGCGGGGAACGTCGCGCGCGCGTTCCATGCCGCACCCGCTCCGGTCGCGAGGTTCTCGACGTAGACCCCTGCGTTGCCCGGATAGCCGTCGACGAGGCCGCGGACGTCGCGCTCGAGCCGCCTGTCGAGGCGAAGCGCCCGCTCGACGGGCCGGGCGGCGTGGGGCAGCCCGAGCACGTGGGGGACGTTGCGACCCGCATGACGTCCGCGGGCGTCGACGGTCTCCACCCGCACGCGAACCTCCCGCTGCGGCAGTGGCACGTCGAGCGAGAACGTGCGGCCACTAAGCGGGAGCTCGCGCACCACCTTCCCGTCGATGCGGACGACGACACGCCGCGTCCCTCGCGCGGCGATGCCCTGCACGACGCCGTACGACACCTCGTACGCGGCCGGGCGCTCGATCACGGGCGGCCGCGGCGGCGGACTCGGCGTGGTGTCGATCACGGCTGAACCGTAGCCTTGGACGGGCCGTGCCGACTCTCGCGCATCTCGATCTCGACGCCTTCTTCGCCGCCGTCGAGGAGCTCGAGGCCCCCTCCCTCCGGACGCGCCCGCTCGTCGTCGGCGGCGACCCACGAGGCCGCGGCGTCGTGGCGACCGCGAACTACGTCGCCCGGCGGTTCGGCATCCATTCTGCGATGAGCGCGGCCGAGGCGCTGCGCCGCTGCCCCGACGCGGTGTTCCTGCGCCCCCGGCACGCGCTCTATCGCCAGTACTCCCAGGCCGTGTGGTCGGCGATCCGGGAGGTCGTGCCGCGCGTCGAGCGCACGGGGCTCGACGAGGGCTATCTCGACCTCGGCTCTGTCGCCTCGGCCTTCGCGGAGGCGCGTCCCCTGGCCGAGGCCGTCCGGGCGGCCGTGCGCGGATCGACGTCGCTCTCGTGCTCGCTCGGCGTCTCGACCTCGAAGGTCGTCTGCAAGGTTGCCTCGGATCGCCGAAAGCCCGGAGGGATCACGGTCGTGCCGCCCGGCCGCGAGGCGCGGTTCCTCGCGCCCCTGCCGACGCGCCTGCTGCCGGGGGTCGGGCCCCGTGCCGAGGAGCGCCTCGCGCGGGCCGGCGTCGAGCGGATCGGCGAGCTCGCGGCGCTCTCGGACTCCGAGCTCCACGCCGTTCTCCCCGGGCAGGTCGGGCGCCTGCTACGCGACCGGGCGCAGGGGATCGACCCGCGCGACCTCGAGCTCGACACCGAGCGGATCTCGATCTCGACCGAGGAGACCTTCGAACGGGACCTGACCGACAGGCCCTCGATGCACACGGAGCTCCGCCGGATGGCCGTCGAGGTCGCCTCCTACCTCCAGCGGGACGGGATCTCGGCCAGGACCGTAACGACGAAGCTGCGCTACGCGGACTTCTCGATCCGGTCGCGCTCCACGACCCTGCCGACACCGATCGACGAGGCCGACCGGATCGGCGATCTGGCGTGCCGCCTCCTCGATCGCGGCCTCCACGATCGCCCCGGCGCGCTCCGGCTCCTCGGCGTCGGCGTCTCGGGGCTGACGAGCGTCCGTCAGCTGACGTTCGACGAGCTGTAGAGGGCTCAGGCCCGCAGCAGCGGGCGCGTCAGGCACGTCGGCCCCCCGTCGCCCTTGCGCGAGATCTCCTCGCCGCGGTAGGTGAGCACGTCGACGCCCTGGCGCTCCATCCGGCGCCGGGTCTCGTCGTTCCCCTCGAGCGCGAGCGCCCGGCGCGGGCCGAGCGCCAGCACGTTCGGCCCCATCGTCTCGAACTCGTCGTCCGGTACCTCGACGACCTCGATCCCTCGCTCGGCGAGGAGCCACATGAGCCGCGTCGGCGCGATGCGCGTGTAGACGAGCGCGAGGTCGCGGTCGAGCGGAGAGATCAGGCTCATCAGATGCATCACCTCGGCGGCGCCGTTCCAGTGCGGCAGGTCGAACGCGATCACCTCGGTTCCGGGAAACGCGTCGCGGAGGGAGTCGAGAGCGGCGGGGTTCGTCCGGTAGCCGATCCCGACGAGCAACGTCGTCTCGTCGAGCCAGACAGTGTCGCCGCCCTCGACGGTCGCGGGAGCCTCGATCTGCGCAGCGACGGGAATCCCGGCTGCTTCGAGCGCGGCCACCGTCCCTTTGGGCTCTCCGCGCCGGCCCTCCTTCCCCGGTCGCAGGAGCACGGCACCGTCCCGGCCGACGAGGGTCGGATCGTACGTGTAGATCGCGTCGGGGTTGCCCGGGTCGTGCTCCGAGACGACGACCTCGGCGCCGCTCTCCTCGAGCACGGCGCAGAACGACTCGTGCTCGGCCTGAGCCGCCGCGACGTCCGGCGCCGCACGCCACCCGTACGCCTCCCAGGCCGCCGCGTCCGCGGCGAGGGGCCGCCGCACCAGCACGCGCCGCAGCTCGCCCCACATCGACTCACTTCCGTACGCGGTCACGGCGCGGGACGCTACCCGACCGCGTTCGCGGGTCTGCGGCCGTCGAGCAGCACCGCGCGGAGCGCCTCCACGCAGAGCATCCCCATCGCGACCCGGGTGTCGCGGGTCGCACTGCCCAGGTGCGGAGTGAGCACGACGTTCTCCAGCCCGAGCAGCCCCTCCTCGACCTCGGGCTCGCGCTCGAACACGTCGAGCGCCGCGCCTGCGATCTCGCCCGCGCGCAGCGCCTCGACGAGCGCCTGCTCGTCGACCATCGGCCCGCGCGCGGTGTTGACGAGGATCGCCGAGCGGCGCATCGCGGAGAGCGCTTCCGCGCCGATCAGATGGCGTGTTTCGGGGGTCAGCGGGACGTGGAGGCTGACGATGTCCGCCTCGGCAAGGAGCGCGTGGAGGTCGTCGGCCCGGCCCGCGAACGCCGGGCGAGCGCCGAGCGCCTCCGCGAGCCGTGCCGTCTCGCGGCCGATCCGGCCCGGCCCGACGACGAGCAGCCGCTTCCCGTCCAGGCTCGAGCCGAGCATGAACTCGAGCGAGAACAGCCACTGGTCCCTTCGGCGGACGAAGCGATCGCCCTCGGCGATCCGCCGGAGCTGCGCGAGCATCAGGCCGACCGCGAGCTCTGCGGTGGCTCTCGTCAGCACGTCCGGCGTGTTCGCGACGACCACGTTCCGCTCGGCCGCCGCGGCGAGATCGACGTTGTTGACGCCGACGGCGTAGTTGGCCACCACCTTCAGCTGCGGCCCGACCCGCTCGAGGTAGGCGCCGTCGACGCGAGTCGTCAGCATCGCGACGATCCCCTCGACGCGCTCGGGCGAGTCGCTCGTCTCGAAGTCGCGGCGCAGAGCCTCGTCGACCTCGACGGGAACGGGCGCGGTGACGTGGATCCGCGGACGCGGCACCGGCAGGCGCTATCCGTCGAGCGTCCGAGCGCGGTGGGCCGCCGAGTAGACGTCCTTCCGGACGATCCGTCCGTCCTCGCACGGGAAGACGTCGACGCCGTCCCAGGTGAGCCTGCGGCCGTCGGCCGCGGTTGCCGTCGCGGTCCACTCGCTCACGACGAGGCCGTCGCGGGCATAGAGGCGCCGCCCCGCGAACGCGAGATCGGGCCAGTTCTCGAAGATCGCGCCGATGTGCTCACGGACCTCGTCACCCTCCGCACGCTCCCCCGCGGTGTGGTTCTCGAAGACCATGCCGGGAGCATGGAACGAGAGGATCGCGTCGAGGTCGTGCGCGTTCCAGGCGTCGTTGTAGCGCTCGATCAGCTGCTCCAGCGCGACGGCGGAGTTGCGGTCGTCCATCCGGCGAGTATCTCAGGCGCCGAGTCGCGTCGAAAGCCAGTCCCGGGTGGCGGCCCACGCCGGATGCTCGACGTGCACCACGTCGAAGTGGTCGACGCCCTCGAGCTCGAGCAGCTCCGCCGAAGGCTCCCGGGTGGCGTAGTCCCTGCTCTGGGCGACCGGTACGACGTCGTCCTCGACGCCGTGCACGAGCAGCTGCGGGACGCCGAGCGGCACGAGCGCGGCGGGCGATGCGGCCGCGAGCCGGTCCGAGCCCTCGGCGAGCGGGCCGAGCAGTCCTTCGACGGCGCCGTCGCCGAGATCGTCGCGCCAGGCGCGCTCGAGGTCGCAGACGCCGGCCTGGGAGACGGCGGCGACCGGGCGCACGCGTGGCGAGGCGCCGACGCCGCCCGTCAGGCGATGCCGTCCCGCGAGCCACAACGAGAGGTGCCCGCCCGCGGAGTGACCGCAGGTCGCGACCCTCGCCTCGTCGATCTCCTCGACGTCGGCGAGGTGGTCGATCGCGGCGGCGACGTCCTCGAACGTCCCCGGCCAGCCGCCGCCCTCCTGACCGACCCGGCGGAACTCGATGTTCCAGGCGGCGAGCCCGCACCGGGCGACGTCATGCGCGAGGGGTGTCATCAAGGTCCGATCCCAGCGCTTGCGCCAGAACCCGCCGTGGACGAGGACGACGCACGGCCACGGCCCACCGTCACGTGACGGCAGGTGAAGATTCGCGACGTGATGCGGGTGCGCGCCGTATGCGACGCTGGGCGCCGGAGGCGGCGTGCGTCGATTCAGCACGAGCTCAGGCGAGCAGCGAGCGGTTGCGCGCGAGCGCGTCGAGGAGGGTGTCGACGTCGTCCTCGACGTTGTAGAAGTGGAGCGCGATCCGCAGCTTGTCCTCGCGCGATGAGCCGACGATCCGCTCGGCTGCGAGCGCGCCGACGAGCGCCCCGACGTCGGTCGAGCGGACGCAGACGAGCGGGCCGCGCTGCGCTGCGTCGCGCGGGGTGACGACCGTTGCGCCGAGACCCTCGAGACCGTCGATCAGCCTGTCCGTCAGCGCGTGCACGTGCGACTCGATCGCCGGAATGCCGGCCTCCGCCACGAGCGAGAGCCCCGCCACCGCTGCGTAGAGCGCGGGCACCGGCGGTGTCCCCGAGTCGAACCTGCGCGCGCTCGGGTGCGGCGAGTAGTCGGCGATCGACATTGCGAAGATGTCCTCGTCGGCGAACCAGCCGGTCTGCGTGGGCACGAGGGTCTCGTGCACCTCCGGCCTCACCCACATGAAGCCGAGGCCCGCCGTGCCGAGGAGGTACTTCACCGTGCCGCCGGTGACCGCGTCCGCGCCGAGCGTACGTACGTCGAGCTCGACCGCACCGCACGCCTGGTAGCTGTCCGCGAGGACGAGCGCGCCCGCCTCGTGCGCGGCCTCGGCGATCGCGGTGACGTCGTGCCGGTGGCCGGATCGGTACGACAGGGTCGTGCAGCACACGAGCGCGGTGCGCTCGTCGATCGCCTCCGCGAACCGCTCCGGCCCGATCGAGCCGTCCTCCCCGGGCGTCACGTGCACGACCTCCGCCCCGCGCAGCTCCTGCGCGTGGGCGATCTGGCCGATCGTCGGGAACTCGTACTCCGAGATGACGATCCGATTGCGGCCGCGCTCGAGGGGGAGCGCGGAGACGAGCGCGCTCACGCCCTGGGACACGGAGGTCGTCACGGCGACGTCGTCGGGACGGGCGTGGAGCAGGCCCGCGAGGCCCGAGCGGAACGCCTCGCTCCGCTCGACCCAGAAGTCCCACTCCGCGCCGTTCGCGTCCCACCCGGCGAGCCAGCCCTCGACGGCCTCGCGCACACGATGCGAGAGGGCGCCCTGCGAGCAGGAGTTGAGGTAGGTCGCGGTCTCGAAGATCGGGAACTCGCCGCGGACCGCGCTGCCGATGCGCGGCTCGGACTCGATGTGCCTGGAAGTCGCCATGACTAGAGGTTCGGAGGGGTCGTCACGCCGAGGAACCGCGCCATGCCCCTGCCGGCGTTGCGGAACGAGTGGGGTACGTCCGACCGGTAGTACGCGCTGTCCCCCGGGCCGAGGACGATCGGCTCGGCGCGCCCGACCGTGAGCTCGACGTGGCCGTCGAGCACGTGGACGAACTCCTCACCGTCGTGGGTCGTCGGATCGGCCATCCCGCCTCCTTCGTCGTACGTGTTGATCACGGGCATCATCGCGTGGTTCCCGTCGGCGCTGAGCATCTGGATCGAGAGACGCTCGTCCGCGAGCCGCACGGAGCGCCGCTCGTCGGCGCGGACGACCTGCACCGGCGAGCGGTTCGGCTCCTGGACGAGATCCGCGATGCTGACACCGAACCAGTGGACGAGGCGCATGAGGCGGCTGACCGTGATGTCGCTCTTCCCTTTCTCGACTGTCGAGAGAAAGGACGCCGAGATGCCGGTTCCGTCGGCGACCTCGGCGAGCGAGACGCCGCGGGAGCGCCGGAGCTCGCGGAGCCGCGTCCCGAGGTCGCTGCCGTCCGCGTCCCGCCTCAGCACGGCCGAAGCCGCCGCCACCGCCGCGGTCGGCTCGCTCGTCGTGGTCGGTTCGACCTTCGTCATGCAGCCGACCGCTCGATCCCGTGTCGGAGGAGCAGGATCTCCGCCTCGTGAGCCACGACCAGCCGGCGCCAGCGCTCGTCGTCCATCGACTGCGTCCGCCAGGCGGAGAGGACGACGAGGCTCGAGCCGCGGTCGCCGCCGACGTCCTCGCCGGGCACGACGCGGGCGCTGATCCGGCGGACGAGCCGGCCCGGGTCGTCGCCGACCTCGAAGTCGACGATCCGGTGCTCCGGCACCGGGATCATGCGAACGACCGTCTCCGCCCCGTCGAAGAGCGACGTCCCCCGCACCGTTCCGTTCTCGGCACGTGTCTCCCAGCACCCGAGCGACCACTCGCCGAGGCGGGTCGGGTCGACGAGATACGAGAAGGCATGGTCGGCCGGGGCGGAGCAGAGCGACGACACGCTGTGGACGAGTTCCGAGGTCTCCATGGACGGTGGTCGGGGGACGCCCGTGGACGTCCCCCGACCAGGGCTCCTATTTGCGGATGATCAGCTGCCGGACGACGGCCTGCTTGCCGTCCTTGTACGAGTAGACGTTGTACCGCGCGGCGGTGAGATCGCCGTTCGCGTCGAAGTCGACCGGACCGCCGACGCCCTCGTAGTTGATGTCCTTCCCCGCCTTCAGCGCGGTGATCGCCGCGGCGAGGTTGAGGTACGTGTACGTCCGGCCAGGCACCGAGGCGACTCGGCGGATCTGCTTCACGATGTCGGAGCCCTTCGACGAGTCCGCCGCGACCGACGCGAGGATGCAGATCATCGCGCCGTCGAAGTTGTTCGAGTCGAGGGTCTGCCGCTGCTTCGTCCCTGGCTTCGAGGCGAACAGCTGGTCGAACGCCTCCGCGGCCTTCGTGCCCGTCAGCGAGCCGGCGACCGTCCCACGTGCGCCCTCGAGCGACGCGGCCGGGATGAAGTCCGGGATGGTCGAGGGCCAGCCGCCCGCGACGAACAGCTTCCGCCCGTTGAACTTGCCCGTGCGGAGGAGGGCGGAGCCGATCTTCGCGTAGTTCGCCGGGAAGTCGAGGATGACGTACGCGTCCGGGTTCCCCTTGACGATGGCGTCGGCCTCCGAGTTGTAGCTCGCAGCCGTCGGGTCGTAGAGGAGCGGGCCTTGCGTCTTCATCCCGAGCTTCTCGAGCGCGTTCTTGAGCGGCGGGAGGAGGCCCGTGCCGAACGCGTCGTTGCGTCCTGCGAGCGAGATGGTCTGCCCGGCGCCGAGCTCCTGACGGATCAGGCGCGCGAGGATCGGCGCCTGGAGCGTGTCGGACGGCATCGTGCGGAAGAAGTAGCCGTTGTCCTTGAGGTCGGTGAGAGCGGGCGAGGAGTTGTTCGGCCCGATCTGCGGGACCTGGGCCGGCACCGTCGCCGCCTGGGCGATCGCGATCGAGCTCCCCGACGTCAGCGCGCCGAGGATGCAGTCCGCGCCCTTCGAGATGAGCTTGCGCGCCGCGTTCACGCCGCCCTCCGGGGTCGTCCCGTCGTCGGCGTACTCGATCTGCAGCGTGACGTCGACGCCTGCCTGCTTGAGCGCCGTCTTCGCCTGCTGCACGGCGAGGCCGGCCGCCTTGGCGTAGGCGGGACCGAACACGGCGGATGCACCGGTGAAGGGCACGACCACGCCGATCCGGAGCGTGTAGCCGTCCTGCGACGCGCCACGCGCAGTCGACCCACCTGCGACCGCGGCGAGGACCGCGACGAGCGAGACGACGGCGCCCCAACGCACTGCTCGTTTGCCGTTCATGAATCCTCCTGTCTCCGCGTGCGTGCCGTCTTGACGCAACCCGGCGACCGTACAGCATGTCGTAGGCGGTTTCAATATCTGGGACGCACTCTGGTACGCTCCTGCGCCCGATGGAGTACGCGGAGCCCGACTTCGACCCGCCCTATCGCGTCCTCGTGCTCGTCGCCGCGACGGACGGCTGGTACGGGGCGTCGCGCGAGGAGCGAGAGGCCGCGACCGACGAGCTCGGCGCGATCCTGCGGGAGGCCGAGGACGGGGGCGCCCGGATGCTGGCGTCGTTCGACGACGATCTCTTTCTCACGGGGCAGCCGGCCCCGCTCCCGTACACGATCTTCGTCCTCTACGACGTCGACGACCTCGCCGTCGTCGTCCGGCTCGTCCACCGTCTGCGGACATCCGAGGTCGCGCGGTATCTGCGCCTCGAGGCGCGCGTCGGGCGGCCCCTCTTCGTGCTCGACGGCTAGCCGGGCGACGACCCGGCGACGGCGCCGCCGAGGTACAGGTCGACCACCTTCGGGTCGTGCAGCAGCTCTGGGCCTGCCCCCTCGAAGCGGTTCTGGCCGCCGTCGAGGACATAGCCGCGGTGGGACATGGCGAGCGCGCGCCGCGCGTTCTGCTCGACCATCAGGATCGCGACGCCGCCCGCGTTGATCTCCGCGATCTTCCCGAAGATGAGGTCGACCGCGGCGGGCGACAACCCCGCGGACGGCTCGTCGAGGATCAAGAGCCGCGGGTCGGCCATCAGCGCGCGCGCGAGGGCGAGCATCTGGCGCTCGCCGCCCGAGAGGGTCCCGGCGGGCTGGTTCCGCCGCTCCGCGAGACGCGGGAAGAGCTCCAGCATCGCGGCGCTCCGCTCGCCGGCGTCGCCCTTGCGCAGCGCGAGCGCGCCGAGCTCGAGGTTCTCCCAGACGGTCATCGTCGCGAATACGTTGTCACGCTGGGCGACGTAGCCGACGCCGTGGCGCACGACGGCGTGGGGCTTGCGACCCGTCAGGTCCTCGCCCCCGACCCGCACCGTCCCCGCCCACGGCTCGAGCAGGCCGATCACGACACGCACGAGCGTCGACTTGCCCGCGCCGTTGGGCCCGACGATCGTCACCATCTCGCCCGGCCCGACGCGCAGGCTCGCGCCGTTCAGGATCGGCACGTCGCGGAAGTAGCCCGCCTCGACCGTGTCGACGAGGAGCGCGTCGGCGTCAGTCACCGGCCCTGCACCTCCTCGGCCGCCGCAGCGCCCAGGTAGGCCTCGATGACGCGCGGGTCGGCCCGCACCTCCTCCGGCCGGCCCGAGGTGAGCACACGGCCCTCGCCCATCACGACGACCGTGTCGGAACGGCGCATCACGACGTCCATGTCGTGCTCGACGAGGAGGATCGTCATGCCGCGCTCGTCGCGGAGCCGCTCGATGTGCTCGAGGAGCGTCGCGCCGAGCGTGCGGTTCACGCCCGCGAGCGGCTCGTCGAGGAGCAGCATCCGCGGCTCGAGCATCAGCGCCCGCGCGAGCTCGAGGAGCTTCCGCTGGCCGCCTGAGAGGGTGCCCGCGTAGTCGCGCGCCTTCGCCGCGAGCCCGAACGTCTCGAGCAGCACGAGCGCCCGCTCGCGCGCGTCGCGCTCGCGCGACCGCCACACGGGCCGCACCGCCGCGAGCGCGAGCCGCTCGCCCGGGTTCCGCGTCGCGAGGAGCATGTTGTCGAGGACCGACATCACCGCCAGCGCCTTCGTCAGCTGGAAGGTGCGCACCATCCCGGCGCGCACGAGCCTGTGCGGCCGGCGCCCGTAGACCGACTGCCCCGCGAACCGCACGTCGCCCCCGTCCCCGCGCTCGAAGCCCGTGACGACGTTGAAGAGCGTGGACTTGCCGGCGCCGTTCGGGCCGATCAGGGCCGTGATCGTCCCCTGCGCGACGTCGAACGTCGCGCGGTCGACCGCGCGCACGCCCGCGAACCGCTTCGAGAGGCCGCGCACCTCGAGCAGCGGCGCGTCAGCGGCGGGCACGCAGCGTCAACTCCTCCCGCTTGCCGAAGAGGCCCTGCGGCCGGAAGATCACGAGCGCCATCAGCACGAGACCGACGATCACGAAGCGCAGCGACGCGACCCGCGCGTCCGACAGGGGCAGCTCGAGGTATCGCGTCGACTCGAGCAGGAAGATCAGGAAGAACGAGCCGACCACGACCCCGAGGTAGCTGCCGAGGCCGCCGAGGATCACGATCACGTACCCGTAGGCCGTGATCACCGGGTCGAAGTTCGCCGGCGAGAGGATCGAGATGTTGATCGCCAGCATGTAGCCCGCGATCGCGGCGAGCGCGGCCGCGATCGAGAGCGACTGGAGCTTGTACGCGAACGTGTTCTTGCCGAGCGCCCGCGCGGCGTCCTCGTCCTCGCGGATCGCGTTGAGCACCCGCCCCCACGGCGAGCGGACGAGCACCGCGACGAACGCGGCGAGCACGAGGAACACGGCGAGGTTGACGACGAGGAGCGGCAGGAGGAAATGCGGCGCGATGCCCAGGTGACCGAGCCAACCGTCGATCTCCGTCGAGAGGTCGTTCCAGGTGTCCGTGTAGCCGAACAGCCCGAGGTTGCCGCCGGTGAGACCGTCCCAGTTGTCGGCGATGTAGCGCACGATCTCGCTGAACGCGAGAGTCGAGATCGCGAAGTAGTCGGCCCGCAGGCGGAGCGACGGGAGGCCGACGAGGATCGCCGCGGCGGCGGCCGTCCCGAGACCCGCGAGGATGGCGAGCCAGAACGACACGCCCGACTTCACGACGAGGATCCCCATCGTGTACGAGCCGACCGCCATGAACCCGGCCTGGCCGAAGTTGAAGATCCCGGTCGTGCCGATGTTCAACTGGACCCCGAGCGCGAACACGCCGTACGTCGTCGCCAGCACGCCGACGTTGATCCAGAAGTCCTGGTTCTTGAGGAACTCGAACGTGACGGCGAGCACGGCAGCGGTCACCGCTCGACGCTCCTCGCCCGGCCGAACAGCCCCTGCGGTCGCACGAGCAGCACGAGGATCAGCACGGCGAACCCGACCGCGACCTTCATCGACGGGTTGATCACGAGCGTCGACCATTCCTGCGCGACGCCGATCAACATGCCCCCTGCGAGCGCGCCGTACGCGTTGCCGATCCCGCCGACGACCACCGCGGCGAAGATGCTGAGGATCAGCGTGAACCCGAGCTGCGGGTTGACGGTGCCCGCCGGGAGCGCGTAGATGATCCCGGCGAGCCCCGCGAGCCCGCCGCTGATCGCCCACGTGACGAGCACGATCCGGTCCGTGTCGATCCCCGTCGTCTCGGACAGCTCGATGCTGTCCGCGAGCGCGCGCATCTGGCGCCCGAGCGACGTGTAGCGGAGCCCGATCGCGACGAGCGCGATCGCCGCGAGCCCGACGAGCGTCACGATCAGCTCGGTCCGCCCGATCCGCAGCCCGAGGATCGTCACGCCCGCGGTGACGTCGGCCCCGCTGGCGCGGTCCTCGGGTCCCGCGACGAACGAGATCGTGTAGCGCATCACGTACGCGAGCCCCAGCGCGAGGAGGAGGAGCTGCAGCTCGCCGACCCGCTTGCGCCTGACCGGGCGCCAGAGCACGACCTCGAGGGAGAGGGCGAGCCCAGCGGTGACGACGACGCCGACCACGGCGGAGACGACGAGCGGCAGGCCGAGCGCGTTCGCCGCGATCAGCATGTACGCGCCGAACGTGAGGAACTCGCCGTGCGCGAAGTTCACGAGCCGGAGGACCCCGAAGATCAGGGTCAGCCCGACGGCGCCGAGCGCGAAGTAGTTCCCGGCGACGATCCCGTTGAGCGTCGCCTGGGCGAGCTCGTGCCAGCCCTCCCGGATGCCGAGCCAGAGGGCGACGAGCGCGATGACGACCCCGAGCGCAGCCAGGGGATGGCGTCGCACCACGGAGACGCCCGCGGCGAGCGGCCCGGGGCGCGGATCGGTGTCGAGGGCGTACGAGCTCTCTGACATGTCAGCGCCGATTCAACGCGGGCGGTCCCGCGTCGTCAAGCAGGTAGTCCGCTACCGCCCCAGATACGCCTTGCGCAGGCCCTCGTTCGCGAGCAGCTCCGCCGCGCGGCCCTCGAGCACGATCCGACCGGTGGAGAGGACGTAGCCCCGGTCGGCGATCGAGAGCGAGACGTTCGCGTTCTGCTCGACGATGAGCATCGCGACGCCTGCCTGGTTGACCTGCTGGATGATCTCGAAGCTCCGCTCGACGAGGATCGGCGCCAGCCCCATCGACGGCTCGTCCATCAGCAGGAGCTTTGGCTTCGACATGAGCGCCCGCCCCATCGCGACCATCTGCTGCTCGCCGCCGGAGAGAGTGCCCGCGAGCTGGCTCCGCCGCTCGTAGAGCAGCGGGAACAGCGTGTACACGCGCTCGAACTCCTCCTTCAGGTCGGCGCGAGGACGCAGGTAGGCGCCCATCTCGAGGTTCTCGAGCACGGTCATCGGCCCGAACAGCCTCCGGTTCTCCGGCACGATCGCGAGCCCGCGCCGGATGCGGTACGCGGTCGGGAGCCCCGTGACGTCCTCGCCCGCGAGCCGCACGACGCCCGTGCGCGGCCTGACGAGCCCCAGGATCGTCTTGAGCGTCGTCGACTTGCCCGACGCGTTCCCGCCGAGCAGGCAGACGAGCTCGCCCTCGCCGACCTTCAGGTTGGAGTCCTCGAGGATGTGGATCTGCCCGTAGTAGGTGTTCACCCCGTCGAGCTCGAGGAGGGGAGCAGGGTCGCCGTTCGTGCTCATTTGCGCGCCATCCCGCCGGTGCCCAGATAGGCCTCGACGACACGCGGGTCGGTGGCGACCGCGCCGAAGGTGCCCTCGGCGATCTTGACGCCGTGGTCGAGGGCGACCACCCGGTCGGAGATGCCCTCGACGACGTGCATGTCGTGCTCGATCACGAGGATCGTGTAGCCGCCCTCCCCGCGGAGCTGGCCGATCAGCTCCGTGATCTCCTGCGTCTCCCGCGGGTTCATCCCCGCTGCGGGCTCGTCGAGCAGGAGAAGCCTGGGGTTCGTCGCCGTCGCGCGGGCGATCTCCAGCCGGCGCCGGTTCGCGTAGGAGAGCGAGTACGCGGGCTGGTCCCAGCGGTAGCCCATCAGCCGCTCGCCGAAGAACGCGAGCCGCTCCTCCGCGAGCGCGCGGATCTCGCGCTCCTCACGGCGCTGGCCGGGCGTGCGGAGCATGGCCCTGAGCACGCCCGCGCGCGTGTGGCCGTATGCGGCCGCCATCACGTTCTCCCGCACGGTCATGTTCAGGAAGAGCCGCAGCGTCTGGAACGTGCGGGCGATCCCCTTGCGCGTGATCTTGTGGGGCTCGAGGCCGCTGATGCTCTCACCCGCGAACCGGATGTCGCCCTCGGTCGGCTCGTAGATGCCGGTGACGAGGTTGAACAGCGTCGTCTTGCCCGCGCCGTTCGGCCCGATCACGCTCACGATCTCGCCCTCGTCGACGTGGAGGTCGAGCTTCGACACGCACGCGAGACCGCCGAACGACATCGAGACCTTCTCGAGTTCGAGCAACGGTGTGCCGGTCACACGATCTCCACTCGACGTTCGCCGAGGAGCCCGGCGGGTCGCGCGATCATCGTCGCGATGAGGATCGCCCCGAGCACGACGTACCGGGTCGAGGAGGGGTCGGGGAGCATGACGTTCTCCCACACGAACGAGGCGAGCACGAGCACGGGCACGAGCAAGACGATGCGAAGCCGGTCCCGCACCAGGGTGAGCAGGAGCACTGATGCGACCAGACCCACGTAGCTCACGGGCTTGATCCACCCGGCCGGCTCGGTCGGCACCACGGTCCAGTGCGTGAGCGCGTCGCCGAGCCAGCCACCGCCCGGCGACGTCCCGTCCACCCAGGCGGAGTCGATCGCGCCCGCGACGAGGTGGATCGCGTAGCCGAGCACGGCCACGCCCACGAGCACGGCCGCCAGCCGCCGCGACAGGCGCAGCGTGCCGACGAGCCCGAGCAGGACGAGCGCGTAGAACACGTACTGGGCGTCGTTCGCGTCGCGGAGCGTCTCGAGCAGCACGCCGACCACGATCGCGCCGAGCACCACCCCCGCCTGCCGGCCGGCCCCGCCGAGGATGACCATCGTGTAGATCGTGATCAGGAGCGGGAACGCGAACGTCGTCGGGTAGACGCCGCCGTTGAGCGACGCGAAGAGCGAGCCGGTCAGCGCGGCAGTCGCGGCGCCGAACATGAACGCCATCAGCTTCAGCCAGTTCACCGGCATGCCCATGAGGTTGGCGGCGAGCGGGTCCTCCCGCGACGAGCGCCACGCGCGCCCCGTGCGGGAGTCGTTCACGAGGTGGAGCGCGACGTACACGACGACGAACACCGCGAGCGCGACGTAGAGATACGCGACGCTGAAGATCCCAAGGTGCGCGACGGGGAGCTCGCGGCCGAACGCGTTGAGCGGGTCGACCGTCGAGATGCCGCTCGCGCCGCCGAACAGATCGTGGCCGGAGACGTCGTCGCTGTTCGAGACGAACACGATGAACGCCTGGAAGAAGAACAGCGTGACGATCGCGAGGTAGTCGCCCACGAGCCGCCACGAGGGGAGTCCGACCAGCAGGCCGGCGATCGCCCCGATCACGACGACGATCGGGATCGCCAGGTACGAGGGCAGGTGGACGTCGAACTGGTCGGACGCGAGTGCCGCGTAGCCGTACGCGCCGACGCCGTAGAAGGCGACGTAGCCGAGGTCGAGCAGCCCGCCCCAGCCCACGACGACGTTGAGGCCGAGCGCGAGCAGCATGTAGAGGACGATGTCGAACGACACCCGCCGCACGTAGCCGCTCTCGAACACCACGGGCAGCAGCGAGACGAGCGCGGTGAACAGCACGAGCCAGGCCCACCACGGAACCGCGCGCAGCCGTTGCTCCGCGGCGCCGATCCGGCCCGAGCGCCGGACGACGCGCTCTCCGTGACGCGCCACCCATTCGTCGCGACCGACCGCCGGGCTCGTCGCGCCCTCGGACGCAGTCGCCTCCGCGGCGCCCTCGACGGGCCGGGTCAGCGCGTCGCTCTCGAGCCTGTCGTCCATGCTCCGCTCAGACCTTCTGGATGTCGGGCTTCCCGAAGAGGCCCTGGGGCCGGAACAGCATGAAGCCGATCAGGATCGCGAACACGACGAGGTCCGACCAGCGAGTCGTGATGTAGCCCTGCGTGTACGCCTCGGCGAAGCCGAGGAGGAGGCCGCCCGCCATCGCGCCGGGAATCGAGCCGATCCCGCCGATCACCGCCGCGGTGAACCCCTTCAGCCCGGCGAGAAAGCCGACCGTCACCGACACGGGCGCTCGCAGCGCGAACATCACGCCGGCGGCGCCCGCGAGCGCGCTCCCGAGCACGAACGCGAACACGATCACCCGGTCGATGTCGATGCCCATCATCGCGGCCGCCTCGCGGTCGATCGACGTCGCGCGCATCGCCTTGCCCGTCTTCGTCCGCGTGACGAGCAGCCAGAGCACGAGCATCAGCACGAACGCGGCGACGATCACGATGATCCGGATGAGCGAGACCTTCACGTTCCCGATGTCGATCCCCTTGAAGAACAGGTCGCCGTTCGCCATCGCGAACGTGTCGTAGTCGCGGAACTGCGCGCCGAACATCAGCTGCATCGAGTACGCGAGGAAGAACGAGACACCGAGCGCGCTGATCAGCGGCGCGATGCGAGGCGCATCGCGCAGCGGCCGGTACGCGAAGCGCTCGATCGCGACGCCGAGCATCGCGCAGCCCGCCATCGCCGACAGCGTCACGAGCACGAGCACGAGGTAGATCGAGAGCACGGGGTCGGAGGGGCCGCCGAGCAGCTGGAGCATGCCGAAGCCGATGAACGCGCCGACCATGAACACGTCGCCGTGCGCGAAGTTCAGGAGCTTCAAGATCCCGTAGACCATCGTGTACCCGAGCGCTATCAGCGCGTACACGCTGCCGAGCGTCAGCCCATTGACGGTGAGCTGGATGAACGTGTCCACGGGCCGCAGGAGTCTACGTCTGAACGACGGGCGGCCCGGTCAGCCGGGCCGCCCGCCGAGTTGCCGATTCGATCAGTTGACGACCTTGTACGACCCGTCCTTCTGGATCTGGAAGATCGTGAACTTCGCGTTCAGCGGATCGTGGGTCTTCGTCGAGAAGCGGAAGCTCCCGCCGAGGATCCAGTTCTTGATCCGCACCTTGCTCACCTGCTGAAGCACCTGGTTGCGCGTGATCGAGCCGTTCTTCGCCTTCACGCACGCCCGCTTGATCGCGTTCAGCGCGACCTGCGCTGCACCGTACGTGGGCGGGCCGAACGGACCGAGCGTGTCGCCAGGGTTGTCCTTCTTCCACGCCGCGATGACCGGCGCGTTGTACTTGTACTGGTCGACCGGGCCGGCGAAGTTCGAGACGTAGGAGCCCGGGACGTTGAAGTTGTCCTGGCTGACGGCTCCGTCGCTCGAGAACACGACCGCCTTCTTGCCCTGCTCGATCAGCTGCTGGGCGAACGTCTGCGCCTTCGCCGGCTGCTGCGTCGGGAAGAAGACGACGTCCGTGTCGCCCGGGATCTTGGTCACGAGCGACGAGAAGTCGCTCTGGTCGATCGAGACCGACTCGCGGATCGTCGTGGCCCCGAGCTTCCTGAGCGTCGCCTGCGTCGAGTTGGCGAGGCCGACGGTGTACGGCTCGCGGACATCGACGAGGACGACCTTCTTCGCCTTCAGTTCGTTGACCATGTACCGGGCGTCGGTCGGCCCCTGCACCGAGTCGTCGGGGACGACCCGGAAGAAGGCCGGCGACCCCTTCTTGTCCGCGCCCTTCGTGAGCGTGGTGTTCGTCGCCGACATGTTCACGGACGCCATCTTCGCGGCGAACAACGTGTCGGTCGTGGCGATCGCGGCACCGGACGTTGCCGGGCCGAGCACCGCCATCACACTCTGGTCGGCGAGGTACTTCTGTACGAGCGACGCCGCCAGCGCGTTGTCCAGCTGCTGGTCGCCCGCGACCAGCTGCACCTTGAGCCCCAGCTGAGGCCCGAGCCTCTTCGCCGCGAGCTTCGCCCACGACAGCTGCTCCTGCCCGAGGAAGCCGGCGTCACCCGTGAGCGGGGTGATGATCGCGAGCTTGATCGTCCCCTTGCAGCTCGTCGCCTGCGAGGCGGCCGTGGCCTGGGTCGCCGACGAGCCGGCGCCAGCCGTCGAGGCGAGAGCCGCCGCGACGAGGACCGCGAGAGAGAGCGCGAGCCCTGCGCGTCCCTTCATCCAGTGTTCCTCCTTGCTCGTGAGTGTGTTCAAGCTTGGACGTCGGAAACGGGTGATCGGTTGCTTCCCGATCGCCGGACGTGCCGCAGCGGCCCCGACGCCACCCGCACCGGCAACTGTCGCATCCCCCCGGTGACATGTCAACGCGCGCGGAAGAGTGCGGATTGCCGCCCCTCGCGCTCCCCACCGCATCGCTAGCGTGGCGCCGTGACCGCTGTCGTCGAGGCGATCGACCTCCACCGCACCTATCGCACGACCACAGGCACCTTCCGGAGGCGCTCGCTCGAGGTCGAGGCGGTGCGCGGCGTCAGCTTCGAGATCCACGAGGGCGAGCTGTTCGGGCTGCTCGGGCCGAACGGCGCCGGCAAGACGACGACGATCAAGATGCTGATCACACTGCTCCTCCCCACCTCGGGCGAGGCACGCGTCCTCGGGCACGACGTCGTCGAGGACGCGCAATGGGTACGCAAGCGGATCGGCTACGTGTTCGGCGGCGACCGCGGGCTCTACGAGCGCCTCTCCGCGCTCGACAACCTCCGCTACTTCGCCGAGCTGTACGGCGTCGACCCGCACCGGCAGCGGGCCCGGATCGCGGAGCTGCTCGAGCTCGTCGGGCTCGAAGGCCGCGAGAAGGAGCGGGTCGAGGGCTACTCGCGCGGGATGCGCCAGCGGCTCCACATCGCCCGCGGGCTTCTGCACGACCCGTCGGTGGTCTTCCTCGACGAGCCGACGATCGGCGTGGACCCCGTCGGCGCGCGGGAGCTCCGCTCGATGATCGCGAGCCTCAAGGCGGCGGGCAAGACGGTGCTCCTGACGACGCATTACATGTTCGAGGCGGATGCGCTGTGCGACCGGATCGCGGTCGTCGCGCGGGGGAAGATCGTCGCGGAGGGGACGCCGCGCGACCTCAAGCAGATCGTCACCGAGGGCGTCGTCGTCGAGATCGAGGTCTACGGGATCGAGGAGTCGGCCGTCGACACGCTCCGGCAGATCGAGGGCGTGACCTCGGTCGCGGTCGAGGACCAGGAGCAGGCGCAGGTCGTCGTCGTCCAGGCGGGCACCGGCCGCGAGCCGACGCAGGAGATCCTTGCCCGCCTGAACGGGATCTCGGTGGGTCGCGTCACGACCCGCGAGCCGACGCTCGAGGACGCGTACGTGGCGCTCGTCACGGAGCCCGGCGAGCCCACGCCCGTCTGACGGGCTTACAGAGCGCTTACCTGCGCGGACGGGTTCGCTAACGCGACGCTGGGACGATGCGCCCATGAGGGTGCGTCTCGTGGCCTTCGTGGCGCTCGCGTGGCTCGCCGCCGCGACGCCGGCGCTCGCCGCCGAGCGCACCGTCGACCGCGGGATCGTGCAGTCGGTCACGCCGACGGCGATCGTCCTGCGCGGCCTCGACGGGGTCGAGGTCGACGTGCCTCTCGGGCCGGGCACGCATTTTCGGCTCAACGGCCTCCCTGCGACCCTCGCGGACATCCGGCCGGGCTTCGTCGCCGAGGCGGTCCGGGACGGTTCGCAACCCACCGCTCTCCGCGTGCGCGCGTTCGGCCGCATCGCGGCGGCCGAGCGAGGCCGCCTGGTCGGCGTGCGGGCCGACTGGCTCGTCGTGCGCACCGAGGCGGGGCGCACGAGGATCGCCCTCACTGCCGACACGGTGGTGCGGCGCGCGGGGCGGGTCGTCCCGCGGCGCACCCTCCGGGTGGGGCAGCGCGTTGCGGTCGTCCGCGCCGAGGACGGCTCCGCCCAGGTTGTCCGAATCCTGCAGGCGACGGCCTGATGCCCGGCGGCGGCACGATCTTGCTCGTCGAGGACGAGGAGGACATCGCCGCCCTCGTGCGGGCGTACCTCGAGCGGGACGGCTTCCGCGTCCTCTGGGCCATGCGCGGCACGGAAGGGCTCGCGGAGCTCGAGCGCAACGACGTCCGGCTCGCGATCCTCGACCTCCAGCTGCCGGACGCCGACGGGTTCGACATCTGCCGCGCGATCCGCACGTCGTCGAGGCTGCCGGTGGTGATGCTCACCGCGCGCGACGAGGAGGTCGACCGGGTCACGGGGCTCGAGCTCGGCGCGGACGACTACGTCACGAAGCCCTTCTCCCCGCGCGAGCTGACGGCGCGTGTCCGGGCGGTGCTGCGCCGCGTCGAGCCCGACGAGACCGACGACCGTCTGCGGGCCGGCGACGTCGAGCTCGACCGGAAGGCGCGCACCGCGACCGTGGCCGGAGCGGAGGTCGAGCTGACCGGCCGCGAGTTCGATCTCCTCTGGCACCTCGCGGCGCGACCGGGGATCGTCGTCACGCGCTCGCAGCTCCTCGACCGCGTCTGGGGGATCGAGTTCCCCGGCGGGACGCGCACGGTCGACGTCCACGTCGGGCAGCTCCGCCGGAAGCTCGGGCGGCCGAAGCTGATCCGGACAGTGCGGGGGACGGGCTACAAGGTCGTGACGTGACTCTCCGCTCGCGGCTGTTCGTGGGCATCGCGGGCACGGTGCTCGTGTCGCTCGTCGTGACGGTGGTCGCCGGGGCGCTCCTCACGCGCCGCTCGCTCGAAGCGACGGCGGTCGACGCCCTGGAACGGCAGGTCGAGCTCATCGCGGCGCAGCGGCGCGAGGATCCGTCACGCGGCGTGGACGACGAGCTCGGCCGGTTCCTCGCGACCGACGAGCAGCGCCTCGCGATCCTGACGCCGGCCCAGGCAGACCTTCTCCTGCCGGACGCGGCGGCCGGGCGCCTAGGGCGCGAGAAGGCCGCGAGGGGGTCGCTCGACGTGCGCGGCACGCGCTTCCTCTTCGCAGCGCGCCGGAGCGGCGGCGAGGCGATCGTCCTCCTGCGCCCGGCGTCCAGCCAGCAGGCGGACTGGCTCCCGTTCGTGCTCGGGCTCGGCGTCGCGGGGCTCGTCGGCGCCGCGCTCGCCGCCGCCGTCGCCCTGCTCCTCTCGCGCGCCGTCGCGCGCCCGGTCGCGCGTGTCTCCGACGCGAGCCGATCGCTCGCGAGCGGGGAGTCGCCCACGCCCGTGCCCGTGGCAGGCCCGGCGGAGGTGGCGACGCTCGCCGCGTCGTTCAACCATCTCGCGCAGGAGCTTCGCCGCACGCAGGACGCCGAGCGCTCCTTCCTCCTCTCCGTCAGCCACGAGCTGAAGACGCCGCTCACCGCGATCCGCGGCCACGCCGAGGCGCTCCAGGACGGCGTGCTCGAGCCTGCCCCGACGGGGGTCGTCATCGAACGCGAGTCCAGGCGCCTCGAACGGCTCGTCGGCGACCTGCTCGACCTGGCGAGATTGCGGCGACGCGCCTTCTCGGTGCGCGCGGAGCCCGTCGACCTCGAGGAGACCGCGCTCTCGGCGTTCGAGCGACACGAGCAGGCGGCTTGGTCGTTCGGCGTCGAGCTCCAGGTGCTCGCGGAGCCGAGCGCCGTCGCGACGGGCGACCCGGATCGGCTGCTCCAGGCCCTTTCGAACCTCGTCGAGAACGCGCTGCGCTCGACGCCGCGCGGCGGCACCGTGCGAATCGTCGCGCGGCCCGGTCGGCTCGAGGTCCTCGACGACGGGCCCGGGCTCGCAGCCGCCGACCTCGCACGCGCCTTCGAGCGCTTCTACCTCTACGACCGCTACGAAGGCGAGCGAAGGGTCGGGACGGGCCTCGGGCTCGCGATCGTGCGCGAGCTCGTGGAGGCGATGGACGGCTCGACGGAGGTGCGGAGCGAGCCGGGTGCGGGCGCGACGTTCACGATCGAGCTTCCCCTGCCGCCCGGCGCGGGAACGCCGGCCGAGGCGGCGGCGCCACCGGCGTTCGTGCGTGTCACGCGGACCCGCTCGCCCGAGCAGTAGCGGCGCCTCCGTCGTCGACCCGGGAGTACGCTCGCCGCGGTGGAGATCGAGCTCGTCATCGCCCGGGACGAGGAGGACGCTGCGCGCCGTGCGGCCGAATTGCTCGCGGCAGCCGCCGAGCGGGGCGGCCATCTGGCGCTCTCGGGCGGCTCCACCCCGCGGCGGGCCTACGAGCTCGCGGCGGAGCTCGTGCGCGACTGGAGCCGCGTCGACGCGTGGCTCGGGGACGAGCGTTGCGTGCCGGCGACCGACGAGCGCTCCAACGTCGGCCTCGTCCGGCACGCGCTCGCCGCGCGCGCCCTCGTCCCGCCGAGGGTCCACCCCGTCGACACGTCCCTCCCCCCGGCACGCGCGGCGGCGGCGTACGACGCCGAGCTCGAGGGCATCGAGCTCGCGCTCGCCCTCCAGGGCATCGGGCCCGACGGCCACACAGCGTCGCTGTACCCGTATGCGCCGGCGCTCGACGTGAGCGACGCGCGAGCCGTCGCCGCGCCCGCGGAGCTCGAGCCGTGGGTCGACCGAGTGACGATGACGGTGCCGATGCTCTGCTCGGCCCGCGAGGTGCTCTTCCTCGTCGTGGGCGCGAACAAGGCGGAGGCGGCACGGCGGGCTTTTGCCGAGCCACCGTCCCAGGCGACGCCTGCGTCGCTCGTGCGCTCACGCTCCGGCAGGACGGTGGTGATCCTCGACCCTGCCGCCGCCGAGCACGTGCGATAATCGGGAGCTCGTGCACGGGGACCAGCTCGGAAACCGCCGAACCGCGTCGGCGAGAGGACGGCCGCGCCCATGAACGACGGAGCCATCGCGATCGCCAAGGCCGAGAGCCACGGCGTCGAGATCATCTCGCTCGAGGGTGACCTCGACCTGACCAACGCGAATCTCGTGCGCGAGGCGGTCGAGGCGACGAGATCGGAGACTGTAGTGCTCGACCTCTCGGCCGTGACGTTTCTCGACAGCATGGCGATCAGCACCCTGGAGGGCGGCCACCGGAGGCTCGCCTCCGAGGATCGGTCGCTCGTCGTGGTCTCACCGCCGGCCACACCGTCGACCTGGACGCTGCGCGTCACGGGGATCGACGACGGCGTCGTCTGCGAGTCGCTCGACGACGCGCTGCTCGCGGCGCTCGCGCGCCACACCGCCGCGTAGCAGCACGTTTCCGAACCAGCTCGGGCGTCACCGGCGCTACGGGAGGGGTCGCTCGAGCTCCGCGCCGGCCGGGGTGCTGCTCTTCGAGCGCGGCGCCGGGGAGGCGCCTGTTCAACGCGACGCTCGAGCCCGACGAGGCCGTGATCCTGTCGCCGCCCCGCCGTCTCCGCCGACACCCTCGAGGAGGAACCAGCGAAAGCCGTAGGGCGCGAGCGTGAACGCCCGCGTGTCCCCGGACACGACGTCGTAGCGCCGGTCGGCGAAGACCTCGGACGTCCGGGCGTCCGCTCCGAGGTCGAGCACGACGTCCCGCGCCTCACGATCGAGGTTGTGGGTCGCGACGAGCGAGCCGCCGCGCCCGTCCCAGCGGTGCGCGAAGACGGCGTCGTCCCCCGTCTCGAGTGGCACGGCGGTTCCTCCCTCGATCCCCACCGCGCGACGGGCAGCGAGCGCCACCTGCGTCCAGTGGAGCAGCGAGTCGGCGTCACGTCCCTGCTCCCAGACGCTCGCGTCGCGGCGTCCCGACTCGCGGACGGGCCGCACGAGCCTCGTCTCCCGCGCGGACGAGAACCCGGCGTTCCAGCCCGACGACCACCGCATCGGGACGCGGACGCTCAGCCGACCGGGCAGCGAGAGGTCCTCTTCGATCCCGATCTCGTCGCCGTAGAGGAGCACCGGCGTCCCGGGCAGCGACAGGAGCAGGCTCAGCGCGAGACGCATCCGCAGCGGGTCGTGACCGAGCAACGAGGCCGTCCGGAGCCGCGTCCCGCGGCCGTAGATCTGCATCTCGGGCTCGGGAGCGAGCTCGCAGAGCACGTCCTCGCGCTCGTCCTCGGCGAGCTTTTCGAACGTGAGCTCCTCGTGCGAGCGGAGGAACGTGAACCACTGGCAGCCGGGCGGCGGCGCCGACACGTCCACCAGCGCGTTCTGCAAGGACCGGGCGCTCCGCCGTGCGAGCGCGAGCCACGCGCAGTTGTTCAGGTGGAAGTGGAAGAGGCCGTGGAACTCGTCGCCGTCGCCGAAGAACGGCATCTGCTCCGCCGGCGGGAACTGGGCCTCGCCGACGAACAGGACGTCGGAGCGAAGCTCCTCCGCGAAGCTCCGCCAGCGCCGGAAGATCTCGTGGGGGTCGTCCATCCGCCGCCCCCACCCGGTCTGCTCGATCACGAACGACGCCGAGTCGACGCGGAACCCCGACACGCCGTGCCCGAGCCAGAAGGCGATGATCCGCTCCATCTCCGTCCGCACGGCGGGGTTCCCGTGGTCGAGGTCGGGCTGGAACTCGTAGTAGCGGTGGAGGAAATACCGCTGCGCGGCGTCGTCGTACGCCCAGTTTCCGTCGACCTCTCCCGGGAAGACGATCCTCTCCGGCTCGGCCAGGGGCTCGTCCGACCAGATGTAGTAGCGCCCGTGCGGCGAGTCGGGCGCCTGGCGTGCGGCGAGGAACCACGGATGCTCGTCGGAGGTGTGATTGACGACGAGGTCGAGGACGATCCGCAGGCCGCGCCCGTCGCAGTCGCGGACGAGTGCGTCGAAGTCCTCGAGCGTCCCGATGCGAGGGTCGATCGCGCAGTGGTCGGTCACGTCGTACCCGTCGTCTCTGTGGGGCGAGGCGTAGAGCGGCAGCAGCCAGAGGCAGGTGACCCCGAGCTCCTGGAGGTAGTCGAGCCGGCGGCGAAGCCCGGCGATGTCGCCGACGCCGTCGCCGTCGGAGTCGTCGAAGATCGCGACGTCGAGGCAATAGACGATCGCCGACTCCCACCAGCGAGGACTGCCGGGCGGCTCCACGGCGGTTCGATTGCCTCTTCCGGCGAGGCGCAAACGCATTCACACGGGTACCGAGCCGGGAAGCGAAGCGCACACCACCCGACGAGACTCGCGAGCAGCAGGCGCGCCGCACCGCGTTCGAGTGCCGGTCGAACGTTCAGCTGCCGCGGGCGTCGGCGAGCCGCGCCTCCGCCTCGGCGACTCGCGCGCGCGCCTGCTCGGCGGCGTCGTGTGCCTTGCGCGCCTCCCGCTCGGCCGCGCTGGCCGCGCGCTGGAGGTCTCGGGCCTCGTCCCGCGCTGCCGCGAGCGCCTTCCGCGCCCGCTCGACCGCGCGCCGGTCGACCTTTGGCCTCTCCTTCTCCTTCCGGGCTCGGGAGCGCGGGGAGGCGGGCGACGCGCCGGCCATCGCCCCGAAGCCGCTCGACTCGACCGGCTGCGTGAGCGTGCCCGCGGCGAGCAGCTCGGGATCGCTCGCCGCAGCTGCGCGCAACGTGCCGGCGACCTGCTGCAACGTCGCCTCCACCGAGCGCCCCTCCCCCTCGAGGAGGCGGCGTGCGGCGGCGGTGAGCCGCTCGAGCGCCTCGCGGAACGCCGCATCCGCACCCTCCCTTCCCGCCTTGATCCCCTTGGCCGCGCCGACGAGCTCCCGCACGTCCGCGCGCTCGTCGCGAGCGAGCATGTTGACGACCCACGCCGCGAGCACGGGCTTGCGCAGCGCGGCGACCTCCGCTGCCTTCTCCCGCTGCCCGTTCTGCCGGAGCTCGCGGGCACGCGCGTCTCGCGCAGCCGTGAACTCGTCGAGCGGAAGCCCGTAGAGCCTCTCCGCCTCGGCGTCCGCCACCTCGGGAGAGTATCCCGGACGATCTCGAGCCGAGAGGTTTTTGGACCACCCGAGCGGGTACCTCCCGGGTCCCAGCGACGAAAGGAGGACCGCGTGGCCGAGATCACGACACCGCGCGACCTGTTCCTGCACGAGCTCGGCGACATCATGTACGTCGAGCAGAAGCTCTCCACCGAGGTGCTTCCGAAGCTCATCTCGGAGGTCACAGACGAGGAGTTCCGGGAGACGCTCGAGGAGCACCTCGAGCAGACGAAGGGGCATCTCGCGAACGTCGAGAAGGTCTTCGCCGAGCTCGACGAGACGCCGCACGCGGAGCCGTGCATCGGGTTCGAGGGCCTCAAGGCGGAGCACGACAAGCTCCTGGGCGAGGCCTCCTCGCAGCTCGTCGACTCGATCGACCTCGGAGCGGCGGCGCGCACCGAGTGCTACGAGATCGCCGCATACGAGGGCCTGCGCCGGATGGCGAAGGCGATGGGCGAGGACAAGGCAGTCGACCTCCTCGACAAGAACCTCGCGGAGGAGAAGGACGCGCTCCAGCTCGTCGAGAAGATCGCGACGCGCGTCAGCAAGGAGAGCGCCAAGGCGCTCGCCTGAGAGAGCGGCGAGCCGTGCGTGCCGCGCGCGGGCGCGGCACGCACGCACGCCTCACCGTTCGCCGGCCCCCTGCGCGCGCCGCTCCGTCTCGGCGTTGAGCTCGCCGCCGAAGAGGAGCGAGAGGCCGGCGAGCCAGAGCCAGATCAGCGTCACGATCACCGCTCCGAGCGTTCCCCACGTCTTGTCGTACGTCCCGAAGTGGGCGGTGTAGAACGAGAACGCGCTCGAGACGACGAGCCAGACGACGACCGCCACGACGGAGCCGGGGCTGATCAGCTGCCAGCGACGGTGCTCGACGTCCGGGCCGAGATAGAGCACGACGGCGAACGCGAAGAGCAGCCCCGCGATCAGGATCGGCCACTGGCCGATCCACCACGCCAGCTCGACGGGCCTGCGGGCATCGAGCGCGGAGCCGAGCCACGCCTGGAGATGCGGCCCCATCACGAGGAGCGTCCCGGCGAGGAGAGCAGCAGCACCGACGAAGACGGCCATCACGACCGCCACGAGCCGGCTTCGGACGAAGCCGCGGCTGTCCTCCCGGTCGTACGCGACGTTGAGCGCGGAGATCACCGTGCTCATCGCGTTCGACGCCGACCACAGCGCGAGCCCGAGGCCGACGAGGGCCAGGGTGAGGCCGGTCGACGATCGCTGGCTGAGGTGGCGGAGGCTGTTCCCGAAGAGGTCGGCCGCGTCCGACGGTGCGATCTCGGTGAGCCGGGCGACGAGGTGCGCGATCGTCGACTCGTCGGCGACGAGCGTGAACACGCCGAGGAGGAGCAGCAGGGCCGAGGGGATCGCGAAGAACGCGCTGTACGCAAGGGCGGAGGCCATCATCGGCACGTTGTCGTCGACGGACTCCTTGACGGCGCTAACGGCGATCTCGCGCCACTCGCCGAGCGACAGGTCGCGAAGGCGCCGTGCGCCGCCTCGGTTGCCGGCCCCACGATCGCCGGGCCGGAGGACCGACGCGTCAGCCTGCGTCGGCATCGTCCGCGCCGTCGGGGTAGTCCGCCTCGAGCGGATGCTCGTCGTCGCCCTGTGGGCCGGGATCGGGCTCGCCGGGAGGCGGCTGCGGCGCCGGCACCGGGTCCGGGCTCGGCGCGGGCTCCGGCACGTCGGGCGGGGAGGGGTCGGGCTGCGGTTGCGTCGGTTCGCTCACGGTCGCTCCTCACTCTCGGGGTCACGCCACGTGTACCCGGGTGGCCGTGCTTTCGAACGCTCGTCGCGGGGGTTGGCCGGGTGCGGTTCCGGGTATCGAGCGGAGAGCGCCATTCGACCGGGAGGAACGGAGATGACGAACGGAGCGGCCGACCGCGGTGTCTTCGGCATCGGGCTCGGCGGGATCCTCGTGATCGTCGGCATCGTGCTGGCGATCGTCTGGAGTGTCTGGATCGGGATCATCATCGCGCTCGTCGGACTGCTCGCCTTCGGCGGGTTCGCCAAGGGCAAGTGGTACTGAGCCCGGGCTAGCGGTCGAGCAAGGCAACCGGCGGTTGTCCGTACCCCCGGCGGCACCCCGCCATCGATAGCGTGGACCCGTGTCGTTCAGGCTCTTCTGGATGGGCTGGCTCTTCCACATGAAGACCCTCACGAACTCGCTCTTCTTCGTGCTCGTGTCGGTCCTCCAGCCCGTCATCTTCGCCTCGATCGCCTTCTTCATGGTCGACACCGGGAGCCAGTCGGGGACCGGGACGCTTCTCTACGTCTCGCTCGGCGCCGGCCTGATGGGCGTCTGGTCGGCGACGCTCTTCGGCTCGGGCGGCGCGATCCAGTGGCAGCGGTGGCAGGGGACGCTCGAGCTGATGGTCGGCGCGCCCCCGCCGTTCGTCGCCGTCCTGCTGCCGCTCACCGTCGCGACCGCGACGCTCGGCCTCTACTCGATCCTGGCGACGCTGGTCTGGGGCCGCATCTTCTTCGGCGCGCCGCTCGACTTCGCGCACCCGTTCCAGCTGGCGATCGCGCTGCCGACGACGATCCTCAGCCTCGGCATGCTCGGGCTCCTGCTCGCGTCGACCTTCGTGCTGTACCGGCACGCGAACGCCTTCTCGAACCTGCTCGAGTATCCGGTCTGGCTGATCACGGGGCTGCTCGTGCCGCTGTCGCTGCTCCCCGGCTGGGTCGGTCCCCTCGCGTGGATCCTCTCGCCGACGTGGGGCATGCGTGCGATTCGGGACGCCGCGTTCGGCGGGAACGCCTGGCCGGAGATCGCGCTCTGCGCCGCCCTCGGCATCGTGTACGTGCTGCTCGGCGCGCTCGCCTTGCGGAACTTCGAGCGGCTGGCCCGCGACCGAGCAACGCTCTCGCTGACGTGAGCGCCACCGCCCGCGTGTTCTTCGTCGGGGGCGTGATCTCGTATCGCGCGCTGTTCAACTGGATCAACCCGGGCACGTACCTGACCACGATGCTCGGGGCGCCGCTGTTCCAGATCCTCTTCTTCACGTACCTGGGCCGGTACGCCGGGTCGCAGGACGACGACTTCTTCATCGTCGGGAACGCGATCCAGGTCTCGGCCCAGGCGGGGATCTACGGGATGACGATGGGGATCGCCAACGAGCGGCAGTACGGCACCCTCCAGCCGCTGCTCGCCACGCCGGCCAACAGGCTCGCGATGTTCTCGGGCAGGGCGCTGCCGTTCATCGCGAACGGGCTGATCGTCTCGACGTTCGGCTTCTGCGTCGCCTGGCTCTTTCTCGACTTCAGCCCTGCGCCGGGCAGCATCCCGCCGCTCGCGGTCGCGGTGGTGATCACGACGTGCTCGTGCGTGGCGCTCGGGATGGTGATCGGCTCGATCGGGCTCAGGGCGCGCGACGTGTTCTTCGGCGCGAACCTCGTCTACTTCCTGATGCTCCTCGTCTGCGGCGTCAACATCGCGAACGAGGATCTGCCGAACTGGCTCGGCGCGATCGGGCGCTGTCTCCCGCTCACGCACGGGATCGAGGCGGCACGCGAGATCGTGGCGGGCTCGTCGCTCTCGGACGTCTCCGGGCTGCTCGCGACCGAGGCGCTGATCGGGCTCCTCTACGCGACCGCGGCGTACACCCTGTTCCGCGTGTTCGAGGCCGAGGGCCGCCGCCGTGCGTCGCTCGAGACGTATTGACCAGCGAGAAGGAGGCCACCACCGATGAGCGCAGTCTGCTCACACGTCGACACGATCGAGGTGACCGAGCTCCCCGACCGGATCGACGGCTGCGAGGAGTGTCTGAAGACCGGGAGCCGCTGGGTGCACCTGCGGATGTGCACGAGCTGCGGCAAGATCGGCTGCTGCGACTCGTCGCCGAACCGCCACGCCAGCCGGCACGCGGCGGAGGAAAGCCACCCGATCGCCCGCTCCGCAGAGCCCGGCGAGGACTGGAGCTGGTGCTTCGTCGACGAGGTCTTCCTGCGCGTGGGTCATGACGCTGCCTGAGCTGCACCTCGCAGACTGGAGGCCGACCAAGGACACGCTCCACCTGTACGCGCAGATCGTCGGCAAGATCCGGCTCGCGACCACGCCGGCCCGCAACCACTGGTGGAACGCGGCGCTCTACCGACGTTCGCGGTCTCACGACGCGTCGCCTTCGTCACCGCGGCACGACGTTCGAGATCACGATCGACTTCCTGGACGACGCGCTCGTCGTCTCGACCGCCGACGGCCGCACCCGTGCGTTTGGGCTCGACGGGCTGTCGGTCGCGGACTTCGATGCCCGCATCCATGCCGTGCTCGACGAGCTCGGGGTCGACGTCGAGATCGAGGAGGTGCCTTTCGGCGTGCCGATGACGACGCCGTTCCCCGAGGACCGCGAGCACGCAGCCTGGGACGGCGAGGCGGTGCGGCGGTTCGGCCGCGTCCTCGACTGGTCGGACTCGGTCCTCGAGGAGTTCAGCGGCTGGTTCAGCGGCAAGACGAGCCCCGTTCACGTCTTCTGGCACAGCTTCGACCTCGCCGTGACGCGCTTCTCCGGGCGGCGCGCGCCACCGGGCGCGGGCGATCCGGTCAGCAGCGAGGCCTACTCCCACGAGGTGATCTCGTTCGGGTTCTGGCCGGGCGACGACAACCTCGGCGACGCCGCCTATTACTCCTACACCGCCCCAGAGCTGGAGGGATTGCGCGACCAACCGCTCCCGGTCGGCGCCTGGCACGCCTCCGGCACGGGCTCGCTCGCCGTGCTTCCCTACGAGACCGTCCGTCTGGCAAGGGATGCCCGGACGACGCTTCTCGCCTTCTGCCAGGCCGCCTACGAGGCCGGCGCCCGCCTCGCCGACTGGGATACGACCGACTTCTCGTCGCGTTGGTGCCCGACACCGGCTCAGCTGGAGCAGCTCCAGGCATCCGCAGCCTCCGACCTCGGCCGCCCTCCGCCGACACGCTGAGCCGACTGCCCGGCAGAAAGTAGGGTCGTCTTCGTGGAGACGGGTCTCGCCGGGCTGGGTGTCGTCGTCACCGGCGCCTCCGGCGGGATCGGCGCCGCGTGTGCGCGCGCGTTCGCCGCCGAAGGCGCGCGCGTGCTCGTCCACTTCCACCGCGGCGCGGAGCGCGCCCGCGCGCTCGCGACGGAGCTCGGCGATGCGCCCGTCGCGCAGGCCGACCTGACGCTCGAGGCGGACGCCGACAGGCTCTTCCGGGACGCACGCGAGACGCTGGGCCGCCTCGACGTCTGCGCGGCCGTCGCGGGCGTCTACCCGTCGGGGGACGTGCCCGTCTGGGAGCTCGACCTCGAGCGCTTCGAGCGGACGATCCGCGAGAACCTCACCGCGACGTTCCTCACGGCACGCGGCTTCCTCCGCGAGCTCGCACCGGCCGGTACTGGGGCGCTCGTCCTCGTCGGCTCGACCGCCGGCCGCTTCGGCGAGGCAGGCCACGCGGACTACGCGGCCGCGAAGGCGGCGATCCAGGGCGGCCTGCTCCTCTCGCTGAAGAACGAGGCGGCGCGGCTCGGGCCGGGCGTGCGCGTCAACGCGGTGGCGCCCGGCTGGACGGAGTCGCCGATGACCCGCGGCCTGCTCGAGCCCGACGACGTCCGCCGGATCACGAGGACCATGCCGCTGCGCAAGGTGGCGACGCCCGAGGACGTCGCCGCGCAGGTCGTCGTGCTCGCCTCGGAGCGCCTCTCCGGGCACGTCACCGGCGAGCTCGTGACCGTGGCCGGCGGTATGGAAGGCCGCGTCCTGCACGCGGACTGAGCGCATGAGAAGGGGCGGCCATCGCCGCCCCGTTCTCGAACTCCGCGGCCACGGAATTGATTGCCGTCAGTTCCCGACCAGGAGCTACGACTGCTATCGGCATCACCGCGCAGGGCTTGAGCGCTCGGGCTGGTCGCATTCCCACCGAAAAGGGGTATGGGCCGGCCCGTCGCGATGCCGATAGTCGTCAGGCTCGGTCGACGCGCAGAGCGCGAGGCCGGGCGCGGCGCCCTGGATCTCGGGGGGGCGCAATCGGCGGACGAGACGGGACACGGCGGCAGTTCCGTCCCGTCCGCGCGGACCCGGGGAGTCGTTCCCTGCCGTCTATCGTGCCTCTCCGTGAGCCGCTTCCTCGACCGCCTTCGGACCGGCCCTCCGCTCGTCGCCGACGGAGGGATGGGCGCGCTCTTGTCGGGCGCCGTCCAAGGCCTGCGCTGCCCGGAGGAGGCGAACATCCGCGCACCGGAGAGCGTGGTCGCGGTGCACACGGGCTACATCGCGGCGGGCGCGCAGCTGATCGAGACCAACACGTTCGGCGCCAACCGGCGCAAGCTCGCGCGGGTGATGCTCGACGACTCGTTCGAGGAGCTCAACTCCGCGGGCGTCCGCCTCGCGCGCGAGGCGAGAGAGGTTGCCGGTCGCGACGTGTTCGTCGCCGGCTCGATCGGGCCGCTCGGCGAGCTCGAGGTGTTCGACCCCGCCGAGCACGGGCCGTTGTACGCGGAGCAGGCCAGGGTGCTCGAGGGTCGCGGCGTCGACCTCTTCGTGGTCGAGACGTTCTTCGACCTGGACGAGCTCGTCGTCGCGGTCGAGGCCGTGCGCTCCGTCTCCTCGCTGCCGATCGTGGCCCTGCTCACGTTCGACGACGAGGCGGAGATCACCGGCGGGGTCGGCGCGCACGAGGCCGCCGCCCGCCTCGCGCGGCTCGACGTCGCGGCGATCGGGACGAACCACGGGGCGGGACCGACCGTCGCGCTGCGCGCGCTCCGGGAGATGAGCCAGGCCGGCGTGCCGCTCGCGGCCCTCCCGAACATCGGCCTCGCGAGCCTCGCGGGCCGGCGCATCGTCTACCCCCACTCGACGCCGGACTACTTCGCCGAGTTCGCGGTCCAGGCGGTGGAGCTCGGCGCGCGGATCGTCGGCGGCTGCTGCGGCACGACCCCCGCGCAGATCGAGGCGATCCGCGAGGCGTTCGAGGCGGGCAGGACGCCGAGCGCGAGCCTCCTGGTCGACGAGCCGTCGCTGCCCGTGCGCCCGTCCGTCGACGAGGGAGAAACCGGGCTCGCCCGGGCGTTCCGCGAGCAGTCGTGGGTCGTGTGCGTCGAGCTCGACCCACCGAAGGGCGGCTCCCTCGAGGGCCTGGTCGAGGCGACCCGCGAGCTGCACGCGTCGGGGAAGGTCGACGTCGTGGACGTCAACGACAACCCGATGGCGCGGGCGCGGATGAACGCGCTGATGACCTCGGCCGCGCTCCAGCGCGAGGTCGGGATCGAGACCATCCCGCACCTCACGCCGCGCGACACCACCGTGATGGGGCTCGAGGGCCTGCTCCTGGGAGCGCATGCCGAAGGCGTGCGCAACGTGCTCGCCGTGACCGGCGACCCGCCACACGTCGGCGACTACCCGGGCTCCCGCGGCGTCTACGAGGTGGACGCGATCGGGCTCGTCCAGCTCGTCTCGTCGCTGAACCGCGGCGAGGACTACGTCGGCAAGGGGCTCGACACGCCGACGTCGTTCTTCGTCGGCGTCGCGGTCAACCCGTCCGCAGCCGACCTCGAGCTCGAGCTCGGCCGCTTCCGCGCGAAGCTCGAGGCTGGCGCGCACTTCGCGATGACCCAGGCCCTCTTCGACCTCGAGCTCCTCGACCGCTTCGGCGACCGGCTCGGCGGCTGGCCCGTGCCCGTGCTGGTCGGCGTCTGGCCGCTGCGCAGCCACGCGATGGCGCTGCGGCTCCACAACGAGGTGCCGGGGATCTCCGTGCCGAGCGCGGTGCTCGACGCGCTCGAGGCGGCCGGGCCCGAGGCCCCGAAGGTCGGCCTCGAGCTCGCGCGAGAGCTCGTCGACGGGGCCCGCACCCGGGCGGCCGGGATCTACGTGATCCCGCCGTTCAAGCAGCCGGCCGCCGCACTCGAGCTCCTCGCCTGAGCGGGTAGCCGTCTTGCCCCGCGCGGCGGGGGTTGGCGGAGGCCGGGCACTGATCTAGGCTCCGCCCAGCGTTCGGAGGAGGCCGATGCATCGATCCGAAGACGCTGCGGCGCACCGCCCGGCACGGGCTGCTGCCGCGTGATCGGCCCCACCGAAGAGCCCGGCGCCCCGCCTGCGCTCGCGACCCGCGAGACGCATGCGCTCCACGAGCGTGCCCGTAAGTTCTTCGCGCTGCCCGCGAAGGCGCGCGCGCAGGAGAGCTTCATATTCGATGACGGGCCGCTGGCCGACGCCGGCGTCCGCGCGGCGCTCCGCGAGGCGTACGCGGGCAAGTGCGCGTACTGCGAGACGCCGCTCGGCGAGGAGGCGATGCGCGTCGACCGCTTCCGTCCCGCGAGCGGCGCGCTCGCGGTCGACGGGACGCTGAGCCCCGACCACTACTGGTGGCTCGCGTACACGTGGGAGAACCTCTACCCGAGCTGCGCCGAGTGCCAGAGCTTCAAGGGCGCGCGCTTCCCGGTGCGCGAGCCACGGGCCGAGCCCGAGACGACGGGAGAGGCGCTGCGGGCGGAACGCCCGCTCCTGCTGGAGCCCCGCCACGACGATCCGGAGCATCACCTCGTGTTCGCCGAGGACGGCTCCGTCGCGTCGAGCACCGACGAGGGCCGCGCGACGATCGAGATCCTCGGCCTGAACCGCGCGCAGCTCCTCGGCCTGCGGCAGGAGGCGCTCGCGGAGGTGCGTCGCGAGTGGGAGTCCGTCTCGGAGGCCACCGCGAAGGGCGGGCTCGACCCGGTCGCGTTCGACAGCCTGTTCGACCGGCGGCTCCCCTTCTCGGCGCTGCGGCGCCAGTTCCTCAACACCTGGGCGCATGGCCGACAGCGCGAGCTCGACCAGGTGCTCCAGGCGACGCCCCAGGGGCCGTCCTCGGTTGCCGAGGTGGCCGGCGACCTGCCGGTCGTGACCGCAGCCGAGCGCAAGCGGGTGAAGGGCGCGTTCGTGCAGGCACAGGTTGCGCAGGACTCGTACTCGCTGGCGGGAGACCAGAACGCCAGCGAGGACTACTTCCGGCGCACGCGCCGGATCGAGCGGATCGAGGTGCGGAATTTCAAGGTGATCCGCGAGCTCGACCTGACCCCCGCGAGCCTCGCGTCGACGACCGCGACGGCCCCGTGGCTGATGCTCCTCGGCGAGAACGGCTGCGGGAAGAGCTCGCTCCTCCAGGCGGTCGCGCTGACGTTGATGGGCGCTGCAGAGCGTGACGCGCTCGGGCTCGACGCATCGACGTACGTCAGCAACGGCACCCGGAGCGGCTGGGTCCGCGTCCACCTCGCCGGGAGCCCCGAGCCGCTCGAGCTCCGCTTCTCGCGCAACCGGAGCGCGTTCACGGGAGGCGAGGAGCCCAAGATGATCCTCCTCGCGTACGGCGCGACCCGCCTGCTGCCGCGCGCCGGCGAGCAGGCCCCGCCCCCGACCTCGTCGTGGGCGCGCGTCCGCAACCTGTTCGACCCGTTCTCGCCGATCGGCAACTCGACCGACTGGCTGCTGTCGCTCGACGATGCGACGTTCGAGGAGACCGCGCGCGCGTTGAAGGGCCTCCTGGATCTCGAGACGCGTGACCGCCTTGTGCGGAACCGGCGAGCGCGGCGGGTCGACGTCGAGGCGTTCGGGCTCCGCGTGCCGCTCGAGCACCTGAGCGACGGCTACCAGTCGGTCGTCGCGCTCGCGACCGACCTGATGATCTCGCTCCTGCGGCAGTGGCCGAGCGTCGAGGCAGCCGAGGGCACGGTGCTGATCGACGAGCTCGGCGCGCACTTGCATCCGCGCTGGCGGATGCGGATCGTCCCGAGCCTCCGCCAGGTGTTCCCGCGGGTGCAGTTCCTCTCCTCGACGCACGACCCGCTCTGCCTGCGCGGTCTGGGAGACGGCGAGGTGGTCGTCGTCCGGCGTGACCAGGCGGGCGGGGTCGAGGCCGTCACCGACCTTCCGTCGGTCGCGGGGTTGCGGGTCGACCAGCTCCTGACCTCCGAGCACTTCGGGCTCAACAGCACGATCGACCCCGAGCTCGACGCCCTGTTCGCGGAGTACTACCTCCTCAAGGCAAAGCCGCACCTCACGAGCGCCGAGCGGCGGCGGCGGAAGGAGCTCGAGGCGCGTCTCGACGGCCTCGACGTGATGGGCTCGACGCGCCGCGAGCGGATCGTGCTCGAGGCGGCAGACGACTTCCTCGCCAAGGCGGGCACGCTGGCCGACCCCGACGAGCGGCTCGCGCTCCAGCGCTCGACGAAGCGTCGCATCGCGAAGATCTGGGAGCAGGCGAGCGTCGGGAAGCCCGTCGGATGATCAGGGTCCGACTTCCCGAGCCGCCGCACGAGCTCGTCGACAAGGGCGCCGTCGAGCTGGAGAAGGCGCGGGCCCACTTCGGGAACGCCGCGAACGCCGGCAAGCCGTTCGCGTTCGGGGCGTACAAGCTCGGGCCGGTGAAGGACGCGCTCAACGCGACGTTCGGCTTCAAGTGCGCGTACTGCGAGAGCTTCTTCGGCGCCACGCAGCCCCTCGACGTGGAGCACTTCCGCCCGAAGAGCGGCGTCCTCGTCGGGAGCGACCTCGTGTGGGGCGTCTACTACTGGCTCGCCGCGAGCTGGGGCAATCTGCTCCCCTCGTGCACGGACTGCAACCGGCCGCGCAAGCAGACGCTCCCCGAGGGCGGCGAGCAGACCCTCGGCAAGGCGAACCAGTTTCCGATCTCCTCCGAGGCGAAGCGCGCCGCGAAGGAGGGCGAGGAGAAGGGCGAGTCGCGCCTCCTCGTCCACCCGTGCCTCGACCACCCCGAGAAGCACTTGCTGTTCGAGGCGAACGGCATCGTCAGCTGGCGCTCGCGCAAGGGGGAGGAGTCGATCCGCGTCTACGCGCTCCTGCGCCGCGGGCTCGTGCAGGCGCGCAGGGACTTCCAGCAGGAGGTGCTGACCCACCTCACGATCGCCAAGGGTCTTGCGCAGAAGCTCGACGAGAGCGGGCCCGACGAGCTGCTCGAGGGCCTCCTCCGCACGGAGCTCGAGGCGCTCGCCCGGTTCATGCGACCGGAGCACGAGTACAGCGCCACCGCGCGCGCCCTGATCGAGCCCGTCCTCGCGGGGCTGACCGGATGAGACGCTCTAACTCCACCTCCAACGCCCGCGCGTTCCTGGGGCGCCGCTCGCGGTGCGGGGCCGGAGGGCACAGTACGCGAGGTACGGGCCCGGAAGGGACCGTGCCGCGAGCGGCGTCAGGCGGACGCGGAGCCCGGCTCCGCCGGGGCGGAGCGGCCGCCGGCCAGGGGCGCGCATGAGCGATCCGCGCACGTATGACTACTCGCAGCCGACGCTCGCCTGCGACGTGGTGATGAAGGGCGGCATCACGAGCGGGGTCGTCTACCCGCACGCGCTCTGCGAGCTCGCGCGCACGTACCGGTTCGTGGACGTCGGCGGGACCTCGGCGGGCGCGATCGCGGCGGCCGCCGCGGCTGCGGCGGAGCACGGGCGCGACCGCGGCGGCTTCGCGAAGCTCGCCGAGCTCCCCGCCTGGATCGGCGGCGACGAGAACCTCTTCCGCCTGTTCCAGCCGCAGGGCCGGACGACATCGTTCTTCCGGCTGTTCACCGCCGGTCTGGGACGGACGGGCGCCGGGAAGTGGCTCCGGGTCGCAGCCGCCGCCCTGCGGAGCTTCCCGCTCACGGCGCTCGCCGGCGTCACGCCGGGCGTCGCGCTCGTGGTGCTCTCCGCGTGGACCGGCTCGGGCGCGCTCCAGGTCTGCGCGATCGTCGCGGGGGTGCTGCTGGCGATCTTCGGCCTCGTGCTCGCCTTCGGTCTGCGCCTCGGGATCGGCCTGCCCCGCGCGCTCGGGCGCAACCTCTTCGGCCTCTGCTCGGGCAACTCGCCCGAGGACGCCTCGCTGCCCGCGCTGACGCCGTGGCTCGCGGACCTGATCGACGAGCTCGCGGGCAAGGACGGCGGCGACCCGCTCACGTTCGGAGACCTCCGCACGAAAGGCATCCGCCTCCAGGTGATGACGACGAACGTGACGCACAGGCGGCCGCACCGGATGCCCTGGGACCACCATCAGCTCCTGTTCGACCCGGCGCAGATGAGACGGCTGTTCCCGGAGCGGGTCGTCGCGTGGATGGAGGCGCATCCTCCGCGGCTCGAGGAGGGCCGCGAGGGTCAGGGCCGGCAGAGGATGCTCGCTGCGCTCGCGCCCCTCCGCCCGCTGCCCGATCCGGACGACCTGCCGGTGGTCGTGGCCGCGCGGATGAGCCTCAGCTTCCCGCTCCTGATCAGCGCCGTGCCGCTGCACGCCCTCGACCTCACGCGCACCCGGACGCGCAAGGCACTTGCGGCCGTCGAGGCGGGCCGCGAGCCGGAGGGCCCGCTCGAGGCCGAGGTGTGCTGGTTCTCGGACGGCGGGATCACGAGCAACTTCCCGGTGCACTTCTTCGACACCCCGCTGCCCGTCCGGCCGACGTTCGCGATCGACCTCGACGGCTTCCATCCCGACCATGGCCGGCGCGACGACGAGACGAAGAACGTCTACCTGCCGGACTCGAATGTCGGCGGCATGCTCGATACCTGGCACCACCTCGACCCCGAGCCGGGCCTTGCGAGCCTGACGGGCTTCCTCAGCGGCATCGTCCGCACGATGCAGAACCACGTCGACTCGGCCCTCACCCACGAGCCCGGCTACCGCGACCGGATCGTGCACGTCCACACCGCGCCGGACGAGGGCGGCATGAACCTCACGATGCCTCCCGCCGTGATCCAGGCGCTCACCCTCCGAGGCCAGGCCGCGGGTCGCGAGCTCGTGGAGCGATTCGCCGAGACCCCAGGCACCGATCCGGGCCTCTCGTGGGACAACCACCGGTGGGTGCGCTATCGCAGCGCGGTCGCCGCGATCGCACGGCAGCTGGAGCAGTTCGAGCAGGCGTGGCGCGCCCGACCGGAGGGGGAGCGCTCGTACGCCGAGCTCGTCGACAGGCCGGACGACGTCGGCCCCGCCGGCTATCGGCTGTCCTCGGACGAGCAGCGCGCGCTCATCCTTGCCGTCACGGAGGCGCTCGCTGCGGCGGGGGCGCGCTCCGCGGAGGGGCCAGGCGACGTCGCACGCGGATCGCCGCGACCCGAGCCGGTCGCCCGGATCATGCCGTCGGGCTGAGCCGCGCTACTCCGCGACGCAGGCGGTCTCGAGCTGCGGGCCGACGTTCGCGAGCGCGTTCCGCACCGCGCCGTTCGGGACGCCGTACCCGTCGTCCGAGTCCTGCCGCCGGGCAAATACGGTCGTGACGACGTTGCCGTCGCGGTCGACGACCGGGCCGCCCGAGTTGCCCCGTTGCACCTCACCGCGGAACCCGACGACGGAGCGGCCGACGTCGACGCGCCCGTACGCGTCTCGAGCGGCCACCCGCGCGGTCGTACCGAGTCGGCCGGCGGTCACCACGTACGGCCCGTCGAGCGGATAGCCGAGGATCGCCGCCGGCTCCCCGCGCTCGGGGTCGGCGAGGGGCAGTGCCCTGCCCTCGAGCCCGGGCGCCTTCAGGATCGCGACGTCGTTCCCGGCGTCGAACGCGACGACCGTTGCCTTCGTCTCCTCGCCGTCGCCGCGGTCGAGCACGGGTGCGTGGATGCCCGCGACGACGTGGGCGTTGGTCACGACGAAGCCCGGGCGCACGATCCAGCCCGAGCCCTCGATGCCGAGCCCGCACGCGAACCCGCGGACGCGGAGGACCGAGTCGCGCGCGGCCGCGACGTCCGGGTCGTGCGCGATCGCCGGGTCGGGTCTTGCCACGCCGGTCGCGGGGCCGACGATCGACGAGAAGGTGTCGATCCGCTCGAGCGCGTCCATCACGCGTTCTGGCGGTAGCGCCTCGGTCAATCCCGACAGGATCGACGACTCCTGCGCAAACCGGCGGAGGTCGCTCTGCCCGGGCGCGTAGAGCAGCGCGGCGCCGACGACCCAGCAGAGCGCGAGACCCGTGGCGGCGCCGAGCAGGACGCCGCCGGCCGAGTCGAGGATCCGGAGCGGCGGCAGCGGCAGCATCGTCTTCCGTGCCGTGTGGCCGACGAACAGGCCGACCGTCTGCCCGAGGATCCCGCCGAGCGCGGCGCCGAACAGCGCGACGAGCGGCGTCCAGCCGCCGAGGTCGCCGACGAGCCCCGGGACGGCCCGCGAGCCGACGATCGCCCCCGCGACGAGGCCCCCGAGCGAGAGCACACCCGTCACGAGCCCCCGCCTGACCCCGCCGATCGCGGTCAGAACGATGACCGCGAGCGCGATCCAGTCGGCGAAGCTCACATGCGCAAGTGTGCCGACGCCGCCCGCTGCACATGACGCCCCCGCCCCGCGGCTACAATCACCCGGCGCTGGGGGCGTAGTTCAGTTGGTTAGAACGCCGGCCTGTCACGCCGGAGGTCGCGGGTTCGAGTCCCGTCGCTCCCGTCCCTTTTCAAGCCTGCTCGTTGCCGCGCTCGACGGGGGCCGGGCGTCGTGCCCAGTCGGCAAGAGCGCCAGCACCGGATCCGAGCCGGGGCATCGGAGAATGGGGCGGGCTCCGCACTACGAACGGCGCCCGCCCGTGACCGGGAGGTACTAGCTGCCGGTGATTGCGCCCGAGCCCGTGACGCTCTTCGTCACGTTCGGCGGATTGCCCGCGTAGTTGATCGTGCCCGAACCCGGAACCGAGGCATCGAGGCTCCTGGTTGCAGTGACGAAGATGTTCCCCGAGCCGCTC
>Ga0207428_10000348_pt1 | contig 59998 bp, 60 predicted proteins | sample RhiMethybrSRZTD1_FD_187600 | JGI IMG/M metagenome (GOLD analysis project Ga0207428, IMG submission 187600) | Populus rhizosphere microbial communities from Tennessee, USA - Rhizosphere MetaG P. TD hybrid SRZTD1 (SPAdes) (version 3) | ecosystem: Host-associated > Plants > Roots > Rhizosphere >...
GGCGTGAAGCCGGGCGATATCAAGTACGTGTCGATCTACGATAGCTTCACGATCACCGTGCTGATCTGTCTCGAGGACCTGGGCTTCTGCCCCCGCGGCGGCGGCGGCCGCTTCGTCTCCGACGGCAACCTCATCGCCGGCACGGGGCGCCTGCCGTTCAACACCGACGGCGGTGGGCTTTGCAACAATCACCCCGCCAATCGCGGTGGCATGACCAAGGTCGTCGAGGCGGTGCGGCAGCTCCGCGGCGAGGCCCATTCCCAGGTGCAGGTCAAGAACTGCGACCTGGCGCTCGCCCACGGCACCGGCGGCTCACTAGGCACCCGGCACGGCAGCGCCACCGTCATCATGGAGCGGGAGTAGGGTCATGGGGAACGCCGAGCGGAAGATCCCCGCGCCGCAGCCCAATCCCGAGACGAAGGCTTTCTGGGACGGCGCCGCCCAGGGCCGCCTGCTCCTGAAGAAGTGCCTGGCCTGCAGCCAGGTGCACTACTACCCGCGCGCGCTCTGCCCGTTCTGCGGGAGCGACCGCACCGAGTGGCAGCAGGCCTCCGGCCGCGGCACCGTGTACTCATGGAGCGTGATGCGCCGGGCGGAGGTGCCCTACTGCATCGCCTACGTGACGCTGGAGGAGGGCGTGACCATGATGACCAACATCGTGGATTGCGACCTCGACGGCATCCGCATCGGCCAGCGCGTGCGCGTGGTGTTCAAGCCCACCGAGGGCGGGCCGCCGGTGCCTGCCTTCACGCCCGCGTGAGGCGCGGCACCTCATGAGTCCCCGATCCGTGGAGGTGGAGCCGGTGGCGGGCGCCCTCGGCGCCGAGATCTCCGGCGTCGATCTCTCCGGGCCCCTCGACGAGGCGACCGTCGCGGCCATCCGGCGCGCGTGGCTCGAGCACGGCGTGATCTTCTTCCGCGACCAGGAGCTGCCGCCCGCAGCGTTCCTCGCCTTCGCGCGCCGCTTCGGCGAGCCCATCGAATACCCGTTCGTCAAGGGCCTGCCCGAGGCGCCCGAGATCATCCCCGTGCTCAAGCAGGCCGACGAGCGCGTGAACTTCGGCGGCATCTGGCACTCGGATACGGCGTACCTGGACATCCCGCCCATGGGATCCATGCTCATTGCGCGGGAAGTCCCGCCGGCGGGGGGCGACACGCTCTTCGCCAGCATGTACCTCGCCTACGACACGCTCTCCGATGGCATGAAGCGCCTGCTGGCAGATCTGCGCGGCATCAACAGCTCCGCGAGCGCCGACGTGTCGAAGACCCGCGAGGACCGCATGAAAGACAGCGGCCGCGCCGATGCGCGCCAGGAGTACGTGGCGACGCACCCCATCGTGCGTACGCACCCGGAGACCGGGCGCAAGGCCCTCTACGTCAACGTGGCCCATACGGTGGGCATCGAGGGGCTCGCGCGCGAAGAAAGCGCGCCGCTCCTCGACTATCTCTACCGCCATCAGATCAAGCCCGAGTTCACCTGCCGCTTCCGCTGGCGCCCCCGCTCGATCGCCTTCTGGGACAACCGCTGCGTGCAGCACAACGCGGTGAACGACTACCAGGGCCACCGGCGCCTCATGCACCGCATCACCCTGGCGGGCGACAAGCCGCGCTGAGCCGCTCTCACCCTTGCGCGCAGCGTCCCGGCGCGACGCCCTATCATCGCTGCCCGGCTCAGGCGCGCCGCCCGCGATGTCATCTCGCGGGGGGTCGTAATGGTCCGTCGGAGCGCACCTTGCCTCCTGGCATAGCGCCTGCAACTAACTGGCTTGCTGACAATGCCCAACGGGAGGATCACGTCATGACGCGCTCGAGGCGTCTTCGGGTATTCGCGGCTATCGTCCTTGCCGCCGGGGTCCTTGGCGCCGGCTGTGCCGGCCAACCCGACCGCTCCACGCCCCACGCGCACGGGACCGCCACCCCGGCGCCCGCGGGCGCCTCCGCGCCGCCGCCCATGCTCCTGACCGATCTGGGCACGTACAGCCACAAGGTCACGACGTCCTCGTCGCAGGCGCAGCAGTACTTCGACCAAGGGCTGCGCCTGACCTACGGCTTCAATCACCTGGAGGCGCAGCGCGCGTTTCGCGAAGCGGCGCGCCTCGATCCCGCGTGCGCGATGTGCTACTGGGGCATCGCGATGACGTACGGCTCGAACTACAACGACCCCACCAACCCCGAGCGTGAGAAGGGCGCGTGGGATGCTACCCAGATGGCGTTCGCGGCGGGTCGGCAGGCCACGCCCGCCGAGCGCGCGATCATCGACGCGCTGGTGCGGCGGCATCAGCCGGGCGGGGACCGCGCCCAGAAAGACCAGGCCTACGCGGCGGCGATGCGGAGCGCCGCGCGCGATTTTCCAGACGATCTCGAGATCGGCACGTTCTTCGCCGACGCCATGATGAATCTCCGTCCCTGGAATCTCTGGACACCCGAGGGGCAGCCTCGGCCCGGCACCGAGGAAATCGTGGCGACGCTGGAGCGGGTGCTCGCCAAGAATCCCAACCACCCCGGCGCGCTCCACCTCTACATCCATGCGGTGGAGGCGAGCCAGGATCCCGGCAAGGCGGCGGCCGCGGCCGACCGGCTACGCGGGCTGCTGCCGGGCGCGGGCCACCTCGTCCACATGCCGTCGCACATCTACTATCGCGTGGGCCGCTATGCGGACGCCGTCGCCGTCAACGTGGACGCGGCGGCTTCGGACCGCGCGTACTTCCAGCGCAGCCAGCCGAGCCCGATCTACCGGATGATGTACTACCCGCACAATCTCGACTTCATCTGGCAGGCCGCGAGCATGGACGGCCGGAGCGCGGACACCGTGAAGGCCGCGCGCGACTTCGAAGCGGCGGTGCCGGCGGAGATGATCGGCCAGATGTCGGACATGGAGACGGTGCCGGCGGCGCCCATCGTGTCCCTGGTGCGCTTCGGCCGCTGGGACGAGGTGCTCGCGCTGCCCGCGCCCAGCGAGAAGCTGCCGTATGTCCGCGGAGTCTGGCACTACGCGCGCGGGCTCGCGCAATCGGCCAAAGGCCAGGCGGCCGCCGCGCAGACCGAGCTGGCGGCCCTCACCGCGGTCCGCGACGCCACGCCGGCTGACCGGACGCTGGCCGGCTTCTTCAAGACCCGCGAGATGCTGACGCTGGCGGCGGAGGTCCTGGCGGGGGAGATGGCGGCGCGGCGCGGCGACACCGGCGGCGCCATCACCCATCTCGCCGAGGCCGTGCGCATCCAGGACGGCCACTGGTTCACCGAGCCACCGCCGTGGTACTACCCCGTGCGCCAGTCCCTCGGCGCCGTCCTGCTGCAGGCCGGCCGCGCCAGCGAGGCGGAGTCGGTGTACCGGACGGATCTCCGCCGCAATCCCGAGAACGGCTGGTCGCTCTACGGCCTCGCCCAGAGCCTGCGGGCGCAAGGCAAGGCCGATGAGGCCGCCGCGGTGGACGAGCGCTTCCGTCGCGCCTGGGTGCGCGCCGACGTGACGCTCACCGCCTCGCGCTTCTGATCGGCACGGCTCCCGGCGAGAGAAAAATCTCGCCGGGAGTTTGATCAGACGCCTGGCTGCGCGTAGAGTGGGGACGAGGAGGTGGCGATGCCAGCTTGCATAGCCTGCCGGTCTCGTGACGTCGAGAGCGTGTGCTCGGGCGCTTACATGGCCGAATCCTCCGAGGTGATCTACCTCGGCGCGTCCCCCGTCGTGGAATGCCCCTCATGCGGCCGCAAGCCGCTTCGGTGCCAGCCCGAGCTGTACGGTGATGTCTTCATCTGCACGGGCTGCGCGCAGCGCGTGTTCCGGGACGAGCAGCACCACTGCCGGACGTGCGGCCATTCGTGGATGCACCCCGACCTCGAGGAGCTCCTGCAGCGTGAGGAAGAGGAGACCGAGGCCGGCGTCGAGATCGGCGAGACCGAGATGATGGACGAAGGCGCCGCTGCCGCGCTGGAGGCGCTGCCGCAGGATTGCGACACGTGCGGCGCGACTCACTGGACGCTGGTCCGCGTGGACGGGCGCTTGCTGTGCCGGTGCCGCTGTGGCGCCCTGGTGGCGCCGGGCTCCGACGCCGGCGATTCCGACTCCGACGCCGACTCAGACTGATCCGCGCCGCGCATCTGTCTCATGACCTCGCCCGAGATCGCCCTCGCCCAGCTCTGGCGCTGGGCCGGCTGCGACCCGTTCGCGCTCGAGCGCGTGCGCTTCCACGGTGGTGACCCGGTTCTGCCGGGCGTGTTCCAGATCGCGACCGCCGCCCAGGTCTCGATCGCGGCCGCGGGGCTGGCCGCCGCCGAGCTCTGGAAGCTCCGCACCGGCCGGGAGCAGATCGTCGACGTGGAGGCGCGAGCGGCCGCGGCGTCGTTCCGCGCGGAGCGCTATCTCCGGATCGACGGGAAGGGCGGCGACGATCCCTGGGGCCCGGCCTCCGGCTACTTCCGCGCGGGCGATGGGCGATGGATTCAGCTCCACTGCAACTTCCCCCACCACCGCGATCGCGCGCTCGCCGTGCTGCGCTGCGAGGGCACGCGCGAGGCCGTCACCGCCGCCGTCGAGGGCTGGAAGGCCGCGGAGCTGGAGGAGGCGCTCGTCAACGCGCGAATGTGCGCGGGCCTCTTGCGCACGCCGGAAGAATGGCAGGCGCACCCCCAGGCTCTAGCTCTGGCCATGCTGCTGCCGCTGGAAATCATCCGTATTGGCGAGGCGCCGCCCGAGCCGCTCCCCGAGGGCCCACGACCGCTTTCCGGCATCCGCGCCCTCGACCTCACCCACGTGATCGCCGGGCCCGTGTGCGGTCGTACGCTCGCCGAGCATGGCGCCGAGGTGCTGAGGGTGACCGCGCCGGGCTGGCCGAGCATGGAGCGGTTGGTCCAGGACATGGGACGGGGGAAGCTCTCGACCTACCTCGATCTGCACAAGGACGCGGACGCCGAGCGGCTGCGCGCGCTGGCGCGCGAGGCCGACGTCTTCAGCCAGGGTTATCGCCCGGGGACGTTCGCCGCCCACGGCTTCGCGCCTCAGGACCTGGCGCGGCTTCGCCCTGGCATCATCTATGTGTCGCTATCGGCCTTCGGCCACGAGGGTCCGTGGCGCGACCGGCGCGGCTTCGACAGCATCGTGCAGACAGTGAGCGGCATCGCCGCAGAGGGTGGGCGCGTGCGGGGCCTCGACGAGCCGCGGCCCTTGCCCTGCCAGGCGCTCGACCACGCCAGCGGCTATCTCCTTGCCTTCGGCGCCATGGTCGCGCTGGCCCGCCGCGCCACTCAGGGAGGAAGTTGGCTGGTGCGCCTCTCCCTCGCCCAGACCGGCCGCTGGCTGGATCGGCTGGGGCGGGTGAACGGTCTCGCTCTGGACGATCTCCGGGCCGATGCCGTCGCAGACCTCATGGAAGAGACGGACACCCCCTGGGGCCGCATGAAGGCGGTAGCGCCGGTGGCGCAGCTTTCCGAAACGCCGGGACGCTTCGCCAGGCCCTCCACACCGCTGGGGGCCCATCCTCCGGAGTGGCCCGCGCGGGGCGCGTGAGGCGGCCATGACCCTGCGCGAATATCGGTACGCGGTGGACGCGGACGGCCGCGTCTTCCACGACGGGTCCGAGATCGTCGATCCTGCGACGCTGCGGTTCTTCCTCCTCGGCATGCGCCGCGAGGACGACGGACGCTGGCTCGTGCCGTGTCAGGGCGAGCAAAACTGGTTCACCGCCGAGGACACGCCGTTCGTGGTGCAGCGCCTTCGCCTCGACCACGATGGTGGCCGCCTCCGGAAGATCGGGCTCGTGCTCGCCGGCGACCTTCAGGAACCGCTCGACCCCAGAACGCTCGACACCGACGGCGGCCGTCTCTACTGCCGCGTGCGTCGCGGCGCGTTTTGCGCGCGCTTCGGCCGTCTGGCCATGCAACAGCTGGCGCCCTACCTGGAAGAGCAGGATGGGCGGATCACGTTATTGCTCGATGGCGTGCGCCGTGTCCTCACGGACGCGCACGCCGCGAGGGGAGGTGTGCATGTCCGCTGAGCCTTCGACCGCGCCGTTCTCGCCCCGGGAGGCGGCCGCGCTACTCCGCGCCAGCCTCGACGCCATTCGCGGCGAGGCCTCGGCCCTGTCCGACTGTGCCGCCTCCTGGCATCCCAAGGCGGGAGAGTGGTGCGCCAAGGAAGTGCTGGGCCATCTGATCGAGGCCGATCGGCGGGGCTTTGGCGGACGGATCCGCCAGTTCCTCGCCGCCGACAACCCCGCCTGCATCGGCTGGGATCAAGACGAGGTCGCGCGCGGCCGGAGCGACTGCGGCAAGCCGGTGGCCGGGCTGCTGGACGAGCTGGGCAAGGCGCGCGCGGAGGGGCTCGCGGTGGTCGAGTCATTGACGACGGCCGGGCTCTCGCGCGGGGGCGAGCATCCCAAGGTGGGCCGGCTCACCGTGTCCGACATCCTCCATGAGTGGGTGCACCACGACCGCAATCATCTCAAGCAGATGATGACCAATGTCCAGGCCTACACCTGGCCGCACATGGGCAATGCGCAACGATTCTCTGCTCCCTGACGTGCTGGCGCGCCTCGCCGCCATGCCGGAGTTGCTGCGCGATGTCGCCGCGGCCCTGACCGCAGCCATGCGCCGGCGCCCCGCCGCGGGCGGCTTTGCCTTCGTCGAGCACGCGTGGCATCTTGCCGACCTCGAGCGCGAGGGCTACGCCACCAGGATCAGCCGCCTGTTGACGGAGACGGCTCCCACGCTGCCCGACTTCGAGGGCGACCGCATCGCGCGCGAGCGCGAGTATCTCCGCGAGGACGCGGCGCTGGCTCTGCAGGTCTTCGCGCGGGCCCGCGCGCGGAACATCGAGCGCCTCGCCGCGCTGGACTCGGCCGCGCTGGGTCGCCACGGGATGCAAGAGGGCGTGGGCGAGGTCACGCTGGCGCGGGTGCCCCGCATGATGGCGGCGCACGACGCGGGTCACCTCGAGGAGCTGGCCGCGCTGGTCGCCGAGCTTGCGCCGGGCGCCTCCGTGCTGGCGAGGCTTCGCGCGCTCGCCGGCGTCTCCGGCGAGCTCTCGCTCGCCTAGGCGGGCGCCCTTAACCTCGGCCGCGTCGCCAGGCCTCGAACTCGGCGACCGTCGCCGGCGAGGGCGGGTAGGTGCCGCGCAGGGGGGCGCCGGCCTGGATCTTACCGAGCACGAAGGCTTCCAGCTCCTCCTGCTCGAGCCCGCTCCCGGCGATCTTGTCGGCCTGCGCGCGCGGGATGCAGACCACGCCGTCGCCGTCGCCCACCATGATGTCGCCTGGCATCACGAGCACGTCGGCGCAGCCGATGGGCACATTGGCCTCGACGGCGAGGTGGCGATGCACGTTGGCGGGCGCCGCGGGCCCCTTGGCGTACACGGGCAGACCGAGGCTCGCGATGCCGGCGAAATCTCGCACCCCGCCGTCCAGCACCGCGCCGGCGGCTCCACGCGCCTTGAGCCGCGCGACGAGAATGTCACCGAGGCCGGCGGCCGACTCGATGCCGCGACAGTCGAGCACGAGCACGGCGCCGGCGGGAATCTCCTCGATGGTCTTTCGCTGGGGATGCGCGGGGTCACCCAGGCTCTCGAACGTGGAGAGGTCCTCGCGCGCCGGCACATAGCGCACCGTGACCGCCGGCCCCACCATTTTGGTGGCGGTTCCCACGGGTTTCAGACCGGAAAGGAACACGCTGCGGAAGCCGGCCTTGAACAGCCGCGTGCAGAGGGTCGCGGTGGACACGCGAGCCAGGCGCGCGAGCGTCTCGGGCGCGAGCGGCGCGGCGGGGCTCATGAGCTCGCAGTATAAGCCAGACGCGAGCTCTAAGCGCGAAGCTGCACGATCACCTCGGTCTCCACCGGTGCGCCGCAGCTCAGCGAGTAGATCCGACTCGCCGTTCACCACGCGGGCCATGTCGACGAATCCCGGCGCCGCGTTCACGTAGCCCGTGACCTTTACGACGCGCTCGATGCGCTCCAGGTCCCCGAGCGCCGACTTCATCGCCGCGAGATGGTTGAGAGCGCAGTAGCGCGCCATCTCATAGGCCTGCTCCACCGTGACCTCCGCGCCGACCCGGCCGACGTATTTCGGGCGCTGCCCGTTCAACCCACCGACATTGCCCCCCACGTAGAGCAGCCGCTCCACCTCGGCCCAGGGCACGTAGTTGCCGGCCGGGGTGGGGGCAGCAGGCAGCACGAGACCCAGCGCCGCGAGCCGGTGTTGGCGCGGTGAGCCGCGCGAACAGCTCCTCGGTCATCACCGAGGGCACCTCGCGCGCAGGATCGTGGCGCCCGAGACCGGCGAGGTGCGCGCGGGCCCGGGCGTGGGCCACCTGCAGGTGACGGACGGGATCCCGCGGCGCGGGGGCGAGGGCCCACGCCGTGATCATGCGGGCGCCCGCAGCCTGGGTGAGACGCGCCTCGCGACGGGCGCCCTCGTGGAGGAGCGCGTCGCGCGAGATGTCGAGCGCGTCGATCCAACGGATGGTGAGACTCTGCATGGCGATCGTCCTCCTGTCTGCACGCTACCGGGCGGTTCCCTCGCCGTCCAATGCATAGAACTTGTCGGAGCCATACGCTAAGGTGATGGCCGTGGAGATCGATCAGCTCCAGGCGCTGGTGGCGATCGTCCGGGGGGGGCGGGGTCACGCGCGCGGCGGCGGCGCTGCGCCTCTCCCAGCCCGCGGTGAGCCGTCGAGGGCGCGGATCGGGGCGCGATCACGATGGCCTTGGGGGGGACGCTGGCGAGCACCGCGCTGACGGTGAAGCTTCAGGCTTTCCGCGATGCCTGTCCTCACGTGCAGCTCCGGCTGCGGACCGCGCTGAGCGCGGAGGTGAGCGGGCTGGTCCGCCGCGGCGACGCTACTCTGGGCTTGCGCTACGGAACGGATGAGCAGGGCGAGCTGGTCTCGGCCACGCTCCACGAGGAGCCGCGCAGAAGCGCATGGTGGAGGCGGGCTTTGGGCTGGCTCTGCTGCCCGAGTCGAGTGTGGGCGAGGAGCTGCGCGCGGGCACGCTACGCCGGCTCGACGTACCCGCGATGCGGGTTACCATTCCCGTGGTTTTGATTCACCGCCGCCGCACCTATCTGGGCGCGGCGACGCGGCGGCTGATGGCGCTGCTCGCGGCGAAGCCGAGTCGGAAGGAGAGGACATGAGCGACACCGTGGGATTCGTGGGACTGGGAACGATGGGCATGCCGATGACGACCAATCTGTCCAGGGCCGGCGTGCCGCTGGTCGTGTACGACACGAGCCCGGCGGCGACGGCGGAGGCGCGACGGCTGGCCGGCGTGACGGTCGCGGAATCGCCGGCGCAGGTCGCCGCGCAGGCGGACGTGCTCTTCTCCTGCCTCCCCAACAACGACATCGTGCTGGGCGCCTATCTCGAGGCGGGTGGCATCATCCAGGGCGGCCGTGCGGGCCTCGTGACCTGCGACTGCTCCACGGTCGGGCCGGAGGTCACGGTGAAGGTGGCCGGCGCGCTCAAGGCCAAGGGCATCACGCACATGGACACGCCGATGCTCGGCTCGCAGCCCCAGGCCGTCTCGGGCGAGATCTTCTTCATCGTGGGCGGCGACGAGGGAAAGGTCGCGAAGGTGAAGCCCTACCTCGAGATCATGGGGAAGCTCAACATGTACGTGGGCGGCACCGGCATGGCCAACCGGGTGAAGCTGATCCACAACGGCCTCGCCGCGGTGACCTCGGTGGCGGTGGCCGAGGCCCTCGCCATGGCCGTGCAGGCCGGGGTGGATCCCGCCACCTTCTACGACGTGGTCCGCAAGGGAGGCGGCATGGCCTTCGGCACCTACTTCGACCGGCGCGCCAAGCGCATCTTCGACGGCGAGTTCTCGCCCACGTTCATGCTCGAGCACATGCGCAAGGACGCGACGCTCGCGCTGGCTCTCGCGCACGCCGTGCGCGTCCCCACGCCGATGCTGGAGGAAACCAAGCGCACCTATGACGAGGCGCTGGACTCGGGGTGGGGCAAGGAGGACTTCTCCGCGGTGACCCACGTGATCGAGAAGCGCATCAATCGCCGGCTGTCGGGGAAGTAGGACATGCCGGCGCGCCCGACCATCGCGTTCGAGGAGATCGTGCGCGGTACGATATCCTCCGAGGTGCAGACCGCGGGCCCGGGACCGGGCGGCCGCCTGCCCCTCACCGCCGAGATGTTGCTCGAGCGGCCCAGCGGCGACATCTTCGGCTGGACGCAGAACGCGGGCATGGGCTGGGATCCCCGTGAGCTGGGCCGCCCGCAATACCTGATGCTCTCCACTCAGGGCGGGATCCGCGCGGCCGACGGGCGTCCCATCGCGCTCGGCTATCACACCGGCCACTGGGAGATCGGGCTCCTGCTTCAGGCGGCGGCCGAGGAGCTCACCGCGCTGGGCGGGATGCCCTTCGCCGGCTACTGCTCCGACCCCTGCGATGGGCGCACGCAGGGCACCACCGGGATGATGGACAGCCTCGCCTATCGGAACGATGCCGCCATCGTGCTGCGCCGACTCGCGCGCTCGCTCCCGACGCGACGAGGTGTGCTCGGCGTCGCCACCTGCGACAAGGGGTTGCCCGCCATGATGATGGCGCTGGCCGCGCTGCGCGATCTCACGTGCGTGCTGGTCCCCGGCGGTGTGACGCTGCCGCCCGAGCGAGGTGAGGATGCGGGCACCGTGCAGTCGATCGGCGCGCGCTTCGCCCATGGCGAGCTCTCGCTCGAGCAGGCCCAGGATCTCGGCTGCCGCGCGTGCGGCTCGCCGGGCGGCGGCTGTCAATTCCTCGGCACCGCGGCGACCTCGCAGGTGGTGGGCGAAGCGCTCGGCCTCGCGCTGCCCCACTCCGCGCTGGCGCCCTCGGGCCAGCCGGTGTGGCTCGACATGGCGCGTCGCTCGGCCCGCGCGCTGGTGGCGCTGGAGACGCGCGGTCTGCGCACGCGCGACATCGTCACCGAGGCCGCCATCCGCAACGCCATGATGGTGCACGCGGCGGTGGGCGGCTCCACCAACCTGCTGCTGCACCTCACCGCCATCGCCCACGCCGCGGGGCTGCGCCGTCCCACCGTGGAGAACTGGAGCGACGTGAATCGCCGCGTCCCCCGCCTGGTCGACGTGCTCCCCAATGGCCCCCGCAACCATCCCACCATACGGATGTTCCTCGCCGGCGGTGTGCCCGAGGTGATGCTCCATCTTCGTCGCGCCGGGCTTCTCGACGAGCGCGCCCTGACCGTCACCGGCGAGCCGCTGGGGAAGAATCTCGACTGGTGGGAGGGCTCCGACCGGCGCCGCGCCCTCCGCGAGCGGCTGCGCGCCGCCGACGGCGTGGACCCGGACGACGTGATCATGAATCCGCTGCGGGCGCGGGAGCGCGGGCTCACCAGCACCGTGACATTCCCTCGGGGCAACCTGGCGCCCGAGGGCTCGGTGATCAAGAGCACGGCGATCGATCCCACCGTGGTGGACGCGGATGGCGTTTACCGCAAGCTCGGTCCCGCGCGCGTCTTCACCACCGAGAAGGCCGCCATCGCCGCCATCAAGAGCGAGGGGCCGGAGCGGCTCAAGCCCGGCGACATCCTCGTGCTGATCTGCCGCGGGCCCATGGGCGCGGGGATGGAGGAGATCTACCAGATCACCGCGGCGCTCAAGCACCTCTCCTGGGGCAAGCAGGTGGCGGTGATCACCGACGCGCGGTTCTCCGGCGTGTCCACCGGCGCCTGCATCGGCCACGTTGGGCCGGAGGCGCTGGCCGGCGGGCCCGTGGGCAAGGTGCGCGAGGGCGATCGCATCCGCATTGTGGTCGACCGGAACAAGCTGGAAGGCAGCATCGATCTCGTGGGTCACGACGGGTGCGAGTACGACCCCGAGGAGGGCGCGCGCGTGCTGGCCGCGCGGGCGCCGCGTCCGGACCTTGCGCCCGATCCCGACCTGCCCGACGACACGCGGCTCTGGGCCGCGCTGCAGCAGGCGGGCGGCGGAACCTGGGGCGGGTGCGTCTACGACGTGGGCGCGGTGACGGCGGCGCTGAGGGCCGGCGCCCGGCACTGAGCCGCGCTCAGCGCTTCCCCCGTCCGCGCGGGCCGAGCGCCGCGTTCACTTCGGGTGGCTGTGGCTGTGCCTTGGGAGCGGCTTGGTGCTCATCGCGGTGATGCTCGGAGCGCGTGCGCTGCGCGGTAGTGCGACCGGCTCGCGCTGGCGGGATCCGGTGTGGCTAGGCTGGCTTGCCGTCCCGATGCTCATGGTTCACGTGTTCGCGACCCCTATCTTGGTCGGCTGGGCAGGCAGCAAGCTGTTGGCGGGAGAACGGCCATGACGCTCAAACGAATGGACAACGTGCTCATCGTGGTCGAGGACCTCGAGGCTGCGAAGGCATTCTTTGTCGAGCTTGGGATGGAGTTGGAGGGTGAGATGCCCGTCGAGGGGCGTTGGGTGGACCGTGTCGTTGGGCTCGAGAACGTTCGATGCGAGATTGCGATGATGCGGACCCCCGACGGCCACGGTCGGCTCGAGCTGGACAAGTTCCACACGCCGGCGGCGGTCAGAGCTGAGCCGAAGAACGCCCCCGTAAACACGCTGGGCATCCGTCGCATTATGTTCGCCGTCGACGACATCGAGGACGTCCTCGCGCGCTTGCGTGCCCATGGCGCTGAGCTCATAGGCGAAGTCACCCAGTATGAGGACAGGTACCGGCTCTGTTACATCCGCGGCCCCGAAGGCATCATCGTTGCGCTTGCCCAGCAGCTCGAGTAACACCGTCACGCGATCGAGAACTTCGATCGGGCCGATGCTCTCCTCTTTGGCCGGGTGACGTACGAACTGATGGAGGCAGCGTGGCGAGTGCCGGCGCGGACGGGCGTGAGACCTGATTGGATGCCACCCTGGATGGAACCCCGCGCCCGGACGATCGACGCGAAGAAGAAGTACGTCGTGTCGACCACCCTGAACCGGGTCGACTGGAATGCGGAGCTCTGCGCGGGGATCTGGGGGCGGCCGTTCAGGTTTTCGTCTGGGTCGCAACTTAACGCAGACGCGCCCATACTGCGCACACATTGACGGCCTCGGGCTCTTCGATTTACTGTCTTCGAATGGGTCGGCGCCAACACGTGGAGCTTGTTTGCTACAAAGAGCGCTATTCGGCGGCGGAGGCGGGCATGCGGCGCCGCCCAGGGCATTTCAGCGGATGATGGAGCGTCGTACCTTCCTCATGCGCTTGACGGGTGCCCTCCTCGCCGGATCACTCCTGGCCGGGAGTCTTGCGTCGCCGGGCGCCGCCCAGGGCCAAGCGGGGAAGATTTGGCGGCTAGGTCTCTTGCGGGAAGGACCGAGCGAGAGGCTAACCCCAGGGGAGATCTCTACCCACTTCGTCGAGGCTCTCCGCGACCTCGGATATGTCGAGGGCCGGAACCTCGTGATCGAATCCCGGTACGCGGGCGGCCGACCGGATCAAATTCCGGAATTCGCGAGCGAGCTCGTTCGGCTGAAGGTCGATGTGATCGTGACGGTCGGAACCCGCGAGACGATCGGCGCCAAGGCTGCGACAGCGACGATCCCAATCGTCATGCTGGCTGTGGGTGACCCCATTGGAGCCGGACTCGTCACCAGCCTGACGCGCCCCGACTCCAATGTCACCGGCACCTCGTTAATGGTCCCGGATCTCGGCGGAAAACGTCTGGAGCTGCTTCGCGAGATCGTTCCGAAGCTTCAGCGCGTGGCGATCCTCGGGAACCCGCGGAACGCCTCGGCCGCGGCGGAGTTGCGGGCCGTCGAAACCGCGGCACAGTCGCTCGGGCTCGCCGTCTACCTCCTCGAGGTCGACTCCGCATCCCGTGTCGACGTCGCGCTCGCTGACATGGCACGAGATCGGCCGGATGGCATGCTCGTGCTCCAAGACGCGCTGACCTTCGCGCATCGACGAGAGATCACCGCGGCGGCTCTGCGCTTGCGCCTGCCAGCCGTCTTACCGACTGCATTGTACGTCAGCAGCGGCGGGCTCGTCAGTTACGGCTACGAGCCACGCGCCGTCGCCCGCCGTGGCGCGAGCTACGTGGACAGGATCTTGAAGGGCGCCAAGCCGGCTGACCTTCCTATCGAGCAGCCGACGAAGTTCGAGCTGGTCATCAATCGCAAAACGGCCCAGACGCTCGGGCTCAGCATCTCGCCGTCGCTGCTGTTACGAAGCGACCGCATCATCGAGTGAGCGCAGCGCCGTAAATCGTACTGGGCTGCCGCTGAGGAGGGGCCATGAACAGACGGCTCACCGCCATCGTAGCTCTGATCGTGGGTTTCGCCTTGGGCGCCGCCGCGGTTGAGGCCGTCCGCGCGCAGGCGAAGCCGCTCGCCTATACGATCGCGGAAGTCGAGGTGACTGACCAGGCGACGTACCAGGAGTACCAGAAGGGGGCGGCGGTTCAGATTCCGGTTGCGGGCGGGCGTTTCATCGCGCGAGGTGGCCGAACGTTCGTCATCAGCGGACCTCCGCCCAAGCGGGCTGTCGTGCTCCAGTGGGAAAGCTTTGAAAACGCCCAGGCGTTCTTTGAATCCGAGGCGTATAGACGACCCGTTCCGACTCGTGACAAATCATCGAACTTTCGCGCCTTCGTCATCGAAGGCGTAGCGCATTGAAATCGTTCTTTGCCGCCACGTCGCTCGTTGCTCTCGTCCTTGGGTTGCTCGCGCCGCTCGGCGCGGGGGCCCAGCAGACGGGTCAGATGCGGCGGCTCGGGGTGCTGATGGGGATTCCCGAGGGGGATCCGCGAGGAGAGGCTCGCTTGGCGGCATTTCGCAAAGGGCTTCAGACGCTCGGGTGGGAGGAGGGCCGCAATCTTCGCATCGATATTCGTTGGGCGACGACGTCAGATGCGCCCGCGACGCAAAAACTGGCGAGGGAGCTCATCGAGCTGCACCCGGACGTACTCCTGTCACACAACACTCCCACCACGGCGGCGTTGCTGCAGCACACGCACACGATCCCCGTCGTCTTTGCGGTCGTCTCGGATCCGATCGGTAGCGGCTTCGTCACGAGCGTGTCGCGGCCGGGCGGCAACGCGACCGGATTCACCAACATCGAGCCGACGATGGCGGGCAAGTGGCCGGAGCTCCTCAAGGAGATTGCCCCGCGCGTCACGCGGGTCGCCTTCCTCTTCAACCCCGCGACAGCGCCCTACGCCGAGCATTATCTGAGCTCCTTCAAACGCGCCGCCACCTCTCTCGCGGTGGAAGCGATGGCTACCCCTGTGCACAATACCTCGGAGCTCGAGCTCATCATTGCCGCCCAGGCACGCACGCCGAATAGTGGTCTTGTCGTCATGACCGATGCTTTCCTGATCGCGCATCGCGCCCAGATCGCCGCGCTGGCCGCTCGTTACCGCCTTCCGGCGGTCTATCCCTTTCGCGACTTCATCGAGGCGGGCGGGCTGCTGTCGTACGGGAATGACCCGCGCGAGAGCTTTCACCGCGCGGCAGCCTATGCCGATCGCCTCCTCAAGGGCGCGGCGCCCAGCGAGCTGCCCGTCCAAGCCCCGGTAAAGTTCGAGCTGGTGCTCAACGTCAAGGTGGCGAAGGCGCTCGGTTTGACGATCCCGCGCGCTCTCTTGCTGCGGGCGGACCAGGTCATCGAGTAGACGGAGCTTGTCATGCCCTACGCCAAGGATGCGTGTCGCGGGAGCGAGAACGTAGCCGTCCATTGCGCGTCAGATAGAATCCCGGTAAACGGCGAACGGGACCCGAGAGGTTGCGATGCGTCCGGACACGCACTACGTCGGTAACGATCTGACCCTGCACGCCGGCGGAATGCCGTCCCGTTCTATGAGACCGGCAGGTAGCGCACCATTCGCGAGCACCGCGACGGGGACGCCGGGCTCGTCGTCATGACGCAGGCCTTCGGCGAGCACGACTTTCTTGATTCAGGTCACGCTCCTGGATGAGTATGGCCCGAGGTCATCTGAAAGGGGGGCTCGGCGTGAAGATCTATAACGTCGCGGGTTACAGCATCATTCTCATCTACGCCCTGGCCTGCGCGTACTTCGCCCCGCCGCGCCTCGGCCCCCGGGCCGGCCTCTTGGTCGGCGCCGCCTACTTCCTCGTGTGCTGGTTCATCGGGGGGTTGTATCTGTCGCCGGTCATCCACCTGGGGATTGCCCACCGGGCACTCGACTACAAGGAGTGGTTCGTCAAGACCCTCACCGTCGTCAACAACACCTTCGGGGTCTACATCAATCCGGTCACGTGGGTGAACCGGCACCGGCTCCACCACAAGTTCTCGGACCACCCTGGAGATCCCAACAAGCTCTCGTCCGACGGGTTCTGGCGGACGCTGTACCTGTGCCTGTTGCCCTACAAGTGCGAAGCGGACATGGCCAAGGATGAGATCTTCAGGACGTGGCCGTTCCGCCTGATCTCGAACCCGGTGTTCCCGGTGGTGTCCCAGGTATTCAACTTCTCGCTGTTGTGGCTGCTGGTGGGCGACCTGCGTTTCGCCGCGGTGGTCTGGGTCGTGTTCCGCGTGTTCGCGATCTGGATCAACATGGTCCAGAACTACTGGACCCACGACCGGAGGTTCGGGTACCGGCGCTACGCCGACGAGCGCGACAACGCGATGAACATCGGCGAGTGGCTGCCGGTGACGGCGACCTTCAGCGCCTGCCTGCAGAACAACCACCACCATTCCCCGGGCCTGCTGCGGCTGAGCCACGACGAGTCGGAATACGACTTTGGATTCCTGACCGTCAAGGTCATGAAGGCGCTGGGCCTGGTGCGCGCGACGACCAGGGGCGCGGAGATTCCGCGCGAGTGTCCGCTGGCGTCCCTGAACTTCTAGCCGGCGCTACACCGCCTTCGAGCGGGTGAACGGGTAGAAGGTCTGCCCCCAGAACGTGCGGGGGATGTTCTCGTTGGCCAGGCCGTAGGATTCCGGCCACTTGCCCTCGGGGTAGTAGTAGGTCCCGAAGATCTTGTCGATCCACGGAAAGTGGATGGCGAAGTTCTTGTCGATGGCCTCTTTCTGCGACGTGTGATGCCAGTGGTGGAACCGCGGGAAGATCAGGTACGGCTCCAGCCACTTGATGGTCGGGCCGAAATTGGAATGCGTCCAGGTCGCGTGCAGCGTGACGAAGAAGAGATAGGCCACGAGCATGTCGTGGGAGAAGGCGAACATCATCGGAACGAGGATGAACCCGCGCACCACGACGTCATCCACGATGTGGGAGCGAGACCCCGCGATCCAGTCGAGCCCCTTGGACGAATGGTGAATGGCGTGGAAGCGCCACAACCACGGCACCGAGTGGAAGGCGCGATGGATGGCGTATTCCGCAAGATCCGCCACCAGGACGGCCAGGAAGAACTGGACCAGCCAGGGCAGGCTGCCTATCGCTTTCTGCAAGCTCGGAATGGCGAAGAGCGCCGTGAGCTGGGTGGCCGGCAGCAGGATCAAGAAGGTCGTGATCTGGGTGGGCAAGTGGGTGGACAGGAAATACACCACGTCCAGCAGCCACTCGTTGCGGAACACGCCCTGCTCTGGATAGGCCGGCCAGAGCACCTCGAACGGCGAGTAGATCAGCGTCATCAGCAGCATGTCCAGCAGGAACCAGTCCAGGCCGATGGACGGGCCGTCGCGCAGCGGTTGGTTGATCGGAACACTGGCTCCGCCCCACAGAGTCGCCGCCAAGGCGAACAGCATCCCGATCAAGCCCAGGAGCTTCTTCCGGCGCAGGATCGCAGACGCGACGCCGAAAATGATCGCCGCCACGATGACCGCCTGGATCAACATGCGGATCAAGGACATGGCGTAGTAGGGCCGCAGATTGGGAGAGCTCAGTAGCTGCGGAAAGTGCAGGCAAGCCACCGCCCCGAACGCGAGCAGCCCGAAGAAGGTCGACAAGACCCCGCTCCACCAGCCCGTTCCGAACCCGGTGGGGTCGTTGTCGCCAAAGGCCTGGTTGATCTTCTGTTCGAGCATGCCCGCCCCCGCGGCTTTTCGTAACTTATCATTGGGCTGGATGAGAGCGAAAGAGATTGGCCCTGTGCGCTCCCCCGCTAAGGCGCGCAGGCGCGAATCGCGTCCCGGAACCCTTCCAGCGCCCCCTCGCCCCGCGCCCGCGGGCTGATGATGGGCAGCTGAAGGCCCGCCGCGCGGTACTCCTCGATGCGTGCGCGGCAGTCGGCGGGCGTGCCGACCAGGCCCACCGCGGCGGCCATGGTGTCGGGCACCGCGCGGGCGGCCCCCTCGCGATCGCCCCTCTGCCACGCGGCCTGGATCGCGCGCGCGGCATCGGGGAAGCCGGCCTCGGCGAGCAGGCGGTTGTAGCGGGGGAAGAAGCCCGCGTACATCGCCACCGCGGGGCGCATGCGCTCCACGGCGTCGGCGCGCGTGGGCGCGATCACGCAGGGCAGGAGCGAGGTGATCTCCACGTCCTCCGGGCGGCGGTCGGCGCGGCGGGCGCCCGTGGCCACGTGGGAGGCGGCGCGGGCCGGGGCCTCGCGCGTGGCCCACGTGAGGATCAGGCCGTCGCCCAGCTCGCCGACCACCTCCAGCATGGGCGGAAACAGCGCGGAGAGATAGATGGGGATGCGGCGGCGCAGCGGCGTGAACCAGAGATCGAAGCGGTCGATGGCGATCGTCTCTCCGCGATAGGACACCTCGCCGTCGCGCAGCAACGCGCGGATGGCCTCCACGCTCTCGCGCACGCGGTGAATGGGCTTGGCATACGGCAGGCCGTGCTCGCCCTCCACCTGCACGCGATGGCTCGAGCCCAGGCCTAGCACGAAGCGCCCGTTGGACAGCGCGTCCACCGTGGCTGCGGCCATGGCGATGGTGGGGACGCTGCGCACGAACACGCTGCTGATGCTCGTGCCGAGGCGGATGCGCGTGGTCGCCGTCGCGCAGGCGGCGAGGATGGCGAACTGATCCCCGCCATGCCCCTCGGCGACCCAGGCGGATTCGTAGCCGAGCTCCTCGGCCAGACGCACGCACTCCACGATCTCGGGAGCGGTGAGCCCTCCGCTGATGGCGACGCCGATGCGCGGGGGAGCCATCGCGCTACGCCGTCTTGTACCGCGCGATGACGGCCGGATCCGGATCGACGCCGAGACCGGGGCCCTGTGGCACCGCCAGCGTGCCGTTCTTCGCGTTCGTCACGCCGCCGAAGAGATCCGGCTCGAGGGTGGCGTAGATGCGCTCGACTAGCGGCTCGCGCGGCTGCGCGGCCAGGAAGTGGAGCGTGGCGAGGAGGCCGGGGCCGAAGTAGGGAGAGTGCGGCACCAGCGTGACGCCCGCCGCCTCGGCGAGAATGCCGACTTCGCGGAGGGCGGACACGCCGCCGATCTTGGTGACGCTTGGCTGCCCGTAGGTGACGGCGCTCGCGTCGAACATGTGCTTGAAGTCGATGGGGTTGCTCGCGTTCTCGCCGGCGGCGAGCGCGATGCCGCCGTCCTGGCGCACGCGCGCGAGGCCGGCCCAGTCCTCGGGCGGCCACACCGGCTCCTCCAGCCAGAGGAGATCGTGGGGCCGGAAGCGCCGCGCCATCTCGAGCGCCTCGACCGGGGTCCACGGGCAGTTGGTGTCCACCGTGAGCTTCATCTCGGGCCCGCCGCCCTGGCGCGCCGCGCGCACCGCGGGCTCGGTGATCTCGTGGAGCTTCACGTACTTGTAACCTTCCTTCACCGCGCCCTCCGTGATCCGCGCCACCACCGCGGGGTCGCCGTAGCGGAAGAAGCTCGCGTAAGCCGTGATCTCGGCGCGCACGCCGCCGCCGAGCAGGCGGTGCAAGGGCAGGCCCGCCGCCTTGCCCGCGAGGTCCCACAAGGCAATATCGATGCCGGAAAGCCCGAAGATCGACGGCCCGCCGCGCCCGAGATTGTGGAAGCGCTTCAGGAGATCGGCGCGCAGCGTGCTGATCTGGGTGGCGTCGCGCCCCACGCACGCGGGCCCGATGTAGGCATCCAGCGCGGCCTTGGTGGACTCGTTCACCGCGTAGCCGAAGGCCTCGCCCCAGCCGGTGAGCCCGGCATCGGTATCCACGCGAACGAGCAGCACGTCCACGGTGTTGAACACGCGGCCGAAAAAGCCCGTGGGTGGGCCGGGCTGGGTGAAGGGCAACTTCACGATGGTGGACTCGACGCGGGTGATCTTCACGGGGCGTACCTCCGGCGCGCATTATCCCGGGCGCCCGCGGCCTTGTCCACCTGCGCGGCGTGTGGCATGGTCCCGCCATGAAGATCACCTCCGTCGCGATCCACCGCCTCTCCGTGCCGCTGCCGCGCCCCGTGCGCACCGCCATTCACAACCATGCGCATGCCGATACCGTGGCCGTCGAGCTGCGGGGCGACGCGGGCGCCGTGGGCTCGGGCTACTGCTTCGCGTTCGGCGCCCGGCGCGCGGTGGCCCTTGCCGCGCTCGTGGAAGACCTCGCGGTGTTCTACGAGGGCAAGGATCCCGCCGCGGTGGTGGCCCACTTCGAGGCAGCGTGGCGCTCCATCAACTTCATCGGGCACTCGGGCCTCGCCATGATCGCGCTCTCCGCGCTCGACACCGCGTGCTGGGATCTCGCCGCGCGCGCGTCGAATCAGCCGCTCTTCCGCTACCTCGGAGGCGCTCGCACGCGCGTGCCCACGTATGCCTCCTCTGGCCTCTGGATCGACTATTCCGTGGGTCAGCTCCTCGCCGAGGCGGAGAAGTTCCAGGCTCACGGCCATCGCGCCATGAAGATGCGCGTAGGTGGTCCCGACCCGCGTGTGGACGTGGAGCGCGCCCGCCTCCTGCGCGAGGCGATCGGCCCCGACGTGAAGCTCCTCGCCGACGTGAATCAGGGCTGGGACGAGCCCACGGCCATTCGCTGGGGCCGGGAGCTGGAAGCAGCCGCCGACCTCTTCTGGTTGGAGGAGCCGCTGCCCTACGAGGACCTGGAAGGCTGCGCCCGCATCAGCGCGGCGCTGACCATGCGCATCGCCACCGGCGAGTCCGACTATGGGAGCCATGGCATGAAGCGCCACCTGGACGCGCGCGCGGCCGACGTCCTCATGCCCGATCTCCAGCGTATGGGCGGCGTCACCGAGTATCGTCGCGCCGGCGAGCTCTGCCGCGCCTACGGCCAGCCCGTGTCTTCGCATCTCTTCATGGAGGCGTCGTGCCACGTGCTCGCCGCGGCGCCCAACGCCCTTATCCTCGAGCACATGGACTGGTGGCAGCCCCTCTTCACCGAGCCGCTGCGCATCGAGAACGGCGAGGTGGTCGTGCCGGAGCGGCCGGGCATCGGCGTGGAGCTGGATCCGAAGGCGCTGGCGCGCTTCAAGGCCTGAGCGTAGACTTCCCCTGAAGTCCGCAGTACCACCGGTTCCCGGCAGAGGGAGGCTCACATGCCGGTTCTCCGGGTCTAGAGGCCCTCGAACGAAGCCCCCGCACGGTCGGGTTCCGACCGCGGGGGCTTCTCGCTTTCCAGGAGGTGCGCCATGAGCGTGATCGCGATATCCGAGAGCCTGGGCAGTCTGGGGATCGAGATCGGCCGCATGGTGGCGGCGCGGCTCGGCTACGAGTTCGCCGAGCGCGACATCATCAGCAAGGCAGCCGATCGCTACGGCGCCGACGTGACGCGGCTGAGCCATGCCGCGGAAGAGCGGCCGACGCTGCTCGAGCGCTTCAACGCCGAGCAGCATCGGTTCGCGCACTACGTCGACGCCACCGTCCACGAGATGGCGGCGCGCGATAACTTCGTGATCGTGGGACTGGCCTCCACACTGATCTTGGCGACAGCCCCGCACACCCTCCGCGTGCGCATCACGGCCGCCGAGCCCGTGCGGGCGCAGCGGCTCTCCCGTGAGCTGGGCCTCGCTCCCATTCAAGCGGTCAGCCGGGTGCACGAGTCGGACCGGGAGCGCTCGGGACGCGTCCGGTTCCTCTATCACGTCCACTGGGAGGATCCTCTGCTCTACGATTTCGTGATGAACACCGAGCGGGCCGACATATCCGAGTGCGCCGGGCTGCTGGAGCAGATGCTGGCGCACGATCGCTTCCGTTCGACGGTGACCTCGCGGCGCGACATGACCGACCGGAGTCTCGTCGCGCAGGCCTACGCGGTGCTCCTCGCCGATCCGGTCACGCGCGAGCGGCGGCTCAACGTGCAGAGCGAGGACGCCGTCCTCAGCATCGGCGGCCGCGTGGAGGAATGGTCGGTGCGCAAGGCGGTGCAGCGGGCGCTCGGGATGATCCCCGGCGTGCGTGAGATTCGCTTCCTGACCCCCGCCGCTATCGACGGCGAGGGCGGCGGCGGGGATGCGGGGCAGAATCTCTACGGCGCCTCGCGGCGCTGGGGAGGCTTCGGGCCGACCGTGTGAGCGCGAGGGGCAGACTCGGCGCCCGGGTCCGTGTAATACTCGACGGGCCTGGGCGCTATGAATCCCTCCCGACGACTGGTGACCGTCCGCCTCATCGTCGCCTTCGCGACATGTCTCCTGGTTTCTCTCACCGTCGGCGGTGCGCAGCCGGCGCCGAAGGTCTACCGACTCGGCTATCTGTCGAGTGCGTCTCGTGCTGCGATTGGACACCTCTTCGAGGCTTTGCGAGGGGGGCTCGCCGATCTCGGGTGGGTGGAAGGCGAGAACCTTGTCATCGAGTATCGTTTTGCCGAAGGCAAGCACGATAGGCTCCCCGCACTCGCGGCTGAGCTGATCGCGCTCAAGGTCGATGTTATTGCCGCTGGGCCTACTCCGCCGGCGCTGGCGGCCAAACGGGCGACCACCGAGATCCCGATCGTCATGACGGCCGTCGGCGACCCGGTGAGGAACGGACTGGTGGCGAGCCTCGCCCGGCCGGGCGGCAACGTGACCGGCGTGTCCTTCGACGTCGGCCTCGAGGTCTTCACCAAGGGGCTCGAGCTCTTGAAGGAGTCCATACCGATGCTGCGACGTGTAGCGGTCTTGTCCAACTCGTCCAACCCTTCTCAGGCCGTCTCGGTGCGCGATGTGACGGCCGCCGCGCAGTCGTTGGGACTACAGATCAAGGTCGTGGACGCGCCCACCGTATCAGCGCTGGACGGTGTATTCGCCGCCATGGCCAAGGACCGCTCGGAGGCTCTCCTCGTCCTGACGGATCCTCTGTTCCTGATTCACCGCGAGCGCATCGGAAGCCTGGCCCTTCGGCATCGACTGCCCTCGATGCACGCGGTCAAGGAGAGCGTGGAGGCGGGCGGATTCATGTCGTACGGCCCGAGTCTTGTCGGCGCATACCGGCGAGTGGCGGTCTACGTCGACAAGATCCTGAAGGGAGCCCGCCCCGCCGACTTGCCCGTCGAGCAACCGACGACGTTCGAGATGGCCATCAATTTGAAGACCGCAAAGGCGCTGGGAGTCACGATCCCGCGGTCACTGTTGGGACGAGCGGATCGAATTATCGAGTGATCGCCTGGCTCCGAGCCATGCGAGCGCGCGCCCGTCGATCACCGCCAGCCCCGCTGCGATCAGCGCCATGCCGCCGAGATGGCGCGGCGCGAGGTGCTCGTCCAGCACGGAGACGCCCAGCGTGACGGCGATCGCGGGCATCAGGAGCGTGACGAGCAGGAGATTGGTCGCGCCCGCGGTGGCGAGGATGCGGAAGTAGACGACATATCCCAGCGCGGTGCTGATGATGGCGAGCCCGAGCAGCGCGAGCCACACGCGCGTCCCGGGCACGGTGAGCGTCCACGGCCGATCGACGGCGAGCGCCAGCGGAAGAATCAGGAGGGTCGAGGCCGTCACCTGGCCGGTCGCGGTGACCAGCGGCGGCGTGCCGGCGAAGCGCCGGCCGAGGATTCCGGCGCAGGCATAGGAGACGCCCGCGGCGAGCACCGCAAGCTGGGCCATCACGTCACGTCCGAGCCCGCTCAGCGAGTCGGGGCCGATCATCAAGACCACCCCGGCCAGGCCAAGCAGGACGCCCGTCATGCGTCGCGGCGTCAGGCGCTCATCCGCGGTGAGGAAGTGCGCGAGCACGGCGGTGAAGAGCGGCGCGCAAGCGTTCAGGATGGCGGCAAGGCCGCTGGCGATGCGAGTCTGGCCCCAGAGGATCAGAGTGAAGGGTACGACGTTGTTGAGCATGGCCATGATGGCGAAGGCGAGCCAGGCGCGTCCGATGCGCGGTATCCGATGCCGCGAAACGCGCGCCGCCAGCCCGAGCGCGACCGCGGCGAGCCCTACGCGTCCCAGCAGCACCGTGAACGGGGGCAGGGCCGTCAGCGCCACTTTCTGGAAGAAGAAGGAGCCGCCCCAGAGCACACCGAGGGTGAGGAGGAGACCCCACTCCAGGGTGCTCATGCGCTTCACGCCGAGATATACGCACCAGGGGCATAGAGCGGGTGTAACGTGAGCGCGGTCCGACTCCGGAGTCTACATCCGTGCTATCTCGACGCCCCGGGTCTGGTTGCCCTCTGGTGCGAGGCGCCCATCGGCGCGTACTTGCGGGCCATCCACGCGGAGGCCGTGAAGCGTGGCTATCGGTTCGCGGCGGAGAAGATCGGACGCTCCGGGGGTCGGTGCGCACGCCTCAGGGTCACGAGAGGTCGACTTCGCATGGCGACACCTCACGAGGAAGCTGCGCGCCCGGGCTCCCGGGTTGCGGACTCGCCTCGCCGGGATCAAGTCCCCCCGACCACACCCGCTGTTTCGCGTTGGACGAGGCGGCCCGCCCTCATGGGAGAAAGGGTGCATGAAGGCGCTCTGGCAAGCTTCCTCGTCGTGGCGCTGACGCGGGAAAGTTAGCGCCCGGCGCCGTCCGTGCAATACTAGCGCCGGCCATGAAGCCGATGTTCAAGGTCGGCGTCGTCGTGCTCGGGTACGTCGCCGCCTTCGTCGTCGCCTCCGCGGTGACCGCCATCCGCATCGCCCTCACGAGCGGCCCGGACGCGCAGGCCTCCAGCGGCATGTACGCCTTCGGCGACGCCTTTCTCTGGCTCAACGTCTTCGGAATCTGCGCGCTTCTGCCGACGGGCGCCGCGCTCTACTTCCTGCGTTCCTATCGCCGCGTGTGGTCGGCGGTGGCGACGGCGGCGCTCACCGTCGGGGTCACCGGCCTGGCTGCGGTCATCCTCTATGCGCTGCGGCAGGCGGAAGCCTCGATGCTCGCCCCATTCACCATGCTCTCCCCGCTGAGGTTGCTCGTCGCGCCGCTGCTCGCGCTCGTCTTCCTGGTCTGCGCGCTGGTGGCGCCGCGGGGCTTCCCCAGAAGCGCGCTCCTGTCGGCTGCTCTCATGGAGATGGTGGCCACCGGCTACATCGGGCTCGTCTGGTTCGTCCCGGTCTTCCTCGGCAGATCTTAGGCGGACCGTTCAGGGCGGCGCGTTGGACGCCGCAGTATTCCCGCGCGGCTCGCCGTGACCATCAACACTCCGGCGAGCGTCGCCACGCCGCCGCCCACTTCCGCCGCCGTGGGCCGCCCCCCGAACAGCGCAATGGACCAGAGCCAGGTCACCACCGGCGTCAGCGTGAGGATGATCGTGAGCACGCTCATGTCCATGCGGCGAAGCACCAGGTAGTAGAGCCCACGGCTGACGACCACGTTGACGAGGCCGGCCAGGAAGACCCAGCCCCAGCCCACGGCGGACGGCCAGACGAGCGCGCCCTGCGCCGCGGCGAGGACGAGGAGGACGGCCGCCACCGCGACCACGCGGTAGAAGAGGAACTCCCCGAAGGGCATGTCACCCCCGTAGCGCTTCACCACCGCGGAGTGGATCGCGTAGAGCAAGGTGGACGCGATCACGATCAGCGCGCCCACGCGCAGATAGTCGCCGGGCTGGAAGCTGATCACCGCCACTCCGATGAGCGCGAGCGCGCTGCCGGCCACCTCCACGCGCGTCAGCCGCTCGCGCAGCCACAGGATGCCGAGCGCCAGGCTGAAGAGGATCGACGTGCGCGAGAGCAGAGACGCGGTGCCGGGATCCACGTAGCGCACCGCCGCGAAGCCCATGTTGGTGTTCACGCCCACCAGGAGGCCGATGGCGAGGAAGAACCAGGGGTGCCGGCGCAGCGGCCCCAGACCGACCCGCCCGCCCAGGAACGTGTACACGACGATGGCGCCCGCCGCCATCATGTAGAAGGCGCCCGCGGCGGGTGGAAAGTGCGGCAGCATGAGCCGCGCGAAGACGTAGTAGAGACTGTCGGCGACGAGCAGCAGAGGGACGGTGAGGCGCGTGACGGCGTCGTCGCCGTCGGAGCGAGCGGGCACTAGACCAGCGGCCAGGGATACCGCATGCCGGAGGGATCGGCGGGAAACGCCGCCATCTTCGCGAGCGCCCGCCCGCGCGCGAGCAGCGCCTGGCATTCTTCCGGCACGACGAGGCCGGCCAGCGTCTCGGGCAGCCCGTCCTTGATCAGCCTTCGAAGATCTCCCCGCAGGGCCGTCGGGATCGGCTCGCCCGCGAAATCCCAGATCACGGTGCGGAGCTTCGGGTCGACGTGGAGGATGAGCCCATTGTCGATGGCGAAGATGCGGCCCTCCGGCCCAAGGAGGCAATGCCCACTCTTGCGGTCGGCGTTGTTGGTGAGGAGATCGAAGAGGCAGATGCGGCGGAGCGTGTCGTGGTGCGCCGCGTTCTCCATCAGGCTGAAGTAGTGCTGCTCGAAGTCGGCATGGATGAAGAGCTGGAGTGATCCTTCGCCGTGCGGCCCGTCGCGCGGCACGGTGAGCGGCACGAGCCCCCAGCCGAGCGCCTCGGAGAGAAGATAGGCCGCGAGCTCCCGCTTCCAGAGGCCCGGAGGAAAATCCCAGAGCCGGCGCTCGCCCCGGCGCGGTTTGTAGATGGCGAGCGCGGTGTCCGTGCCGAGCGCGCATTCCACGAGCAGCGTCACGTTCGACGAGCCGGGCATGCGCCCCTTGACCTCGATGGTGCCGCGGCTCAGGAGGTCGAGGGCCGTGGACCCCGTGGACATGTCGCGCGCGCGGGCGGGGTCAGTGCCGGACGTGCCCGTTGGTGCCGGGGCAGGGATGGCCGTCGGGATCGATGGGCAGTCCGCACGTGCGGCAGATGGGGCGCCCCGCCTGCACGAGGCTGCGGGCGCGCTCCACGAAGGCGGCGGCCTGAGGGCGCGTGAGGCGGAAGCGCGCCTTGGCGGTGTCCGAGGCCTCTTCCACGACTTCCGCCACGGCTTCCGCCGCGCCCTCGGGCTCCGCCTCGGTCTCGACCGTCTCCTCGCCTGGCTCGTCCTCCTCGTCGTCGTCCTCCGCTTCCTCCGTCAGCTCCTCGGCGACGATGAGGATACGGTCGGCGCTCTCGTCGTAGGCCACGCCCAGCGATCCGACCACCCACGCTTCCTGCACGGGCTCGAGCAGCGCCATGTCCGTGGGCAGCGGCCCCGGCTTGGGCAGATCGGCGAGGAGCTTGGCGAGATACTCCCCGAGCGCGCCGACCTGCTCCTTCTCGAGCTTCAGCGTCACGACGCGGCCGCCCTCGCGCGCCTGCAGGTAGAAGACGCGGCGCCCGGCGGGGCCCACCGTGCCGGTGGTGAAGAAGTCCGGCGCCTCGAAGTCGTAGGAGGCGGCGGCCATCAGCCCACCAGGTTGGCGAGCTCGCCGCCGGTGGAGTTCACCGTCAGGACGGCGGGGCCGGTACGCCCGTAGGCGATCGCGCTGATCGAGGCGGTCGCGATCATGATGCGCTGGAAGAGGTCGAGCGGCGTGCCGAGGGCGTGCGCCACCGCGGTCTTGATGGGATCGGCGTGGGACACCGCCACCACCGTCTCGCCGGGATGCCGCGCCACCAGGGCTGCGATGGTGGTCGACATGCGCGTCTGGATCTCCACGAAGGACTCGCCCCCCGGGAAGCGGAAGCCGCTCGGATAGCGCTGCACGGTGGCCCATTCCGGTGTCTTGGCGGCCTTCGAGATCTCCCAGCCCGTCCAGTCCCCGATGTCGCACTCGAGCAGCCCCGGCTCGGTGAGGACGATGAGACCGCGGCGCGACGCGATGATGCCGGCCGTCTCATGCGCGCGCTCGAGGGGCGAGGCGTAGACCGCGGCCACCGCCTTGAGGGCGGCGATGCGCTCGGCCGTCGCGGCGACTTCCTTCTTGCCGTCTTCGGAGAGATGAAGCCCGGGCGCGCGCCCGGGCAGCACCGAGCCCGTGGTGGGCGTCCGGCCGTGGCGCACCAGGAGGACGCGCGTCACGACGGGCTGGCGGCGCTTGCGAATGCCGACCTTGCGAATGATGACCGTGCTCTCCGGGGCGGCGGACGGCGTGCTCCGCCGAGCGTGAGCGTGATGGTAGACCGCGCGCCGCGCTCGCGCAAGCGTCAGCGGCCGCACGCGCGCCGCCGCGGACGGCCGAGAGGGCACCTTCAGGTGAAGAGCCCGCGTCGGTCGAGATGACGCAGCGTCACCACCGCTCCCGAGCCCAGCGCAAACATGATGCCCCAGGGCAGGCCAGCCAGCCCCGGCCGCGATTGCGCGTCCAGCGCCGCGCCCACCAGCGCACTGCCCAGCGTGCTGCCGATGCCGCCCGCCATCGCGAAGAAGCCGAAGTACGTCGCGATGAGTCGGTCGCGGCCGAAGCGCGGCACCATGGCCATCGCGAAGGGACTCGCTACCATCGCGCCAACGGTGAGACATGTCATCGCCACCAGCGTGGGTGCGAGGCGGCCCAGCGTCGGCGCGGGCCGCTCGGCCGGATCGACATGGCCGGCGAGCGCGGAGACCAGCGGGGCCGCAAAGGCCAGCGTCATCAGCGCCAGCCCCAGCGCCACCGCCTCGGGCGGGCGGTAACGCGCCTCGCACCACGCGGTCACGCGCACCTGGCCCACGATGGCCAGGATGGACGAGAGCACGAACAGCGACCCGACCGCCATGTCGTTGCCGGTGGCGCGCCGCGCTTCTAGCGGAAGCGTGAGGTACTCCTGGCTCAGCAGCACCGAGTACGCCAGCATCACCGCCGCGAAGCGGACGAAGCCGCCATTGGCCAGCACTTCGCTCCAGTCGCGCAGCACCGGCCGCGGCGTCTCGGCGAGGAGGTCCGCGCGGCGGGGGAGGTAGCGGAACTGCAGCAGCATCAAGCCCAGGAAGATCACCCCCGCGGCCACGCACACGAGCCGGAAGGAGAAGGCCAGCCGCACCACGCCCACCGGGGGGCCCAGCAGCGTGTCGATCTGCCCCGCGAGATTGGCGAGCGCGAACACCTCGGCGCGGCGGCCGGACGACGCCGCGGCGAGGTACGCGCGCAGGGCGGGCCCGAACAGCGCGCCGGCGAGGCCGGTGATGTAGAACGAGAGGAAGATCGTGCGCTCGTTGATGAGGAGGACCTGGACAGCGCGGCTCTGCGCGAGGAACTGCCGGAGCGCGCTCACCGTGGCATTATACAGAGACCATGGCGACTCCCGAGGCCGGCGACAAGGCGCCCGCGTTCGCGCTCGAAGACCAGAGTGGAACGACGCATCGCCTCAAGGACTACGCAGGGCAGCCGCTGATCTTGTACTTCTATCCGAAGGACGACACGCCCGGCTGCACCAAGGAGGCGTGTGACTTCCGCGACCATCTCCCGAAGTTCGGCCGGTCCAAGGCGGCAGTGCTCGGGGTCTCCATCCTCGATGCCGCGAGCAAGGCCAAGTTCGCCAAGAAGCACGGGCTCAAGTTCCCGCTGCTCGCGGATGCCGACCACGCGGTCGCGGAGAAGTACGGCGTCTGGCAGAAGAAGTCGCTCTACGGGCGGCAGTTCATGGGCATCGCCCGCACGACCTTCCTCATCGGGCCCGCCGGCAAGGTCGTCAAGCGCTGGGAAAACGTGAAGGTGGACGGGCACGCCGCCGAGGTGCTGGCGGCCGTTCAGGGGTTGTAGCCGGCGCGCTAGCCCCAGGCCTTGGTGCGGAGATAGCGAATGGCGGCCCGGGCGGCGGTGGCGCCGTCCCCCGCCGAGGCCACCAGGAGCCGTGCGGATGCCGCGCGCACGTCGCCGGCGGCCAGGATCCCGGGCACCGCGGTGCGCATCTCGAGATCGGTGACGATCTGGCCGCTCTCGGCGAGCGGCACCAAGCCCCCCAGGAACTCGGTGTTGGGCGTGAGCCCCGCGTAGATGAAGATGCCGCTCACCGCCATCGTCTCGCGCGCGCCGCTGGCGAGGTCCTCCACGAGCAGGCGCTGCACGCCCTCCGCGCCTTCGATGGCGCGCACCGCCGCGTTCCACTTGAAGCGGATCTTCCCGTTGGCGCGGGCGCGCTCCTGGAGCGCGGCGGTCGCGCGCAAGGTGTCGCGGCGGTGGATCACCGTCACCTGCGAGGCGTACTGGGTGAGATGGGTCGCTTCGTCCACCGCGGCGTCGCCCCCGCCCACCACCGCCACGGGCTGATTCATGAAGAACGAGCCGTCGCAGGACGCGCAGTGCGAGATCCCCTTGCCCACGAATTCCTCCTCGCCCGGGACGTTCAGGGTCGCGAAGCGCGAGCCCGAGGCGACGATGAGGGCGCGGGCGCGTAGGAGCTCGCCGTCGGTCTCTACCGCAATCTCGTCGCCCTCGCGGCGCACCGCCGCGACCTCGCTCATGCGCAGCTCGGCGCCCGCCGCGTCCGCCTGCTGCTGAAGGGCCGGGCCCAGGGTGTAGCCCGCGATGCCGTCGGGGAAGCCCGGGTAGTTGTCGATGCGCTCGCAGTTCAGCACCTGGCCCCCCGAGGCGAAACGTTCGACGACAACCGTGCGAAGGCGCTCGCGGGCGGTGAACATCGCGGCGGTGTAGCCGGCGGCGCCGCCGCCAATGACGACGACATCGTGGGTCGGGGGCATGGGCCGATTCTACGCCAGGCTCGGCCCCGCGCGGGCCGGGCCGGCGCGCCGGCGCCTAGTGCGTCTCGCCGAAGCCGAGGCGGCGGTGCAGACGGGCGAGCATCGCGGGTGCCCACCAGTTCCACTCGCCCATGAGCCGCATGGTGGCGGGGACGAGCAGGGCGCGCACGATGGTGGCGTCCACCACCACCGCGATGCCCATGCCGATGCCGATGGCCTGAATGGGTACCATGTCGGCGGTGCCGAAAGCGAAGAAGACCGCGGCCATGATGGCGGCGGCGCCGGTGATGAGCCGGCCCGTCCGCTCGAGCGCCGACGCCACCGCCTGGGTATTGTCGCCGGTGCGCTCGTACTCCTCGCGCACCCGGCTCAGCAGCAGGACCTCGTAGTCCATCGAGAGGCCGAACATCACGCAGAACATGATGATGGGCGTGGAGGTCTCGATGGGGCCCGGCGTGAAGCCGAGGAGATGCGCCAGGTGCCCCTCCTGGAAGATCCACACCAGCGCCCCGTAGGACGCGCTGATCGAGAGCACGTTCATCACCACCGCCTTGAGCGGCAGGAGCAGCGAGCCGAGGAGCAAGAAGAGCACGACGTAGGTCGCGACCACGATCACCGCCACCGTCATCGGGGCGTGGTGGGCGATGGTCTCGGCGAGGTCCAGATCCACCGCGCTCTGCCCGGTCACCAGCACCTCACCGCCGGTGCTGGGATGCTGATGCCGGATGAGCCGGACCAGCGCGTGCGCCTCGCTCGAGCCCGGGCGGAGCGGCGTGCTGACGGACAGGACCATGAGCCGGTCGGTTGCCGTCTGGGCCACCGCCTCCCGGATGAACTCCGGGAGCTGCTCGGGGGCGGCCGCGAAGATTTGCTGGTACTGAGCGCGGGTGATGTCGGGGTGCAGCGCCACCGGGCCCTGCACCGCGCTGACGCTCGGGAGCTTCGCGATCCACTGCGCGAAGTCGTAGGCGCGCCCCACCCCCTGGGCCGTGCGCAGACGCCCTTGGGGATCGTGCACCACCACCACGATGTGGTTCGAGTCGCCCGTCAGGAACTCCCGCCGGTGCAGCTCCTCCCCGCGTCGCGCCTCCGCGTACGGGGGCAGGATGCTGGCGTCGGTGCCGCCCAGCCGAAGCCGCGAGAACGGCGCGCCGACCAGGACGAGGAAGATCACCACCGGGATGAGCACGCGCCAGGGATGCGCCATCACGAAGGCGGCGAGGCGGTGCCACATGCGCTGGCTGCGGACGGACTGGTCGGAGTGGAGATAGGGCAGGCGGAGCGCATCGACACGGCGGCCGAGAATGGCGAGCAGCGCGGGGAGAAAGGTCAGCGCGAACCCCACCGCGATGAGGACTACCGCGGTGCCGGCCACCCCCATGGAGGACAGGCTGCGGATGCGCAAGCACAGCATGCCGAGAAGCCCGATGGCCACGGTGAGCCCGGAGAACAGCACGGCGCGTCCCGCGGTGCTGAGGGTGCGCGCGAGGGCCTCCGCGCCATCGGGCAGCTCGCGCAGCTCGTCGCGGTAGCGGCTGATCACGAAGAGCGAATAGTCGACGGCGACGCTGAAGCCCACCATCGAGACCACGTTCATCGCGTAGACGGAGACGGGCGTGAAATAGGAGAGGAGGATGGTCGCGGCCATGCCGGTGGTGACGCCCAGCACGCCCACCCCGAGAGGGAGCGCCGCCGCCACCACCGAGCCGAACACCAGCACCAGGAGCAGCGGCACCACCGGCCAGATCACGCGCTCGGCGCGCCGGATGGCTCGCGTGGCGGTTTCGGTGAAGTCCTGGTTGAGCGCCATCGTCCCTACCGGCAGCACCTGGAGCGCGTCCGAGCGCACGAGCGGCCGGAGGGCGGCGTACACGTCGCTCTCGCTCTGTCCCAGGCTGAACGCGGCGAACTCCGACGGCCCGCTCTTGAGCTCGACGGTGGCGAGCATGTAGTGGCCGTCGCGCGACACGCGCTGGTTCACCGGCGTCGCGCCCTGCCAGGGGGTGAGCACCCGGGCGACCCGCGAGTCGGCGCGCAGCGGCGCGAGTGCGCCGTCGACGGCCTGCTGGAAGGCCGCGTCGTTCACCTTCAACGTCTGGTGCCCGAAGATGAGGCCGAAGGACGGGGGCTTCTTCGGCAGCTCGCGCTGGATGAGATCGACCGCGCGGCCCGACTCGGTGGATTTGGGCAGCGGTGTGTTGTCGAAACGGGCGCCGCGATGGATGAACCACGCGGCCGGGAGCAGCGAGAGGACCGAGAGCAGAAGGATGGGCCAGCGACGTCGGTGGACGAAGCGGCCCCAGGCGGCGAGCACTACCCGTCGGCGTCCAGGGCGGCAGCGAGCGTCCGCGTCGGGGCGGGAGCGTAGAACGACGACTCGGTCAGCCCGGCGAGGGACTCGCGGGCGAACTCGATGAGGTGATGGCTCACCACCGTGCTGTGCACGTACTGCTCGAAGCGCCCGGTGCCGAGCATGCGGAACGTCATGCGCCAGAATTCGCGGCGGTAGCTTCCGCGCACGCCGAGGCGCCAGAAGAGCCGCGCGAAGATGCCCAGCCCACGCCGCACGTTGGCGGGCGAGAGCCGGCGCGGGTCGATCGGATAGGGCAGCCGATGCCGGAACGTGTGCTCCTGCTGATGGGTGTAGCGCGCGTAGAGGAAATCCGGCTCGTAGGCGGCGCCGATGCAGTGACGCCACATGCCGAGCACGGTCTCGTAGGGCATGAGGAAGTCCACGTTGGATTCGCGGCCGGCCTCGTTGCGGATGCGTCCCGCGCGCTCGAGCCGCGTCCAGAGCGGCGTCTTCGGCAGGGCGTAGAGCACGTTGATGGTGAGGATGGGGATGTGCGACTCGCGGATGAACCGGACGATGCGGTCGGCACTGTCGGGGGTGTCCGTGTCGAGCCCGATGATGATGCCGGAAACCACTTCCATCCCGTAGGCGTTGATCTTGTCCACCGCCTCCAGGATGGGCAGCCGGAGGTTCTGGGACTTCGACATCGCGTGCAGCGCCGCCGGCTCCGGCGTCTCGATGCCGCAGAAGATCGTGACGAAACCGGCGTCGCGCATGAGGGCGAGGATTTGCTCGCTCTTGGCGATATTGAGCGTGGCCTCGCATGCGATACGGAGGGGGTAACGATGGCGCTTCTGCCAGGCGATCACATGGGGGAGGAGATCTTCCGCCGCCTTGGGATTCGCGATGAAGTTGTCGTCCACGAAGTAGACGGACTGGGCGCCGCCCGCGCGCAGTCGGTCAAGCTCGGCGATCACCTGCTCGGGCGACTTGAGCCGCGGGTTACGGCCGTAGAGGGCGGGGATGTCGCAGAACTCGCAGGTGAACGGGCAGCCGCTGGAGAACTGCACGCTGGCGAGGAAGTATTCCGGGATCGAGATGAGGTCGTAGGCGGGCATGGGGAACGACGACAGCGGCAGGCGCTCCTCCGTCGTGAGCAGGACCTGCTTCTCCGGGCGCCCCTCCGTCGTGTCGAGCAGCTCGATGAGCCGATCGGTCGCGTCGCCCAGCTCGCCCACGTGCACGTAGTCGGCGTCGGGATACATCTCGGGGCAGCCCGACGCGGACGGCCCGCCGATGGCGACGGGACGATCGCAGCGGTGCGCCCGCTCGAAGATCTGCTCGATGTGCGGCCGCTGCACGTGCATGCCGGACACGAGCACCGCGTCCGCCCACTCGAAATCCTCGGGGGAGGCAGGCTGCCGGTTCTCGTCCACGAAGCGCACACGCCAGGAGTCGGGAAGATAGTTCGCGATCAGCAGGAGGCCTTGGGGCGGCATGAACGCACGCACGCCGCCCAGGAGCTCGTAGGAATGGTGGAAGGTGCCGAACGACGGCGTATAGCGCGGGAAGACACAAAGGATATTGCGAATGCTGGTGGCGCGATAGGGAGTCCGCATCGGAGATGGGCCTCTACGCCCACCCGAGTTTATCACGGCGCCACGACACGTCCGTGCGACTTGGGCCGACCTCCGGGCCTTCTGTGCGTCTAGGCCGGCCCTTCCGCCGCCCGGCGTATCGCGGCCAGCATGGCCCTACGGATGAGGCCGCTGCCCGGCCGTACCAGCAACCAGTAGGGGCGGAAGCGCCGGCGGGTGGCCGCATCCGCGCAGTGCACCCGGGTCTCGGTGCTGAGCCGGGTCGCTCCAGCTTCGAGCGGCTCCAGGCGAAAGTCCCAGGCCGCGCGGGCCAGCCCGGGCTCGAGCGGCTCGCGGAAGCGTCGCGTGTCCGTCGCACGGAGGTCCGGGCGGGGCCGCCAGAAGCGCCCTTCGAGGCCGATCAGCAGCTCGCGCTCCGGCCGCTCGTCGAGCTGGGTGAAGCCGCCGGCGCCCAGCATGGTCTCGAGAGTCATCGTCGCCCGCCGGTGCCGGCCGAGCCCGCGCACGGCGAGCAGGGCGCCCACGAGCGGCGAGCGGCCGAGGTCGGCGGTGCGGAGCATGGCCCACACGCGCGCCGGCGCCGCGCGCACCACGATCGCGTGACGCTCCACCACGTCGAACTCGGGGAGAAACTCGTCGATGAGCGGGCGCGGCGCGCTCACGGGGCCACCGATATCCGTACCGCTCTCGACATGGCTCAGGCTAACACGCAGCGTCGGGCGGGCTTGCGCCCCGCCGGCGCCCCCGGGTAGGGTGAGGGCCTATGAAAAGCGTTTACGACGAGCAGTACGCTTGGGCGGCGCGGGATCCCCAGAGCTTCTGGGCGGCGGCCGCCGCGGATCTCTACTGGGACAAGCGGTGGGACCGAGTGCTCGACGACAGCCGGCCGCCTTACTACCGCTGGTTCGCGGGAGGACGGCTCAACACCTGCTACAACGCGGTCGATCTCCACGTGGACCGCGGCCGGGGCAAGCAGCTCGCGCTGATCTACGACAGCCCGGTGACCGGCACCGTGAAGACGCTCACCTACGCGGCGCTCCAGGACGAGGTGGCGCGCTTCGGCGGCGCGCTCCGGCGGCTCGGGGTGGGGCAGGCCGATCGCGTCATCATCTACATGCCAATGGTGCCGGAAGCGGTGATTGCGATGCTCGCCTGCGCGCGCATCGGCGCCATTCACTCGGTCGTCTTCGGCGGCTTCGCGCCCAAGGAGCTCGCCGCGCGCATCGACGACGCCAAGCCGAAGGTGATCCTCTCCGCCTCGTGCGGCATCGAGGCGACCCGCGTCGTCCCTTACAAGCCGCTCCTCGACGGCGCCATCGAGCTCTCGATTGCCAAGCCCGAGCGCTGTGTGATCCTCCAGCGCCCCCAGGAGCGCGCGTCCATGGTGGCCGGGCGCGACGTGGACTGGGGCGAGGCCGTCGCCGGCGCGCCCGCGGTGGAGTGCCTGCCGGTGGAGGCGACCGACCCGCTCTACATCCTCTACACCTCGGGCACCACCGGCATCCCCAAGGGCGTGGTGCGCGACAACGGCGGCCACGCTGTCGCGCTCAAGTGGAGCATGGGGAACGTCTACGGCATGGGAGCGGGCGACGTCTACTGGGCCGCGTCCGACATTGGCTGGGTGGTCGGCCACTCCTACATCGTCTACGCGCCGCTGCTCAAGGGCTGCACGACCGTGCTCTACGAAGGCAAGCCCGTGGGCACGCCCGATCCCGGCGCCTTCTGGCGGCTGATCGCACAGCATGGCGTGAGCGCGCTCTTCACCGCGCCCACCGCCTTTCGCGCCATCAAGAAGGAAGACCCTCGCGGCGACCACATCGGCAAGTACGATCTCTCGCGTTTCCGCACGCTGTTCCTCGCCGGCGAGCGCTGCGACCCGGACACGCTCCTCTGGGCGCGCGAGCGGCTGCAGGTGCCCGTTATCGACCACTGGTGGCAAACGGAGACGGGCTGGGCCATCGCCGCCAACTGCGTGGGGCTCGGAATGCTGCCGGTGAAGCCGGGCTCGCCCACGAAGGCGGTGCCGGGCTACGACGTGCGCGTGCTGTCCGAGGACAACCGGGAGATGCCGCGGGGCGAGATTGGCAGCATCGCGATTCGCCTGCCCATGCCGCCGGGGTGCCTGCCCACGCTCTGGCACAACGATGCGGGCTACGAGAAGTCGTACCTCGAACGACATCCGGGCTTCTATCTCACCGGCGATGCGGGCTATCAGGACGCGGACGACTACCTCTACATCATGAGCCGCGTGGACGACATCATCAACGTAGCGGGGCATCGTCTGTCCACCGGCGCCATGGAGGAGGTGCTCTCCGCACACCCCGACATCGCGGAGTGCGCGGTGGTGGGTGTGGTCGACGAGATCAAGGGCGAGATTCCCGTGGGCTTCGCCGTCACCAAGGCCGGCGTGGCGCGCAGCGAAGCGGACATCACGCGCGAGCTGGTCGAGATGGTGCGTGAGCGCATCGGTCCCGTGGCCTCGTTCAAGGTGGTGACGCTCGTGAAGCGCCTGCCCAAGACGCGCTCGGGCAAGATCCTGCGCGGCACCATGAAGCGGATCGCGGACGGCGTGGAGTACAACGCCCCCGCGACCATCGACGATCCCGCCGTGCTCGGCGAGATCGCCGAGTGCCTCAGAGCGCTCGGCTACCCGAAGAAGAGCTGACGGCGCGCCCGCACGTGGAGCGGCCGGGCCGTCCGGGCGTTCACGTGGGCGTGATCGGCGAAGGCGTATGCTCGCGGGCCACCGCCACGCGCGCCGAGCGGGTGGGGCGCGCCATTGCGGAGGCGGGCGCGGTGCTCGTCTGCGGCGGGCTCGGTGGCGTGATGGAAGCGGCCTCGCGGGGCGCTGCCCGCGCCGGCGGTACCGTGGTGGGCCTTCTGCCGGGCTTCGACGCCGGCGACGCCAATCGCTGGGTGACGGTGCCCATCGTCACCGGGATCGATCAGGCCCGCAACGTCATCCTCGTCCGCTCCTGCGACGCGGTGATCGCGGTGGGCGGGCGCTATGGCACACTGTCCGAGATCGCGCTGGCGCTCAAGCTCGGCAAGCCCGTGGTGGGGCTCGGCACTTGGCGGCTCGCCCAACCGGGGGGGCGCCGCGTCCCTCTCATGCGCGCGCGCACGCCGGAACAGGCGGTGAGGCTCGCTCTTGCCGCCCCGCGGCGGGCCGGGCGGAGCGTGAGGCGTTGGCTGGCCTGATGGGGCGCCTGACGGGAGACCGCCCATGAAGATCGTCGGCATCGATCATATCCAGCTAGCGATGCCAGCCGGGGAGGAGGCCAAGGCGCGGGCGTTCTATGCGGGGTTGCTCGGGATTCCGGAGCGGGCCAAGCCGACGGTGCTGGCCGCGCGAGGCGGCGCCTGGTTCGAGAGCCCGCACGTCAAGATTCACCTCGGAGTCGAGGGCGAGTTTCGACCCGCGCGGAAGGCGCATCCGGCGCTGTTGGTGGCCGGGTTGTCCGAGCTGGCCGCCGCGCTGCGCGCTGCCGGCTACGAGGTCGCCGACGATCCGCTGGAAGGCAACGCGCGCATCTATGTGTCCGACCCCTTCGGCAACCGGCTCGAGCTGATCGAGCACGACGGTACCGTCTGCACGGAGCCCTAGCCGCTCGCTGTGCTGGGGGCCAGAGACCCAGCCAAATGGAGTATCTTCGGCCCCGAGGAAGATAGTCAGGCATGCGATCCCGTCCGCTCCGCCAACCTCCGCGCCGTTACCCCGACCTAGACACTTCCGGTTCGGCAGGCCGGGGACAATCACAGATCGCCCCATAAGGGGCGTGAGGTATGACGAACGCAGGTGATGTGTACCCCGAGGTCGGGGGGAGTGTCATGGCGGCCCTCGACGCCGGTTCGGCTGGGAAGACAGAACAGTGGATCGCCGGGAAGCCCTCCCAACGTGGACGAACTGATTGCGAAACCCGCATGGATGTCGAGCAGGCGCCTCTGCTTACTTTTTCGTCACGATGGGGCTCGCGAATGCTGCTGCCGTACAACGGGCTGGAGCGGTCCGGCTTGACGCCGGCCGCTCAGCCTGCGCGTTAGACGGAGCGGGCCGGAGCCGATGGACGAACAGGACAGATTGAGCGATTTGAGATCGGCATTCCTTCGGGAGAGTTCGTCCGTCCTGCCCGGCACCGTCTGGCGCGAGCTGCACGATGGAACCTCACTCGAGTACCCGCACAAGTCGCCCGTTCTTGGGACGCTGAGCGTGGGGTTTGAGTGGGACGAGCTCATCATCTTCGTCGGACCTCGAGGTCATCACACGCACTTCGCGGTGGATGACTCCCGAGCCGATAACCAGACCGAACAGATCACGGAAGCCGCCAGGACGGCGCTCGTGTTTGTTCGTGACATTGTCCAAGACCGCCTGTCGATTCGATGGGGCCTTCTTGTGAGTGGTGCTCATTCCGCAAGACGTGGCGCGACTGCCGCTGGACGTGTGTGGAGGTGGCTTACCCCCTGGGTGCGCGACGCCGTCTGGTCAGGGCGTACATGAACAGGCCGCCAGAGCGGGCCGGCGTGAACCGGTCCGCCGACAGTTGGCGCGCCACCGCTCGATCATCTGCGCGCGTCAAACGCTTTGTCTATGTCAACGCATTCAGAAGGTCAGGGCTTGTTGGCAGCCGGCGCGGACTGAACCGCCTGCCAGTCGCGGTAGAACACCGCCGACTGCACGCGCGCGAACTCCGGCAGGCCGCGGTCGCGGGCCAGCACCGCGTCGATGCGTTCGAGGTCGCCCGCATCGCCCTCGTGCCAGTAGAAGGCGAGCATCTGCCGCCCGCGGGGCTTGAGCGCCGCCGCGATGTTGTAACTGGCGCCGGGAGGCCCGCTCCGCCCCGGTAAGCGCCGCCGCTTCCCGAGGAAGCCCTGGAACATGTAGAACGCGTCGTCCGGCGGCAGGAACGCCATGTGGTACTCTGCGGCGGTCACGCTCTCGGTGATGTCGTCGGCGGACAGGAGCGCGCGCCGCTCGCCCGAGATCAGGTAGCGCAGCGAGACGGCTCCCGGCGTCGCGATCATCCGGTGCGTCGTCCGCGCGGGCACGTGCGGATAGAGCTCGTTGGAGCGAATGGCCACGTCGAGCACCACGCGCCCGTCGGCCGGCAGCGCCACGTCGCGCCCGAAGAGGTAGGTGTGCATGTGGTTGTGCTGCTGAAGAGTGAGCGCCACCGGCTGGCTTTCGCTGTCCAGCGCCAGCATCGCCGAGGTGAAATGGTCGAGCTGATGCCAGTCCGCGGGCGGCGCGACCAGGTCGATCAGCCGCTCCTGCCACGGCAAGAGGCCCGCGGGCATGCCCGACGTCCGGAACACCGCGTGGTACGTGAGGAAGGTGAAGGGCCGCGTCACCGGTGAGGGCCCGGTCTCGAACGTGACGAGCTCGCGGTCCACGCGTCCGTACACCGTTGCCGTGGTCGGGCGCCCGGACGGCTCGTGCACGAATACCGCGCGCGGCTCGTTCTTGTGCCCGTTCAGGACCTCACGAGTCACCGGGCCCGGCAGGCGATGGCCGGCGCCGTCGATGAGGTGACCCTCCGCGATGTAGTCGACGTAGAAGTCGATCAACCCCGGATGGCCGCGGGCCAGCATGAAGCGCGGGCGAAAGCGCCGCAGTAGCGCCTGGTCCGAGGGCTCCGCGGGCGCGCTCCCAGGAGGATGCTGACGGAAATAGGCGGCGAAGTCGGGATCCTGGGAGAAGTTCACGCCGCCGCGCCCGCAGCCGGTGGCGAGGGCGAGCACCGCGGCCACGAGAAGCACCGTGATACGCTCGGTCACGGACCCCATGATGACCGGAGCGGGTGGAATTCGCCACGACGTCGTGCTGGTGGGCGGGGGCCACGCCAACATCCAGGTGCTGCGCGCCTGGGCCATGCAGCCCGAGCCGGGGGTGCGGCTCACCGTGATCCTCGACCGACCGGTGGCCGTCTATTCCGGCATGGTGCCCGGCTTCGTCGCCGGACAGTACCGCCACGCGGACCTCGAGATCGATGTGCGGCCGCTCGCCCTGCGCGCAGGCGCCCGCTGCATCAATGCCGCCGCGGTCGGCTTCGATCCCGCGGAGCGCCTCATCCTCCTCGACGGCCGGCCGCCGCTGCGCTACGACACGGCGGTGTTCGACGTGGGCTCCACCGTGGCCGGGCTGGACACGCCCGGCGTGCGCGAGCATGCGCTGCCGACCCGTCCGATCGGCAAGTTCGTGGCCATGGTCGATGGGTTGATCGCACGGGCGCAAGAGCGCCAGCGCTGTCACATGATCGTGGTCGGCGCGGGGGCGGGCGGCGTGGAGCTGGCCTTCGCCTTCCAGGCGCGGCTCGCCCGCGCCGGCATACGGGAGGCATCGGTGACCCTGCTCGAGGCCGGCCCGCGCGTGCTGCCGGGCTATCCCCCGGGGGCGGCGCGCCGCGTGGAGGACAATGCCCGGCGCCGCGGCATCGCGATCCGTCTCGGCGCGCAGGTCGCGTCGGTGAGCGCGCACGAGGTCCGGCTGACGAGCGGCGAGACGATCGCCTCCGATGCCGTAGCCTGGGTCACCGGCGCGGCGAGCCTCGATCTCTTCCGGGCCGCGGGCGTGGCGACGGACGCGAAGGGCTTCGCGCGCGTGCGCCGCACGCTGCAGCTCGCCGAGCACGACGACGTCCTGGCGGTGGGGGACTGCGTGAGCCTCGAGAGCGCGCCCGGCCTGCCGAAGGCTGGCGTCTACGCCGTACGCCAGGGGCCGGTGCTGGTCGCCAACTTGCGCGCCCGCCTCATGGGCCACCCGCTCGAGCCGTATTACCCGCAGCGCGGCTTCCTCTCGCTGCTCAATCTGGGCGACGGGAGCGCCATCGGCAGCAAGTGGGGCGCGTCGTTCGAAGGCCCATGGGTCTTCCGCCTGAAGGACTGGATCGACCGGCGGTTCATGCGCCGCTTCCAGGTCCTGGCCGAGGACGGCGCGGTGGCGGAGGCGTTCGTGCGCATGCCGGTCATGGGCAATCCCGACATGGTGTGCGGCGGCTGCGCGGCCAAGGTGGGCGAGTCCACGTTGACCCGCGCGCTCGAGCGGCTCGGCGCGGTGACCGACCCGAGCGTGATGCTGGGTCTCGGTGTGCCCGACGATGCGGCGGCCGTTGCCACGGAGCGCGGCGACGTTATCGTCTCCAGCGTGGACGGCTTCCGCGCGTTCACCGACGATCCTTACCTCGTGGGGCGCGTGGCCGCGGTGAACGCGGTGAGCGATCTCTGGGCCAAGGGCGCGTTACCACGTTGGGCGCTGGCGTTGGTGGAGGTGCCGGAGGCGGAGCCCGCCCGCGCGGAGGAGCAGCTCTTTCAAGTGATGGCGGGCGCGCGCGCCACCCTCGATCCCGAGGGGATCACGTTGGTGGGCGGCCACACGACAACCGGCGCCGAGCTCCAGGTCGGCTTCGCGATCCTCGGTACCGCGCCGTCCGCCGACGCGCTCCTGCGCAAGGGCGGGGTGTCGCCCGGCGAGCGGCTCATCCTGACCAAGCCCCTGGGCACCGGCGTCCTCTTCTACGCCGACATGCGCGGCTGGGCACGCGGGGAGTGGATCCAGGCCGCGGAAGCCTCGATGATCCGCACCAACGCGGCGGCCGGGCGCGTGGCCCGCGAGCACCGCGCGACTGCCTGCACGGACGTCAGCGGGTTCGGCTTGGCCGGCCACCTGGGGGAGATGCTGCGGGCCAGCAAGTGCTCGGCGGTGGTCGATCTCGCCGCGCTCCCCCTGCTCCCGGGCGCCGGCGAGCTCCTCGCGCGCGGGCATCGCAGCACGTTCCACCCCGAGAACGCCAAGGCGCGCCGCGCGCTCCGCGTGACCGCCGCGGCGCAGCGGCACCCCGCGCTCGACATCCTCTTCGACCCGCAAACCTCCGGCGGCCTTCTCTTCGCGGTGCCGGTGGAGCGGGTCGACGCGGCGCTCGCCGCGCTGCGGGCGGCGGGGGACGCCCACGCGGCGATGATCGGCGAGGTGACGGCGCCGCGGGCGGACGGGGCGCTGTTCGAGGTGATCGGTTAGCTTCTTCGGGCTGGGTCGAGCTGCCCTGGTACGCCGGCTAGTCCACCGCCGGGCGCGAGTGGACCCGGGAACGGGTATCGCCGCTACCTGCTTGCCGTTACGCTTCATGCAGACCGCCAAATGATGCGGCAAATCGAGTATTCTCTGGCACGAGAGGGACTCAGATCCTTTCTCGATTGATGAGGGTCCATCGCGGCAGCCGGCAGATCCTGATTCACGGGGTGGCTCTGGTGCTCGTCGGGTGGTGTGGGGACTCCTCGTGCGGCAAGAGATGGTCCTCAAAGTCACGCACGGTACTGCCGGCCTTGGATTGATCGTCGCTTGGACGCTGCTCCTCGTCGGCTTTCTGACGCCATTAGCGGCGGCCTTGGATCGATGATGTCTTCCTGCCCCACGGGTCGGCGCATCCTCGGATTCGGCACGCATCCCGAGATCGCCGCCGCCCTTCAGGAGAAGCTCCACTCGCTTGGGTTTCAGGCGACCACGTTCGCGCTGACTAACGACGAGTTGGGAAAAGCAGGGCTGATCGTCGATAGGATCCTGAAGGGCGCAAGCCCCGGTAGTCTCCCCATCGAGCAGCCGACAAAATACGATCTGGTAGTCAACCTGAAGACGGCGAAGGCGCTCTCGCTCACGCTGCCGCCCTCGCTCTTGCTCCGCGCCACATCCATCGAGTGATTGGGGTACGGCGCCCTGGAGGGACGATGTTCGCGCGTATAGGCACGTGGCAGGGTACCGCGGAGGAGCTGGAGCATTGGATTGCCCGAGGCCGTGACGTGGTCAAGCCGAGCATTCTCCAGGACGACGGGCTGCGAGCGGTGTACTGGCTGGCCGATCGTAAGGCGGGGAGGGGCATGATCGTCACGATCTGGGAGAGTGAAGACGCCATGAACGCCAGCGAGGCAGCTCGGCTCAAGCGCCAGATGGGGATGGCCGCGGCGACGGGCGCCAAGGTGACGACGGACAGGTACGAGGTGGTCGATTCGGTGCTGGTCTGACCGTTCGGCCGCGCGCGGAGCCTCAGCACTATTCTCGGCCCCGGGCATAGCCGAGCATGCTATCCATCTGGATACCTCGGGGACTTCGGACAGAAGGTTCGAGCCGCTCTCGCGTAGATGCTGTCCGCCACCCCCCGACAGACGTCGATGAACGACGCTCGGGAATCGGGCAAGATCATCCTCCTCAACGGTGCGTCGAGTGCAGGGAAATCGACGCTCGCGCTCTCGCTACAGCAGCAGTTGCCCGAGCCGTTCTTGCACTGGTCGTTTGATCATCTGCGCGCGTCCAACGCGTTGCCCATGGCACGCATTCGAAGCGGCGAGCTCGACTGGGCAAGCATGCGCCCTGCCGTCTTTGACGGGTTTCATCGCTGTCTGCCCGCCCTCGCCCAGGCGGGCAACAATCTGATCGTAGATCACATCATCGAGCAGGAGCAGTGGCTGGCCGACCTGGTCGGGCTGCTGGCGCCGTTCGACGTGTTCTTTGTCGGGGTGCACTGTCCGTTGCCAGAGCTGGAGCGGCGGGAACGGCACCGGGGTGACCGGCGCCCGGGCGAGGCTCGCAGGGACTTTCACGCCGTGCATCGCTTCACAGAGTACGATCTCGACATTGATGCGACCCAGCCGACCGAGGGCAACGTGGCAAGGCTGATCACGGCGTGGCAAACGCGAAGCCGACCGACGGCTTTCGAGCGCATGGCGACACGCCAACCGACGGAGGAGCTGACCCGATGATGATCATCGATTCCCAGGTTCACGCCTATGAGGCGAACACCCCGAAGCGGCCTTGGCACAGCGTCCCGAACTGGCCCGATCACGTGACGGGCGACGAGATGGTGGCGGCGATGGATCGCGTCGGCGTCGACGGGGCGATCTTCATTTCCGCCTTCTCCATGTACCGCTACGACGCCAGCTACGCGGTAGAGGTGCAGCGAGCGCATCCGGGCCGGCTCGCGCTCGTCAAGCCGGTGGACCCGGACGATCCCGCGGTGGCCGATGTCATCGCCGACTGGAGGAAGACACCGGGAACCGTCGGCATCCGCGTCATGATGACCAAGGAGGCGGGGCGCGATCCGAGCGACCCGGGCCTGGCCCGGATCCTCCGCGCCGCCGTGCGGTACGACTTTCCCGTCAACATGCTGTGCTGGGGCAACGTGGAGGCGGGCGCGACGCTGATCGACCGTCACCCCGACACGCGCTTCATCATCGACCATCTGGCCATCATGCAGCCCCGCACCCCGCCCGCCCCGCCCGAGCCCTGGGCCGATCTCCCCAAGGTGCTGGACCTCGCCCGCCGCCCGAACGCGGTCATCAAGGTCAGCGGCGCGTGCACGTTGTCACGGGAGCCCTACCCGTTCGCGGACATCTGGGACCCCCTCGCCCGCGTGTTCGACGCCTGGGGCTTCGAGCGCTGTCTGTGGGGCACCGACTGGACCCGCGCCTTTGCGGTGGTCAACTACGAGCAGGCGGTCGAGCCCTTCCGCCAGACGAACCGTCTGAGCGACAGTGAACGCGCCATGCTGATGGGCGGGGCCTGCGCGAAAGCGTATGGCTGGTCTCCGAAGGAGGTTTGATGTCGGTCTTTCGCCACTCGCGAGCGATTCCCGCGCGCCCGGACGCCGTGTTTGCGGCCTTCCAGGATCCCGCGCGGCTTGCTCGCTGGTGGGGTCCGGACGGGTTCACGAACACGTTTCACACCTTCGAGTTCCGGCCGGGTGGAGCGTGGCTCTTCACCATGCATGGTCCCAACGGCACCGACTATCCGAACGAATCACAGTTTCTGGAGATTGCCCCCAATTCGAGGGTTCGGATCAAGCACGTGAGCCTGCCGCACTTCGAGCTGTCCATCTCGATGGACCCCAATGGGACAGGAACTCTCGTCTCGTGGGTGGGCGTCTTCGAGGATCGCGAGTTCGCGGCGAAATCGCGTCAGTTCCTCGAGACCGCCAATGAGCAGAACCTGGATCGGTTGACTCGTGAGGTCGCCCACGGAGCGCAGCGTGGTGCCTGAACCGAAGCGGGATGCGGCGGCAGTCCGCGTCTTCCCACCGGCCATCCCGTTGGTCACGATCCTTGCCGGCGTCGGCTTGAACCGCGTATGGCCGCTCGGCGTCGGCTTCGCGCTCCCGGCCCCGGCGCGCTACTGGCTCGGCGGAGCTATCGTGGTGGCTGCCATACTCGGTCTCGGCCTTTGGCCCGTCCTGCTCTTTCGGCGGAGTGGGCAGAGCGCGAATCCCTGGAAGCCGACGCCGAGCCTCGTTGACCGCGGCCCCTTCCGCTTCACCCGCAATCCGATGTACCTGCAGATGGTTCTCGCGTGTCTCGGCGTCGCCGTCATGCTGATGAACGGGTGGATCGTCATCCTCACCCCGATTGCCGCATGGCTGCTTCAGCGACTCGCGATCGCCCCAGAAGAGGCTTACCTCGAGGGCAGGTTCGGAGAGGCTTATCTCGCCTACAAGCGCCGCGTCCGGCGGTGGCTCTGACGAATGGATGAAGCGGAGATAGAGATCGCCAGAAGGGAGCACGGGTGTGAAGAGGAGCGGGTCGACGAAGGGTAGCTCTTCCTCCCGGTTGATCGACGCGCGGATCAAGGAGCTGGCCGACTGGCGCGGCGCGATGCTGTCCCGGCTCCGCACCGTGATCAGGCAGGCCGACCCCGACGTCGTCGAGGAGTGGAAATGGCGAGGAGTGCCGGCCTGGTCGCACGACGGCATCATCTGCACCGGCGAGACCTACAAGAGCGTCGTGAAGATGACCTTCGCCAAGGGGGCGTCGCTGGAGGATCCGTCGGGCCTCTTCAATTCCAGCCTCGAGGGGAACACCCGGCGGGCCATCGACTTCCATGAAGGTGACAAGATCGACGAGCAGGCGCTGAAGGCGCTCCTGCGCGCCGCCGTGGCCCTGAACAAGTCCAAGGCCCGCTGACGCCCCCGTAGACTAAGGCTGGGTGCTCGGCCCTGCCGCCAGCCCCATGACGCGTCCCACCTGCGGCGCGCGCGGCAGCGCGTCGTGGGCCTTCTGAATCTGCGCGAGGCGGTCCAGGATCTCCGACGCCATGGGGGCCGCGCGGCGCGTCTCCTGGCTCACGTGGAGGGACATCAGCTCGTTGGTCGAGGCGAGGTAGCCCGCCTCGGCGTGGTACATCTCGTGGAAGTAGTGGATGCGCCTACGGTCGAAGGCGAGGAGCCGCGTGGTGAAGCGGAGCGGGTCGCCCTCGCGGACCTCGCGGTGGTACGTCACGTGGGCTTCGAGGCAGAACGTGGTCACGCGCTCCGCGCGGCGGTGCGCCTCGTCCAGACCCACCCAGGCCAGCCACGCGTCGGTGGCGAGGTCGAACACCACCACGTAGTAGCCCATGTTCATGTGCTGGTTGTTGTCGATCCACTCCGGGCGGACGTGATCACGGTAGACGTCGAACGGCGCGGGGATCGCGCCGGGCGCCGCCGAGGGGCCGCTCACAGGAGCGCGCGCTGCCGGGATTCGAGCGCGAGCAGGCGCTTCTTGAGCGGGAGGCCGCCGCCGTAGCCCGTGAGGCGGCCGTCGCTGCCGATCACGCGGTGGCAGGGGATCACGATGGGCAGGGGGTTCTGTCCGTTGGCGGCGCCCACGGCGCGCACCGCGTCGGCCTTGCCGATCTGCCGAGCGATCTCCCCGTAGGAGCGCGTCTCGCCATAGGGAATCGCCGCCACCGCGCGCCACACCTCCTGCTGGAACTCCGTGCCCTCTGGCGCGAGGGGAAGGTCGAACGCGTCGCGCTTGCCCGCGAAGTACTCGCGGAGCTGACGGATCGTCTCGGCGAAAGGCTTCGCGTCCTTCACCCAGTCGGGCTCGGGGCGGAACTTCCCGCTCCCGCCGGGCAGCCAGATCAGGCGCAGCCCGCTCAGCCGCACGCCGTCGGCCTCACCTGCAAGCACGAGCGCGCCGATCGACGACTCCATCTCCGTGTAGCGGGTCATGGAGGTATGTTACCCCATGCGCACCGGCATGCCGGGCCCTCTCTCGCCCCTCGCGACGTGGTTCGCCGGCGCCACTGGGGAGGGTTCGTTCCGACGGCGCCGGTGCGGTCGCGTCCCCACGGTCCTGCGCCCACGAGATCGCGCGTGGCGCGAGATCGCACCCGACTTTACCGCCGCCCTCGCGCTCGCCGCCGCCGGGTCTCCGTTCCACACCGCGCTCGAGCGGCGCTACGACCGGTCGTCCGATCGGCGTCGCCTGCCCCGCGCCCTCGCCGCCGGTGGGTCGATCTACTTCCCCCAGGCGCATCAGGTCCTCCCCCGCGTGGCCCGGCTGATGGTGGCGTTGCGCGCCGCGTTTCTCGGGGGCGGGCGCGAGGAAACGTCCTTCCTTTTCCTGGCGGAAGGGCAAGGGCGCGAGGCGCTGGGCCTCCACCACGATGGTGAGGTGGACGCCTTCTGGCTGCAGCTCGAGGGCCGTCGCTTCGTCACGATCGGGCCGCCGGTCCCGCGGGGCACGCCCGAGGACTTTCCCGCAGACGAGGCGGCGGCACGGGCGCTTGGATCCGGCCCGGCGCCGCGTGGGTGGTGGCGCGGAGCGCTCACGCCCGGCACGCTCCTCTACCTGCCGCCGCGCACGCCGCACCGGGTGATCTACCGCGGACGGTCCCTCGCTCTCTCGCTGACATGGAAGCGTTCCACGCCCGGCGCCCGCATCGATCCGAGCGCGCTCGTGGACTGGGACGTGGTGGCGGGCCGCGCGGATCGGGTGCCACCGGCGCGGCGCGACCGGCTGTGGGCGCAGGTCCCCGCGGTGGCCGGTCCATTGCGCGCGGGCGCGGAGGCCTTCACGCTCCACGTCCCCGGCGGGTCGGTGCGCCTGCCCGGTTGCGCGTACGCCGCCGCACGGCGGCTCGGCGCGATGCCGAGCTGGCGCGCCGTGACCGTGGCGCAGCGCGTGGGCGCGCTTGCGGCCCTGATCGAGCACGGGCTGCTTGCCCCGCGCGACCTGCCTTTGCGCATCCTTCCCGAGGACCCGCGGGCGCTCGACGGCTGGCGCTTTGCGTGAGTCGCGGCGGCGCGCCCGGCCTTACGCCGCGGCGCCCTGCCGCCAGAGCTGCGAGCGCGCGAAGAGCCCCACAAGGATCAGCATCATGCAGGCCGCGGGATACACCGGCGCGGCTTGGGGACCAGTGACCGCGGCGAGATAGCCGATCAGGAGGGCCCCCACCGGCGCGCCGCCCATGAGCCCGAGCTGGAACAGGGAGAGGATGCGCGCCCGATGGCTCGCCGGCGCCGCCTGCTGCACCAGCGTGCGGCCCTGTGTGATGACCACTCCGGCGCCGAGACCCCACACCAGACAGAGGCCCAGTAGGCCGCGGAACGGCAGCGCCAGCGACATCGCCGCGAGCACCAGGGCGCCGAAGGCGAGCGCGAGCAGGATGGCCCGACCGGGCCGGCGCATGGCGCCGATGCGGATCTGGGCCAACGTCGCCGTGATAGTGCCGCCCCAGAAGGCGACCGACACCAGCGACAGCTCCGCGGAGCCGCCCGCGTAGATATCGCGAACGAGCAGCGGCATCACCACGAGGAAAACGCCCACGTAGAGGATGCCCACGGCGAGCTGGGCGAGCAGCACGGGGGCGATCACGGATGAGCCCATCGCCTCGCGGAGACCGTCCAGCATGGCGGCGCGGCGGCTCTGGGCGGTGGCGTGGGGCGAGGGCGGCGCTGGTGGGAGGCGGAGGGCAGCCAGCCCACCGCCGGCAAGAACTACGGCCTGGAGCACCAGCAGGGCGGGCGCCCCCACGGTTCCCGCCGCCGCCCCGGCCGCGATGCCCGTGAGCTGGGCGGTGAACTGCGTCGCGCTCATGATCGCGACCGCGCGGCCCAGATCCGCGCCGGCCACGCGCCCCAGCATGGCGTCGCGCGCGGGGACGACGAAGGCGCCGAACGTGCCGACGGCCAGCGCGTAGGCGATGAGCGCGCCGTAGCTGAGCCAGCCCTGGGTGATGGCGGCCGCGAGCACGAGCGGCGGCAGCGCCACGATCAGATGCCCGCGCACGAGCAGACGGCGCACGTCGGTGCGGTCCGCCACCGCGCCCCCGAGGATCATGAAGACGATGGACGGCGCCATCAGCGACATCTGCGCGATCCCCACGCGCGCGGCCGGCTCGTGGAGCACGACGGTGACCAGCCACGGGAACACGATGGTCTGCATCCCATAGCTCGAGAACCAGGACGCGATGCCGCCGAGGTACCAGGGGAACGCACGAGTCGTGGTTTCCATCGCACCATCTTTAGCATGCCCGGCGCCGGCGGCCGCCTTGACACGTCCGCGCGGCGGCGCCTAGCATCGCCGCCATGACGACGGACGCGACGTCCCCGCGCGTGGCCTTCGACGTCGCCCGCGCCCGGCGGGAGACGCCGGGTTGCGCGCGGGTCGCCCACTTCAACAACGCGGGCGCCGCGCTGCCCCCGCGCGCGGTCACCGACGCGGTCGCGCGGCATCTGGCCCTCGAGGCGGAGATCGGCGGCTACGAGGCTGCCGCCCATGAGCAGGCCGCCATCGACCGCGTGTACGACGCGGTGGCGGCGCTGCTCCACTGCCGCGCCGACGAGGTGGCCATCGTGGAGAATGCCACCCGCGCCTGGGACATGGCCTTCTACGCGCTGCGCTTCGAGGAGGGCGACCGCATCTTCACCGCCCGCGCCGAGTACGCGAGCAACTTCATCGCCTTCCTCCAGGTGGCTCAGCGCACCGGTGCGGTGGTGGAGGTGATTCCCGACGACGCGGCGGGCCAGGTGTCGGTGGAGGCGCTCCGGGGCATGCTCGACGCGCGCGTGAAGCTCATCGCCATTACCCACGTGCCGACCAACAACGGGCTGGTGAATCCCGCCGCCGCCATCGGCCGGGTGGCACGGGCGGCGGGCGTGCCGTACCTGCTCGACGCCTGCCAGTCGGCAGGACATATGCCGCTCGACGTGGACGAGCTCGGCTGCGACATGCTCTCGGCCACCGGACGCAAGTACCTCCGCGGGCCGCGCGGGACGGGCTTCCTCTATGTCCGTCGGGCGATGATCGAGCGGCTCGAGCCGCCGCTGCTCGACCTCCACGCCGCCACGCTCGTGGCGCCCGACCGCTACGAGATCCGCCCCGACGCGCGGCGCTTCGAGAACTGGGAGTCCTACGTGGCGGGCAAGATCGGCCTGGCCGTCGCGGTGGACTACGCGCTGGACTGGGGGCTGGAGGCGATTCGCGACCGCGTCTACGCCCTCGCCGAGACGCTGCGGGCCCGGCTCGCGACCATGCCCGGCGTGACCGTGCGGGACCTCGGGGCGGAGCGCTGCGGCATCGTGACCTTCACCAAGGCCGGGCGCGAGCCGGGGGCGATTCGCCAGGCCTTGGGGGCGCAGAGTATCAACGTGCACGTCTCGGCGGCGGGGGACACGCGGCTCGAAGTGGCGTCGCGCGACCAGAGCGGGGTGGTGCGTGCGTCGGTGCACTACTACAACACCGAGGAGGAGGTCGAGCGCCTCTGCGGCGCGCTCGCGCGGCTCTAGAACAACGGAGCACCACTCATTCGCGGGGCCGCAGAATGATCGCGTCGTACCAGGCCTCGGCCCGCTCGCCGGAGTCGTCGGTATCGGTCATGACCGCGACCCCGGCCAGCCGTGAGGGCTCCGCGCCGAAAAGCCGGCGGTAGTCCTGGTAGACGTCGCGCCGCTCCTCGACCCAGCGGCCGAGCTCCGCCGGGCCGCTCCGCACGACGATCGTGCGGGCCCGCGCGGTGTAGGGACTGGGATAGGCGGTTTCCGGCGGCAGGCGGCTCTCCCAGACATAGCTAATCACGGCGCCCGGCGGGTACTCGCCGTAGAGCGCGCGATAGAACTCGAACTTCGTGCGCTCCCAGATGCCCTCGCGTTCGGGCTCGTAGCGAAAGGCCACGTAGACGCGCGCCGGATAGTCGTCGCCCGCCTTGCGCGTGGGATCGAGGCGCTCGAGCAGGCGCTCGATCTTCCAGCGCCAGGTGATGACGGTATAGACGCGCGGGTCTAGATCGAGCGGACGGTAGACCCCGGCGGCCGCTCGGTCACTCTGGGCATGCAGCGCCCAGCCCTCCTCATCGCGCGACACCGCGTACCGCGTCTGGCGCGCGACGCCGTGGAAGGCGAGGAGATACCAGCCAGCGGGCAGCGCGTCCGCCGCGAGAGGCGCCGTCACGCGCAGGGCCTCGATGGGCGCGGCCGCGGGCTGGGCGTCCGCGGGCGCCACGCTCCCCGTCAGGAGCAGCGCGCCGGCGGCGAGGGCGAGGTTCCGGTAGTACCAGCGATGCAGCCGCGCCGGGCTCACGCCGCACGCGTAGAGGAGACGCAGCGTCCACATGAGACCGATGGTGCGCGCCACGCCCTCCCGCTCCCACTTGCGGGCCGACGTCGTCACGCGCTCGCGCAATGCGGCCTGCCGCCCGCGCCGCTTGAGCCGCCGCGTGAGCTCGATGTCCTCCATGAGCGGGATGTCGGGGAAGCCGCCCAGGGCCTCGAAGACGTCGCGCCGCACGAACAGCGCTTGATCCCCGGTGGAGATGCCGCTCCACCGCGAGCGGAGATTCATGAGGCTCCCGATCATGCGGAATGGCCAGCGGGGGTTGTCGAGGCGCACGTCGAAGCGGCCCGCCACGACGCCGGGCTCGGTGAGGGCCCGCGTGATCGAGGCTTCGAAGCCGTCCGGCAGCACGGTGTCGGCGTGGAGGAACAACAGCGTGTCGCCACGGGCGGCGCGCGCGCCCGCGTTCATCTGACGGGCTCGGCCGCGCTCGCACGTCAGCACCGTCACGCCGGCCACGCGCATCGCCACCTCGCGGGTGCCCTCGTCGCTGCCCGCGTCCGCCACGATGATCTCGGCGCCGGGCGCCGCCGCGCGCAGAGCGGGGAGGAGCCGCGCGAGGTTCGCCGCCTCGCGCAGCGCGGGCACGATGATCGAGAGCACGGCCGCGCCCGCGGCGAGCGGGCTAGCGCGTCCAGCGGAGCCAGGCGTCGAAGAGACGCTTGACGCCGGGCGTGAGGCGCGTGCGGTTGTAGGCGTCGCCGAGCTTGCGGATGGCGTCGGCCTGCGTGGGGTAGGTGTGAATGACGCGGGCGATCTTGCCGAGCCCGATGCCCTGCCCGATCGCCAGCGTCAGCTCGGGCAGCATCTCGCCCGCATGCCGGGCCACGATCGTCGCACCCACGATGCGGTCGCTGCCTTCGGCCACGTGGACCTTCACGAAGCCTTCGGTCTCGCTGTCCAGCCGGGCGCGGTCCACGTCGGCCAGCTCCTGGACGAACGTGCGCACGCGCTGGCCACGCGCTTGCGCCTCCTCGGCGGTGAGCCCGACGTGGGCCACCTCGGGATCGGTATATGTGCAGCGTGGGAGCACGAGGGCGCTCGCCTTGGCCCGGCCCAGAAACAAAGCGTTCTGGATGACGAGGCGCGCCTGGAAGTCGGAGTGATGCGTGAACTTGAGCGCGGTGCAGATGTCGCCCGCGGCGTAGATGCGCGGATTCGTGGTCCGGAGGCGATCGTCGACCCTCACGCCGGCGGTCTTGTCGTGCGTCACCCCGGCCGCCTCCAGGCCGAGCCCCTCGACGTTCGGCGCCCGGCCGATGGCGACGAGGATCTCATCGACCTCCAGCGGCTCCCCCGCGCCGGCGCCGCTGCCGGTCGGCGCGTCGTTGGTACGCGAGAGATGAAGAACCTTGCCGCCCGCGCCCCGCTCCACCTTGACCACGCGCGTGTGCAGGATGAGGCGCACTCCGTCGCGCTCGAGCGCGGTGCGCGTGAGGCGTGCGGCGTCGCCGTCTTCGCGGGCGAGGAGGCGGCCCGACATCTCCACCACGTGCACCTGTGCGCCGAAGCGGGCGAGCGCCTGGGCCAGCTCGCAGCCGATGGGCCCGCCACCGATAACGGCCAGACGGCGCGGGAGGTTGATCAGCGAGAAGACCGTCTCGTTGGTGAGATAGCCGCTCTCCCGGAGGCCCGGAATGGCGGGCGCGGCCGCCCGCGCGCCGGTGGCGATGACGGCCTTCTTGAAGCGCAGCGTGCGCCCGTCCACCGTGACGGCATCGGGTCCGGTGAAGACGCCCTGGCCGAGGAACACGTCGACGCCGAGGCCCTTGAAGCGCGCGGCCGAGTCGATGGGGCTCAGCTCCGCGCGCAACCGCCGCATCCGCCGCATCACCGCGGGGAAATCAACCACCGGCTGGCCGGACACGCCGACGGCGAACGTGCCCGCGTCGCGCACGTCCGCCACCGCGCGCGCGGCGCGAATCAGCGCCTTCGAGGGTACGCAGCCGACGTTGAGGCAGTCGCCACCCATGAGATCGCGCTCGACGAGGGCAACCCGGCCCCCGAGGCCGGCCGCGCCGGCGGCGGCCACGAGCCCCGCCGTGCCCGCGCCGATCACGACGAGGTTGTAGCGGCCCGGCGGCTCGGGATTGACCCACGCGGGGGGATGGGTATTCGCGACCAGCGCCTGGTTGTGCTCGTCCCAGGGCTCGAGCCGCACCGCGCCCTCGCTCACGCCGCCACCCGTCGCGCGAGGCTCGCTCGCGCCACCCGCGTGAGATAGACAGTCACCGCAACCGTCGCGATGAGACCCACGCCATAGAAGGCCCACTCGAGCGGAGTCCGCGCGCGTGCCGAGCCCGCCGCCAGCTCGCCTGCCACCGAGCCCAGGTACACGTACATCGCGGTGCCCGGGAGCATCCCGACCGCGGAGGCGAGCACGTAGTCGCGCAGCGCGACGCGTGTGGCCCCGAAGGCGTAGTTGAGCAGGTTAAACGGGATCACCGGCGAGAGCCGCATGAGCGCCACGATCTTCCCGCCCTCGCGGGTCACCGTGGCGTCGAGCGCCTGGAGCTTGGGGTTCTTGGCGATCGTGCGCGCCACCCAGTCACGCACGAGGTAACGGCCCACCAGGAAGGCCGCGGTGGCGCCGCAGATGGCCGAGATCCACACGATGACGATGCCCTGTGCCACCCCGAATACCGCGCCCGCGCCCAGCGTCAGCACCGAGCCGGGGAGGAGCAGCACGCAGGCGATGATGTAGAGCCCGAGGAAGACGAGGGGCGCCGCCGGACCCAAGCCGCGAATCCAGGTGAGGGCGGCGCCCAGCCAGGCCCCGACGTCGAGCGCGCGCCCGAGGATGAGCAGCGCGACCACGCCGAGGATCAGCAGGACGAGTCGCATCGGGTGACGCCGCTACGGCGTGTCTCCGATGATCGCCCGCGCGACCCACGCGGTGACGATGCCGAACGGCAGGTTGACCAGCACCAGGTAGAGCGTGAACATCGGCCCCTGCTTCAGCCCGAACGCCCCCGCGCCGGCCATCGGCAGGAAGAAGAGAAACAGGGCCGCCAGCGGCGCGATGACATAGAGAAAGCCGAAGACATAGAGGTGCCCCCAAAAGGCGGGCAACAGGAGCCCGAACAGAATCCCCCACAAGCCGCCCCAGAAGAGGGGCTTGTAGATCTCCGGCGACTGCAGGGAGACCGGCGCCATGACGCCGAGCTTCTGGCTCATCCCCACCGCGAACATGATGTGGCTGAGCACCACCACGGCCAGCGCGCCGACCACCCCCGATGCGAAGCAAATTGCCACTTGCTGCATCACGGTCATCACGAAGGCTCCTTTCTCGGGAGGACCTCACTTGCCTGCGCCCGTCGGCCTCGACACGCGCGAGCATCTGACCAAAGGATGGACCTGTCAAGGCAAGCCCCGGCGAGCGACGGGACCTAAAATGCGGGATAATCGCCGGCAATGCGCCGCTCGTTGCTCCTTCCCGCGCCGGCCCTCGTCCTCGTCCTGCTCCTGGCGCCCCGCCTGGCCGCTGCGGCGCCGACCCCGCCGACCGCTGAGGAGCTCGCGCGTCATGTCGCCGCACTCACCGCGCCCGAGATGGAGGGCCGTGGGTCCGCCACCGAGGGCGGGGAGCGCGCCGCGCGGTATCTCGAGTCCACGCTGGCGGCCCTGGGGCTCAAGCCCGGGGGCGACAACGGGACGTGGCGGCAGTCCTTCGTGGTGCGCCGGGGCGTGCGCGCGGCTTCCGGAGCGACGCTCGAGCGCGTTGGCGGCGCGCCGCTGGCCATGGGTCAGGAGTGGATGCCGCACGGGGGATCGCAGACCGGCGAAGCCGAAGGCGAGGTCGTGTTCGTCGGGCCGGGCGGCGACTATGCCGGCATGGACGTTCGGGGCAAGGTCTCGCTCGTGCTGGACGGGGGAGGCGCCTCCCGTCTGGAGAAACTCGTGACGGCACGCCGGGCTGGCGCCGCCGCGGCGATGCTCATCGTGCCTGGGACGCTCCCGTCGATGGAACAGACCGCCTCGCCGGTGGCGCTGGCGTCCGCCGGCATCACCGTGGAAGGCGTGGACGCGCTCCTGGCCCCGAGCGGCTGGACCTACGCAAAGCTCGTGCAGGCATCCGCTGCGTCGCTTGGGGCGGCGATCCCCACCGGCGTGCGCGCGCGTCTCGTGATTCGCCTCGAGCCCGCGGATCGGCGCGCCGACAACATGGTCGGGATCGTGCCGGGCACCGACCCCGCGCTCGCCGGTGAGGCCGTCGTGGTCGGCGCGCACTACGACCACCTGGGGCTCGTAAACGGCACCGTCTATCCCGGCGCCGACGACAATGCGTCCGGCACCGCCATGGTCCTGAGTCTCGCGCGCGCCTTCGCCGCCTCCGGCGGGGCGGCGCGCACGATGGTGTTTGTGTTCTTCTCGGGCGAGGAGCTCGGCCTCGTCGGCTCCGGCCACTACGTGGCCCACCCGGCCGTGCCGCTCGACCGCACGGTGGCGATGGTGAACTTCGACATGGTGGGGCGCATGCGCGGCAGTCGGGTGAGCGTGAGCGGCATCGAGAGCGCGGCCGGATTCCGGACCCTCTTGACCACCGCGGCGGGCGGCAGCGGCCTCGTGCTGAACTTGCGGGATTCGCCCTATGGGCCCTCGGATCACGCCCGCTTCTACGCCGCGGGGGTCCCGGTGCTGTTCTTCTCGACCGAACGCCACGACGACTATCACCGGCCCACCGACACCGCCGACCGCATCAATGCGGCGGGGATGGCCCAGATCGCGGACGTGGCCACGCGCCTTGTCAGCGACCTCGCCGGCCTCGCGCGGCCGCAGTACGCGAAGGTCACGCCACAGCCGGGCCGACGTCAGTCGAGCACGGCGGCCGGCGCGCCGTCCGACAGGGGGGCCTTCCTCGGCGTGGCGCTCGACGGCCGGCCGGACTCCGACGGCCTTCGGCTTGGCGCGATCATCCCCGGCACGGGCGCGGCCCAGGCGGGTCTGCGCGAAGGCGACATCATCGTCCGTATGGACGCCAGCGCGATCGAGAGCTTCGACGATCTCCGCCGCTTCCTCGAACGCCAGAAGCCCGGAGACGTCGTGAGCCTTCTTTACCTACGAGACGGCGTCGACGATACCGTCTCGGTCACCCTCGGCACGCGCCCCTGAGCGGGCGCGCGGGAGAGTCACTTCCATGCGGATCGGGATCATCGGCGCAGGCGCCATCGGCAGTGTGGTGGGCGGGCTCCTCACCAAGGCGGGACACGATGTCACGCTGGTGGATCAGTGGCCCCAGCACGTGGAGAAGATGCGCACCGAGGGCCTCAAGCTGTCCGGGACGTGCGGCGACCACCTGATCCGCGTCAACGCGATCCACATCCACGAGATGCAACGCATCGCGGAGCCCTTCGAGGCCGCCTTCGTGGCGGTGAAGTCTTACGACACCGAATGGGCGACCGCGCTCGCCATTCAGTATCTCCGCCAACCCGACGGCGTGGTGGTGGACTTCCAGAACGGGATCAACGATCACCGCGTGGCGTCGGTGGCCGGCAAGGAGCGCACCCTCGGCTGCGTCATCACCATCGGCGCCGGCATGTACGAGCCCGCCCACGCCATGCGCACGGACAACATGGCGATCGGCTTCAAGATCGGCGAGCTGGACGGGAAGGACTCCGCGCGCGCCCGCCGCCTCGCCGAGGTCATGAGCGCCGTAGCCGCCACCAAGGTCACGACGAACCTCTTCGGCGAACGCTGGTCCAAGCTCGCGGTGAACTGCATGGCCAATCCGCTGGCGGGCCTGTCGGGCTACGGCTCAGCCGAGGTGCGCAGCCAGCCGGAGCCCAGCCGCATCGCCATCCACGTGGCCGCAGAGGCCATCCGCGTGGGCGGCACCTCCGGCTACGAGGTGGAGCCTATCTACGGCATCGTCGCGAAGCGCTTCGTGGACGCGGCCGAGGGCCGCGGCTACGACGAGGTGGCCAAGGACATGGCGGACAGCGCCAGGAGCCTGTCCGGCGGACGGCCGTCGCTCCTCCAGGACGTCATGCGCGGCCGGCGTACCGAGATCGAGTACCTGAACGGCTACGTCTGCACCGAAGGCCGCCGCTTGGGCGTCCCCACGCCGGTCAACGATGCGGTGGTGAAGACGGTGCTCTCCTACAAAGTGGGGGCGCTCAAGCCGGACCCGAAAAACCTCGCGCCGATCACGGCAGTGCTGCCGAGGTAAGAAGACTACGCGCACATGAGTGAAGTAGAGGACTTTCTCGCATCGGTCCTCCCGCGTCTGAAAACCGCGGGCACCGCGCTACATAACGGGGACCCGCGGCTTCGCCAGCGCATGTGGGCGCACAATAGCCCGGTCAGCCTGTTCGGCGCCGTGTGGACGGCCAGCGGGTGGCCTGAGGTCGTCGTTCGTCGACATGGCGATCCGATGCCGGATGGCCAATCAGCGCGCACGGTGGCGCGCCTGGCCGAGTGACTCTCCTACAAGGTCGCTCACCTCGTTTGCGCATGCCGCTCGACACGATATATTGGCCGTGGGATCATGGCTGGCCTTTAGCTCAGTGCGATCAAATTCCGACCGGGAAGGCACAGCATGGTCTTGAAAATTGTCGTCCTCATTGCCGTCGTCGGTCTCGTTCCCGCAGGCCTTTCCGCCCAATCCAAGGCTGAGTACAAAATGTCCGTGGTGGTCGCCGAGGATACGACCTGGGGCCGGGCCGCCAAACGATTCGCCGATGCTTTGCGGCATCGAACGCAGGCGCGGATCAACGTAACGAACTACTTCGACGGGAAGCTCTTCGCCGACCAGCAGACGACCGAGTTTCAGCTCCTGCAACAGGGGGCGGCTGATTTCGCGATCGGGTCGACGATCAACTGGTCTCCTCAGGTGAAGGAGTTGAATCTCTTCGCCTTGCCGTTCATGTTCCCGAGCTACCTGGCGGTCGATACGGTGCAAGCGGGCGACCCGGGCACGCGGCTGTTCAAGCAGATCGAGCGCAAGAGCGTCATCCCGATTGCCTGGGGGGAGAACGGCTTCCGCGAGCTGACGAATGCGATACGGCCAATCCGCCGGCCGGAGGATCTCCAAGGTCTGAAGATCCGCGTGGTTGGAATCCCACTCCTCGTCGAGATCTTCGAGGCGCTTGGCGCCAAGCCGGTCCGGATGAACTGGGGCGAGGCCCAGGTCGCCATCCGACAGCGGACAGTGGACGGACAAGAGAATCCGGTCGCCCTCATCGTTCCGTACCGGATATGGTCGGAGCACCGGTACATCACGCAATGGCATTACGCCATTGACCCGCTCATTCTCGCCGTGAGCGCCCGGACGTGGGCGACCCTGGCGCCAGAGGATCGCCGGATCGTGTCAAAGATCGGCGAGGAGATCATGTCCGTGCAGAAGCGGGAAGCCCGCGAGGGGCTGGAAGGGGCGCTGGTCGACACCCTTCAGCGGATCTACGGAATGGAGGAGGTTCGGCTGTCACCGGCCGACATCAAAGCATTCCGCGACAAGACTCGCCCGGTCTACATCAGATGGGCCAACGAGATCGGGATCGACCTGGTCCGCGACGCGGAAAAGGTCGTGGACAGCGTGAAGTAGCTCAACTTCACCTGCGGTGCGGCCGAAGGAGCCTGCCGCTGATGCTATCAAGCCCCCGAACGCGAGGTCGTTTCCGTCACACAGCCCCGGAATACTTCTGGTTGGGGCCCAAGTTCTACCATCGAGGAAGGATCCTCGTGGCCAATGATGAAGGGTGGAGTCGCCTTCCCGAGCACTGGCGTTGCGCCTTTCGCCAGGCGTGGGCCGCCTACATCGCCGGCACCATTCCGGTCGGCGCGGTCGTGGTTGACCCGCACGGTATGATCGCCGCCGAGGCGCGCAACCGCATCTTCGACGCGGGCGACCCGCCACGTAGTCAGCTCGCCGGGTCATGGCTCGCCCACGCGGAGCTGAACGCCATCGCCCAGATCGACACCGAGCGCTCGAGAGTCGCAGAGGGGTGGGCCGTGTACTCGACCTGGGAGCCCTGCCCGCTGTGCGCCGGAGCCATCACGGTGGCCTTCCGCGGACGCATCACGGTGGGATACGCTTGTCGAGATCCCATCAGCAGCGGGCTGCGTGTACTGACGGACACAGAC
>Ga0207428_10000351_pt1 | contig 59538 bp, 51 predicted proteins | sample RhiMethybrSRZTD1_FD_187600 | JGI IMG/M metagenome (GOLD analysis project Ga0207428, IMG submission 187600) | Populus rhizosphere microbial communities from Tennessee, USA - Rhizosphere MetaG P. TD hybrid SRZTD1 (SPAdes) (version 3) | ecosystem: Host-associated > Plants > Roots > Rhizosphere >...
TCGCCATTGCCCCTGCGCTTCCCACACTGTGAGTCCGTCTGGAAATCGCGGCGTGACTTGCTGCCGAAGGAAGATGCGCCACTCGTCTTCGCTGACCCGGCCGCTTGGCCGTGTCATGCCGAAATAGAGCGTCGTTCGTACGTGAGCCGTGCCGTCGGGGCCGCACGGTGAGAAGGCGGGTTGCTGCAACGCCGGTGTCGTGTCCGCCTTGACCGCTGTGGCTGACGGCTCGGTTGCCCGTAGCGGTGCGAGGACCAGCAGAACGAAAGAGCATGCCAGGATTCGCATGACCGATGATACGGCGCTGCGAGCGATCCGAGCTCCACGTCAGACGTTCAGCGCGCCCTTGCGCCAGGTCGCGGGAGGCGAGCCGGTCGCACGTTTGAACGCGCGGTTGAACGCGGCTTCCGAGTCGTAACCGACACGCGTGGCCACGTCCTGGATGTTGCGCGCGCCGTCACGCATCATCTGTTTGGCGAGCTGCATCCGCCAGTTCGCCAGATAGCGCATCGGCGCTTCACCCACGAGATCCGTGAATCGCTGCGCCAGCACCGAGCGCGACGCGCCGACCTCGCGTCCGAGATCGTCGACCGTCCAGTCCCGGGCGGGATCGGCGTGCATCAATTGCAGGGCCTTGCCGACGTACGGGTCATTCAATCCGGCAAGCCAGCCGCCTTGATCGGCAGACAGCCGCTGCATGTACTCACGCAGGATCTCGACGAACATCAGCTCGGTCAGCCGTCCGAGAATGGCGGCATTTCCCGGACGGACGGTTCTCGCTTCGTTGACCGTGAACTTCAACGTCGTCCCCAGCCACGTTCCCGACCCCTGCGGCACCGTCGTGGGCCGCATACCGCCCGCATCGATCCCGTCGATCGCCGAGTAGTCGTCGCGGCTGCGCACGAGCAGCATCGTCGGCAGCGCTTCACTGAGCGGACCGAATCGCTGATCGCAGTTCAGATAGCCACAGACGAGACGCGACGTACGACCGCCGCCGCCAAACGACAGCTGCGGCGGCTCGTCGTGTTTGCCCGGCGAGAACACCGCCGACAGCGGTGTCGTGCTCGCGGCGTGATGGCTGCGCATGACGTGCTGATCGCCGCGCGGAAACACGACGACGTCGCCCGCCGCCATCGTCGCGATCGGATGGCGAGGACACACCACCTCACACGCACCGTCGACGAGGATATGAAAGAGGACGATGGACTCGCCCTGCGGCATGACGGCCGCCGCCAGCCTCTCGGGCGCTGGCGACTCGATCGCCCACGGTGACGAGAAGTCCGCCGTGAAGAACACGGCTCCCGACAAGCGCACGACTCGAAGCACGTCGGAGAGCACATCCACGTCAATTCTCTGGTGAGTGTCGGATCGAGGGCCGGAGCAACGGTCAAGGATTCCAGAGCGTCAGTCAACCCGTCAAGCGAATCCGGCGTCTCGGGCAAACCATCCAGCGCCGCAGTCATTGGACGCCGCGATTGTCGGAGCCACCATCGTCAATGCACCGAGCGCACTTACAGGAGCGAAGACGATGACGATGCTGACGCCTGATCCCACGTTCTACCCGTCGCCAACGATGGCCACGCAGTCGCCGCCCGAGCGACTCGCCTATCTCGCGCTGATCAATCCGTCGGGAACGGGACGCCCCGACGCGATCGGCGTCGTCGACCTCGATCCCAACTCGAACGGATACGGCCGCCTCGTCGGCCAGACCGACATGCCCCACGCAGGAGATGAGCTGCACCACTTCGGTTGGAACGCGTGCAGCTCCTGCCTCTGCCCATACGCGCCACATCCGCACATGGAGCGCCGCTATCTCGTCGTGCCGGGCATCAACTCGTCGCGCATTCACATCCTGGACACGAAGCCGGATCCGCGCCAGCCGCGGCTCGTGAAGACGATCGACGGCGAGACGCTCGCCAGACGCACCGGGTACTCCGCGCCGCACACGGTGCACTGCGGGCCGGAGGGCATCTACATGAGCGCGCTTGGCGCGCCCGACGGAAATGGGCCGGGCGGGACGTTCGTGCTCGACCCCGAGACATTCGACGTACGCGGCCGATGGGAGCTCGATCGCGGACCGCAGGAGCTCGCCTATGACGTGTGGTGGCACCTGGGCTTCGACACGATGGTGACGAGCACGTGGGGCACACCGAACATGGTGAAGGACGGAGTGAATCCCGAGCTCCTGCTCGGCGGGAAGTACGGAAGCCGATTGCACGTCTGGGACCTGCGCCGGCGGCGGCATCTTCAGGAGATCGATCTCGGCGCCGAGCAGCAGATGGTGCTCGAACTGCGCCCGGCCCACGATCCGAGACGCGCCTACGGGTTCGCCGGCGTCGTGGTGTCGCTGAAGGATCTGTCCTCGTCCGTCTGGTTGTGGTATCGCGACACGACAGGAAAGCACTCGAACGGATCGGAGGGTTCCTGGGCGGTCAAGAAAGTGATCGAGATTCCCGCCGAACCGGCGGACCCGGAGATGCTGCCACCGCTTCTCCAGGGCTTCAAGGCGGTCGCGCCGCTCGTGACCGACATCGATCTCTCGGTTGACGATCGATATCTCTACGTGTCGTGCTGGGGCACCGGGGAGTTCATCCAGTACGACGTCACCGACCCGTTCAATCCGAAAAAGGTGAGCTCGATCCGGCTTGGCGGTATTGCCAGCCGCGCGGCCCATCCGAGCAAACCCCGGCAGCCACTCAACGGCGGACCTCAGATGATCGAAGTCAGCCGCGACGGCACACGAGTCTACGTCACCAACAGTCTCTACACACCGTGGGACCGCCAGTTCTATCCGGATGGCATCCGTGGATGGATGGCCAAAGTCAACGTCGATCCGCGCGGCGGCCTGGCGCTCGACCGCGACTTCTTCCTCGACTGCGGAGAGATGCGGCCCCACCAGGTGCGACTCGAAGGTGGCGACGCCTCCTCTGATTCGTTCTGCTACGCCTGATCGCAGAGGGAGGTCGTCATGGATTGGCAGGCGATGGTGTTCCTCGGCGCCTATCACGGCATCAACCCGGGCATGGGTTGGCTGTTCGCGGTCGCGCTGGGATTGCAGCAAGGCAGTGCGCGCGGTGTGTGGCGCGCGCTGCCGCCGATCGCGGCTGGTCACGCCGTGTCGGTCGGCGTCGTGCTCGTGACCGTCGGATTGGCGCAGGTGGTCGTGCCGCCCGACGCGCTCACCGTCCTCGTCGCGGCCCTGTTGATCGCGATGGGACTCTACCGCCTGCGGCGTCACCGCCACCCGCGGTTCGGAGGCATGCAGGTCGGCTTTCGCGACCTGACGGCCTGGTCGTTTCTCATGGCGTCGGCCCACGGTGCCGGACTCATGGTGCTGCCGTTCGTAATGCCGCGGGCGGCATCGCTGTCGGCGGCGGGTCACGGACACGCACACCACATCGCGCCGGTCACGAACGTCGTCACCGTGGGCGCGACGGCGATCGTGATCCACGCGATCGCGTACCTCGTCGTGATGACGCTCGCGGCGTGGGTTGTTTACCGGAAGCTGGGCCTCCACGTCCTTCGCACCGCCTGGTTCGACATGGACCGGGTGTGGGCAGCCGCGTTGGTGGTGACGGGCCTCTTCGTCCTCTTGCACTAGTTGAACGCTTCAATCACCCAAAACAGGAGGGTGTCATGCGCCAATCAGAAATCCAGTTCATTCGTTCGCAGGGGTTCGCAACACTCCATCCCGACCATCGCCTGTATGTCGCGTTGATGTTCCAACCGAGAACGATCGCCGGCGTGATGGCGCTGGGGCTCGTGCTTCAAAGCGCGTGGCTGTTTCTGGCGCTCTCGGCCGTGTTGTGGTGGGGCACGATCGTTCCGAGACGCAATCTCTTCGACGCGGCCTACAACTGCCTCGCGTATTCGCGTGGCCTGCCGCGAGTCCCGGTTGCGCCTGCGCCTCGACGCTTCGCGCAAGCAATGGCCGGGACGGTCACGCTCGTCATCGGGGCAGCGTTGCTGGTGGGCGCAACGCGAACAGCCTGGTTCTTCGAAGGGCTCTTCACCGTCGCCTTGATCTCGGTCGTCGTGGGCCGAGTCTGCGCTCCGGCGAATCTGTATCTTCGTTTCATGGGGACTGCCCACCCCTCCGCGGCCGTGCCGCGGCGCGCGTGACGACGACGAGGCATCGAGGCGCCGCGTACCTTTTCAGTGCCTCGATGCCCCAGAGCGGTTCAACCGTGCAACGCGGGTCTCGCACTGGCTGGCATGGTTTTCAGAGACCGGAGCGACGAAAGCGCAAGGAAGATCGCGCCTAAGGTGACGACAGCGCCGCCCAGACCTAGCGTGGCCCTCAGGCCGATGATTTCACCCGCCAGGCCCGCGACAAGGACGCCCGAGAGCCGCGCAATCGAACGGAGGAATTCGGCGCTCGCGTTCACGCGGCCCATGAGGCCTGGCGGAACGATGGTCTGACGGAGGCTGACCTCGTTGATCATGAAGACCAGCACCGCTCCATCCCCCAGCTGCTGTACCAGCAGGCAGACCGCAGCCAACGCGCCATGGCCTTGCGCCGCAGCCAGCGGCATCAACAGCACCCCCGCCACCAGGAGCCCGGCGATCATCGCAGGACCTACGCCCAGCGCGCGAGTGACCGGTCTCGCAAGGACAGAGCCCACCAGCGAGCTGACGCCTCCGACCGCGTAGATCATCGCGAGCGGTCCGGCTTCGAAGCCGAGCTCCCTGAGCGAGAACAGGCTGATGAGCGCCCCAAAGATGCTGAAGCCGAACCACCCCGCCGACGACGCCACAGCCGTCGCCCGCAGCAGCGGCTGGCGCCACATATGCCCCAGGCCCGCGAGAATCTCCTGTCGCATCCGGGAGCGCTCCTTCGTATCCGGCGCCGTCTCGTTGACTGCCACGCCGCGCAGCAACACGGCAGACGCCAGAAACGACACGGCATCGATCAGGATCGCGCCGGGACCACTGAGCAACTGCACCAGCCAGCCGCCGATGCCAAAGGCGCCGATCTCCGAGACAGACTGAGTCGCGGAGGTCTTGCTGTTGGCCTCGAGCAGATCTTTGTGCGGCACCAACGAGGGCAGGATAGAAACCTGTGCCACGTTGAAGAGGACCGTCAACGCACTCGCCACGAATGCGACGACGTAGAGATGCGCCAGCGTGAGCGCGTCGAACGCAGCCGCAATAGGTATCGAGACGAGAACCGCCGCACGCATCACATCCGAGACGATCATCAACGGCAGACGCCGCTGGCGATCCACCCAAACACCCACCGGAAGACCAACAAGGCACGACGGCACGAGATCAGCCAGCACCAGCAACGACATCTCGAAGGCGCGGGCATCGAGCACGAGGATGGCCGTGAACGGCAGCGCGATGCGGGTGATGAGAGACCCGAACACGGAGACCGTGTCGGCTGCCCAGAAGCGCAGGAAAGCCGGATTACGCCAGAGGCCGTCGAATTGAGTCATGGTGCGAAAGACGGCCATCGGATCTCGCGCAGGCTCGCGAACCCAACTACCAGCGTGGACGGCTCGACATCGCCTCTTCCCACGTGCTCCATCCGGAACCCATTCCATACGGCACCGGGTGGAGCACAGACTCCACGGCGACGATCAATCCCTTCTCGATCCTGAAGACTTCGGCGATCTGCCACGTCCACGGGATGGCGGGGCCCGACACGACCTTGGTGCCATCGCGGAGTGTGCCGTTGCGCGCCTCGCCGGAGCCGTTGTCGAAGAACGCGAACGCAAACGCGAGCCCGCGCTCGGGATCGACGACGACGAATCGCCGGTCGCGGATCCGCGTAACGTAGAAGAACATGCCCGTTTCGAACTGCGCCTTGCAGCCGAGTCGTGGCCGACCAGAGGAAACCGGTTGGCCCGGCCCCAGGACCGCCGCAGGATCGCCTGCCGTGACGACGCCGTTCTCGAGCCGTGCGCAGCTGTCGGCGATTGGATAGTCGCCGCGACCGTCGTTGCGCTCGATGCCCGAGAAGTACATGTTGGCCACGCGCACGAGCTCGGCGCGCGACGTGCGATCGGCAGCCGGCAGCGGCTGCGTCCACACCGGCCGCGGCGCACCGATCGCGTCGAGACTCTCGGCCGCCATCTGATTGCGGATGACCAGCGTCTCGATCTCGGCGATCCGCTCTCCGGCAACCTTCACGCGGACCACGAGGATCGTCGGCAGGTCCGCTTCGCGCACCGTGCCCATGAGCACCGCCTGCCCAGCGCCGACGTCGGCCATCTTCAGCGCATAGCGTCCGCGGCCGGTGATGGTGCGCCACAGCCCATCGCCCAGCTCGAGCCGCTGGCCGTTCTCGGTGAACTTCGCCGACGGAGACACGCGGACACGAGCCGGCTGCCGAGCAACGAGCGCGTCGATGTAGTCGTCGAGCGCGCGCTCGAGACACGCACGGTCGCATGCAGGGGCCTGGCCGTCAGCGCGTGCCGGCGCCAGAAATGACCACACCGCCGCCGTCACGACGGCGAGACAGAACGCAGCAGACGGGCGCACAGGCATGCCGAATTCTACATACGGCGATCGTCTACACTCAGAACGATGAGGCATTTCCTCGGTCCACTCGGTCTACTCGTTCTGCTCTTTTTTCCCCCGGGGTGCGGCGGAAACGACGGCCCGACGACGCCAACGCCAGCAGGCCCGCCGTTCTCTCAGACCGATCTCGTCGTCGGCACCGGCTCCAGCGCGGCGGTGAACAACTTCCTGACCGTTTCGTACACGGGATGGCTGTACGACGCGAGCAGACCCGAGGCCAAGGGCATGCAGTTCGACTCGAGTGCCAGCTACCAGTTCCGTCTCGGCACCGGCGCGGTCATTCGTGGCTGGGACATCGGCCTGATCGGCATGCGAGTCGGCGGACAGCGGCGTCTGGTGATTCCACCCGATCTCGCTTATGGCAGCGCCGGGCGCGCCCCGATCCCGCCCAACGCCACGCTGGTATTCGACATCACTCTGCTGAACGTGCAGTAGAGGGTCGGAGCTGGGGTCAGAGCTGGGGTCAGACCCCGGGTCTGACCCCAGGCCTGACCCCAAACTACGGTGTCGGCCCGCGACGTCGAACGAAATTGCCGGCGACGCCGCAGTCGGCGGAGCACGGCGGCGGCGGCACGTAGGTGTCCTTGATCTTCTTGCGGTACTCCGGATACAGCGTGTCGCGATAGCCCAGCACGGCCTCGCGAGGCAGGTTGTACAGCTTCATGAACTCGTCGAGGAACGGGTTCTCGTCCGGCGGGAAGTGCGGCACGCTGTCGCCCGGTTCGCGTCCTTCGAAGCCGGGGACACACGGATCCCGGTAGTCCAGCGGCACCTTCGAAAGCCGGAAGCCTTTCGAAATGATCTCGGGCTCGACGAGATAAACCGGATCGCGCGCCACCATCAGCACGGTCAGCACGTCGCCATGGCGAAAGAAGCGCCAATCGATCGTCGCCTGATCGCTCAGCGGCACGCCGGTCTTGCGGATGAAGCCCGCCTTGATGTGCGTCGTGCGCGCGGCCAGTGCGCCGCCTTCCCAGCGCCCAAGGGTGAAGCCTGCCTGTGTGTGCAGAGCGTTCACGGACGGCCGCGGACGATCGTCCATCCAGATCGTCATCTCATTCCAGTCTTCCCACGCATCGATCGAGTAGGACACGACGCGATTGGTGGCCGGGTCCGACCGACTGGAGATGCGCAAACCGAACGGACCGAGCACCGCATAGGCCGCGCCCCAACCCTGACACTGCCGTTCCACCATCGACTTCTGCGACTCGTCGTACGAGAGCGCCCGCGTCCGCGCGTCCTCCGTCAATGCCAGCCCGAGGTAGTCCACCGGCACGGAGTCGTTCTGCACATCTTCGGTCCCGATCGGCGCCCACGAGCCCGCGAATTCGAACTGACTCGGAAGCACCGCTGGCCCGGCCTGTGTGAAGACCGTGCGCGCCCCAAGCGCGACGAGGAGCAACCCGAGAATTACTCGCCGGGTTTTCATCAGCCTGCTACCACCTGGACGAGCATGGTGTTGGGTCCCACTTGGAGCCATCCGGCTCCTTCTTGAAATGCGGGCTCACGACGTATGGCGCATTCAGGTAAACCGGATCGTCGACGATGGTGGTGACGAGGAGCAGCTCACCGCCATCGGGAAGGGGCGCGATGTCGAAGTGCTCCGAGACGGTGGCGCGCTCACTGTAGGGCACGCCGTTCTTGCGCAGGTAACCGGCGCGCAGGTTCGATGTGACCACGCGCAGGCTGCCGCCCTTGTCAGGAGCGGCCACCGGCTCCCAGCGTGCCGTCGACTCACCTTGCCACGACGGACGGGTCCGCGGCGACGAAGGACGCGCGGAGAATCGAAAGAGCCGCGTCTGCGTACCCGCATCAGTGTCGATGCGCAGCGTGTTGGCGTCCTGCCACGTGATGTGGAGACGGCCGGGCACGGTCATGATCGCGCCGGCGCCGTACGACTTGCATTGCTGGCCGGCTCGCTCGTCCGCGGACGGATCCCAGGCGTTGATGATTGGCACGGCCGCCGGCGACGCCGGAATGCGACGATACTCGCCTTTGGCCGGCGTCACCATCCGATAACGCCAGTTCTCGGTGACGTAGGACACCCAGTAACCGGTCAGATCGATCGGGGCCGACTCGCGGGCCGAAGGTGACGCGCTGCCGCCCTGGCGCGCGGGATCGAGGGAGCGTTGCGCATCGAGGAAAGCGGGCGCACCGAACGCCACCACGGCGAAAACCAGCCCGGCGACGAACGACCGCGTCACCGTTTCTCCTTCACGAGGCTGCGGTAGACAGCCTCAACAAACTTGTCCGTCGTCCAGTCGCCGCCCTCGTTGCCATAGCGCCCGGCGTAGCCCTTGGCCGGGCCGGCGGCCTTGACTTGCTCGAGCGATCGTCCGGCGTTCACGAGATCCCGCACGCGGTCCCGGATGATCGTCACCATGTCCCGGTATTCGATGACGTCGTACTGATCGTAGAGCCTGCCGTGGCCGGGAATGACGATCGTCCCCGCCTCACGCGACACAACAGGCACTGAAGGGACGGCGAGGTCGACGAGCCGATTCAGCGACGCGATTTCACCGTCGATGCTGCCGCCGCGCTCGACATCGATCGCTGGAAACCGGCGCGCGTCGATCACATCGCCCGCGGCCACGACATCCGATCGCCGGAAAAATGCAAACGCGTCGCTGTCGCTGTGTGCCGCTGGCTGTTGCAACACTTCGATCGCTTCGCCGTTCAAGTACAGAAACTTCCGCGCGTAATGAAATGATTCTGTCGGCAACCCGCTCGGCGAGCGCCCCGCCGATTCAGCGGACGCGATCATGTGCCGCTCGACGCCCTCGACCGCGACGATCGCTGCCATCGATCTCAGTGTGTCCGGCCGCGACCCGCGGGCACGTGTGCCTGGAAAGAATTGATCGCCGGCCTTCGAGAGGACTTCGTTGCCGCCAACATGGTCGGCATCGGGACCGGTGTTGATGACGTAGCGAATGGGCTGCGGCGTGATCCGTTTGATCGCGGCGACGACGGCCGCAGCACTGGCGGAAGATCCTGCGTCCACGACCACGACGCCGTCTTCGCCCACCTGGACGCCGACGTTCCCGCCGGCGCCGGCGATCATGAAAACGTTTGGCCGTACCTCCAGCACCTCCAGCGTGTCTGGCGGCGGCGCAGCGCCCGTGGCTTGCAGCCCAGATTCGGGCTCGACTGCCGCGCCGGGACGGACGACGCCGAGCGCGGTGCAGATGGCAAGTGCGATGAGCGCAAGACGGCGGATGGTGTGCGGTCGTTCGAGCGTCACGGCTCTCAGGCCGTGAAGCGTAGCATACGGATCGGATCCGCTACTGAATCACGAACGGCATCGAGGCGCTGCCGTCCCAGGCGGTCGTCACCGAGTCCGCGTTCTTGACCCATACCGTGATGCGAGACGCGGCGTCGGCAGTCGTCGGTGTCCAGGTGAGAGTGGAAGACGGCGTCCAGTCGCGGAGCATCTGCCAGCTCGTGCCGTCGTAGACCCACCAGCGATATTGATACGGCGATCGGCGGCTGGACCGTCCAGCGAAACGATCGCGAGGTCGACAGCACGCCGTCCGAGGCGGTGGCACACAGCTACAATCTTCGTGATGTCAGTTGCGACGCACCTCGCCGTCTCGCCTGCACAATACGACACGCGAATTCGTTCGCTGATCCCGCTCTACGACGAACTGATTCCGGAAGTCGCTCGCGCGCTCGGTCATGCGGCGCGTCCGGTTCGTCTGATTGTCGATCTCGGCATCGGCACCGGTGCGCTCGCGCGGGCGTGTCTGGAGCACACGCCTGGCGCGCGTGTATGGGGCATCGACGCCGACCCTGGCATGATGACAATTGCACGCACGCGGTTGGGCCGATTGTCACGGCGAGTGACGATGACGACGGGCAGTTTTCTGGACGTCGAGCTGCCGCCCTGCGACGCCATCGTCGCGAGCTACTCGCTGCATCACATCCGAACGCCACGCGCCAAGCTCGCGTTCTATCGCCGCTGCTACCGCGCGCTTCGCGCTGGCGGCGTGCTGATCAACGGCGACTGCGCACCGGCGTCCACACGGCGCGGATTCGCGCGCGATCTCGACGTCTGGTTCGCGCATCTCGGCAAGAGCTTCGGTGGCCGTGCCAGGGGACGACGGGTCTACGAATCGTGGGCTGACGAGGATACGTATTTGCCGCTCGCCGACGAGATGCGCTTGCTCGAGCGCGCCAGCTTCACGGTCGACGTGCCGTGGCGCCGCTCGCCGTTCGCGGTCATCGTCGGATGTCGGCAGCGGTAGCGGCAATTCGGAGGCAGCTCAATGCGAGGGTACGGAGAAACGGAGTTAGATCAACACGGAGGAACGGGGATAACGGAGCTTCACGATTTCATGCTGATGATGGCTTCGCCTGCGGCTGGAGCATGATCGCCTAAGAGCCGGGTGGCGCCGGCCCGTCAGGCCGGCCGCGCGGCGCGCGGTATCGATCGAGAGGAGGCTGGGATCACGAGTGCCACACCATCATCAGGCACTCGCGATCGCAGCCTCCTCTCGATCGATACGTCAACCCGGCGTGCAGTCGCTCCCGTGTGAATGCCTCCGTTTTCCCCGTTTCTCCGTGTTGAATTCTCTCCCCGATCACGATAGGGGTTATTAGGATGACTTCGAACACCGAGCGAGTCCTGCTGTTGGCTATCGCCGGGATCAGCCTGGCGATCGCGACGTCCGTTCGCGCACAAGACGCGCAGGCGGGACACGACCACGCCGGTGAGCATTTCGGGGCGGTGCACGTCGACACCTCCTGCAGTGCCGCGGTACAGCCCCAGTTCGATCGCGCCGTCGCGATGCTGCACTCGTTCTTCTACCCCGAGACCGACAAGGCGTTTCAGGCGATCGCCGATCGCGAGCCGTCGTGCGCGATGGCCTACTGGGGCGTCGCGATCAGCACGCGGCCAAATCCGTTGACGGCGCCGTTCGCGCCAGCGCTGCTCAAACGCGGCTACGATGCGATCCAGAAAGCGCGAGCCGCGGCGCCGAACACCGCGCGCGAGCGCGACTGGATCGACGCGCTCGCCCCGTTCTTCGACGGTCACGACACCGTCGATCAGCTCACGCGCACGCGGCGATACGCGGCGGCGATGGAGGCGCTCCACGCCAAGTATCCGAACGACAGCGAGATTGCCGTGTTCTACGCGCTATCGCTGCTCGAGGCGGTGGACCTCACCGACACGACGTACCGAGGTCAGCTCAAAGCGGCGGCGCTGCTCGAGCGGCTGCAGCGACGTCAGCCCGACCATCCCGGCATCGTTCACTACCTGATTCACAGCTACGACTACGCCCCGATTGCGGCAAAGGGTCTCCCCGCGGCGCGACGCTACGCCAAGCTGGCGCCATCGGCGCCCCACGCGCTGCACATGCCGTCGCACATCTTTTCGACGCTCGGGATGTGGCCGGAGGCGATTCAGACCAACCTCGTGGCGGATCGCGCCAACATCTCCTACGCGGAAACGAGCAACCCGAAAGCGGCAGCCAACACCGCGACGATCGTCGCCCGGTATCACGCGCTCGACTTTCTCACTTACGCCTACCTGCAGCTGGCGCAGGATCGTCAGGCCAAAGCCATCCTCGATCAGCGCAACATGATTGCGACGATGTCATCGGAGGAGCGGATCACGGCGCACACGGCCTACGCCGCGATCCCGGTTCGGTATGCGCTCGAGCGAGGCGCATGGAAGGAAGCCGCCGCGCTGCCGCCCATCCGCACGCCGTTCAAGGAAGCCGAAGCGATCGTCTGGTTCGGCCGGGTTGTCGGCGCAGCGCGCAGCGACGACCGCGCGTCGGCCACACGTGACCTTGCCGAGTTGTCCCGTCTTCGTCAGGAACTGACCGCCCCAGGCGCCGATCCGTATTGGGCCGAGCAGGTCGCGATCCTCGAGCAGGCCGCCAGTGCGTGGGTCGCCCTGGGCGAGACGCGAAAGGACGACGCGGTCGTGGCGATGCGGGAGGCGGCCAACCGGGAGGAACGCACCGAGAAGCACGTCGCCATGGAGAATCGACTGTGGCCCATGCGCGAGTTGCTGGGAGAGCTGCTGATCGACGTCGGCAGACCGCGTGAAGCGCTGCGGGAATTCGAACGGTCGATGCGCGTCGCACCGAACCGTTTCCGCTCGCTCGCAGGCGCCGGCCGCGCCGCTTCGGACGCGGGCAACCGAAAGCTCGCGCTGACCTACTATCGGAAGCTGCTCGCGCAGACCGCGAACGCGGAGGGTGACCGACCGGAACTCGCCGCCGCGCGGCAGTTCCTCGCGAGTCGCTGACTCACCTGTTCCCGCAGGCCGTCAGCTAGTCAGACGTGCGCCAGCCCGCCGCCCAGTTCTGGGCCTGCAGCCGCTCGCTCCAGCCCAGCGCGGTGGTCCAATCGTTGAATGTGCGATACCCCATCGGACGGCTGTTGACGAACCAGACGACGACGGCTCCGTTCGACTTCGGATCGATCACCGCATGAGCCTGCTGGCCGTTGGCGCGCTGCATTCTCCATAAGACGATCGCGTCGTCTTTCGACAATCGTTTTGGAGCGTTGTGCACGCCCCCGCTGCAGGCAAGGGTAATACCAGCCTCAGCGCTAGGTTTCTCAGCAACGCAGGGACTGACCGCCGCCGAAGGTCGCCCAACCGGCAGACAAAGGTTGCCGCAACGGCGAGCAGAGAATAATGTCGAACGGACATGAAAACGTCTCGAGTACTGCGGCGGGTGGTCGTGGCAGCAGGGGTCGCGCTTTTGTGGCTATCGCGAAGTGCCGCGGCAGCGAGTCAAGCGGCGCCGCAGGCGCAGCAGCGGACCGAGGACGGCCGTGTGGTGGCGACGGTCACCGCGCTCGAGGGGACCGTGCGCGTCGCTGGCGTCGACGTCGAGCTGCTGTCAGTCGATGGCAAGGTGGTCCTCGCCAGGACGATCACCGACGGGGCTGGCCAAGTGACATTCGCCGACGTGCCGGCAGGGCGTTACCTGCTGAAAGCGACACGACCGGGATTCTCGGCGACCGACTCGACGCCCTTCGACGTTCGCGCAGGTGAGATCGCGCAGGTCCTGCTCGACATTCAACTGACATTCGTCGCGCCGGCGGTGGAGGTGCGAACGCCGATCTCCCCGACACAGAGCGTTCAGCCCGTCTCATCGAGCGACATGCTGTCTGGGTCCGTGCTCGACATCGCCCCGCTGCAGGGTGATGATTTCCAGAGCCTGCTGCCGCTGTTGCCTGGAGTCGTGCGCGGTCCGGACGGCCGGCTCCGCACCAAAGGCGGACAGGCGACGCAAGGCGCACTGCAGATCAGCAGCGCCAGCCTGATCGACCCTTCGTCCGGGGACTTCGATCTCGAGCTGCCGGGGCAGAGTCTCGAGTCGATCGAGATGCTCGCCAACCCGTTCGCGGCGGAGCATGGGCGATTCTCGACGAGCTTGATCCAGATTCGGACCCGGCGTGGCACGAACGACTGGGAAATCAAGCCGGGCAACCTGATCCCCCGGTTTCGAGGGCTGCGGGGCGTGCGCGGGTTCGAGCCACGCTTCTCGATCCGCGGTCCGCTCAAGCGGGATCGTCTGTTCGTCTCGCAGGACGTCCAGTTCCGTTACGTCAACGACCCGGTGAAGAGCCTACCCGGGGAACCGGACATCGGGCTCACGAGCTTCGATTCGTTCACTCGCGTCGACGGTGTGCTCTCGACCCGACATACGCTCGGCGGCCTCGTGGTCACGTTCCCTCGCCGGATCGAACATCTCACCATGAACACCTTCCGCCCGCCGGAGGTGACGCCGGAATTCAACCAGAGTGGCACGTCGGTGGGCGTGCAGGATCGCTTCGCCCTGTCGTCGAACATGGTGCTCGAAAGCACGCTCTCCGGCCGGTGGTTCGAGATCAACGTGAACACCGACGGCCGCCAGCCCATGGTCTACACGCCGGAGTCGCAGCACGGCAGCTTCTTCAACGATCACGAGCGCGAAGTCAGGAGCGTACAGTGGGTCGAGGCCCTCTCGGTGTCGGTCGACAACTGGCGCGGTCCGCATCTCTTCAAGTTCGGACTCGATTTCCAGGACTCTCGTTACACCGGCACGAGCACGAGCCGGCCCGTCGAGATCCGTCGTCTCGATGGCTCGCTCGCCGAGCGCAACGTCTTCGGGCCGCCGACGGCACAGGACGTCAGCGCGGCGGAGTACGCGCTGTTCGTTCAGGACCGCTGGCGGATCCATCCACGCGTCACGCTGGAGCTCGGCGCTCGTATGGACCGCGAGGATGTCGTCGAGCGTGTGAACTGGTCGCCGCGCGGCGGCATGTCCGTGAGCGTGCTGCCCGAGGGGCGCGGGATTCTTCGCGGCGGCGTCGGCAAGTTTCGACAGCGCACGCCGCTCAACGTCGGCGCATTCAGTCAATTCGAATCACGCGTCGTCACACGCTTCGGGGGCGACGGTGCCCAATTGGGCGCGCCCGTGACGCTCGTGAACGTCCCCTCACCTGACTTGCGAACACCCGAAGCGGTCGCCGGCAATATCGAGTGGAACCAGCGATTCGGCCGGCGCGTGCTGTTCAAGGCCAACTACTTGAGACGAAGCGGTTCGCACGAATACATTCTCGAGCCGGACCCCACGCGCGGGGAGGTGCATCTGATGAGCACCGGCGTCTCCCGGTACTGGGAGGTGGAAACCACGGGGCGGTACCTTGGAGGCGAACGCCGCGACCTGACGGTGTCGTACGTGCGGTCGCACGGCTCCGCGGATTTGAACAACTACGATCAGTTCTACGGCAACTTCCGCAACCCGATCATTCGTCCGGACGAACACAATCTGATTCCCACCGACGTGCCGCATCGGCTGCTGGTGTGGGGGACGATCGGTCTGCCCGGCCGATGGGACCTTGCGCCGACGATCGAGGTCCGAACCGGGTTCCCGTGGTCGGCCGTCGACGAGTTCCAGGATTTTGTCGGGGCACGGAACCGGGCTGGACGTCTTCCAACCGTGAGGACGTTCGACTTCTCGCTGTCGCGTCCCTGGCACGTCTGGAAGTACCGCTTCCGCGGCGGCATCAAGGTCTACAACGTCTTTGGCGCGACGGCCGATCGCGACGTGCAGGGCAACATCCGATCGTCGGCGTTCGGTCAGTTCTTCAATCCGCTCGAACGCTCGATCGGGTTCGTGCTGGGGTCAGCCAAGTAAGGGTGACGGATCCTATCTCGCCGCGTACATCTTCACGGGCGAGTCCAAGCGGACGCGCAAGACCGATCCCTGCGGCACGCGGACTTCCTTGCCTTCTGTGGCCGCCAGCGTTCCGGCGCCACCGATCGCCACGCCGAGAAGGGCGCCCTTGACGCCACCGAGCAGACCGCCGATGACGGCGCCCGCCCCCGCGCCCACACCAAGGCGGCCGACCTCGCCCTTGACGCCGCTGCCTTCAATCGCCTCCGTCACCGTGCCGCGAATGGGATGATCCTCGCCCTGCACCGTGACCTGATCGAAGGTCACCGTCATGCGCGCCGTCCGATTCGTGCGCGTGGCGGGATTCACATCCGTGACGACGCCGCGGACCACCGATCCGGCGGGAATCGCGACGCGTCCATCGACGCGCACGTCCTCGACGGTCGTGCCTTCGAAACGGTCTTCGACCATCGCCTTGCCCGAGTCGAGACTATCGGTCAGGCGCACGTCCATCTCGGTCCCGACCGGAATCTCCACGACGCTCGGTGCTGGCGGTGCCGTCTGCCGTCGGGCAACCGCAGGCGCGGGAGCCGGGACCATGCGCGCTTCGCTGCGCAGGCCTTCCAGGCGATCGCGAACATCGGCGTACTCCCGCCGCTGAACGAAGCCTTCCTTGCGCTGCTTGACCTTGAGATAGATGATCTCGTCCTTGAGTTCGTCGAGCTGTGTCTGCAACTGCTGGGCGCGCAGCGTGTCGCGCTGGCCGAGCGACGCCAGATCGCGTTCAACCAGATATGCGGTGTCCTGAAGCCGCTGAATTTCCGCCGCGTCGTTCGCGGCGTTTCGCTGCGCCGCCATCGGCGCCGTCAATCCGACCATCAGAACCGCAATAACGAACGGCACGCGAATCATGCGCTTCTCCTTCATGTCGCGAGGCCTCGACGGCCCGGACTCGTGACGTCGATAGCGTGCAAGCACATTGCCGGACGGCGATGGCGCGAAACTGCTCCAGATGGCTTCCCACGGCAACGCTCGTCGCGTGTGGCGTCATGCGGGGCCAATCACAGTTTGCGATCCAGGCCTTTCACATTTGAAAAACACCCTCGAGGGTCACGGCCGTCGCGGGTCCAATACTGGCCCTTTGCTGCGATTCCACGCCCGTTTGGCCGTCCTCGCACGGTGGACTGGAAATTGCGAACCGCCTGAGCAGAGGTACGTTCATGAAGCGGACAGCGCTCGTCGTGGCATTTCTGCTGACCGGCGGCTCGGTCGTCTCGGCGCAAGTGTCGATCGGAATCCAGATTGGTCCGCCGCCGCCGGCTCGCGTGGTGTACGTGGCTCCACCTCCACCGGAACCAGAAGTTGTGTGGGTCGAGGGGTATTGGTACCCGGTCGAGCGGCGCTACGTGTGGCACGACGGATACTGGACACGACCGCCGTACCCAGGCGCCCGGTGGGTGGCTGCGCAGTACGACGGACGCATGTTCTTCGCCGGGTATTGGGATGGACCTCGCGGTCGGGTCGTGCACGACCATCGATGGGACGGCCACCGCGAGCGTGATCACGGCCGCCGCGGAAACGGCAAAGGCCACGGCCGGCGATAGGAAAAGGGCGGCCGTCACGACGTGACGGCCGCCGTAACGCGCTCGCGGGGCCCGATGCGACCCTGCGCTACTTGGCCCTTCTTACCCTCTCTTGTTGTCGTCCAACCGCTTGATCGACGCTTCGACACGGTCAACGTATTCGGTCACGCGCGACTTCGTCACGTCCCACCAATCGTCGGCCGACGCGGAACGCAGCCTGTCGATGTCGCCGCTCAACTTCTTCAGCCGGGCGCGCGTGTCGTCGACTTCAGTCTGCTGCGCCCCCTTGGCTTTGACATTGTCCAATGCACGTTCCATGGCTTCCGTTCGGGCGCGCAGGTCGGCAAGGAACTTGTCCCGTCGCGACGTGAACGGCTCGGTGCTCGCGCCTTCGGCGGTCTTGGTCGCTGGAGTGTGTGGCGACGTGACCTTGCCGGCCAGCCGCGAGACGTCAGCCTCGACGTCGTCCGCCGTCTGCTTCATCGCCGCTTCATTTCGATCCCACCAGTTCTCTGGGGTCGTCGTTCTGAGGTCGGTCACCGCCTTCTTGACGTTGGCCACGTCTTCCTTCACCTCTTCGCGCAATGCGGCCGTCGCAGTTCTGTCGCCGCTCACAACCTTCTGGTTGGCGTCGGCGTAGTCACGTTCGATTGTTGCCACGCGCTCGTCGAGCCGAGAAATGTCCCGCTCGTGGTCGCGCTGGATTTCGGCCTTGCGATCCGGGCTGGCCGCTTCCTCACGGGCGTTCGTGTCGCGCGAGCCCGAGAGGTTCCGCTCGCATGCGCCAGCAGTCAGCGCGAGCATGACAACGCTGATGGTCGCGACGTCGCGGTAATGCATGACGTTCCTCCTTGGTATCCACTCATAGTCCCGCTTCAGAGTTGTGCAAGAGCACCGCCACGCAAGCGGAGAGGGCCCACGCGACAATCACAGTTGTTTTGGCTGCGGATCAGGCGGATGCGGGTAGATGTGAACGTCCCGAAACGGCAGAGACAACAACGGCTCACTTCATCGGAGCAAGCCGGACGATCTCACCGAAGAAGTTGAGCAGCAGATTCAGACGAGGCACTCGTTCGACCGGCTCGGGCTGCAGTCGCGTCAGGATCGCCACGCGCCGTCCGTCTGGTGCGACGTCGTGTTTCGAAAAGCCCGTGTCGCCTACGCGCGGCGGCGACGACCAGACGCGCGGCTTGCCAACGACGAACGTGGTGTTCGAGGTCTGGTACTCGGCGACCATGACGCGACCGCCGGCCATGAAGAACAGCTCCCGGCCCGCCCGCGACCATACGGGCTCGGCTCCGCCTCCGTTGGACACTTGCCATTTGCCGCCCGACGGAGACGCGCTGCTGGAAAACGCACGCACGTAGATCTCCGAGGACCCGGACTCGTCGGACTGATAGGCCACCCACCTCCCATCCGGAGAAAATGCTGGTCTCCTCTCCTCGGCCGGCGAATGAAAGAATGGCTGTGGAGTTCCCGGCTTGGGATGGTCGCTGTCCGCCTGATCGAGCGCGACGGTCCACATCTCGCTATTGCCGTCACCCTGCGCGCTGTAGATCAACAGCCGACCGTCTGTCGAAAGGGAGTCCGGCCCCACATCCTCGACATTCGCGGTGAGCAACCGCACCGGTGGACCGCCTCCATCCGTTCGAACCCACCAGAATCCGGCGTTACTCCCAAAGCTCCGAAAGAGCAGGTGCCTGCCATCGGCAGTCCACACCGGGTCGGCACCGCCCTGTCCGGGCGAAGTCAGGCGCGCCTGCACGTCCCGCTTCCAGTCGTAGACATAGATATCGGCGCCCTTACCGCTGTCGATCCCGATCGCGAGCCGCTGGCCATCCGGCGACACACGCGGGCTGTAGTACAGCCCCGGGTTCGACAATAACGGTTCAACCTTCCCGGACTCGTCCAGCCACCCGACGGACCATGGCAGCTGGCCGGTGCCGGCTTGATAGACGAACGTGCCCGTCCGATCAAAATCGAAACGACCCGCGGCATTCCCTGGATCGGCGTCCACATCGTCGAGGACCCGCGTTGGTGCACCCTGGATCTCCAGGCGGACCGGATCGAACGGCACCGCGAACAGCGCGCCGCCGCGGATGTAAACGAGATGACCGCGCTCACGCTGCGTCGGCACATAGCGTCCGAAGTAGCCACCACGCCACACGGTCTTTCTCTCGCCAGTGTCCAGAGACTGGACGTCAATCGTGGCGTCTTCGTACGAATTGATGGTCGGGGCATTCGCGGTGAAGATCACTGCCTTTGCTCCGGGCAGCACCTGCGGCCAGCGATGTGTGGGGTCGCCGCTCGGCGATCGCGTGGTCAACGCCCGCACACCGCCGTCAGCAGCGATGACCGAAAGACCGCCGCCGTTGGTCAAGGCCGCAACGATGTTCCCGTCGTCACCCCAACTGGCACCGCGAGGAACACGTGCGGCGGCCAACGCGACGGGCGCTCCACCCTGCACCGGCACTTTCTGCAGCTGGTTGCCGCCGAAGAACCCGATCCACTCGCCGTCGGGCGAGAAGAACGGCTGGTCCGCGCCCTCAGTTCCCGCCAGTAGCGTCGTCGTCGATTCGTTGAGCCGGCGAGTCGCGAGCAGGCGTCGCCCGTTTTCGTCTCGACTGTGGAACACCAGCCTGGAGCCATCGGCCGATATGGCGACGGAGATGAGCACGTTTTCCGCAGCGTTGCCAAGATCGATCGGCACGCGCACGACCGGGCGTGCCGCTGGCGCGGGCCATAACAACACCAGCGTCGCTGCAAGCGACGCGACCGCTGCTGCCGCGATCGCCCACGGCAGCGTTGGCGCCGCTCTCTTGGTCGATGCTTCAGACGACTCGTCGAGCAACAGCATCGCATCACCGATGTCGCGGAGCCGACGCTTCGGGTCTCTCTCCAGACATCGTCGAAGGAGCCGACGAGCCGGCGCCGGCACGCGCGTCCATTCGGGCTCACGCGTCAGCACTGCGGCCAGCGTGTCGGTGACGGTCTCCCCGTCGAAGAGCCGCACACCGGTGAGCATCTCGTAGACGACGCAGCCGAATGCCCAGATGTCGCTGCGGCGAGTGGCGGTGAGGCCGCGGGCCTGTTCCGGGCTCATGTACGCCGCGGTCCCGAGAATCATGCCGACGCCTGACATCACCACCGGCGAGGTGATGGTGGGGGAGCCGGTCACGTCGACGCGCACGCCAGCGGCGGGCTCCATCGCCTTCGCCAGGCCGAAGTCCAGGACCTTCACCGTGCCATCGTCGCGGACTTTGACGTTTGCCGGCTTCAGATCGCGGTGGATGATCCCGCGATCGTGTGCGGCTTCGAGCGCGTCGGCGATCTGCGTCGCGATCGGCAACGCCTGGTCCAGCGACATGGCGCCACCGACGATACGGTCGGCGAGCGTCGGACCTTCGACAAGCTCCATCACAAGGGCCAGGCCCCCTTGCCCTGAGCCTGTCGAAGGGTCCGCCTTCTCGAGCCCGTGGATGTGCGCGATGTTCGGATGGTTCAGCGCCGCGAGGACTTCTGCCTCGCGCTGGAGGCGAGCGAGATGGTCAGGATCGCTCGAGACCGCCGCAGGCAGCACTTTGAGAGCCACCTGACGTTTCAGGTTGGTATCGGTCGCGCGATACACCTCGCCCATCCCGCCTGCTCCGAGTGGGGCGATGACTTCGTACGGACCGAGGCGAACGCCTGGGGAGAGCATCAAGCAGGAACGTGCGGGATTCTAACAAACAGTCTGCTCGGGCCCGATTTCGTCTGGCGTTGCCATCGCGGTCAGTTCGAGCCCACGGCCTCGGGCGCGTGAGACTCCCACCAATGCTGCGCGATCTCGTTGGTCCATGGCGCGTCGCAGACGACCTGCGCCAGCTGGGCCTCGAGGTCAAGCGCGGACGATGGCCGCTTGGCGGGCTCCTTCGCGAGGCAGCTCATGAGAATGGTCTCGAACCGTTTGGGGATCGACAGCTCCGATCGCGTTGAAGGCGGAGCCGGTTGCGCCTGAACATGCTGCAGGAGCATCTGCGCGGGCGTCGTCGCGTCGAACAGCGTGTTTGCGGTCAGGGCCCAATAGGCCGTGCACGCGAGTGAGTACAGATCCGCCCGGCCGTCGATCGGGGTCTCTCCCATCACGATTTCCGGTGGCATGAACGCGGGCGTGCCCTGCACCATCGCCGCATTGGTGAGGATCGTGGCGTCGCGCCCGGCCTGCTGCTCTTTGACGACGCCGAAGTCGAGGATCTTGATGTAATCGAATTCCGTACCCAATCGCGTCACGAACACGTTGGCCGGCTTGATGTCGCGATGCACGAGCCCGCGCTCGTGCGCCTCCGCGAGCGACCGACACGCTTGCCGCATCAGCATGATGACGCGCTCGGCGGACTGCGGCCCGAAACGCGTCACGAGCCGCTGGAGATCGAGCCCCTCCAGATACTCCATGACGTAATAGAAGCTGCCGCTCTCATTGACGCCGAAGTCGTACAACTGCACGGTGTGCGGCGAGCGCAGCCCGGCAGTCACGTGCGCTTCGCGCTCGAACCGCCGCACCAGTTGATCGCGGGCCGGCCCTGGCGCGACATCGTGTCGAATGAGCTTCACGGCGGCCGGACGGACGAGGAACCGGTGCCGAGCGAGCCAGATTTCGCCCATGCCGCCCGAACCGAGCTGGCTGACCAGCCGGTAGCTTCCGACGGCCATGGCTTCGTTCAACTGCTCGGCGTCGACCTCGAGCACCGTGCTCTTGCAGACGAGCACGGCCCGTTCGAGCACGGTTTTCAACTCGGGGATGTTTCCTGGCCATGTATACGTTTCGAGCCGGCGCATCGAGTCGGCGGAGACACGGTCGATGACTTTCCCCAGCCGCCGGGCATGGCGACGCACGAAATATTCGACGATCGCCGGGATGTCCTCACGTCGATCGGCGAGCGGAGGCACGCTGATGCGGTTCGCACGAAGCGCGTCGAACAGCGCCGGGAACACCCCGGGCGGGGGCTGCCGCCACTCGTGGGTCGTCGAGGCGATCAGCCGCACGTCGGGCGCGCCGGTCTCGCTGCGTGGCGTGCGATCGCGCTCGATCGCGCGGTGAAGCGCGTGCTGCAGCGGCAGCGGCAGTTCGTGCACCGCATCGAGAAAAATCGTGCCGCGCGCTGCCAGTTCGAATCTGTTGCCGAGCACGGATTCCTTCGTCTCGTGGTGCGCCGCCGCCTCATCGCCCTGCCGGTACTGCGTCGTGACTTCGGCGCAGTTGACGAAGATGAACGCACCTGCGCGCCCCGACGCGTCGTGCACGGCACGCGCGACGGCTTCCTTGCCTGCACCGGTGGGACCGGTGAGCAGCAGCGGTTCGATCGACCGGGACTGACGTGCAACGGCGTCGCGCAGCGCCCGCACCGCAGCGCTGTTGCCGAGCAGCGGCCCTTCCACTCGCGTGCGTGCTTCGCTCAGGAGCGCTTGGGCCACGCGCAGCTCGCGTTCGAGCGCCGCGGTCCGCTCGGCGACCCGGGCCTCGAGCGACGCGTTCGCGTCCTGCAGGGCCGCCGCCGCGAGTCGACGTTGTTCGTACAGCCGCGCGTTGTGGAGTGCGCTCGCAATCTGATTGGCGATGATCGTCACGAGGTCGCGCTCATGCTCGCCGAACGAACGCCGCACGGGGCTCTGGATCGAGAACACCCCGATCAGATCGTCGCGGATGAGCAAGGGAATCGCGATTTGACTCTCGGCGTTGGCCAGCCCCGGTACCGGGATCGTCTCGCCAAGCTGCCGGCCGGCCTTTTCCATCTCGCGACGCTGCGCCGCCACATAGGCACGCTGCTGCCCGAGGTTGTTGACGTGCATCATCTGGCGTTTTCGCGCCACCATGCCGATCACGCCGGTGCCAATCTGCACGCGTCCGCCGATGGCCTGGCCTTCGTAGCCACGGCTGGCGACGACTTTTAACGTGGTGCCGTCCGGCTCGAGCAGCAGGATGATCGCGTGATGGAACTCGAACAGCTCGTCCATCGTCCGCAGCGCGACGTCACAGATCTCATCGAGGTCGAGCGTGGAGTTGATGTCGGCCGACACGCGCTGCAGGATGCGAACCTCCGCGGTCTTCCGCGCCAGCTCCGTGTCAATCTGACTCATGAGACCTGGGCGTCCCTAGGGCGACGCGGTCACCGCGGGGTGCTGCACCTGATGTACTGAGAGTACGCGGTAGATATCAGCCGCGCGCAGCTTGAAAATGCCCGACATGCCCGTCATCGAGGCGATCGCCTCAATCTGCATGTCCATTGCATCGAAGATCGGCCCCTCGGTTTCGGATCGCTCGAATTGAAGTTCCAGCTCCCAGTGTGCCTGACCCCCGATGTCGAACACCGTCACGAAGGCGCGTGGGTTCTCGCGAACGTTCCGGATCGTCTTGCTGAAAAACTGGAACGAGAGCGCGACGTGCGTCTCATCCACGTAGTAGACCTGTGAAATGACGGTGGCATTCGGTTTCCCGTCGGCCGAGCAGGTCACCATCGCGGCGGGAGTTCCGTTGTCGAGCACTGGACGGATGTCCGATGGCAGACGGGTTAAAGGCATCTCATCGCTCCATCGGTGGGACGAGGCGCGTCCCGGCACCTGGCCCAGGCGTCTGCAGGTAGATCTCGAGCACCTCGAAATCGATGGCCAGTGATGGTGGAGAGAAGAACCCGTTCAGAGCGTCCTCGGCGCCGTCGGGAAGCAATGGCCTGAGACTCTTGACCCAGCGCCGGCGGAAACGCTCCACGATCTCGAAATCGCCGTCCGCTGCGGCCCGATGGCGCAGGTAGCGGCCTTTGAACTGATACGTCTCGTGCGACGGGAACTCCTCGAGCGTGATGGCCAGCTCTCCGTTGTGCTGTAGGGACTCGAGGAGTCTGGAAGGAGAGTCCTGCGGAACCAGCACCGTGAGCGTCCGGTGATCCGGACCCACGTGCCATCCGGACACGCGATGTCCGAACGGCACGAGATCGCGATCACGAACGCCCGCAAAGGCGACGTTGGCGTGCTGCTCCAAGAAGCGAACGAGCTTGCCTGGGATCACAACGTCCCAGGCTATGCAATCCGCTCGTCAGGGGTCAACCCCTCGACTCGCTCCGCTCGCTCGGGGCGGACCCGCCGACTCGCTAGGCTCGCTCGAGGCGGACCCGCCAACTCACTTCGTTCGCTCGGGGTGCTCACGTCACCAGCGTCCGTCGCGGCCGCCCTGGCGCCGATCCCTCTCGTACTCGCGGCGCGCGTAGCGGGCATCCTTGTAGTATCCGCGTTCGGGCCTTCCCCACCCGTGCCCGTGCTTGCCCTTCCAGCGGCGATCGTACGGAACGTACACGCGTTCGACGTAGACCGGTCGGACGTAGACGGGTTCGTAGTAAACCGGTTCGTAGACGCGCTCCACGACGTACGGGCGTGGCTGCCCAATGACGACATGAGCCCCGACGCGCGGCGTCCCGACACCAACTTCGACGTGCACCTGCGCGCGTGCCGGTGCGGCGAACCCAACCACCACGAGACCCGTTCCGAGTGCCCACATTAAATGGCGTCGCATCATCCCCTCCCTGCGTAATCGCTGCGCTCTAACGGGAGCACCTGGCGTGCCAGGCGTTGAGGTGACGCGACTGCACTGTCCTGCGCCGCATCGATGAAAGCGTGGGAAACAGCGCTGCCCGCTAGCCAGGACAGTGTGACCGCTTCTCAGGGCGCGCGACTGGTCGAAACTGCATGTGCGGGGAAAAGGAAAGGCTGGCCTGCCGTCAGATTTCGAGCGAGCATAGGGGCCGCATGCGATCGACCCTCGTCGTCATCGTCGCGTTCGTGGCGCTTTCCTCGTGGAATGTCGAAGGCCAGCAACCGAAGTCGCCGGAGCGGAGCGCTCGCACGGGCGGCTGGGTAATGCCGCGCACGGCTGACGGCCGCCCCGATCTCGAAGGCGTGTGGGAGAACAACAGCGCGACGCCACTCGAGCGCCCGCGTCAGCTCGCCGACAAACCGCGACTGTCCAATGACGAACTCGCCTCGATGGAGCGTCGCGCGCGCACGTTGTTCTCGCCCGACGCCGATGCGGTGTTCGGCGATGCGCTCTACCTCGCGCTGCTCGCCGACACTCGACCCTCCGGTCTTGGCAACACCGGCACCTACAGTCAGAACTGGCTGCCCGACCGGTACTTCGAGCACCGGACGTCGCTGATCATCGATCCCGCCGACGGCAGGCTGCCGGCGCCCACAGCGGCGGGCGCCAAAGCACGCGGGGCCGGGTTGGCGAGATTCGGACGTCCGGCCGAGAAGGCGCAGGACCTGTCGCTCCAGGATCGCTGCATCCACTACGGCTTTCCGGATCTGTTCGCCGCCTACATGAGCGTCTATCGAATCGTCCAGACGCCCGATCACGTCGCGATTCAAATGGAGAAGATCCACGACGCGCGCATCATCCCGCTCGACGGCCGCGCGCACGTGTCATCGTCAGTGCAGCAGTATCTCGGCGATTCACGCGGACGATGGGAGGGAGACGCGCTCGTCGTCGAGACGACGAACTTCCATCCGAAGGGAAACCCGATGGGCGGCTACAACACGCTGTCGGACGAGCATCTGCGGCTCGTCGAGCGCTTCCGCCGGATCGCCGACGATACCCTCGAGTACACGTTCACGGTCGACAACCCGACGATGTGGACGAAACCGTGGACGGCGGTGATCAACTGGAAGCGTTCGCGCGGCGAGCTGCACGAGTACGCCTGCCACGAGGGCAATTACAGCATCCGTGGCATGTTGTCGGCGGCACGTGCGGAGGAACGGGCAAAGTAACCGTCGGGTTCAACCCGTGCGAGTAAGTTTCGGTTCTAGTGGCGAAGTGCAGCGCGCGATCTCGCGAGGTACTCGGCGGCGAAGTCCGGACGTGTCTCGAAGTAGTCCGGCTCTGCTCGCCTGATCGCATCGAATATGGCCATCGCCTCCTCGTGGCGGCCGAGGGCGCTTAACGCAGCGCCCCGCCCAGCTGAGACGTCAACATGATGATGAGACGGTTGGAGGGACTCGAATGTGGACAACGCCTCCGCGGGTTGCCCTACCTTGAGAAGTGCCCACGCCAACGCGCCCCGAGACTCCTCTTTGTCAGGGTGGGCGTCGATCGCCAACCGCGCCGCTGCGAGCGCGTCCTCGCCGCGGTTGAGTTGAAGAAGCGTGCCACTCTTTACCACTAGCGCCTGAGCATCTGACGGATCCTGCACCAGCACTTCTTCCACGACGCGAAGCGCTTCGTCCCATCGCCCTTGATCAGAAATGGCAAGCGCTAAGCGCGCTTTCACTTCTGCTGACGTATCTCCGAGCTTCATGGCTTCGCGGAACGCGCCCTCCGCTGCCTCAGGTTCCTCCAATTCCGACAGCGCAACACCGAGGTTGCACGCGTGAATCGTATTCGGATCGAGGGCCATCGCCTTTCGATGCCATTCGACCGCGTCGCGCCAATGTCCAAGGAGGCCGAGTGTCGCCCCCAGATTGCCAGCGGCGTGTCCGTTGGTCGGTTCGATAGTCATCACTCTCCGATACGCAACCAGAGCGGATTGAAGATCGCCTTTTGCGCAATAACTGTCGGCGATGTTGAAGTGCGCCAACGCACTCGACAAGTCACATTCGATCGCGGAGGAGTACGCCGCGATCGCTTCATCGTGGCGCCCCAGTCGCTGAAAGGCCTCCCCAAGGCCCAGCCAGGGCTCGACCCAGTGAGGTAGCCGATCTGCCAGCAGACGATAGTGCGCGATGGCTTCCTCGTAGCGTTCGATGTTCGAAAGACACCACGCCAACTCGTTGCGCGCGGCCAGGTGATCGGGACATTGTTGGATGACGGACTTGAGTAGCGCGATTGCGTGCTCGGTTCGGCCCATCCGAGAAAACAGAGCAGCGATTCGAAATCTGACCCAGCAGCCAAGCATTGTTAGCTACTCAACCGCGCGGCGAACCTTAGAACCCACAGAACCCATTGAACAGGACCCCTGAACCCTCTGCACCTCTGAACCCCTGAACCTGATTCGCAGTTCTCACTTAGCTCCGACCGATCGGAGCCACGACTCGAGCGTGACGAGCATCCAGATCTTGACGCCGCGACGCGGGTGGAGGCCGGGCAACCGGCCACCGAGCAGACGCTCGAGATACGCACGATCGAACAGCCCGTACTGCGTCAGACCATCGAGCAATCGCTCGCGCGCGTGGCCGAGCAGCGATCCCTTGAACCACGCTTCGACCGGCACCAGCATGCCGCTCTTCGGGCGATCGATGATCGCGTCGGGAAGCAGATCGCGGACGGCTTCCTTCAGCAAGTACTTCTCGACCGACCCTCGCAGCTTCAGCTGGGCCGGCAGCTGGAACGCCAGCTCCACGACCGCCCGATCGAACAGCGGCGAGCGTGGACGCACGCCGAACGGCGCGCTGACGGCATCCACTTTGTGCAGGATGTGGAACGCGCCCTTGAAGCTCAAATTAATCGCCATCAGCTTGGCGACGAACTGCGACCAGCGCTGGTCGGCGAAGAGCGGGGTGAGCTCGCGCTCGAGCACGTGGTCGGCAATCGACGCGCGGACGTCGGACGAGAGCAGCTTCGGCAGGTCGTCGTAGCACTTCTGATGCGCGCGCAGATACGTCCGTTCGCGCGCGCCGCTGGAGTCGTCGTAGGCGTCCTGGCCGTCGCCGAACAGCTCCGCGAGCAGCATCGGAAGGTTCTTGGGGCCACCGAAGCAGGGATCACCGCCCTCGCCGTTCAACATCACGTCGACGTCCTCGGCGGCGGCCCGAAACAGGAGCGCATTGGGCACGGTCAACGGATCGCCGATCGGATCCCCGAGCAGCCCGATCGAATCGTCGAGGTGCCGCAGAATCAGATCGGGCGTCAGCTCGAGGATGTGGTGTCGCGTGCCGCAGTGCTCGGCGACCATCGAACTGAACGGCAGCTCGTTGCGATAGCCGGAGCCGAACGACACCGAGTAGGTGTGCACGTCACCGCGATGTAACCGGCGTGCCATTGCGACGACGAGGCTCGAATCGATGCCGCCGGAGAGCGAGGCACCGACGGGTCCGTGCGGCGGCAGCCGCCGCGCCACGGCCGCTTCCAGCTCACTGCGTAACCGAGCCCGAAGCGCATGTTCGTCGACGACGGGTGGCTCGGACGCCTCAGGCAACGACCACAACGTATCGAACGACAACGCGCCGTTCCTGAACCGTACGGCTTCCGCCGGTTGAACCTTGTGGACGCCTCGCAGCAGCGTGTCGCGACCAGGGAGATAGCCGTAGGACAGATACCGCGCGACGGCGATGTGATCGATGACCGGCTTGACCAGGCCACTGGCGAGCACGCCGCGGAGATCGGAGGCAAAGACCAGCGCGTGGTCGACGCCGGCGGCGTCCGCCTGCGCACGCGCGAAGAAGAGGCTGCGTTCGCCGATGTGATCCCGCGCGAGGTTGAACGCACCGTCAGCATCACGCCACGCGACCGCAAACGCGCCGCTTACCGAGCCGAGACGGCCACCGTGCAGGACCGGCCCCCATTGATCGTCCCGCTCGAGAGCCTCGTGATCGAGCCAGCACGTATCGAAGTCACCGACGAATGCGGGTTCAAGCGCTGAAGTGCCGGCACCACACACAACGCCACTGATTCGACGAGACGCCACGGACCGCGCCTCGATGGTGCCGACCGTGCGCGAGGCCGCGCTAGCCGAACGAATCTGCGCCGCCATCGGAATCACCGGCGTCCGCGCTGAACGAGTCGCGGTCCTGATGGACTGATCCGTCGCCGTTGCTGCTGGTGCTGCCACCGCTGTCGCCGATGCTGCCGGAATCGCTGCTGCTCTCTTCGCGACGGTTGATCGCCCGGAACAGTCGCTTGAGCACCTGCTCGGGTCGGATCGCGGCGAGCTCCAGGACGTAGGAGGTCAACCAGCGGAGCTCCTCTGCGTCGATGGCGCCCTCCGCGGCAACTGGAAGCACGCCTGACGCGTTCTGCCACAGTCCTTTGAAAGGGCCGGCGTGCCGTGGCCGCAGACCAACGTCGGTGACCGGCACGAGCCCTTTGAACCAGCGTTCGTCGCTCGTCAACTGATAGGCCAGCTGACAACCGGCCAGGCTGGCGTCGTGCAGCGCGAATACCTGCAGCTTCGGGTTGCGTTTGAGCATCGAGCGAACGACCTCGAACGGTCCTTCGGGGTAGCCGCCGATCGAGAGAATCGCGCAGTTGTTCTCGAAGTGAAAGTTGTTCGCGAGCAGCAGATCGACGGTGCGCGCGCGATCGCAGATGACGGCACGATCGAAGGAGTAGTCGCCGATGTCGGGTTCCTGGGCCCGTCTCGCCGACTGCTGCGCCTTTCTGACGATGAGACCATCCGGGCTGCCGTGGGCAGCCTGCCACTTGCTCCACAAGCGATTGAAATCGGACTGGTCGAGGACCACTGTGACGGGCCGCCCGTAGCGGCGCACCAGCAGCCCCGTCACGAGCCACGCGACCAGCACCAGCGGAATCAACGCGGCCATGCCAAGTGCGGCGAAGACAACGGTCGAAACAATCGCCCCGAAGACGAAGTGTGCCCACGGCCGCGTGCGCTTTGACAGACGGCGGCACAACTCGTAGTACAGGTGCTCGACGCCCCATCGGATCTGCCCGTTCGCCGAAACCGCATCGATAGCCGACTTGAACGCCGCGTCGGTGACGGGATCTTTGTCCTTCGGATCGAAGGCGAAGCGCTTGCCGCATGAGGGGCACTTCGAGTACACACTCGACGCCCGTCGTTCCTTGTAGTTGCTGTCCTTGCCGCAACTGATGCACTTCACAGCGACGCACCCGGCTTGCGCCCGCGGCCGTCGACGAACACCCGCAGCCATGCCTCGAGCATCGCGAGCGTCCACAGCCGCTCGCCGATGCGGCGGCGGCGGCTCTCGCGCGCGTCGTTCTGCCCTTGTCGCAGCCGCTCGACGAACTCCGGGTTGAACAGCCTGCGCCGCTCGAGCGCGTCTGGACCGAGCAGGCTCTGCATAATCGATGCAAGCGGACCCAGTGCCCACTCGGTCACTGGCACACCCATGCCGTACTTGCGCCGCCAGACGATCTCGCGCGGCAGATGACGCTGCAGCACCAGCTTGAGGATGTATTTCTCGATGGCCCCGTGGAGCTTGAGCTGAGGCGGCAGCCGGAACGACGCTTCCGCGAGCGCGCGATCGAACAGCGGGACGCGCAGGTCGAGCGCCTGGCCGTTGGCCACTCGCTCTGCCCGCGGAAGGATGTTCTGAGAACCCTTCAACGAGATGTCCGCCAGCCGCACGCGATTGAGGAACGTCGCCGCCCGATCGCTGCCGAGATACGGCATCAGCAGCGCACGGCGCTGACCCGGCCCCCCGACCTGCGCGCGAAATTGCGGTGTGTACAGCTGATTCTCGAAGCCGTAGAACCGATGGTAGGAACGCAGGTACAGCTCTTCGCGAGAGTCGTCGCCGTGCACGCCCGCAAACAGCTCCGCGGCAATCATCGGCTTACTCGTCCACCCGCCGAACAGCTGGTCGCCGCCTTCTCCGTTGAACACGGATGCAAAGCCGCCGTCTCGTGCCGCGCGCACGAGCAAGTACTGTGGACCGGTGACCGGATCGCCAAACGGAAGATCCAGCTTCCAGACCAGGTCGGCCAGTACGCTGCCCACATCGCCGCCGTCCACCTGAACGAACTGCAACGGCACCTGAAGCTGGTCGGCAACGACCTGCGCCTGCGGCTTCTCGACGCTGCGTTCGCCGAAGTCGAGGCTGTAGGCCTGCACCTCGACGCCGGCCTCTTTGAGCCACAGCGTCACCCCGGAAGAATCGATGCCTCCGGACAGGAACACCGCGACGCGCTGCTCGCCATTGAGACGCCGGGCAATGGCCTCCTTGCACAGCGTGCGGATGAGCCGTCTCGCGACCTTCTTGTCGCTGAGCGCCGGATCGATCTCTTCGCGAAGCCTGAAGTACGGCGTGGCCGTGAGCACACCATCGGCGTAGACGCCGATGTGCCCCGGCAGCAATCGCTTGATGCCTCGGATCGGAACGTCCTCGCCAGGGACGAACGAGAAGGTGAGGTATTTGTGGAGCGCCGAATAGTCGATCTCGACAGGGAGCGCGGCCACTGCGAGGAGCTGCTTCAGCTCGCTGGCGAAATACAGGACGCCGTTGTGGTTCGTGTAGTAAAGCGATCTGACGCCGAACGGGTCGCGCACGAGCGTCAGGCGTTTGCGCGCGCCATCCCACCATCCGGCGGCAAACGCGCCGTCCAGCGTGTCGAGCGCGGTCGGCTGAGAGCTCAGATATTCGAGCAGGGCGGCCGCGGGCGACGACACCGGCGGCGCCAGTGTGCCTGCGCACGCGATCAAGTCGGCGCCCTGTCGATGAATGCCTGGAGATTTTCCGGGACGCCCGCTCCACCAGCGATAGCCGAGGCCGACGCCCGGCGCGGTCGCCGTATCGGTGCGCTCGCCGCGATAGTCGATCGCCGCGAGCATGGCGTCGATCACGCCCGGATCCCCCGCCCCGACGTAGCCGCAGATGCCGCTCACGACCGACACTCCGCTCCGACGATCAGGCCACAGCGGACCCAAAGAACGGTGGTCATCACTTCACGACGAAGGCAGACGAGCTGAGCACACGGTCCTCCAGCAGCAGCCGCACGTGCCATTCGCCCTGGAGCGTCGACGGTTGAAAGTGCTGACGGCAGTGCGTCGGCCACATGCTCGCGTACACGAAGCGGGTTCGGTACTGGTTGTAGAACGCCGTACGGCCGGTCGGGTCCTCCCACTCACATCGCAGCTGCAGCGGCCAGCCGAGTGGGGTGTGCCCAAGCACGACGTGGTAGTAGATGTCCGGGCTGGCGGTTCGATCGATCTCGGTGAGCGCTTCTGGCGTTCGCTCGCCAGCGGCGACTCGCGCGGCCAGGACGGACATCTCCGTCAAGCGGCGATCGCGATTGACGAAGACGAGCGCGGCGGCGACTGCCACGACCAGCACGAAGGCGCCGACGATTTTGAGCCATCCCATGTCAGGTACCGGCAATCTGCGTCGCGACGAGATCGTCGAACGTTTCTCGCCGCGTCGTGAGATGAACCTCGCCGTGGCGGACAACCACTTCAGCCGGCCGCGGCCGGTTCAGGAAATGACTGGACATCGCGTAGCCGTACGCGCCGACATCGCGCAACACCAGCACGTCTCCGGCGTCGACCTGCGGCAACTGGCACGAACGCGCAATGAAGTCGCGCGAATGCGTGGTGTTGCCGCACACGTCGGTCGGCACCGGAAGCGGCGGTCCCGTCGCCGAGACCGCCTCGATTCGATGGCGCGCGTGATACACGCTCTCGACGACGATATTGCCGACGGTGCTGTCGACGCCGATGAAGCGGCGACCCGCGCGCTCTTTCACCGACACGACCGTCATCAGCAGGCAACCGGCTTGCGCCACCAGCAACCGTCCGGGCTCGACATACAGGCGAATGTCCCGGGCCCGCTGCGCTGACACCTGCTGCATGCGCGCCGTGATCCCGGATCCAAGCTCCTCGAGCGGGAGTGCGTCCTCGTCCTCGTAGCGAACGCCGAATCCTCCGCCGACGTCGAGATACTCCAGGTCTGGCAGGAGCTCGGCCGCCTGCAGCATCCGATCGAAGCACTGAAGGAATCGGCTGGCACGCAGCGTATTCGTCCCCGCGTACATGTGGAGCCCGGCGAGCTGCCTTCCAGCAGACCGCGTCACCTCGACCGCCGCCGGCAATTCGTCGAGCGTGACACCGATCCGATTGCCCGATCGCTCCACGTCGATCAGCAGCCTCAACCCGAACCTCGTCTGACGCGTGTGCGTGATCGCGTCGCGCAGCTGGTGCAGCGAATCGAGATTCATCTGGATCGCATGCGCGTCCAGCCACCGCAGGTCGTCGGCGTTGAGATTGGTCCCGCTGTAGAGAATCCGACTGGCCGGAACATCGGCCCTGAGCGCGGCAAACGCGTCGCCGGGTGTGTTGGCGTGCACGCCGGCGCCGAGCGCGTGCAGCAGGCGCACGATGAACGGATTCTTGTTGCAGACGATCGCGTAGTGCAGCTCGGTGGGCTGATACGGGAATGCCGCGCGAAATCGCGAGTACGCCGCGTCGATCAGGTCGGCGTCATAGACATAGAGCGGCGACCCATACCGCTCGATGAGCGACGGCGCCAGCTCGGAGATCGAGGTCATCGGCCGGCGCTATATTACCGAATCAACGTAACTATGTAGTGTCCGGCTTTAGCCGGACCCGGCTCGCGCCATCAATGCAGCCGCCGCGAACTCCCTCCCTGCGATTGCGGTGGGTGATATGGCCACGGCCTCGCCATGCTCCGAGACGTGTGCCGAGAGCTCCGGCGACGCAAGTCGCATGACCAGTGGCACCGCGGCGTTGAGTGCGCGCACCAGCAGCGCGATCTGAAAGTTCACCGCGTCGGAATCCGTCAGACACACCATCGCGGCGGCATCAGCCACGCGCGCGAGCGCCAGCGTGTCCGCTCGCGAGGCGTCGCCAAGAATGACGTGATGGCCCGCGGTTCGCAGCGGATCGATGTTCTTATTGTCGGCGTCGCGTTCGATGATGACGACGCGATGACCGTGGCGGTGCAGCTCGCCGGCCACGCGAATGCCAATGTTGCCGGCACCGGCGATCACGATATGGCCCTTGCCGCGAACCGACACATGGCCGCTCAGGATTTCCAGGCGGCGGGCGACGACCCAGTCGGTGAACAATCCAAACAAGACGGCAAACCCGGCGGCACCTGTCACCATCATCGCCATGCCGACGACCTTCGCCGCACTCGACGCGTCCCGCAGCGCGATATCGCCGTAGCCAACCGTGGTGATCGTGGTCCAGACGAAATAGGCCGCATCGAGATACGGCAGATCCAGCGCGGTCGCGAAGAACAGGGTGAAGACGATCGCGACCCCGACGAAGCCGAGCACCACGGCGGGAACCAAACGGTCCGCATTCGGCCGCCGGTAGCTCGGTCGCGCGCGTGCGACTGCGGCGGCATCCGCACCGCGACCGCCCGCGGCGTGGCTGGCGATCGCATCGGAGGTGGCTTTCGCAAACGCCGGCGCCGCCAGGCCCGACATGCTCAACGTCGTGACGCCCGGCAGGGTGCGTTTGAGATACTCGGCGAGCGACTCCTCGAAGATCCGCACGACCAGCGGCAGATCGGTCCGCAGTCGCCGTGCGGTCAACGCGAGGTCGACGTTCATCGCGTCGTCGCTGCTCGTCAGGACGAGAGCGGATGCGTGCTGCAGATCAGTGGCAGTCAGCCCTGCGTCCGTCGCCTCATCCAGCCGCAGCCTGCTCGCCGACGCGCCCGCGGCGACGAGATGCCGCTCGATCGCGTCGGTCAGGCGGTCGCTGCCGTGCAGCAGAACGGTCACAGCCGTCATTTCAGCACAGACGGGCTTGGTTTGATGTGCTGCAGGGCAAACGATCGCCCCGGTGAAACTGCACTCAGTGGTCGGGGTCGAGCTTGGGCCCACGCCGCTTCGATACGGCGTTCAGCACCGCGTCTTGGGCACAGCACCTGCACGGTTTGACGTGGATCTCGAATCTCGGCAAGGAGAACCGTCGTGTCCATCAAAATCCCAGCCGTCGTCGTCGCGATCAGCGCGCTCGTCGCCCTCGAGGTAGGGACGACCGCTCAGAGCGTGTCGCCTGCGCCATCGACGCAGACGTCACCAACCACGCAGCAACCCTTTGCGCCCTGCGTGCCCGTCACCACGACTTCACCAACGGATCCCGTCGGCAGAACGCCGCAAATACCTCCACCGACAACGCCGCGGCCAAGTCCGCCGACATCGCCACAAACGATTCCGCCGACGACGCCGTCATCAGTTCCGGCGCCACCAGCGACATCAACACCATCACAACCAACCACGTTACCGGGACAGATCAATTCGACGGTGCCTGGACCTGCAGCGGCCGGCCAGCCAACTCCTGCCGCGCCAGGAGCGAACGCGGCCAGTCCGCAATCCCCGACGACCGTTAACCCGGGAGCGCCCACGACGCCGGGCGGCGCCACCACGTCTCCAGACGGGAGGGTCACGGCACCGGGCGAAGTCACGCCTCCGTGCCCGCCAGGAACACGGCCCGAGACATCGTTGCAGCCGCCTGTGCGCTGAGAGGACGATGCTGTAGGAATCAGGAATCGGGAATCAGGATTCAGCCCTGGGCAAGGCGGTAGGAGTCAGCCACGAGGTTTCAGGCTGCGCGGGGCTGATTCGAGAGTTCACCTCTGAGGACTGGCCCAACCCGATTCCTGACTCCTGATTCCTGATTCCTGACTCCTGATTCCTGCTCGCTAGCGTTTGCGCGTCCCGGAATGAGCCTCGCGATTACAAAATCGCGGCCGACGCGCCCCACATCGTAATCGGCAGCCCACCAAGCCTTCACCGAGCGCGAAGCCGGTCCACACAATTGCCCGGATCGCCACCGGATTGCGCACGGCCTCGATCTTGCCGCCTTCCACGACGACCACCACATCCCCCAGGTCACAAGGATTCCTCGCGATGTCAGAGGCGAACGAGTTCATCTCCCGAAGACAGTTCTGCGCCGGCGCGTGCCAGGCGGCGTCGTGCGCCGCACTTGCCACGTTCGTCTCCGCCTGCGGCGGCGATGGACCGACGTCCCCGAGCACGCCGGCATCGACGCTGCCGACGCTCATTGGCCGATTCGCCGCTTCGAGCGTGCAAGTCAACGCGACAGGCACCGCGTTAGCCAACGTCGGGGGCGCGGCGCTGGTCGAATCGGTTGCCGGGCTGTTCCTCGTCGCCCGCACGAGTGCGAGCGGGTTCACGACGGTCGATGGCGTGTGCACGCACGAAGGCTGCACCATCACCGGCGCCGCCGGCGACATCTACGTCTGCCCGTGTCACGGATCGCGCTACGACCGCAACGGGCAAGTCGTCAACGGTCCCGCGCGAGCGTCACTGCGTCAGTACACCACCACGTTCGCAGACGACGTGGTGACGATCCGACTCTGATACCGCCATGGCCCATATCAATCCGGATATCGATCACCTGTTCCGCCGCGCCGGCTTCGGCATCAGCTCGCTCGAGGCCGACAACCTGCGCAACATGTCGATGGCGAACGCGATCTCGTATCTCGTCGACTACGAGGGCCGGCCCGACGACGTCGACGAGCGCATCGGCCGGCCCGACCACGTGCAGGTCACCACGAAGGACCTGTTCGCGCCGGACATCGACATCGAGGACGCTCGCCAGCGCTGGCTGTTCCGCATGATCCACACGCGTCGTCCGCTGCAGGAGAAGATGACGCTGTTCTGGCACAACCACTTCGCCACGGGCTACGGCAAGCTCGCCACCGACTCGGGCACCGTCCTCGGCGCCAAGATGCTCGTGCACAAGCCAGGCGTGCTGCGCGGACCGCAGGGACAGATCGAGCTGCTCCGCCAATACGCGCTCGGCAACTTTCGCAATCTCTTGATCGAGATCTCCAAGGACGCCGCGATGGTGATCTGGCTCGACGGACAGAGCAACACCAAAGCGAAGCCGCAGGAGAACTTCGGCCGCGAAATCATCGAACTGTTCACCATTGGCGTCGACAACTACGTCGAGACGGACGTCTACGCCGCCGCGCGCGTGTTCACGGGATGGAACCTGCGGGCGTCGGATGACTACCGCCGGGACGAGTACGGCGACATGAACGCGTATCACGAGTTCGTCTACAACCCCGAGCAGCACGAAACCAGCGCCAAGACGTTCTCGTTCCCGATTTACAGCAACGGCAGCCGGACGATCCCGGAACGCAGCGGATCGGCCGGCATGCAGGACGGCATCGATCTGATCAACGCGCTGGCGTTTCATCCCGAAACGGCCCGGCGTCTCGCGCGCAAGTTCTGGGGCTTCTTCATCAGCGAGATCGAGCCGCCCGATCCGGCGTTCGTCGAGAGCACGGCCCAGGTCTACCTGCAGAACGGCACCGAGATCAGACCGGTCGTGCGGCACATCCTCAGCTCCGCCTGGTTCAGCGCGCCGTCGGCGCGCTTCGCGCGCTTCTCGTGGCCGGCCGAATACGTCGTGCGCTCGATCAAGGAAGTGGGCTGGCAGAACCTCACGCTCGACAAGGTTCGTTCGCCGTTGGCCAACATGGGCCAGCAGCTTTACGAGCCGCCCAACGTTGGCGGCTGGCACCTCGGCGACAAATGGTTCTCGACGGGAACCATGCTGGCGCGGACGAACTTCGCCGCGACGCTCGCCGCGACTCAGAAAGGATTCCTCGCCACCTCGCTGCAGGAGGAGGGCGGAACGCCGCAAGCGTTGCTCACCGCGATGCTCGAACGCGTCACGCCCGCACCGTTCGACCAGGGTCCGCAGCAGGCATTGATGACGTATCTGGGCGGTGCCGGCACGTGGATCGGGGGCGGCGAGCAACTCAACACCAGGGCCGCGGGCCTGGCACGGCTCCTCGTCGGCTCCTCCGAGTACCAACTCATTTAGTGGGGAGTTCGAACTGATGGAGTACCGCGTACAACAAGCCGCGATAGCGAATCATCAGGCCGCGACAACGGCGCGGCCTGTCGCAACTCGGGAAGAACATCACCAGTAGGGGACGGACGACGATGGCTGTTTCACGACGAATTTTCATCCGTAACGGCGTCGCGACGATCACGGCGAGTCTGGCCGCGCCGTCGTTCCTCAGTGACATCGCGCTGGCGCAGGGCATCCCGGGGCGTCGTCTCGTGGTCATCTACCTTGGCGGCGGCAACGATGCACTGAACACGCTGGTGCCGTATCGCGACGCGGCCTACTACAGCCGGCGACCGTCGATTGCGATTCCCGCGGGGCAGGTGCTGCAGGTGGGCAGCGACGCGGCCGGTCAGCCGCTGGGGCTGCATCCGCGGCTCGGCGGTCTGCTGAACGCGTACAACGAGGGACGCCTGGCGCTCGTGCAGCGCACGGGTTACTCGAACTCGAGCCGGTCGCACTTCGAGGCGACCGACATCTACGGCACGGCCAATCCTCAGGCGACGACGGGATCGGGCTGGCTCGGGCGATATCTCGACACGCTGCCGCGACCGCTGGACGCACTCGCCGCATGGAACACCACGGGTGAAACGCCACGCGCGCTGCTGTCTGGGCAGAGCGGGGTGCCAGCGATCCCGAACGCGGGCACGTATACCTATGCCAGCCCGAATCGCGGCAGCGTCGCGCTCGAAGAACGCGCGGCGGCGCAGACAATGGCCAACAACCCGGCGGCAGGGCGGCCGCATCTCGCATACCTGAATGGCGCCAGCCGGGGTGCGATCGAGACGCTCGATCGCGTGGCGCTCGCCACGTCGTACACCCCGAGCGTGGTGTATCCGAACAACGGCTTCGCGCAGTCGCTGCGGACGGTTGCAGGCGCGATCGTGCGCGGCATCGGCTCGCGCGTGTATTGGGTGCAGACCGGCGGCTACGACACCCATGCCGGTCAGGGCGCCAATGGCGGCGGCGACTACGCCAATCTGATGGGAACCCTTGGGGATGGCGTGTGGGCGTTCTACAGCGACATCCGCAATCAGGGCCTCGCCGGTGACACGGCCATTATTGTTTTCTCGGAGTTCGGCCGACGTATTTCAGAGAACGGTAGCGGCGGCACCGACCATGGCGCCGCGGGCGTGATGATGGTGCTCGGCGGCTCGGTTCGCGGCGGCCTCTACGGAACGGCCGCGCAGCTCTCGCCGGGCAGCCCGACGCTGGAGAACAACTCCGGCGACGTGCGTTACGAGACCGATTTCCGGTCGGTTTACGCGCGATTGCTGGATCAGTGGTTCGGGGTGGACTCGGTGTCGATCCTCGGCGGTGATTTCCGTGCCGGCGCGCCGGCCGTTTTCTGAACGGTGAAGAGATGATGAGACTCCCTCTGATAGCAGTGGTGCTCTTGGGCGCGGCTGGCCCCGCCTTGGCGCAGACCTCTGAGAGTCCTGCGTTGGCGCAAACCACTCAGACTCCGGCATTGGCGCCGACCCCCCAGAGTCCGGAATCAGCGCAGAATTCTCAGAGTCTGGCCGTGCCGCAGACTTCTCAAAGTCTGATACTCCCGCAGACCTCTCAGAGTCCGATATTCACGCAAGCCCCTCAACGTCTAGCGTTGGCGGATCAGACCTCTCAGGACACGGTCACCGCACCGCAGGTCTACCCACGCGTGACGTTCGGCGTCGTCACCTTCTTGCAGTTCGCCGCCGAGCTGCACGAGCAGGAGGGCTACAACGCGTTCGACGTGACGCGCGGCTACTTCAACGTGCGCGCGCAGCTCAATGATCGGATCAGCGTCCGGTTCACGCCGGATGTGCGACCGACCACTGACGCAAGCCTGGATCGAAACCTCGCCCTCCGGCTCGAGTACGCCTCGCTCGACGTGCAGGCGACCGACACGGTCAAGTTCATGTTCGGGCTGCACGAGACACCGTGGCTCACCTTCGAGGAATCGCTGAATCGCTATCGCGTTCTCGGCCCGTTGTTTGCCGAGCGCCTGGAACTGATCCCCGGAGCCACTGACCTCGGCGCGAGCATCAAGTGGAGCGGCGAGCACACCGAAGCGCATCTCGGGGTGTACAACGGCGAGGGCTACGGCCGCGCCGAAGTGGACAAGTACAAGAGCATCGACGGCCGCGCGACCTTCCGCCCCTTCTCGGAGGACAGCGAGCTGGGCAAGGTCAGCATCTCCGGCTTCTATCAGTACGGCTGGTACGCACGCGATCGACCGCGCAACGTCGCCATCGTGATGGGCAGCTACGAGAACACGAACTTCGTCGGCACCGCGCAGTACCTGTCGGCGACCGACAACCCGTTCGTCGCCGTTGACGTCAAGCGCCGCGGCCTGTCGTTCTTCGGTGAAGGGCGTCAGGGAGAAACCGGCTGGGCCGGCGTCGGCGGGCTCGATATCTTCGTCCCGGACGTCGACAACGAGGGCGACCAGCGCCGCCGCATGACCTTTGGCGGCGCGCACTGGAGCGAGTTGGGCCGCGGCCGGCTGGGCGTCGTCATCTCGCTGCAGCAGGAGTACCGATCGGCCGGATCGCAGCTGCTCGAGCGCCGGCTCCTCGCGCAGACGCACATCGAGTTCTGACGTTGAAATGCAGAATGCAAAATGCAGAATTCAGACAATGCTCTTGGCGATGATCAGGATCTGCATTCTGAATTCTGCATTCTGCATTTCTGACGAGCGTTTCTAGCCCAATTCGTCGATCTCGTCCTGCAATCTGCGGGCTCCGCGCCGGGTCCACCACGCTGTTGTCACGAAGAGGACGACGCCGGCAGCGGCATACGCCGCGGTCCGCGCGTCGGACTGATCGAGCGCGCCGCCGAGAAGACTCAACGCGACTCCAGGGATGAAGACCGCGAAGTACCGCCACGGTCTGTTCGCGAGGTCGCGCTGGCGCGCGAGCTGCGTCCGATAGAAGTCGATCGATGAGGTGAGACCGAGCCCGGCTGGCATCATCTGCGCGGTCGCGTACCCGCGAAACCGATAGCCGACGTAGACGAAGGCGGCAATCGTCAGCAGGTCGCCAACGCGTTCGAGCAGCTCGGGAGTCCTCCACACCTGCCAGGCCTCAACGAGGATGATCAGCGCGACCAGCGCCGCGGTGGCGATGCTCCGGCGCCGGAGAGCGCGCTCGAATCGTACCGCCTTCGACCGGATATCGTCGATCGACATGACGTGCTCCTCTCGTGGCTGGCCATTCCACAGCTGGTGAATGTCGCGCTCGGACTCACTCATGACCGGTGACCCTCTGATGAAAGCGTCGTCTCAAGATCTGCTTGATGCGATGAATCTTCGTCGCCACGTTGACCGAGCTCAGCCCCGTGACCTCGGCGATCGTCGCGGCATCGACTTCTTCGAGATACAGCAGCATGACCTGCCGATCGATCGGACGGAGCTGTTGGATCAGCTCGTAGAGCCTGTCCAGCGCCCGCCGGCGATCGAGCCTCTCCTCTCCATCGTTGCTGTCCGGAATCGACTCGAGATCGTCCGACGCGACCAGCGTTGGCCGGTGGTATCTCGCTCGGACCACACGCGACGTGGCGACGTTGTGAGCGACGCGATAGACCCACGTCCGCACGGAACAGCGGCCATCGAAACGGGCGAGGCTGCGCCACAACGCGATGTGGATCTCCTGGAGGAGGTCCCGCCGCTTGTCGGAATCCCGTTCGTATCCGCGAGCCAGCCGCTCCAATGCGGCCCCGTACTCCGCGGCCACCTCGGCATACCGGTTGTCCCGGGCTTTGGAGCGGAGACGCATTTCACGAGAAGGTAGTCGCAGCCGGAGGAACTTTCTTACAGCGTGTTTCTACGGAACCGGAACCTGGAAGATGTTCCGCTGCGCCGAGAGCTTCTGATAGGCGTAGACGGAGGGATCTGGACCAGGAAACGCTCCGGGGACCGCAAACGGCTTCACACCGCGAAGCGCCGCGACATCCTCGAGCGACGCGACGCCATCCGTCGGCAACGGCGGCAGTACTTCGGCGCGTGACAACGGGACGGCGAAGACGGCCGCGCCGCCCATGAACGCCAGGTAGACGAAGTCACCGCCGCCCGACCAACTCACTTCCTCCGGCCAGGAGCCGTCGGTGCGAAACGCGCAGTCGCGACTGCACAGCACGATCGGCGCGCTGCCGTCGACCGAGTGCAGGCGAACGCTGTTGGCCGTCTCCCGCGTTGGCCCCGCATCCCACACCGCCACGCGCTTGCCATCGGGCGAGACACCGTAGAGCAGATAGACGGGACTGGCAATCGCCCGCCGCAGTCCGCTGCCGTCCTCGCGCACCCGGTAGACGAAGGTGCCGTTCGGTTCGTCAGCCGAGAAGAACACGTCGCCGTCAGCGCCGAAGTAGGCGTGCACCGCGCGGTTCGACGACAACTGGCGTGGCGCCGAGCTGCTATCCAGACTCGCCAGCCAGACACCACGCCGTGCCTCGTCTGACGGCGAGACGAACACGACCTTGCGGTCGTCGCGCGAGACGCTGTAGTGCTCCATCTGGAAATCAGGCAGCAGACGACGGCGCTGGCCCGACTGCAAGTCAGCGGCCCACAAACCTCCGCGCGGCAAGGTCGCTCCGACCGCCGTTCGCACGAGGTAGTAGAGCGTCTTGCCGTCGGACGAAAAGGATGGCCTGAAGGTGTACGCCTCGGACGTGATCTGCCGATCGCCGCGCCCGTCGTGAATCCACAGCGTGCTCTGCCGCGTCCCGATCGACGTGACGAACGACTTTCCGTCGGGGAGGAAATCGATCCCTTCCTCTTCAGTCGGTCCGAACGTGATCTGCTCTGGCATGCCGTTCGGGAAGCGCTGCCGCCAGATGTGGAATCCACTCCCGGTATCCGCGGAGAAATACATCCACGCGCCATCGGGCGACCACGCCGCACCGGTGCACTGCGACGGCTGCGGACCAACCTTTCGGCCCTTGGCACTGCCATCGAACGGCGCCACTCGACACGGCTGCCAGCCGTTGAAGCCCATCTCCGCCAGCAGCAGGTTCTGACGGTCCGGCGACAGATACGAGAAATGGTCCATGATGCCGTCTTCCACGAACACAAGCCGTTCGTCGGATCGGCTTTCGGTCGCCGAGGCGACCGCCAGCGTGATGCCCTTGCCGGTCAGATAGGAGAAGAGGACGCGAGGTTCGAGCGTGCCGTCGCTCCCGCGTGCCGTGATCCACGTCAGCCCCTCGGTGCCAGGCAACAGCCGACGCGGCTCCTGACCACCAATCACCGGGACGACCCATGTCGTCCATCCTGCGGAATCCAATGTCGAGTACGCGATGCGCGTACCGTCGGGCGAGAAGCGCGGCGCGAACTTGTTCGGCAACCCATCTTTCGTCAACTGAACCGGATCACCGGAGGGCAACACTTTGACGAAGATGTCTGACGGCGCCCCGACAAACGGCACGTTGGTTTCGGGGCCGTGGACAAACGCGAGCAGCCGGCCGTCGGGCGAGATCGTCGGATGCGTCGCCGCATCGAACGATGTCAGCTGCACGTAGGCGGCTCGACCCTCCGGCGGCGTCGGTGCGCGGCCGCGAAACGCAAAGAGCGCCGCCACGAGCGCGATTCCCGCGACCGCAATCAGCGCGATGAGCCAGACTGGCAGATCACGTGTGTCGCGGTGCCGCACGGATGGCGCGGCGGGTATCGGGGCCGGATCAACCGTCTGCCGCGCGATCCGACGGAGATCGACGACCATGTCGTGCATCGACTGGAAACGATTCGCCGGTTCTTTCTCGAGTGCCTTTTCGACGACCGTGCGCAACGAGGCTGGTAGGTGATCCGGCAGCGGCGGCGCACTCCGATGCGCGATGGCGTGCAGGACGCCGAGATCGGACGGATCGGCGAACGGTCGACGCCCAGCCAGCGCTTCGTAGAGCACCACGCCGAACGAGAAGATATCGCTCCTGTGATCGAGTGGCCGACCCAAGGCCTGTTCCGGCGACATGTAGGGCACAGTTCCGGCGATGACGCCCGGACGCGTTACGAGTTGGGTCGTCTCGGTGACGGCCGCCGCTTCGTGCAGTTTGGCCAAGCCGAAATCGGCCAGCTTCGCGTAGCCGCGTGTCGTGATCAGGATGTTCTCGGGTTTCACGTCACGGTGGAGGATGCCGGCATCGTGCGCGGCCGCGAGTCCGTCGGCTACCCCGACCAGCAACTCGATCGTCTGCCTCCAGTCGCGACCCTGGTGCATCCAACCGCGCAGCGTCCCTCCGTCGACGAACTCGGTGACGAGATACTGGCGGCCGTCGAACTCACCGACATCGTGGACGGTGAGGATGTGCGGGTGATTCAGCGACGAGGCCATCTGCGCTTCGCGCTGAAAGCGATGGCGGCTCGTGGAATCGGCGAGATCGGTGGACAGGACCTTGATGGCAACGGGCCTGTTCAGTCGCGTGTCCACGGCGCGATAAACGGTCCCCACACCGCCGGCGCCGAGCGGCTCTTCCACCACGTACACGCCAAGCCGAAGGCCGGGAACGATGGGCGGTCCGGGATCCACGCGTCTCGCCTCGTGGCGCTTATGCTATATCGAACCTCTCCCATCGACGTGCGTCAGCCATCGACAAGCGAACTCGCGTGGCTCGGCCTGGTTGCCGCCGGCTATACGCTGATCGCCATCGCCCACACCTACCCACTGGTCCGCGAGGCGAGCGCGTCGCTCCCCGGGATGGGACTCGGCGACAACATCACATTCGCCTGGAACCTGTGGTGGATGCGCGAGGCCCTGGCATCACCCGAGCTCGAGTTCTTTCGCAGCCCCGCTCTGCTCGTTCCCTTCGGCGCGCCGCTGGCGCTGCACACGCACACCGCGCTCGCCGCCTTCGTCGCGGCCACCGTGCTCGCACCGCTCGGCGTGATCGCGGCGCAGAACGTCGTGCTCATCGCTTCGCTCGCGCTGAACGGAGTGACGATGTATCTGCTCGCAATGGAGGTGACCGGCGCTCGCCGACCGTCGACGGCGGCCGGTGCCTTGTTCGTGGTCGCGCCGGCAATCACGACGCGGCTGATGGGCCACTTCAATCTGGTGATGGCGTGGACGCTCGTGCTCGCCTGTCTGGCCTTCGTCCGATGGGTACGCCTCAGGACGTGGCGGGCTGGACTGCTGCTGGCGGTCTCGGCCGCACTGCTCCCGTACAGCGACTACTACTTCACGATCTATTTCCTGCTGTTTGCGCCGTTGTACCTGGCAAGCCACGTCTGGTCGGCCAGTGTCCGCGTCCGTCACACCGACCGCGGCGCGGCGGGTACGTGGTTGATGGTCCTCGGGATCATCGCGTTCATCGTCGCATCTACCATCGCCGCCCTGAAACCATCCGCTCTCGAGCTCGGCTCTCTCCGAATCAGCCTGCGGACACCGACGAACGCACTGACCGTGGCGTGGCTGCTGCTGATCGTCGGCGCGCTCGTCCGCTGGCGGCCAGCGGTGTCGGTACAGCGGCGACCGGACACGATCGCCGCGGCCATGATCGGCAGGCTGGTGCCACTCGTGTTGATCGCGATGGTGCTCATGGCACCACTTCTCGTTGCCGCGTTTCGTGTCTGGCAGGCCGGCGAGTACGTCACGCAGGCGTCGTCGCTTCGCAGCTCGCCGCGGGGCGTCGACGTCGCGACGCTCGTGCTCGGTCCACCTTTCAGCGGTGTGCTCGGCGAGGCAGTCCGAAGTGCCTACGCTCGATTCGAGCTCGACCCGATGGAGTCGTCGGCCTGGATCGGCGCCGCGGTGTTGCTGCTCGTTCTGATCTCGATGCGCGTGCTGAAGGGGGACGCTGACGCGAGTCGATGGCTGGGACTCGGCGGCGTGTTCTTCCTGTGGGCGCTCGGCCCGTATCTGCAATTGTTCGGCACGAACACCGGGCTGCTCTTACCCCAGGCCGCGACTCGTCTCCTTCCGATCGTCAACAACGCCCGAATACCGGGCCGCGCCCTGGTGCCTGCGACCGTGTGTGCGGTCGTTGTCGTCGCGATAGCGCTCACGCGCGCCAGGCCGCAGCTTCGCGCAACGATGTGGTGTCTCGTGGGTGTGGGAGTGGTCGAATCAATTGCCGCCCCACTTCCCCTCAGCGGCATGCCGAGTGTCGCCGTTTACGAGACGCTCGGAGGCACGCTCACGGGCACACGCGTGCTGTCGGTACCGTTCGGCGTGCGCGACGGGTTCAAACAGCGCGGCGCGCTTCCGCCCGCGGATCTTTACGCACAGTTTCAATTTCCTCACGCGCTCGTCGGCGGATTCCTCGCGCGCATCCCGTCATCCACCTGGTCGTGGTACGAGACGACGGAACCGTATCGCACGCTGCTCGACCTGTCGGAGTCGCAGACGCCGTCGCAACTACCCACGTGCGCCGACGTCGCCACAGGGCTTCGCGCCGCCGGCGTGTCGCACGTCGTGGTCGACCGTCAGGCCGCACCACCTCCGCTCGCTGAATTCATCGAACGGTTCCCATTGCGACTCGTCGCGATGGACGCTCAACGATCGCTGTTCGCAGTGGTCGCTGACGAGTGCCGTTAATTCGCATCGATCAACAGGGTTGACCTAATGGGCATGGCGACGGGACGGTCGAGCACGCCGCCAGCGACGCCTCCGACAACACCACCTGACTTGACCACCGGCCGGCGTTGGAGCGCCGCGCGGAAGTCGTCCCGTTCTTCCTCCGTGAGAATTCCCTTCATCTGGTCGAGCAGAGCCGCGCGATCCTGCTCGCCCGGCCGCAGCCGTTCCTTGAAGCGCTCGATGGCGGCCACGGCCTGCACCTTCTGTGCGGCAGAGAGTCCATACGTATCGACTCGAAGGGAGAGGCTTGGCGAGAACATCAAGACCTGCTGCCTCCCTTGCGATTCCCGGCTGACGACGAACCGCCTGGGATTGCGGACATCGAGGGCTTTGGTGAAGTCTGCCATCTGCTCCTCGGTGAGCAGCGGTTGCAAGGCGGCCAACAGCTGTTTGTTGGCGTCGGCATCGAGCGTCTCACTGAATGAGGTGACAAGCGCAAGAGCCTTGTCGCGCGCAGGGCCAACGAGACGAAGATCCTCGAGCGACTCCTGGATGTGAGAGAGCGATGAGACGCTCTCCTCGTCGGCAAAGCCGTAGCCACCGCCACGCACCTGCGGAAAGCCTCGAACGGTGAGCTCGGGCGGCCGGCGGGAGAGGGCGCGGATCTCGGCGAGGTCCAGCGCTTGATCCTGGTCGGCGTCGCCGCGGGGCAGAATCGGCTGCAGCCGCTCCGGCAGTTCGCTCTTGGTCACACGGCCGTCGTTGTCACGATCGAACGACAGCCACCGCGCCACGACATCGTCGACGGACGCCGTCGTGGCCGTATTCGATGACTGAATCGTGTTGATTGTCAGGAGCTGCTCAAGCCGCCTGGGCAGCTCGGGCGGCAAGGCCTGCGGCGCCTGTGCGGACGCGGTCGTGGCGGACCACAGCAGCACAGGCAACAGGAAACCGCGTCGCATGATGAACTCCTTTCGTCGCTACTCGAACGGATCCGAGAACTTCGGATCCGCGAGGAATGTCGGATCGGTCAGTGTCTTCAGAAACGCGATCAGCGCCGCCTTCTCGGAATTAGTGAAGTGTAGCGGCTGGATGCGAACGTCCTTGTTCGGGTGCTTCTTGCCGCCGGAGCTGTAGTGCTCGAGTACGGCGTCGAGCGTCGGGAAGCGGCCGTCGTGCATGTACGGACCGGTGACCTCCACATTGCGCAGCGACGGGGACTTGAACCGCCCGATGTCCCGCGGGTTCACCGTGATGTCGCCGACGCCGCCATCGCTGTGCGTCGTGTCTTCGTCCAGCCCGGTATTCACCGGCTCGATCATGATGAAGTGCGCTTCCTGATCCGGGAGATGACACAACGAGCAATGCCGGAGGAACAGCGCCTTGCCACGATTCTCCTGCGGCGTGAAATCGGTGAAATCGTCGGTCATCGACCGTGCACGCGCTCGAGCGTGGTCGTACTTCGCCTGGTAGGACACCATCGCGCGCAGGAACTGCGCCAGCGCACTCGAGATGCGGACATTGTCGATGCCCGGGTCGCCGAACGCCTGCCGAAACAGCTCGGGGTACTGTTTGTCGTGCCCGAGGATCGCTGGCAGCTGCTCGAGCCTCAGGCCCATCTCGAGGCTGTTCGCGACCGGCATCAGCACCATCTCTTCGAGGTTCGCGCCGCGCTCATCCCAGAAGAACCTCGCGCGCGGGTGATAGCGCGCGTTCGCGATCGTCATCGCGTGGCGATCGGTCAGGCCGTCGTGAAAGCCGCGGCTGAAGCGATTCGGATCGGCAAACGCGTACTTCTGCACGTGACAGGAGCCGCAGGCAATCGTGTTGTTGGCCGAGAGACGCGTGTCGTAGAAGAGCACGCGGCCGAGTGTCGCGCCATGGTCGGTGACGGGGTTGCCGCTGGGTGTGTTGTCGAAGCGTCCTGCCGCCGGATTCCTGAAGTGGATCGGCAGGTCGATGTCCGCGTACCGATGCGGCACCTCGGGCAATCGAAGTGTCCGCTCAGTCGAGGGTCGCGTCTTCCCGGCGCCCGGCTTCAACGGGTCGTCGCCCCCGTCACCTGCAATCGTGACCGCGGTCGCGACGAAGAAGACGAGTGCGACAGGGACGCAAGCGTTCATGCGCCGTGACTCTGCCCCGTTTAGACACCGGCCAAGGGGAATTGGCTTTCCAGTACAGGAATCAGGTTTCAGGAATCGGGATTCAGGCCTGGGCCAGGAATCAGGGGCGAGCCATCAGGTAATGGGCGCGCGCAGGGAGCTCGTCCATAACTACTCGGGCGATAGAATGCGTTCGACAAGCTCCGGTCCCGTTTCGCGAGAAACTAGACGAGCCGCCCGTCGATCACCGCGCCCAGTGCACCTGCGCAAGACAGGTGATCAACTTGCTCCGGCCACCCCGGCGTGTGTTCAGGCACGTCTCGACGTCGTCCACCGACACGATGCCGACCAGCGACGAAGCGACCACGCCAAGGATCGTCAGGCCGATGACGAGGCCAGTCAGCCGGACCCCGCCGGTGCCGCTGCTCGTGAGGCGCCACACGCTGATCAGCACGAGCGTGAGCCCAAGCCCGCCGTAGATCACGTAGTGGAATGTACTCACGACGACACAGGATAGCGCGACCGGCCAGATTCGCGATTCCGGGCCGCAAAGTCGTCAGCCGCGCGTGTGTCGTCCGCGAACATTCCGCGCGAGTTCCCACTTCTGCTTATCGGCACTGCGCAATCCGGCACGGCGCACCCCTTGCAGCCGTTCCGGTTTCGAATCGATGCGCACCAGGATCATCCCCGCATTCGTGGCGATCGCGCTCGTGGCGCCGCTCGCGGCGTCGTACGTGTCGCCTCGCGGCGCGAGCGCGCAGACGACCGCTGCGCCGCCGCGACGCACCGCCGCGGATCTGGCCGCCGCCCGGCGCCGCGCGGACTTCGTGGCGATGCAGAACTTCCGACCTGGCTATCCGTTCTGGCATCACGTTTTTACGATGCGTGACGGCGTGATCGCTTTCGGCAGCGCGAAAGACGGACGCCTGTTGGCCACCTTCCCGGCCAAAGGCGAGTGGACGCGTCGCAATGTCGTCTGGACCGACCCGTCGCTCGCCAGCGTGATCGAAGGCCAGAGGTTCGCGCGCAAGGTGAAAGATCGACGAGAGCAGGTCGAGCTGCTGCTGGAGCACGCGGTCGGCCCGGTGCTGCAGAACTCGACGCGCGGCGACGCGCTGCTGCCGAACGCACGCCGCTACGGCCAATTCCTCGGCGAATGGGGCGCCATCTACGAACGGTTCGGTGTGCCCGCCGACATCGGCCTGGGTCAGGTCATCCTGGAGTCAGGCCTGAATCCCACGCGACGCTCGGAGGCGAACGCCATCGGCTTCTGCCAATGGCTCCAGAAGAACTGGAAGCGCCTGAACTACTTCTCGCCGACGCCGATCGAGGGCAAGAACCAGACGACCCAGGCGCCGTACTGCGCGGCGTATCTGTCGGTGCTCGCGACGAAGTACGGGTCCTTCATTCCGGCGCTCTCCGAACACAACGCGGGCGGGACGAACGTGGGGCGGACGCTGATCAACGGCGAACACCTCGGTGCCAGAGACGTTCGTGCACGCTATCTGCTTGGCTCGCAATTCGCCCGCGATTTGCGCACGCTGCCGGGGAAGAACTACGAGGACGTCTACGGCAGCTACGGTCCGCGGTCGTATCTGTATGCCGAAATGGTCTTCGGCAACACACTCATCGTCAGCGATCTGATGGCGTCGACGGCGCAGTTGCCCATTCACGCCATGCGCGTGCCGCGTGCGCTCGCCATGAAAGACATCGTCGCGCGCACCGGTCTCTCGGCCGACGATATTCGCCGCTACAACCCCGCGCTGAGCGATCGGCTGCCCGCGCAGTCGCTGCTCTATCTGCCGTCGTATGTCAGCGACTTCGGTCCGGACGTCGCGTTCTGGCGCCGGCCGGCGCCGCCCGCGTATGTGGCCGTGCTCGACGAGTTCATGCGTCTCGACGCCGGTCCGGACGCGTGGGATGACCCGGCCTTTGCTCGCGTGCTCGGCGACTTCCAACGGCGTTTCAGGGAGACCAATACCGAGGAAGGCGCGGTGATGAACACGGTGCTCGCCTACGTGATGGACCAGGCCTACACGAGCAGCCGCCGGACGCTGCTAGCCGACTTCCGCGCCAGCGACCAGGTCCGCCGTCTGATCGATCGCGGACGCCTCGAGCTCGACGTCGTGCGTGAGGCTCGAACGTCACTCCAGTAAGGCCGGTTCAGCCACACCAACCGGATCACCGATCACGTCGTCTATCGAACTGAGGCTTGCCTTGAGCGAGCGTGGCGAGTCGAAGGCTTGCCCTGAGCGACCGCCGCGAGTCGAAGGGGGACCAACAACGTGCGAGCTCTCATCCTGCTCACCGCGCCAGCGTTCGCGATCGTGCACATGGTGGCAACGGCGACGGCCGCGCCACAGGAAGAACGGGCTGCCTCGCCCGTCGGCGCCATTCTCGCCCTGGACGCAGCCATCCAGAAACGCTTCGAGACAGTCGACCGCAGATTTGGGTTCACGAGACTGCTGTTGCCCAATGGAGCCCATGGCTTTTCGCCCGAGAACGACGAAGAGATCTCTTCGCTTCGCGAGCTGGAGGATGCGAACCTTCGTGTCGCGCTCTATCTCGCGAGCCGGCGGTTCGTCGCGCCGGCGGCGGATCAACGAGCGGGACACACCGCCGATCGGATCAGAGGCCCCTTGGCGATTACGCGTGGGCCCTCAGGGGCGACGCCACCCGCGGCATCGATGCGCAGCGAGGGACGAAAGGCATTTCAACTGTTCGAGCGCAACGATCCGCAGCACGAGTTCCCGATCGGACAGTGGATGGTCGTCGCACGGCCGGTGCGAGCCATCAATGCGACGTGCGTGAAGTGCCACACGTCGAGCGACGACTCCTGGCCGACGAACAATTCCGATCTCCGTGTCGGTGACGTGCTCGGAGTCGTCTTCTACGCGTACCAGCCCGCCACCGCGAGCCGGTGAGGGTCAACGTGTCGACGCGCCGCCCGAATCGGGCACGAGCATGCGTATCATGCCGTCCTGCCGTGACGTCAGAAACAGCTCGCCGTCGCGGCTTTGACCGATGTGAAGATCGGCGCGCATCAGCGTCGTGCCCATCGTCTTCTCGACGAGCTCCTTGAACGAGAGATCGACGCGCTTGCCGCCCGCGTCTCTCACGTAGAGCTGAATCTCCTCGACCGGCGCCACCGTTTGTGGAATGCCGTCGTCAGCTTTCTTCAACGCCGCAACGTCGGCGGCAAACACGCGGCCGCGGTTGACATCGCCGAACACGAACTTGCCTTGCAGCGCGGGGATCTTCCCGTGATAGGCAAACCCACCCGACACGGCGACGCCCTCATCGTGGTCGTAAATCGCGACCGGGTACGTGAACTCGTCTTTCTTCCGACCGTCGAGAATCTCCGCCGGCAGCGTGAACAGCTGATCGAGCGCGCCACCGGGACGGATCATCCCGTTCTCGAAGAAGCCTTCACGCTTCATCCAGCCATAGTTGCCGCCGTTGCGGACGATGTTGATCTCCTCGATGTTGTTCATGCCGATGTCCGACGCGAACATCGTCCCATCGGTGTCCCAGGAGAGGCGGTGCGCGTTGCGGAAGCCGTAGGCGTAAATCTCGCCCAGCGTCTTCGGGTCGCCGTCGGCGGCGAACTTGTTGGTGGGCGGGATGGTGTAGTCGCCCAGCCCCTTCGTGCCTTTGGACACCGACGGGCTTCGCGGATCGATGCGAAGGATCGCCGTGATGACGGAGTCGAGGCGCTGTGTCTGCGTCGGATTGTTGGCGTTGGGGCCGCCGCCGTTACTGAAGCCGGTGTCGCTGCCGCTCGTGTAGAGCAACCCGTAGTCCTCACTGCCTGGCTTCGCGGTCGGATTGAACCCGACGTAGCCGAACGGGTGCGTCAGGTTCATGACGACGTGGGCGACGCGGAGCAACTCGCGCCTCGTGCCCTCGAACGTGTTCGCCGACGGGTTCTTGGCGCGCCATTCGGTGATCACGTTGTGGTAGGTGACGTCGGCCTGGGTGTAGCCGGGCGGAATGAAATCGAGTCGCGCCGGGTTCCCTGGTCCGCGCTCGCCATGCACCGTGTAGAAGAGACCGTTCTTGGCGAACTCGGGATGGAAATCGAAGCCGATGAAGCCGCTCTCGAGCCGGTTGTAAACGGCGAACGGAAACACGGATGCCACATCGGCGTAGACCGACGGCTTGTTGTCGCGGTCGAGGAGATAGAGGAAGCCGCGCGAGTCGTTGGTAAACCGCCGCCCGTCGGGCAGATCGCGTACGAAGCTGACGCGCGCCCAGCCGGCCGGGTTCACATCCTGTCCGGCGGGAATCCTCGCGCGAGTATCGGGCAGGCGGGTCAGATCACGTAGTTCTACCGCCAGCCCCTTCTTTTCGATCGGCGCAGGCAGCGGGTTCGATGTGATCGGGGCGTTGGTGCTCTGCGCGCCGAGCACCACGGCCGCGAGTGACACCATCCCAACGGCGGCGAGCTTCTTCGATGCGTTCTTCATGACGAACTCCCTCAGCGCTTCACAGGCTTGCCGTACACCTCGATGCGCGCCACGTTGACGTAGCCGCCCGGGCCGTGTCCGCTGCCAGGCATCAGGTCGGCGAAGCCGACTTCATCGACCTTGCTCAGATCGGGACGGTCGATCCAATTGCCGGTGGCCACCATACGAGCGATGTCGAGCTTCATCCAACGTACGTCGGCGATCGAGATGTCGTCGACGTTGAAGTCTGCCGACGGTCCGCTGGTGCGATCGCCGACGAGCCAGTTACCATCGGCGAGTTTCACGATTGGGCGGACCTGATGAAAACCAGACGTGCGCACCGTCCATCGGATCTTGGCAAACGGATCGGTCAGGTCGACGAAGCTGTTGCGATCGCGCAGCGAGGCCCCGCTCGGCGAGGTCGTCGTTCCGGTCCACAAGTTGACTGGGTAGACGTCGGCCGAGCCGCGGACTGCGACCAACTGGATCTCCTTGCCCGACGTCCCGTGCAACGTCAGCTGCAGGTTCGGACTGGAAACGCCGCCCTGAGAGGCCGGCCACGCACCGTGATCGTCGGGCGGCGTCGTCAGCTCTTTCCACGACTCGCCGAAGAACAACGGCGGCCGCGTTGGTGCCGGGCGCGGCGCGCCACTACGACCGCCTGACGAGCTCTGCGCCGAAGCGGCGTAGACCACCGCCAACACCATCATCGCCGTTGCAATCGCCACTCGTCTCATTCGCCTTCCCCTACAGCTTCATGTGCTGACGGTCTCGCTCGTTCTCGTTGCAGAAGTACTCCAGGATGTCGGTGTCGGGCTGGAGCAGATGGGTCACCTTCACCGTGAACGGCTTCGTGTAATGCGTGGGATCGTCGATCGTGATCTCGACGTCCATGTGTCCGAAATCGCGACGCCGGTATCGCTCGATCACGCGCCCCTGCTCGCTCTGGGGGTGACCCATGATGTCGAGCCACGACTTGCCGTTGAATCCGACCGTGTCGACGATGAGGGTGTCGCCGTCCCACCTGCCGACCGAATACCCGAGCCACGACGGGGAGGGGTCGGCCATGTGCTTCCGCCCGTCAGTGTAGATCTGCCGCACGCCGCCGAGCTCCAGCATGATCAGCGTCAATCCTGGCGTCTGCACGATCTTCGTGACTTCGGACAGCAGCGTTGAAAGCACGATTCCGCCGGGCAGACAGTGCGTCAATGGAAGCGGCTCAGGCTTGTCGTCGCCGCGCCGCTTGAGGATCTCGTATACCTCCGGCCGAACCGGCCACTCCTCCTGCTTGAAGTCCTGCAGGATGTTGATGCCGTATTTCGAGATCGTGTCGATCTCCATGCCCGGGACCTCGATCTTGTCGACGTCATCGCCGAACAGGCGCTTCATTTCCGCTCGGCCTGTCGGCTGCACGTGCCAGATGCCGGAAAGATCGGGGTTCCCGTTCGACGCCCGCGCCGCGGGCGCAGTCAAATTCGGCTTGCCGTCTGCTGTTCGTGGAGTACCTGGGGCCGGATACTTGACCCATTGCGCGCTCGCGGTGGTGCCGAGTAACGCGATCACAAGCACGAGGGAGGCTCGGCGCATGGGGTGCATTCTACACGGCGGGTCTAAAAGACCCGCCCTACACTGTGCGCTGGCCTACTTGCTCGAGCCGCTTTCGCGTTCGGCGACACGCGCCGCGCTCAGAATGCCTCGCAGACCTTCATTTCCCTCGTGACAGGCGTATTCGAACACGTGGCTGTCGTCGCGCGTCAGGCGCATGCCGAACGTCCATGGCCGCTCCCACGTTTTCGGGTCGTTGAAGGTGATCGACCACTCGATCGTGTTCGCCGACGTCGGCCGGAAGCGCTCGATGATCTTGATGCCATCGGACGCGCCGCCGTAGGCCGACTTCTCGAGGACGTTCGTCGTCTCGACCACAAGCGTGTCGCCTTCCCAGCGGCCGCGCGCATCGCCCATGTACGACTTCAATGTGCCGGACAGATGCGGCCTGGCGTCGAGCGGGATGACGCGCGTCTCGTGCACCATCTCGTAGCGAATCGCCACGAACCCAGGACCCTGGGTGATGTCGTAGGTGTTGCCGTAGATCGCCGGCATCATCGAGCCGGGCAAGCCGCGAGTGATGCAGCGAACGTAGAGCGTCAGGTCCTGCGGACCATCGAACGGGCCGGTGTTGTAGCCGTCGCCACCGCGTCGTGCGGCGCGAACCGCGGCGGCGCGCTTCTTCGCGTCTTCGGTCAGCGCCGGCGTCTTCCCATCCGGCGGATCCGAGATCATCCATGCGCGGCTGTTCTTCGCGTTGTAGTTCTCGTACCAGTGCGGCGGCCCGGCGCCGGTGTCGTTCTCCGCGGAGCCGCCGATCGTCTGCGCGGTCTTCAGCTGCCGTTCGTTGCGCTGCTTGATCGCCCGCTCGAGGTCGGCGGGCGTGATCTCCTCCTGCCGCTTGCCGGCGAACTCGGCCGGACGCTCCAGCGGAATGCCGCTCTCGTCGCTGTTGGTGTACGTGCCCTGCAAGTCGGGATCGCCCCACGGCGTTCTCGGAACGGCGGACGCCTTCGATGCTGCCGCGGTCGGGGTCTGCTGCGCGATGAGGCTTGCGCTGCTGCCGAGCGCGAGCACGACGACAAGCCCGGCTATCGTCCTGATGTGGTGATGAATCATGATTCGATCCTACCCGCTCACGGGGTGTTGGGGATGAACGGAACCCACCAGTTGAGCACGACCGTGATCGGCGTGTCCTGGGCATCGCCCGCAAGCTGCCTGACGAGGAAACGCTGGCCATCGGGGCTCACTTCGAAGTCGCGCCGATCGGGCAATATGTCGCTCGGCGTGACTTGGCGCGGCGCACCGGCCGACAGCGTCGGCTCGAGGTGAACGTCGGCAACCATGAGCGACCGATCCTCGGCATAGAAGAACAGTTCCCGACTCATCGATCCCCACCGCGGCGTCATCCCGCCGCCTTGAGAGACCTTGAGACTTCCCTTCGCCGGGGGGACTGCTTCGATGTAGATCTCCTCTCGGCCCGTTTCATTCGAGGCATACGCAACGTAGCGGCTATCCGCGGAGAAACGGCCCTCGCGCGACACGCCTTCACGACGGCCGACCGGAATCGGGGCGCCCCCCATGAGCGGCCAAAGGAACAGCCTCCCTCCGCCGGATTCCGCCTGCGCGTACAGGAGATACTTGCCATCGGGCGACCAGGCGCGAATCGTGCCGCTGACATCAGCGAGCACGGTTTCATCAGACAACCCATCGGCGCTCCTCACGTAGATCTTTCCCGCCTTGGAATAGGCGACTCGCTTTCCGTCCGGCGACCACACCGGACTTCGTTCGGATTCTCCCGTTCGGGTCAGTCGCGATGTATTGTTTCGATTCAGATCTGTCACCCATACGTCGACTTCGCCGCGTGAATTCGCAACGAACGCCAACCGACTCCCGTCTGGCGAGAGCGAGAGCCCGTTCGGGGAGACTTCGAGCGGAACATCACCAACGGGCTTTCCCGCGCGATCGAGCCACTTCAGTTTGACGGTCGAATCCCCGCCCTTCTGAAACGCAAGCACCCCGCTGGGCGACACACCCACGGTGGGCAACAGCGCCGGATTCGCGACCTTGCCGATGCCGTCGACGACCATCCGAGGCGACCCGCGCACCTGCCCACTGCGTTCGTCGAATTCGTGGGCCACCAACTCCTCGTCACGTGCATAAAGCAGGTACGTCCGACCTGCAGGCGTCGGCGCGACGACGGGCGCGCTCAGCACGCCAGACAGGACGACCTGGCGTTCAGACGACTCGAGCGACGCAAGCTGAATGCTTGGTTTCCCATCCTCGGCTGTGATGAGCGTGAGAAAACGACGGCCGTCGGAGAGGAAGGACGGAAATGTTGCTCTCGCCTGACCCCGCGGCTGATCGAGCTTGAGGGCCGGTGTCGTCGGGCCTCCTTCGGCCGACACGCGAAGCATCCCTGCAGCGAGAAAGAGCACATCGCCAGACTGGCCCCACGCGCCCTGCCAGGGGGCGCTGACTTGCTGCGCGAGCGCGCGCGGCGATCCGCTTGCGATGTCGACGCGCTTCAACGCGCCCTCTGACGTGAACGCCAGTGAACGGCCGTCGGGCGCCCAGAACTGATGAACCGCGTCCTCGGTTCCGGGCAGCAATCGGGCGTCGGTCGAACTGAGGTCGCGAACGAAGATGTGTCTGGTGCCTTTCGTGTCTATAGCGATGTAAGCCAGCTTCCGTCCATCAGGCGAGATGGCGGGCGTACCCGGCGGTAACTTGAAGCCGGCGGGAGCATGCACCTCGAAGCGCACGACAGCCGGCACCGGGATTGGGCGCAACCACACCACGAGCGCCGCAACAAGCAGGGCCATTGCGACCGCAGACGGCAGGATCCACGCCGACACGCGTCGCCGCCCGGGTGGTGGAGCGATCCGCGCGTCGGGCTCGACGTCTGCCGTCCCTTCGAGTGCGAGTCGCGCCTCACCGATATCGCGCAGACGCTGCCGCGGATCCTTCTTGAAGCAGCGCCGCAGACATGCGCGAACTGCGCGCGGCAGCTCCGGGAGCGCCGTCCAGTCCGGCTCCGACTTCATCACCTCGGCGAGCGTCAGCGAGACGTCCTCCGCCTCGAACGCTTTACGGCCGGTCAGCATCTCGTAGACGACGCACCCGAACGCCCAGATGTCGGTGCGCCTGTCGACCGGCTTGCCGCGCGCCTGCTCGGGGCTCATGTAGGCAGCGGTGCCGAGAATGATGCCCGCCTGTGTCATCGCCGGCGTCGTGATCGTCGGCGACATCGACGAGCTGATCGAAATCGCCGCGACCGGCGAGACCGCTTTCGCCAGACCGAAGTCGAGCACCTTCACCACACCATCCGGCCGGATCTTGACGTTGGCAGGCTTCAGATCGCGATGGACGATGCCCTGCTCGTGCGCCGCTTCGAGAGCATCGGCAATCTGCTTCGCGATCGCGAGCGCTTCCTCGGCCGGGATGCGCCCCTCGGTGATCCGTTCGGCGAGCGTGGGGCCGTCCACGAGCTCCATGGCGATGGCGCTCGTCGTTCCCGATCGCTCGAATCCGTAGACCGCGGCGATGTTCTGGTGGTTCAGCGACGCGAGCACCTCGGCCTCGCGCTGAAAGCGTGCGAGCCGCTCCGGGTCGGCGGTTACGGCCTCCGGCAGCACTTTGATCGCCGCGCCGCGCTTCAAATTCGTGTCGAACGCCTTGTAGACTTCGCCCATTCCGCCGGCCCCGATCTGGCCGGCGATTTCATACGAGCCGATACGAATCCCGGGCGAGAGTGGCATGGGCTGGGTGATTATAGGATTTGCACCGCTCGGGTATCTCGATGACACACATTCGACGTGGCTGGTTCTGGCTGGCATTGCTCGTCATTGCCCAGCCCTCGTTCGCCGAAGACGGCTCGTTCGTCCGAGATGGCGTCCGCCTGCACTACCGCACTGAAGGCACCGGGACCCCGGCGATCTTCCTCAGCGGCGGACCGGGCTTCGACGTCGACTACATCATCCCGATCGCGGAGTTCCTGCCCGCGTCCTATCAGCGCGTCTACTTCGAGCAGCGCGGCACGGGTCGCTCGACAGTGCCCCTGACGCCCGAAACCATGACCCTGCGGAACGTGGTGGAAGACCTCGAGGGGCTGCGCGTCCATCTCAAACAGCCACGGCTGTTTCTGATCGGCCATTCGTGGGGTGGCATGCTGGCGATGGCCTACGCCGCCGCGCATCCCGACCGCATCGATCGGATGATTCTGATCGGCCCCGGTGGACCAACACTCGAGTTCACGCAGTGGTTCGACGACAACATCCGGATCCGACTGCGGCAGGAAGATCTCGATGCGGAACGGTACTGGGACGAAGCACCCAAGCGCGGCACCAACGAGGACAAAGCGGCGCTGGAGAGCATCCGCGCCATCACGCCCGGCTATTTCTTCGATCGCGCCAAGGGGCGGGCGTTCGCATCGACGATGAAGGACGGGGTCGTGCACGCCCAGGTAAACCTGCTGCTCTTCGGCGACATGCGGAAGCGGTACGACTCACGACCCGGATTGCGGAAGCTCGCGCGACCAGTGTTGATCGTGCAAGGTCACCAGGATCCGGTGGGACAGAAAACCGCCGAAGAGATCCACGCCGCCATCAGGACGTCGAAGCTGACCTACTTCAACCAGTGCGGTCACTTCCCGTGGCTCGAGCAGCCTGACGAATTCCGGAAAACCGTCGCGGCGTTCCTCGCTAACGCTTCTGCTGCGAATCGAGGAAATCGTAGATCTGTGACGCGTAAGTAAGGTACGCGGCCAGGTGCGTCCCGCCTGGAACCGTTGCATACGCGGCGTTGACGCCGGCGGCCTTGGCCGCGTCAGCCATCCGCTTCGACGCCTCCATCGGATTGGTCGTGTCCTGATCGCCGTGGATCACCAGCAGCCCCATCTTGCCCTTGATGCGGTCCCACGGATAGCTGTCGAACACGATCGGACCCGAGCTGATCACCAGCGCGGCGAATCGATCGGGGTACTTGGCGCCGAGATGCAGGGCACCCGAGCCAGACGGGTTCTGCCCGTGCAGGAAGATGCGCGTGGTGTCGACGCCGTACTCCTGGGTCACGAGATCGATCACGTTGAGCACGTCCTGCTCGGCGCGTTCGTCCTCCTGCGGCGTCCAGCCGTCGGCCGGTGCCGGCGCGTTCGGTCTGGCGATCTGGTATTTGCTGCCGTAGTACGGCTGGCGCAGCGGTCGA